>Ga0126381_100005678_pt1 | contig 13773 bp, 7 predicted proteins | sample PanSoiMetPlot_28_FD_96465 | JGI IMG/M metagenome (GOLD analysis project Ga0126381, IMG submission 96465) | Tropical forest soil microbial communities from Panama - MetaG Plot_28 | ecosystem: Environmental > Terrestrial > Soil > Tropical forest > Bulk soil | place: Panama | collected 2016-02-17
CTGCCTGGCCCTGGCGGCTAGCGTCACCACGGCCGAGGAATCCAAACCACCACTCAAGCAAGAGCCCACCGGAACGTCACTGCGCAGCCGCCATTTCACTGCTCTTTCAAGATGCGCTAGGAATTGCTCGATGGCGTCCTTTTCTTGAGGATCTTGCTCAAGTCTGATCGGCAGCTCCCAATATCTCTTTATGTGGGTGAAAATGGCGGCTTTGGCGAGATCGACGGTCATCGAATGTCCCGGCAACAATTGGCGAATGCCGTCAAAGAACGTTTCCTCCGAGTGATCTTGCACTCCCTGCTCAAGGTATTGCAGGACGATATTTTCGTTAGCTCGACGAGGTACATTGGGGTGGAAAAGAATTTGTTTGATCTCCGAGCCAAAAATCATCCGAGAAGCATCTGTGAAGTAGTAGAAAGGCTTTACGCCGAATCGATCCCGCGAACAAAACAACCTTTGTTGCTTGCGATCCCAAATCGCAAACGCCCACATCCCGTTAAATCGGTTTACACACGACTCGCCCCAATGTCGGTAAGCTCTGAGAATGACCTCGGTATCCGTATGCGTGCGGAAGGATTCACCCATTCCTTCTAGCTCCGTGCGAATCTCGAGATAATTGTAAATCTCACCGTTGTACGTTATCCAATAATCGCCGTTCTCGATTTGCATGGGCTGAAGGCCGAGTTCAGAAAGATCCTGAATTGCCAGGCGGCGCGCGCCGAGCCCCAAGGTGGGCTTCGAAACCCTAGGGAACCCTTCCCGATTGTGGATACACTCCGCAGCAAACTCTGATCGAGCATCAAAGTAAGCAAAACCAAAACCGTCGGGCCCTCTGTAGCTAACGAGATTGGTCATGCCCACGAGGAGGGCGGGGTCGAAACCCTCGATCGCGACAATGCCCGCTATGCCGCACATGGAGGGTCCAGGAGTGCTCGATAAAGCTCTAGAAGTTTGCTCTCTTCGCTCGCCCAATTGAATCTCTGCGTGACCGCTTCTTGCCCTCGTTTCCCCATCTCTTTTGCGTCCTCGGGATGGGTGAGGATATGTTCGATGGCCCTGGATATCCTCAGGGGATCATCAGGAGGCACCAAGATCCCGCAGCTTGCGCCCTCCACAATCTCACGAAATCCCGGGAAGTCAGAGGCAATTACGGGAATCCCCGCGGCCATGTATTCGAACATTTTGACCGGGACGGAATCGAGAAAGCCGCGTGTTGGCTTCAAAACAACCAAACCAGCGCGCACATTCGCCAACAGATTGGCGACGCCGCCGCGATCGAGAACACCCATCACGCAGGTCCGTTCCCACCCGGCTGTTTCAGTCAATTGCTCCTTCAAGCAAGGCGGTGAGAAGTTCCCAGCGAGTTTCAAGGTGGCCTTGAGTTCCTTCGGAAGCAGGGACATGGCTTCGACAATCTCCGGGATGCAGCGATCCCTCGCGAGCACCCCAACGTAACCAACTGCGAGGCTACGCTGCTCCCAGATTGGCGAAATTGCAGTTTTAAGCTCGTCGAGTATGGGGTAATTACTCACAACCATTCGCGGTTGCGTTAGACGATCGAAACGCTTCAAGATCGTCGGTGTCGCTGTCACCACGGCCGAAAAAAAACCGGAACTCAGTGACTCAAGACCGCTAACCAACTGCGCCAACCTCCTCCGGAAAACTCTCGGAATGTAGTGCTTTTCGGCAATGTCTGCCGAGACATCCTCATGTACATCGTAAACGACGATTTTTCCACGAATCCTTAGCAGCAGTCCGACCAACAACAACTCTGGGTCATGAAAGTGGTACAAATCTGCATCCTGACGAACCGCTTCACGATGGATCCCCCAGCTTCCGCGAACCATCCTAGCGAAGCGTCCGCGCATTTTGGGCAGAGAGCGAATATTAACCCCATCCTTTACTTCATCCCTGTCGTGGCAGGCAATGAGTGTCACTCGATAACCGGCCTGCGCAATCGACTTACATTCCTTGTGAAAGATGCGGACGTCGAGAGGAGAATGCACGGTTGTCAGGTGAGCAATCCTTCTCGAATGACCATCGCTCGGAAGCACTTCTTTTGCGCGTCCAGGGACGACTTGAACCGCATTCCTTTCCCCGCCTCTCATTTCTCTGTCCCACTCCATGCGCCTAGACACATGATCTCAGTGGATTCAGACTCCATCCTGAGCCGAATCTGTAGAGCAAAAATATATCTGCGGTTTGGCAGCCGTGTATGGGATAGCCTTGCGTGCCTGTCTATACTGCTGTAATTCTGGCGAACCCGAGCTGGTCAGTCCGATCCCTTTTGAGTCAATAAGCGATCGCTGCCAGGGGCCTCCACCCACCGTTGTTCGCGTAAGCGCGTTTGGTGTGAATAGGCGTATAGCCCGATGGACATTCCCATGAATGCCAGCGACGCTTTGCTGTCGTTCAACTCACCACTCACGAGATCGTTCAGAAGCAGGAATACATTAAAACAAAACAACAACCGATAGAGCCTGACCGTGGTGCCCTCTCTCCCCAGGGTCAAGGAAGCCTTCAGCGCAAGCCACAATAGAAAGACAAAATAAGCGCCCGCGAGCCAGCCTCCCTCCAGAAATGCTTCCAGTATGGTGTTGTGAGGAAATTCTCGAATTTCTCCGCCACTGACTCCAAACTTGCTTGCAAAACCACCCAACCCCAAACCTTGAGGATTGTCGCGAATCCCGGACAAGGCGTCCGCGTAGAAGCTTGTCCGATCTATCTCCGAACTACCAAACGAGCCCACCACAAACGTGCCGACACGAAGTAACGAGGTCCAAGGAATTAGGGGAATGCTTAGCCAGAACACGGTTACCCCGAGAAAAGCCATTAGCAGGACTCGAGTGATTTGCGAGCGAATCTTGTGGCCAAAGGCGATGAGGCTGACAATGAGCGCAACGGGTGTTGCAAGAAGGGGCCCCTTGGCACCAGTCGATACAAGCAAGGTGGGCAACACCACTAATGCGCTGCCTATGAGCCATCTTTTGTGACGAACTTCGAACCACAAGAGTCCCAAGGTGAGGATAACGATGCCAATAGCTCTAGCCGTCACAATAGTGGTGGCATCGAGAGCCACTAGCCGGTCAAGTTCTTCGCCTTGGCTCAGCATTACCACGAAAGCGGCCGCCGTTACCACCGAACACAAGAAAACAAAACCACTGAGGAATCGGCGCAGGTCTTCGCTCGTCCGAACTATATAAATCGGCGCCACGGCAGCTAGTAATGTCAAAGTAAAGAATCGCGCGGCCTTGTCCACGGCATAGCTGTTCCAATCGGTCCACAGGAGCGTGGGAACAAACAGCAGGAACAGGATCGCAATCAAAATCAATGGTTTGATCAATCGATCCTTTAGCTGGAGATATCGCCAAGCGACAAAGATGAAACAGAGCACAGCGGTCAATACCGTCAGATCGACAGGAAGATCACTCGTTTCAGGGTTGGGTTTGAAAATGCCGGCCAGCAGAAACAGCGCAAATGTCCACTCCCTAAACCCAAAATATTCTCTAATGTTCATGCTCATACGAATTCGATCGAGAACCCGGTTGAGGCTGTACGTGTTATGTCTGACGTTTTCCGACGGCGAATACAGTTATATTGCCTTGACAGGAACGACGCCTTGTTAAATCCGCGACAAGCCACGGGATCGTCTACCGTCACGGGATGAGACTCGGGCGCATAAAGAGGGAGCTCATCCTAGCGGTGAGACGTCAGACGCTTCAACTTCGACGGCAATGGAACTTTTTATGAGATGAAAGGACACTACCACCCGGTAGAGACCTTTTCGTCGAACGAGTATCCCTTTTAATCCCGCAAAGGGTCCTCGGCATATTTCAACCGATCTGCCAACAACCAAATATGGATGGGGATTCACCTGAACGCCAGAAGTCAATCCCCTTTGTAGAGCCAAGACCTCGGCCTCGGGTATTGGCGCCGGGTGACCATTGAAACTCACGAGGCGGACCACACCCGGAATTCGTAGAACCCTTAGCTGATCGCAGAGGGCGATCCGGACGAAAACGTAACCGGGAAACAGAGGAAGTTGCAGTCGTGCCTTGCGATCCTTCCAACGGTGAAGCACCTCGAACAGAGGCAGGAGACGCTCGATGGCCCTTTCGGCAAGTTGGTTCGACACGCGCTTTTCATGGCGGGAGCGCGTATACACGACATACCACAGCGGTACAGAACTTGCGGCAAGAAGTGGGCAAGTCCCTTCTCCCAATTGCACGGCGAGGACATCCTCCGAGACATTATTCGGACTTTCCGGCATCGGTACCCATGGCTCCGCAGAATGGCAAAAAGGACTCAACTCTTTTCGGCTCCTTCGCCCCTTGCTCCCGTTACAGGGTACTCATCAGTGGTAAGTTCGTCCTGTTTCCCGTTGCCCGAGTCCATCGGGAAGGGCAAGAGCGCACCACGCAGAACTCTTTGCGCCAGCACTTTGCGAGGGTCCCCGGGCTCATACTCTAGCAGTCGAGCAGAGGCGAGAACCCAAAAAACGCCCAGGCAGGCAGCGACAATGGTCCCTGCGCAGATCATGACCAGCCTAGGCGGAAAAGATTTCTTCTCTGGCACCTTTGGAAAATCCAAAAGCTTGATTGTCGGCAGCTCCTTTGCTTCTTGCACCTTCACCAGTTCATATTGCTTGCTCAGAGTTTCGTACACGGCTTCTTGAATCTTCAAATTTCGAAATTTGTCCCCGTAGGTTGAACCTAGAAGGGGTAGCTGGCGCAGCGACGGATACTGTAGTCCGGCGTTGTTTCTGTCATTTCCTCTGTCTCCACTGAGCCTCTTAAGTTGACTCTCCATTTCCGCGATTCGCGCCTTTGCAGCTCGCACTCGTACATTCTCATCCGTAAAAATCCTCTCTAGTCCTTCCAGCTGAGACTTCGCGGCGATGATCTTACCTTGCAGCACCGCATCGGCTTCAACCATTGCCTTGCCTTGCTCGCTGATGTCCAGGGTTGCGTTCATGCTGGCAAACTGACCGAAATCCCTTTCGGCCGCCTCGAGGTCTTTCGCCGCAGAGTCCAGTCTTTGCTCGAGAAAAAGGCGCTCCTTATGCGCTGACGAAGTGGATAGTTGGGACACAGTTCGATTGAGACTATTGACGTATTCATCGGCTATCGCAGCAGCCCTTTGTGGGCTATGGTCAGTCACCGTGATGGTGATAATTCCGTTTTTTCGATCTTCAGCGATCTGCGTCTTATCTTCAAGTTTCTGCCGCGCATCCTCCCTGTAGCGCTTGCCATACACCGCCTGCAAATTAAATTTGTCGATGAGTTGATCTTGAACACTTCGGCTCCGCAAAACGCCAATAAACAACGCGCCTTGGCTCTTCGACTCCATCAATCCGCTGACGACCGATCCGAGATCGACACCGGAACTATGCGATAACGCACCAACCAGCGCCATTCCAAGGCCCGCCCGATTGTCGGGAGGCATCAGCCGTGCAGTAGATTCAAAGCTCCGCGGTATCAAGAACACCGTTAATATGGACACGAGAAATCCTATCGCAACGGTACGGTACAGGAATTGGCGGGCAGACCAAACGAGACGCAATTGTTTGATTTTGAATTCATTGGCCAAGCGTGCCTCTCCAGACGTTCTCCCTCCTTGGGTGAGTTCACGTTCCTGCTCCCGTTGGGATGTGGCCGCCGCTTGCATCAATCTAGGTTCCCTTCGGCGCTCATACTAGCTCTTCTGATTCCCGTATTCTCTCACTAACAGTGGTCAACCGTGCTGGACACAGCTCCGCCCTCTGAGCTACAGACCGGGCAAGCCATAACACCTTTTCTTACAACACTATACAGCAAACCAATTCCTTACTCGTCGACCTTCTTGAAGTACGTCGTCGACTTCACCCAAAGGCGATTTGCCACTTGCTGGAAGCGGGAGCCGTTCGGAGACGCCCAAGGCATTTTGGTATTTACGGTCTCGAGGACCTCGCCGACGAAGATTTTCCCCGGATCGTCTGCGGCGATCCCACTCCAATGCTCGTTCGCTAGGGTGCAGGCTACCGCCCCAGCCAAAGCCAACAGTCCTGAGGACACGATAATGATCAGTCGCGGAGGGAACGATTTTCGTTCCGGCACATTTGGCGGGTCTAAGACTTTGACACTGGGGATTTCTTTGGCTTCTTGGACCTTTGCGAGCTCGTATTGCTGGGTCAACGATTCGAAAACAACCTCCTCAATCCGCATTCGGACATAAAGATCTGCGTACGTTACGCCAAGAATTGGGAGACTACGCACCGTCGGCAGGCTACCGTCGGCTGAACTTTCCGTCTGTCCTGGTTTTGTGCCTTGCTGTCCGCCAAGTTTCTCCAACTGCTGGCGCAGCTCGGCCACCCTCCCATGCAAGGCGCGCACTCGCACGTTTTCGTCGCTGTAGATGGTTTTGAGCGCTTCTAGTTCCGATTCGGCGGCGATGAGTTGCCCCTCGATGGTGGCGCTGCTCCGCAGTACCGCTCTTGCCTCATCTTTGAGCTCGATTGTTTTATTGGCACTACTGAACTGACCGAATCTTTGCGACGCCCGTTCAAGGTCATCCTTCACCTTGGCCAATCGGCCCTCGAGAAAGATGCGCTCACGGCGTGCCGCGGAGGTGGAGAGCTGAGCAACCATTAGATCCAGTTCCTCTATATTCGCTTGCGCCAAGGCGGCAGCTCGCCTGCGATCGTTATCGGTGACTGTGATTGAGATAATTCCACTCTTTCGATCTTCAAAGATTGAGGTTCTGTCCTCGAGTTTTTTCCGGCCATCCTGCAGATATCGAACACGGTAAACCTTTCGCAGATTGAAGCGCTCTACGAGGCGATCTTCCACAGTTTGGCTCCTAAGAATGCCAACGAAGAGCGCGCCCGTGCTTTTCATCCCAAGCGCCTCATTCGCGAGCGAAGAGAGATCGAGGCTGGACTTGCCGGCCGCGGGATCCGTGCCCATGCGGCTGCTGTTCAGCGCCGTCAAAGCGGCAAGCATTGTGCCCCCTGAACCCGACGGGCTATCCGGGGGCATTAATCGTGTTGTGGACTCATAGCGTGTAGGGAGAACGAGGGCCAACATCGTTCCGATCAGCAACCCGACGGCGGCCGATTTCCACAGCAGTTCCCGGCGCCGCCAGAGATTGAACAGTCGCGGCGGAATGACTCCTTCCCAACCGGCGCTGAACATCCGTACAAGAGTACGGGTGCGGGCGCTGGCTTGCGGTTTGACTGCCGTCTCTGTCATCTCCTCTTTCCTAGGATATGGGCCAAAACCATCATCACTGGACGCGCCCGCCTACGGGCGCAAAGGCAATCCCGAACGAGGTTGTCACATTCGTTTGAGGTCCAGGTGCTAAAATCGGGTAGTTCCACTTTTCGTACTGAACAGAAGCGCTTACATTCCAATTCTGACGGAACCAATACGCAGTCCCAATCGATGCATCATTGATCGTGGCCCCTCCCGGCATCCATTGCTGACTGACTTTCTGGTGCCTGTAACTCGCTTGAATGTAATTGCGCGGGCTGAATCTGTACGTACTCCAAGCCTCAGTACCCTGACTTTGCCTGCCCATCCAATTTCCAAACAGGTTGCCAGCGTTCGTGTAACCATTGGGGAACCGGTCGTTATGGTAGAAGATGCCGGGGGGATAATGGGAATTTGGAGCGCCCGTTTGGAGGTCGCCTGGAAGGTCCGTGTACCCACTTTCCACTCTGAGGTCCAACTTTGGGAGCTTAGGGAATCTGTTAAGGTAAAGACCGGACCAGATCGCCGAATTTCTCCAATAGGCGATAGGTGAGAATTCATCCATAACCAGCGCCTCCGTATAGAAAGTCAGCCAGTTTCGCAAACCGGGGACCCTAAGGGTGAAATCGAGTCCGGAGTGTCCACTGGTTATATCGTCGCTAGTGGAATTTGTAGGAACGTTAAAAGGTGTAAAGCTTTTTCCGAAGGTGTGCCAAGTCAGAGGGGTTGGGCCCCCTGCGAACACGACGGTCCCAGAAAAACCTAATTCAAAATCTCTGAAGGGTTTGAAACTGAATCTCCCTCCGTTTATGAGAGGCTGGCGACCGAGCGAACTCCCCCATTGACCCACCAAACCTGCGACGTCGTCGAATATGAATTCGTGGCCGTCAAGCTGTCCGAAAATCCACTCGAGCCTCCAGGGTCCAAGCCAACCCAGAAAGCTGGGGAGCTTGAACGGTGAGACGCGGTTAATGCGCAACATGGTCACCGGTGCGGCGTTGCTGTTAAACATTAAAGGCCCACCTTGGCTCGGGCCCCACCACAGGCTCTGCTTTCCAAAAGTAATCTGCCAGTTCCCCATGTTTAGGCCAGCGTAGGCATCGAGCAGTTGGAAGGAGTTTACTGAGGCAAACGGAGTCGGCGGAGGTGTTGGCACGAAGCTGGAAGACCCAATGAATTCACGTGCGCTAAGGGGCAGTGCGGGGGCCGAAGGAGCGTGCTGGTATTCGCCGCGTAGATAAGCAACCCAATGGCCAGTTGTTGTCCACCCAGAGAAGCCGTCAACGGTATTGAAGCCTTCCTGGAATGGTCGGCCAAAATCATTGGTGATGGTCTGGCCATACTGATAGGCATTCGTGAGAGGCTGACCAGAGATTCCGGTCACACGCGCGTAGAGTGATTCGAGTCGGGCGCGTATACGTTCGTCTCCAGGCCCTTCAAGTTCGTCTCGAAATTCAATCTCGAGCAGACGGTAAGTTTGCTCGGCCTCCGGTCCCCCGACACCTGCTTCGATGTAATCCGAGGCCTCGGACAAGAGCCGAGCACACTCGGACCGTGTCCAAGGCCTCATTCCCAGGAAGGCGGTGTCAAGCGCACCCATACCAGCTAGCCTGAGAAGAGCTGGATAGATCCAACTATCGAGTGGAACGTACGGCGAACCCATGTTATTACTCGATAGGCCACGCGTCTGACTTAGGTAATTCCGAAATGAGTTCCAGACCGCTCCACCGAGTTCTTGATCGTGGTGTCTACTATAGATGTCTTCACCGATCAGGTTACCGATGACACTGCCAATGAAGACGTCTGACGGGAAGTGTTGCCTCGCGCGATAGCGCGCGTAACTGACGAAAGTGGCGAGTCCATACGCCGCTATCTTCGTCAGCGGCCCTGGGTATTCATGTGCCACGACGCTGGCGACAGCCCACGACGCGGCAGCGTGTTCAGACGGGAAGGAAGTCCCTCCACTAAAGAAACTTCCGTTGCCGTCGCCTTGGTAAGGACGCTCGCGTCCGAGGGGATACTTCATCGCTTCGACCACAACAAAGCTGTTCAAGACAGCTTCGCCCGCCAGAAAGCCAGTCTCGCGCCAATGCTCATTGTGCTTGGGGTAGCTGAGCAACCACATGGCCCCCGCTCCTCCAAGCAACGCCGCGACGCCTGCGTTGGACGCGGTGTTGTAGTGGCTAACCGTTGTCGGATTGTGAGAGATGTGTCGGCTCATGTCTGCGTCTGTCACAAACATTCCGGCGGTTACACCGCTTAACGGCATGATCCACAAGGCGTCAGGCCACCGCAGCCTTGCAGGGCTAGTCCAGATTTGTTTCTGATCGGTCAAGAATCGCTTTCCCAAACCCTTCCAGTTTCCCTTTATAGCGGTCGACGTCCCCGCCTCTTCGTCGTTCGCCTTCTCGATTTCGCCACTGTCTTTATCTTTCTTGTTTTCTCCGTCTCCCTTTTGTCCCGGCGCAGCGGATACGCTCTGCCCCTGAGAATCCTGCGGATACGCCGCCCGGCCCGGCCTACTCATAAATGTGCTAACCAGCAAGCAACCCGCAAGTATCAACCCATGTCTCATTCAAAAATCTCGACGCTACGGATGGATGTACGCCACTGCAAGCGCAACCGACGATAAAACCTGCGCCGTCTGCATGATCGCCGTCCAATTTACACCACTGATCTTTGGAGCTTTTTCGGGGACAACCACCGTATCTCCGGGTCGGAGCGAAGTACTAAGCGGGTCTCCCGCCCACCATCCCTCACTGTTGTTTTTCGCCGAGATCACGGAACCATCGGCGCGAATCACAAAAACGGCCTTCTTATCGGCAACCGGCGTTAAACCACCGGCCTGGCTCAAGTACCACTTCGCCGAACGCCCCGGCTGCGCATTGATCGCAGTCGGATTGAAGACTTGTCCATTGACGATTACGACGCTCGGCTTCTTGGGAACGACCAGTTCATCCCCCTCCCGCAAGGGAATGTCCGCCGCTGTGTTCTTCCAATCCTTGACATTCGACGAAATATGGATCACCACCCGCCCGATCGGCTCGTTCGAGGCCATCTGGACGAGTGTCGCGTCGACCTGAGCTAGCGCTGTCGACTTCATTTGGGCCTGGTCCTTATCGCCTTCTGGAAGCGCCTTGATGTGCACCCGCTCTTCCTTGATCCTCTCGATGAGCTCCAGGCGGTTCTTCGATTCCAATTCGCGAACGTCTCTCCTCATCAAAACGGCGCCGTACGGATAGGCCTGCTTCGAGAATCCGCCCGCGCGCTCTAGCACCGAGCTCAGCCGCTCTCCAGGCTCGATTCCGTATGTCGAAGGATGCATGACCTCCCCACGAACGGTCACGGCTGCACCAATGTCTTTCCAGCCGGGAACCTGCCGGATGGCAAGAACATCGCCCGCGCGCAACGGGACATCTTCACTGGCATTTCCGTTTTCCAGAGACGCCAAGGACACCTGCAATTGCTCTGCCGGCCCACCTGCCGCTGCGTACCTTGTTAGATCCGCTAAGTTGGTGTCCGCGCTGCGCTTTAAGCCGCCGGCTGCGTGAATCAGGTCTTCGACATGCATGTTTTCCATGTAGGGATATCGACCGGGCTTTGCCACCTCGCCCGTGATTTCGACGATGCTCGGTTCCACCAGCGAAGAGTGCCTATGAATCAACAAGCGATCGCGCGGCTGGAGCAGGATATTGTCGGCTGCCTTGCCGTTCAGAGCTTCCCCGAGATTAACGCTGAAGATCTTCGACGTTCCGTCCAGATTTACTCGGAAGACTTGCGCCGTGTCCAAGGCGGCCTCCGTCGTAAGGCCTCCGGCGAGATAAACTGCATCCTTCAACGTAGCCTGGCCCGTAGTCTTGTAGGTCCCCGGCGAACGCACTTCTCCGTCAACCGTCACCGTCGGTATCGGCTCGAAATCAAAGCGGCTGAAAATCCGCACCGTATCGAGTGGCTGGAGCTGGGGTGCAGCCGAAGCGTCCTTCATCGCGGCCGCCAAGTCGAAGCTGACCACGCTTGGACGGAAGTCTGGCGGGTTCAAACGGATGATCTCGCCGTAGTGGGCGGCAGGTTCAGGCAGAATATCGTTGTACGACTGGAGGATTTCCGTGAGCTTCATGCCCTCGCGGTAGGAGTAGCGTCCCGGCCGCAGTACGTGACCTTGCAGATAAATCGTGTCTTGGTTGTATTCCGCGATCGGGAAGATGAGGATTTCATCCCCATCTTGGATTTTGAAGGTCGACAACTGCGGCGCGGTTGTGCTTTCCGGCGATAGGTCGAGACTAAGCATCGTTCGCTTTTCATGAGCCTCCAGGCGCTGAACTTCGACGTGTCGCAACGCGGCTGCCGGCAGAATTCCCCCCGCCAAGCCCAAAACGTCGGTCAATGTTTTCTCATCGTTCAGTTCGTAAATGGCGGGCCGGCGAACCATGCCCGTAACCGTAACCTGCGGACCAATCGGAGGCACCATGAGCGTGTCGCCATTGTCGAGCTTCTTTGCGTCCGGCGTGACACCCCGCAGTAAGAGGTCGTAGGTATCGATTCGTTCCAGCTCCTGGCGGCCGCGGAAATGCTTGAGTGCCCGCAAGGATCCTTTTCCGGTGACCCCGCCGGCCGCGACCAGAGCATTCAAAGGTGTTGAAAGCGAGCTGATATCATAAGCGCCGGGCTCTTCCACTTCTCCCACGACATAGATGCGAACCGTCCGCAGCTTGGCGACCGAAACGTCCGCCGAGGTGTCACGATATTGCGTCGTGATGGCCTTCTGTACCGCCTGCTGCACCTCACCCAAGGATCGGCCGCTCACCTGGAGCGGCCCAGCCTCCGGCAGGTTGACTCTTCCTTGCCGGTCCACCATCCTCACTAACTTTGTCGAGATTCCGCCCCACAGATCGATCGAAAGGCTGTCTCCGGGGCCCACGACATAGTCCGGCCCCACCGGCAGGTCCATCGGAAGGTTGCGTCGATTTCGAATGCCGTCGTGAAAAACTGCAGTTCCGAACCTCTGTGGCGCTCGATCAAGCGAGGGAGCCTGCACATAGAGGTCATACAGAGAAGGTATATCTGCATAAGGACTCGGTCGGCGCACCATGGTTGGCGCGGCCATATCTCGAGGCTTCGCCAGCCGGGACGGCCGCCGAATCTCGGTCCCAAGACTCGAGTCAGGCGCGATACCGCTCGGGGTTGCCAGGTCGGACAACTGACTGTTTATGAGTTCGGCCTCAGCCCCACTTCGCAGAGCCTCCACCGTCGAAGGTCCTCCCATCCCTTCGGAGGGAACACCGGCTCCCGACAATGCCCCGCCAGATTGGCCTGTCATGCTCGAAACACCCTGGAGTAAGACGCCACCGTCGCTTGATCCACCCAACGAACCCGGCCCGCCCAAAGCGCTCGTGCCACCTAACCCACCGCCACCTGCGCCGCTGAACTCCGGCGCGCCAAGTGCAGCCTCGGCCTGCAGGATGGGAGCGGCAGCGCTCAAGGGCAGACTCTCCTGCGGATTTGCAGGCAAGGTTTCGCGCTGGGGCCCGTTGTATTCGGGGCTCGTGGCATTCCGTCCCGGCTGAAGCAAATCGCGGTTCGCGCAGTCCGGGTCATCGAACTCTTCGCAGTACCTTCTCATTCTCTCGAGCGCGCTTTCCGCTGCAGCACCCTTTTCGCTCTTGGGCGGTTGCAAGGCCGCTGCGTCTTCGATCTGTCCGAGCCGCCTGGCCCGCTCTTTGAGTAAAAGATCTTGTTGTTTGCCCATTTCCGATTCTGGGTTGAGGATCGGCTTCAAGTATCCATAGCGCTGTACCAAACGCGTCGCCACAGCGCGGAATTTCACGTCGCGCGTTAGCCGGTCGAATACGGCTACATCGGTCAACTCCTCGTCACTCACAAATTGCCCGTTGTCGCTCGCTTCCTTGGCGATCCACGTCTTCAGCTCCACGAGCAGACCAGGGTCTCGCAACAAAACCTCCTTAATCTGCGGCGCGGAGGCGGCCACCCGGTCATAGTTCGCTTTCGCCAGTTCTGATTCGAGCCGACGCGGAGGCGGTGGCACGTCGGCTGGTGCGCTTGTCTTCCTCTGTGGCTGTTGCTGCGCGGCAACTCCTGATGCGCCTGCCAAATGCAAGGCAATGACAAACACCCAGAACTTCACGGACCGCAGCTCGAACAGCTGTTTCATGACACTTCCCCCGCTAGTGAGGCTTTTTGGCGCATCACTCCTAGGATCGCCTCTTCCGATGCTTCTATGACGTCGGAATGAATGCTAAAGGAGGCCCAATAGCGAACACTGCTGTTTGTGTGCGCGGAGACGGCGATGATGCTCACTTCAGGATAGAGCCGCAGGATCGTATCGCAAACCGCAGGACGTTCGTTCGGATCATCCATGGCAATAAACAGAAAATCCGGTTGAGTTTCTTTCACCCGACCGATAATCTCCACATCATCTGCAACTTCGCCCACGATTGTGATGTCGGGCTGGTCGGCAAACGTCTCGATGATAATCTCGCGCATCAGTTTCGGGCGGTTGGCCACCAGGACTCGAATTTGACGTCCC
>Ga0126381_100005679_pt1 | contig 13769 bp, 10 predicted proteins | sample PanSoiMetPlot_28_FD_96465 | JGI IMG/M metagenome (GOLD analysis project Ga0126381, IMG submission 96465) | Tropical forest soil microbial communities from Panama - MetaG Plot_28 | ecosystem: Environmental > Terrestrial > Soil > Tropical forest > Bulk soil | place: Panama | collected 2016-02-17
ATGGCTGCGTTTAAAGCGCTCTGGTTTCTGACGTTCGCCCTCGGCGCGATTTTTCTTGTGGGCACTGGGTTTGAATGGAAGCGGCTGGTCGAGCACGGCCTTACTCCTTCGACGAATCTCTTCGGGACAACTTACTATTCGCTCGTTGGACTTCATGCCCTTCACGTTACCGTCGGCCTCATAGGGTTCGTGATTGTGATGGCGCTCGCGCTTGCCGCAAAAGTGACGCCGGAGCACTTCCCGCGCATCAGTGTGTTTTCGCTGTATTGGCACTTTGTGGATGCGGTTTGGGTAGTGGTTTTTACAGTGGTCTACGTCATTGGGCTCCGAGCATGAAAGACGATCTCAATCACGGAAAGCTACCGGGGGGCGTTGAACTCCCGGCGCCGACAGCTTGGCCGATTGTTCTTGCATTTGGCGCGACGCTGCTGTTTATGGGCCTCCTGACGAGTGCGGACTTGAGCATCATCGGCGCGGTGCTGGTGGTGGTGGCGTCGATCGGCTGGTTCATGGATGTGCTGCCGCATGATCGGCACGAAATGGTTCCCGTGGAGCGAGAGGTTGAAACCATCGTCAGGGCGCGCGCGGAAGTGACACGCGCCGTGGTCTCACCCGAAGTGCAGCGGCTCCGAGTCCCCGTGGAAATCTATCCAGTCAGTGCGGGTCTTAAGGGCGGATTGGCAGGGAGCGTGGCGATGGCAGTGCTCGCGGCAGCCTACGGCATGTTCGCGTATGGCAGTGTTTGGTATCCGATTAATCTGTTGGCGGCGGTGGTTCACGCGGAGCCGTTTCAGCTTACGATGGAGTACCTCACATCCTTCCATCTCGCGTTATTCCTGGTCGCCTCACTCCTTCACATCGTGACTTCGGCGCTGGTTGGTTTGGTGTACGGCGTGATGTTACCGATGTTTCCACGACGGCCGATCATACTAGGCGGCTTGATCGCTCCGATTTTTTGGTCGGGACTTCTTTACGCGACTCTCGGCGTCATCAATCCGCTGATGAACGAAAGGATCGACTGGAAATGGTTCGTTGCTTCGCAAATCGGCTTCGGCGTTGTGGCGGGACTTGTAGTGGTCCGGCAGGCGCGTGTGCGCACGCGGCAATTCATGCCGTTCGCGATTCGCGCTGGAATTGAGGCTCCAGGCTTAATCGAAGAAGACCCAGGGGGGAGCGGTGAGCCATGAGGTTCGTTTTTCTCCTTGGTGGCATTCTTATCCTGACCGCTTGTAACAATCTGCCCGGCAGACCCGGTCCCGGTCCTGAAGTGGCTCGGCCGGACGAAGTTCTGGATTTTAAGGTTCTCTACAAAGAGAACTGCTCGGGCTGCCACGGCGCCGATGGCAAAGGCAACGCGGCGATTGCTTTGAGCAATCCGGTATACCTTGCGATTGCGGATGATTCCGTAATCAGGTCGATCACCGCGAGCGGACGTGGCGCCGGAATGCCGGCATTCGCGCAAAGCAAGGGCGGCTCTCTTACGGACAAGCAGATCGACGTGATCGTTGGCGGAATACGCGCGTGGGCCCCTCCCGATGCGCAGAGAGACGCGAGTATCCCGCCTTATTCCTCGTCGGCGCCCGGCGATCCAAAGCGCGGTGGCGACGTTTACACGACCTTTTGTTCGTCCTGTCACGGCGCGGACGGCCGGGGCGCGAAGAGTAGTTCTATTGTCGATGGAAGCTATCTGGCGCTGGCGAGCGATCAATATCTTCGAACCATTGTGATTGCGGGCCGACCTGAGATCGGCGCGCCGGATTGGCGGTCTGACGTTTCGGGACGCCCGATGCAGGCGCAGGATGTCGCGGACGTAGTCGCGTGGATGGCTGCCCAGCGGCCGCAATATCCGGGCCAGCCTTATACGACGTCATCTCATACGACATCAGGGGAACGGAAACATGAGGAGCCGAAATGACTGGGGACCAATTATCGCGGCGCGGCGTTCTGACAAGACTCGGGATTCTGTTCAACGGTCTGATGGCGGTAGTTCTCGCGATACCTTTCGTTGGATTCATTTTGTCGGCTGTGACTCGAGGACGCGGCTCGGGGTATCGATCATGGATAACGCTTGGCTCGGCCAGCCAGTTTCCGGAGGGCGAGACGCGGCTCGCGACGTTTCGAAATCCCTACGTGAGTCCGAGTGATGGTAAGACCGCGGATACGGCGTGCTGGGTGCGGCATGTTGAAGGCGATCGATTCCAGGTCTTCGCGGTGAATTGCGCGCATTTGGGGTGTCCTGTACGCTGGTTTCCGCAGTCTGGTTTGTTTTTATGTCCGTGCCATGGGGGAGCCTACTATCGTGACGGCTCACGCGCCGCAGGTCCCCCAGAACGCGGGATGTTCGAATATTCCTACAAGTTGGAAAACGGTCTGGTGCTGATTCAGGCGGGCGAGTTGCCCACGCCCGGCATGGCCTCCGCAAGAGTGGGCTGTGGACCTTGCGGAGGGAAGTCACCGTGCGCCTGATCTCCAGAATCGGAAAGTGGTTCGACCAACGGTTGCAACTCGCGGCTCCGATCAAAGAAGCCGTGGAACATCCGGTTCCGCGAAGCACCGCGAGTTGGTGGTACATCTTTGGGAGCGCAGCGCTGACCGTATTCGTTCTTCAACTGGTGACGGGAGTTTTGCTCGCTCTTACCTACGTTCCCTCCGCCGCCGAGGCATGGAACAGCCTGCAGAGCTTGAACCACGAAGTGACGCTGGGATGGTTTATCCGCGCGCTACACGGGTGGGGCTCGAACTTCATGGTCGCGATCGTTCTGATCCATATGGTTCAGGTTTTTATCTTCGGAGCCTACAAATATCCGCGCGAGCTGACTTGGGTGGTTGGAGTCTTTCTCCTCATCATGACGCTGGCGATGGCCTTCACCGGTCAGGTTCTTCGCTTCGATCAGGACGCTTATTGGGGATTAGGAATCGGCGCTTCGATCGCAAGCCGCACACCAGTTTTTGGTCTCGCGATGGTTAGGCTTATGCTCGGGGGGCCAATCATCGGCGGCCCGACGCTTTCCCGATTCTTTGCGGTCCATGTGTTCGTGGTTCCCGGCGCCCTGATCGCCTTGGTGGGCTTACATCTTTTGATGGTGCTGAAACTTGGGATTAACGAATGGCCCATGCCCGGGCGAATCGTCCGGAAAGCCACCTATGAGAGCGAATACCACGAGCTAACCCGGAAAGACGGTGTTCCATTCTTTCCTTATGCGGTTTGGAAGGATTTGTTTTTCTCGGCGGTGATTCTCGCTGCTGTCGCTGTTTGCGCGGCTTATTTCGGCCCGTTCGGGCCGACGGGGCAACCCGATCCCACAATCATTCAGACCGTTCCGAAGCCGGATTTCTTCTTCTTGTGGCTCTACGCGTTGCTCGCGCTGCTTCCGCCGTCGATGGAAACTCCGGCGCTGCTGATCGGGCCTGTGATCGTAATTGCGTTTCTTATAGCTCTGCCGTTTCTCTTCGGCGAGGGAGAAAAGAGCTGGCGACGGCGGCCGATCGCAGTGCTCTCCATTCTTCTGATTGCGGTCGCACTGCGGACGTTTACGAGCCTCGCCGGATTTTCGCCGTGGAGTCCAGTAATGAACGCGTGGAGTGGCGAACCGATTCCGGCGAAGATCCTACTCGGGCGAACGGCGCTGGAGAGGCAGGGAGCCGTTGTCTTTCAGGCGAAGCAGTGCCACAATTGCCATGCGCTCGAAAGTGAAGGCGGCCAGCGGGGCCCGGCGCTCGATACGGTCGCGGCGAGGCTTACGAAGGACCAACTCATCCGCCAGGTATTACAAGGCCGCGGCAACATGCCGGCGTACGGAAACAGCCTGAATCCCGCGGAGACCACGGCGCTCATCGCGTTCCTTCAAACGCTCCACAAACCGGGTCAGGCTCCGGCGCTCGATGCGTCGCGGGTGGGGGAATCGAGTCAGTAAGTGGACAACATGGCCGCCGTTCCGGTGACCGCAGCCTTGATTCTCGTCGGGGTTTTCTATGTTGTTCGCTGGCTTCGCGCTCGAAGAGTCTCCCCGATCCCGGGCTGGCGAACCGTAGTTTTTCTGGGTGGATTGTTCGCGTTGTGGCTTGCTGCTGCCTCTCCACTCGCGCGGCTCGATGAAGAACTCCTCACTGCTCACATGGCGCAGCATCTTCTGTTGATGACCGTCGGCCCTGCTTTTATGCTGCTTGGGCTTCCAGGGCGGCGGCGTCCCTTGAATCCGGTATTCTGCTGGTTCGCAGCCACAGCCGTTCTGGTTGGCTGGCATATTCCGGCGGTCTTCGCACTGGGGCTCGATTCAGAGGCATGGCATCACATAGAACAAGGTACTTTTCTCATAGCAGGATTCCTCTTTTGGTGGCCGGTAATTCCGAGTGGGCGGTGCGGGACTCAGCCTCAGTGGTCGACTGTGATCTATCTCTTTTTGGGGACGTTGCCGTGCGACGCGCTGTCTGCGTTCCTCGTGTTTTGCGGACGGGTTGTGTATCCGGGTTACATGAATGTCCCGCGGCATTTTGCGCTCTCTGCTATTCAGGATCAGGAATGTGCGGGCGCGTTGATGTGGACTTGCGTGACGATTGCTTATCTGGTCCCGGCGGTGCTCGTCACCGTGACGTTGCTGTCACCTGGCGGAGACTCTGGTCTGAGAGACACATCTCGTTCCCCTGTCACGGAGGAAAAAGGGTGGCTTCGCGGCTCTTAGGATTGGGCCGATTTGCAATCGGCCGCAGGTTGCCAACCTGCACTACGTCGCATTATGGTTCGCTCATGTGAAGTGTGAACTGGCGAGTTGAGAATGTGCGGCCAGCGGCGGCGATGCACCCTTTCATATAAAAGATGTATCCGTCGGGGTTGAGGTGGCCCGGTTTGGCGCCGAGGGACATCGCGGAAGGATACCAGCCATCGAGATATTCGCCATTGGCGCAGGGGTTGGTATCGTGAGGGGCCCAAGAGCCCTGAATCTCTCCCGGAGTGCTCCACTGGTCCTGATTTGACAGGTTAAAGAGATCGGCATTCATGGTCGAGTAAAACCAGGCGCCGCCGGTGAACTTTACGTTCGTAGGCAGAGAACCGGTTTGGTCGACGGGATCCGTTTGCGAGAGACAAACGAAGATCAGCACGTACTCGTGTGTGACTTCCGAATAGCTGATGGATGCGCCTGACCTTCGCTGCGTCGGAGCCAGGCAGTGCTGATACCCCTCGAGCGAGGGGTGCAAATTGGGGAATATCGGACTCTCGTGACCGCCGCCTGCATTGGCCAAGCCAGGCTCTTCGAATTTTTCGCCGTACCAATGCGTGGCCTGAAGACGCTCCAGTCCTCCGTCGAGCCCAATACGCGACACAGCCAAGCCACTCGGTTCTCCTAACGGCAACGGAGTATCCGCGGGAAACGGGCCAGGTTCGTATACGTGGACGATATAAGCGTAGAGGGGAGCGCCGGGATGGACGTCATCGACAAAGGCAGCGGGCTCTGAATCTCCCACGTCGCCTTGTAAACCTCCTGGGGAATCAAGAATTGCGCTGGCAATGGATGTCGCAGGACCCGAAACCGCATAGCGTCCAAATTGCGGCGGAGGCTGCAGCAGATTAATCGTCGAACAGAAGTTTCCCCAACACACATCCTTGCCCCACGCGCCCAACTCCGCCATGGGGCCCTGCGACGGATTCGCTCCGGGGAGCGGGGTGAAGTTGGCCTTGTAAGTTGGCCAGGTGTGGCCGAAATCAGCCGACGTCGCAATCGCGAGGGTCGAATAGAAATGGCTGTCCATGTGCGTAGTGGTGGTGGTTCCGATGCAAGTATTCGTACCCTCATAAACCATCACTAGGCTGCCGCCCCCGAGGTCCCACGGATTCGTGGGATCGAGAAAGACCGTGCCGGGAGCTGCGTAGTTGAGATCGAAAGTTGGGTCTTGCACGCTTCCAGGGCAATTTGCTTTCGCCATGGCCGGGAGAAGCAGTTGGCCGTTTTGACCTCCCGGGGGATTCGAGGGTTGATAGCGGCCGTAGCCGGGAGAATAGTCTAAAGTCCATTGGCCGTTTGAGTCCGGAAGCCCAATGCTTCGCAGGACGACGAGGCCGGCCTCGTTCGACTGAAGAGATGTATGGGACGCCACCATAAACAAATAGTCCGTCTGAAAGGGGAATGTTCCGGGCGGAAGAATTGTGGAATGCTCGTCGGCGAGGCCGCTCAGCCCGCCGTATTGATTGATTGGCGTCACCCCGTCGGGCGCGTTAACCTGACTCTCGGCCTCTACGCTAATTGATGCGATTTTGGGATGTTTCTGAGGTTGAGCGAAGACGGACGCGCAAAGCCACAGAGACGCCATGACGATGGCTGGTTTCGTTTTCATGGAAAATTCTCTGCTACTTCGAAGTCGTGATCGTGAATGCCCTTGAGGTGTACGTGCGGGTCGATCCGCCCGTCTGACAGCCCGACATGGAAAACACATAACCCGTGAGCGAAAGATGCGCCGGTTGGCTGGCCATCGACATGAACGTCGGATACCATCCGTTGAAAAGCGTGCATCCAGAGCCGGCGTCAGAAGCGAATGGATTCCAGGAACCCTCGATCTCCTGCGGCGGCGTCCATTGTGTGGGATCGGAGAGATCGTACGTGGTCGAGTAGAACCAGGAGTGCCCTCGTGGTCCCGGTTCGAATCCGTCCTTCGGGTTTCCTGGACTATTGCACACGAACGTCAGAAGGTATTGTTGGGTGTCCTCCACATAACTGATGGAGAAGCCGAACCGAAGTTGATTTTGCGCCTCGCAGTTTCCGAAGTCGCCGTCTGGAAAAATTGGAGCATCAGCGCCGCCCAAGCCCGGAGTCTCGAAGGCCTGGCCGTCCCATTTTAGAAATGTTAGCGGAGATTCACCGTGGATCTCAGCCCTTGCGGTCCGATCGCCATAGAGAAGGTAAACATAGTGTGCAGCGCCTTGGGCCGCGTCATCTACAAAGCCTGAGATTTCCTGACCGCCCACGTCCGGGCCAAGTTTCTGCCCCAGCGCCATTAGCGATGCCAAAGAGGGCGATGGGCTTTCCACTTGATAGCGGCCGTAGATTTCAGGCGGTGTCGACAAGCAATCATTGCCCATGCAAACGTCCTTGCCCATCGCGCCATACGGAGCGAAAGGTCCCGAATCCGAATTGTTGCCGGGTAATGGAACCCAATCGGCGCGATAGGTGGGCCACGTTCTTCCGTAATCAAACGAAGTGGCGATTCCCGCCGAGACGTATGCGCCGCCAAACGTCGCTTTCGAGCCGCCGGCGCTACCGATACAGCGATTGGTTCCTTCGTAGATCATGAGAAGACTTCCGGGCCTGCCTTGGGGGATTTTCACGATCGATCCCGGAGCTGCGTAGTGCAGATCGAATGTGGGGTCCTGTTCCGTCGGGTCGCCATCGGCAACGACAGGGCAACTGCCTAATATGAAAGGCGAAGTGAAGACGTGCCCGTAACCCGCGGGGTACGATCCATAACCGTCGGCAGAGGCGAAGTCGAAAGACCACTGACCCGTGGGGCCCAGAGGGGGAATGCCGGACAAGAAAAGTGCCCCAATGCCTTTGCCCGCCGGGGTTCCAGCGGCGACAACGAACAGATAGTCGGGATTATTTCCCAAGGTTCCGGGAGAAAAGACGGAAGCGTGCTCGTCAGAGGTGGCATCGGCGATCAGATTGATAGAGGGGCTGCCGGAAGGACCCAATACGTTCTGTTGCGTGTCGTAAGTACCCGGAGAACAAGTGCCCTGGCCGGAGATGTTGGTCGTGCTGCAAACAGAAATGGAGGCGATTGCCGGTGGGTGCTGAGCAGTAACCGTAACTCCGATCGCGCAGAGCGCCAAGACTAGATGCGTAAGTGTCGTTTTCATGGAAGGTCTCCTCTATTTCGAAGTCGTAATTGTGAATGCCCTTGATGAGTACACGCGAGTCGAACCACCGGTTTGGCAGCCCGATAAGTAAAAGGCATAGCCCGTGAGTGAGAGGTGCGCCGGTTGGGCGGCCATCGACATGAACGTCGGATACCAACCGTTGTAGAGTGTGCATCCGGAGTTCGCGTCAGGCATGAATTGATTCCAGGAACCATCGATCTGCAAGGGCGTTGTCCACTGTGTTGGATCGGAAAGATCGTAGGTGGTCGAGTAGAACCAGGCGGCTCCTCCGTGCGAGTTCGGCTGGTAGCCATCCTTTGGATTGCCCGGGCTCTGGCAGACGAACGTCAGAAGGTATTGTTGGGTGTCCTCTACATAGCTGATGGAAAATCCGAACCGGAGCTGATTCTTACCCTCACAATTTTCGAAATTTCCGTCAGGAAAGATCGGCACATCGGCGCCGCCGACGCCGGGCGCCTCGAAGGCTTGGCCGTCCCACTTATTAAAAGTAAGCGGAGCTTCACCGTGGATCTCGGCCCTGGCGATCCGGTCGCCATAGAGCAGATAAACATAGTGCCCGGCGCCCTGGCGCGCATCGTCTACGAAGCCCGAAATCTCCTGGCCGCCTAAAGGTGAGCCAATCTTCTGCCCGGCGGTCATTAGCGACACCAGAGTGGGTGACGGACTCTCGACTAAATAACGTCCATAGACTTCGGGCGGCGTGGGCGAACAGTCGATACCCATACAAGTGTCCTGGCCCATCGCGCCATAAGGTGCGGAAGGCCCTGAAACCGTATTGACGTCGGGCAATGGAACGAATTGGAAAGAAGGGGTGCCCCGGTAGGTGGGCCACGTCCTGCCGTAATCGGAGGAGGTGGCGATTCCGGCGGAGATATAGTCGCCGCCGAAGGTGGATTTATCGCCTCCGTCATCGCCAATGCAAGTGTTCACTCCTTCGTAGATCATGAGAAGGCTTCCGGGGCGACTCTGCGGAAGCTTGACGATGGATCCAGGAGCTGCATAGACCAGATCGAACGTGGGGTCCTGTTTCGTGACATCGCCGACGACGGGGCAATGGGCTTCCTTGAAAGGAGCGGTAAATACATGTCCATAGCCTGCGCTGTAGGACCCGTAACCATCGGTGGAGGCAACGTCAAAAGACCATTGGCCGCTCGGGCCTGGACCCGCGTGGCCGGACAAGGCAAGTGCCCCTATTTCTTTGTTCACGCTGGTTCCGGAGGCGACAAAGAACAGATAGTCGGAATTGTTTCCCAACGTCCCCGGAGAAAAGACGGAAGAGTGTTCATCGGAAGTTGCGCCGGCGATCTCGTTTATAGAAGGGCTCCCGGCGGGACCGAGCACAGCCTGTTCCGTGTCGTAAGTGCCGGGCGAACAACTGCCTTGGCCAGAGATATTACTCGCACTGCAAACAGAAATGGACGCGATTGCCGGTGGGTGCTGAGCATGGAGAGTCGCGCCGATGGCGCAGAGCAATAAGACGATGATCGTTGGTTTCTTGGTCATGATAGTTGGCCTTCGATGAGATGAGGCGTAGACAGCGTGCGGAAACTATCATCGACAAATGACTATAATTTCGTTGTCAAAGTGCAGGATGAAACGAAGCGCGAAGATGTAAGCGGGCTGTTAAAAGCCTGGAGCCGCGGGGATCAGCACGCGCTTCAGGATTTAACGCCAATCGTCTATCGCGAACTGCACCGCCTTGCCGCGCGATATCTGCGGCGCGAACGATCAGGCAATAGCCTTCGGACCACGGAATTGGTGAACGAAGCCTACATCCGGCTGGTGGATTACAAACGTATGCAGTGGCAGAATCGCGCACACTTCTTCGCGGTCTCTGCCCAATTGATGCGGCGAATCCTTGTGGAACACGCGCGGCGTCATAACCTCAAGCGCGGAGCCGGCATGAAGCATGTGCCGCTGGATGATGGCAGTAGCATCGGCGGCGCACGCGATGCGGATTTCGTGGCGCTGGATGATGCGTTGAACGCTCTGACTCACTTGGATGAGCGTAAGGCGAAAGTTGTAGAGTTGCGGTTTTTCGGCGGGCTCAGCGTAGCGGAGACGGCCGAGGTTCTCAATGTCTCGACGGTTACGATCCTTCGCGATTGGAGCACGGCGAAGGCCTGGCTCTATCGCGAGATCAACGGTCCCGCAAACTAATACGAAACTCAATGGAATCCGAGCGATTCAGGCAAATCGAAGAACTGCTGCATGCGGCCTTGCATCAATCCCCTGAGAAGCGCGAAGCTTTCCTCGCGGATTCCTGCAGCGGCGATCCAGAGTTGGAGCGTGAAGTTCGGCTGCTGTTGGAATCACACCACGCGGCAGGAGACTTCCTGGAGAGTCCCGCTCTGGAAGTTGCGGCCCGGGTAATCGCCAGTCAAGAGATTGGCGAAAACGGCGAATCGCTGGTTGGCTCGATTGTTTCGCACTATCGTGTAATCTCGCGGCTCGGCGCTGGCGGGATGGGCGTCATTTACAAAGCCGTCGATGAACAGCTCGGGCGGACCGTAGCCTTGAAGTTCATTAGTGAACAACTTGTTCGCGATATTGAAGGAGTGGATCGTTTCCGGCGCGAGGCGCGCGCCGCTTCGTCGCTCAACCATCCCAATATTTGTACGGTTTACTCGATCGAGGAAGACGGCCCGCGGCCCTTCATGGTGATGGAGTATCTGGAAGGCGCGACGCTCGGACAACGAATCAAAGAGGAAGCGTTGCCTACACACGTGCTTCTAGGCTTCGCGATCGAGATCGCGGATGCATTGGATACGGCGCATCGCGCAGGCATTGTGCACCGCGATATTAAACCCGGCAATATCTTTATCGTTTCCGCTGGCGGAACGGGAACCCGGGCGAAAATACTCGATTTCGGATTGGCGCGTTTGGGAGGACAGGAAGGGCGCGAAGGCGAGCCTCTTACGAATTCGGGCATGACCGTGGGCACCGCAGGCTACATGTCTCCGGAGCAGGCTCTTGGAAAACCTGTTGATCATCGAACCGACATTTATTCGTTTGGCCTTGTACTCAAGGAAATGACCGGCGAGCATAGGGACGCCAGGGTAGCGCGCATTATTTCGAAGTGCCTGGACCACGATCCCGAGCGCCGTTATCAGCACGCATCAAATCTTCGTGCCGATCTCGAGAAGCTGAAATCCGGAACGAGATCAGGAACGCGGCTAGCGGCGGCCGGGGTCATCGTTGCCGCGTTGGCTATCGGGTCATATCTCTACTTCCGCCCTACGATGAAGTTGAACGCCAAAGATACGATCATTCTCGCCGACTTTCGCAATACGACCGGTGATGCGGTGTTTGACGAAACGCTGAGACAAGGGTTGGCAGTGCAACTCGCGGAGTCGCCGTTTTTGAGTTTGGTTTCCGAGGGCCGTATTCAGAAAACTTTAACCGTAATGGGCCGGCGAGCCGACGCGTTGATGTCGCCGGAGGTAGCTAGGGAGGTTTGTGAACGAACGGGAAGCGCGGCGGTTGTGGAGGGTTCGATTGCACCGCTTGGAAATCAGTATGTTCTTGGACTGCGCGCCATTGGCTGCCAAAGCGGAAGCCTTTTGGACCAGGAGCAGGCCCAGGTTTCGCGCAAGGAAGAAGTGCTTCATTCGCTTACGCAGCTTGTCACGAATCTCAGGAAGGCGATGGGCGAATCGAGCGCAACGCTCGAAGCGCATTCAACTCTTCTAGAGGAGGCCACGACACCCTCGCTCGAGGCAATGAAGGCTTACACTGCGGCTCGAAAAACGGCCGCTTCCGGTAATGAGAGGGCTGCTCTCGTGTTCATCAAACGAGCGCTTCAAATCGACCCTGGGTTCGCTATGGCGTACGCACTGCAGGGCCGTTTGTACGGGGATCTCGGAGAGCTTGGCTTGTCGGCGGAGAGTGTCCGCAAAGCGTACGAGTTCCGCGATCGCGCAAGCACCCGGGAAAAATTCTATATTGCGCACGCGTATGACCGTCAGGTGACCGGCAACCTGGAGCGGGCCGCGCAGACGTGCGAGCTATGGACGAGCACGTATCCCCGCGACGCGGAAGCGCACACCTTGTACTCGGCGTTCACGACAAAAGGCACGGGCAATTATCTGAAATCGATCGAAGAGGCGAAGGAGGCAATCAAGGTTGACCCGGACTTTCCTCCAGGCTATTGGAATCTTGCCTACAGCGATATGTTTGTGGATCACCTGGAGGACGCGAAAGCCGTTCTGCGGGCGGCGGCCCAACGTGGAATCGAAACATCAGACCTGCTCATCGTGCGATACTTCGCGGCGTTTCTTAGCGGCGATCGTGCTGGAATGCAGCGTGAGGTTGAAACTGCGAAGTCCGTACCGGACGGCGAGGACTGGATATCGCAATCGGAGGCGCTGGTTAGGGCTCGATCCGGGCGATTTCAGGAAGCGAGCACGCTGTTGCAGCACGCCGTGGATCTTGCGCAACGTGCTGGGCAGCAGGAGCGCGCGGCTTTGTACCAAGCGAGTGAAGCCATGTGGCAAGCCTACGCCGGAAATGCGCAAGCCGCAAAGCAAATCGGCTTAGCGGCGCTGGATCGTTCCAGAGGCCGTGACGTCGAATACGTCGTTGGCGTGGCTCTAGGTTTAGCTGGCGACTGGAAGCGTGCCCAGGCGTTGGCAGATGACTTGGAAAAACGGCTCAACGAGGATACTCAGGTTCAAGTCATCTATGTGCCTGCGATTCGAGCGCTCGTCGAATTGGACCGTGGCGAGCCTGCACATTCGATTGAGATTCTGAAAGCGTCGAAGCCTTACGAACTCGCAATCACGTTTACTCAATTTCGAGCCTCCTATGGGGGCTTTGTACCTACCTATGTGCGGGGCGAAGCTTATCGGCGAATGGGCAAAGGTTCAGAGGCGGCGAAGGAATTTAAGACGATCCTCGACCACCCTGGGCTGATTTGGGCTGATCCGCAAGGCGCGGTGGCTCGGCTGCAATTGGCTCGGACGCTTGTGCAGGCTAAGGATATGAAGAAAGCCAAGTCGGCCTATGATGACTTTCTCACGCTTTGGCAGGGCGCGGATGCAGATATTCCAATTCTTAGGCAGGCAAAGGCGGAGTACGAGGAGCTGACTTCCCGGCTTTAGCAGTCGCGCGTGACCAATATTTCAAAGGCCCAAGCCTTTCAAGAAGTCACCGAAAAGTAACTGAATGCTCAATACATTGAGCGTTTCCATTGACTCCCCGGATCCTCGCGTATATGCTGTGACGCAGTTTAGTCGCGAAATCGGGGTTCGTCATGTCCAAACTAGCCAAGTTTGCTATTTCTTTTTTCCTCGTGTCGGCTGCGGTATTTGCGCAGTCTACCGCTCAGATTACGGGCTCGGTACGTGATGAGAGCGGATCGGCCGTGCCCGAAGCCGTGGTGAAGGCTACTCAGACAGCCACAGGCGTTGTGCGAACCGCAGCGAGCGCTGCGGACGGCTCCTTTATCTTGACCAATCTCCCCATCGGCCCATATAGCCTCGAGATTACGAAAGATGGATTCGCTAAATATGTGCAAAACGGAATTGTGCTCCAGGTGGACAGCAATCCAACGGTGGACGCCAACTTGAAATTGGGCGCAGTGAGCGACTCTGTCACCGTCCAAGCCGACGCGGGAATGGTGGAATCGCATTCGACCGGAATCGGAACAGTGATCGATAACGCCAGAGTGGTCGAGTTGCCGTTGAACGGACGCGATGCGACGCAGCTTATTTTCCTTTCCGGCATGGCGACTCCTGGGACAGTTCCTCAGCTGAGGAACTTCCCGGCCACCAGCGTTTCGGTTGCAGGTGGTCAGGGTAACGGAGTGAGTTATCAGCTCGACGGGTCGCAGATGAACGATGTTGCCAGCAGTTTGAATCTCCACCTGCCGTTCGCGGACGCGCTGCAGGAGTTCAAAGTCGAG
>Ga0126381_100005680_pt1 | contig 13765 bp, 10 predicted proteins | sample PanSoiMetPlot_28_FD_96465 | JGI IMG/M metagenome (GOLD analysis project Ga0126381, IMG submission 96465) | Tropical forest soil microbial communities from Panama - MetaG Plot_28 | ecosystem: Environmental > Terrestrial > Soil > Tropical forest > Bulk soil | place: Panama | collected 2016-02-17
CATTAATGGGGGCAGCGTCCAACCCCGACCAGTTCAAGTACACATAATCTTAACTCTCAAACGGTAGTTCTTAAAATTGCGAAAGCCGTACGCGCGATGGATCGTTCTGCATCAGCTCTAAATCTCGTTTGGATTCCGACAGTTTCCGGCGTCATCGCTGAGTGCCCGGCAGGTGCATTGCGTTTATCTGCGCCGCAGGCCGGCTGGATCAAATTAGAGGAGTCGACCCAGCTAATATCCCAGCTATTTCAGAGGATTTAAGATCGGATCTCGTGTCCGCGCTTGTAAGCTTTCTCGCCGAACTCCCCCGTTTGCGACTGAACGTTACAGGGCGGGGAACCTGGAGTGAACACAGCGCATTAGGCGAAGTCGATCTCAATTCTTTTCGTTGCCGGATCGATGGACATTATTTTGAACGTCCGGATTTGACCGGTGCGTGGAGCCTCCTGGGTGTCGGCGCCTGTTGCGCCGCCGCTCTTCCACTTTTGGGACAACATCGCTCCCAGCGAGGACACATCTGTTTTGACTGAGTTAGTAGTCGACTGCTGCTTTAGCTCCGGAAGTTTTGCGGAGGCCGTGACTCCTTCTCCTAGCTCGACTTTGGCTCGGGTGGAGGAGACGTCGACGATGCGGCCGGTGATGGTGTCGCCGACTTTGTGCTCGGCCAGGAATTCGTCGACGCTGGTGGGCTCGAGCTGTTTAATACTTAGGCGAAAACGGCGCCGTTCCTTGTCGGCTTCGGTGACTGCGGCTTTGACAACTTCGCCGACCTTCAAAGCTTCGTTCGGATGATTGAGGCGTTTTTCACGGGAGATTTCGCCGATGTGAATCATGCCTTCAATGCCTTCGCCCAAATCCACGAACGCGCCGAATTTGGCCAGGCTTGTAACAGGAGCTTCAACGATCGCGCCGACCGGGTACTTCCGCAGCGCTTCTTCCCAGGGGTCGCCGAGGGCCTGCTTGAGGCCGAGCGCAATGCGCTTGTCGGCGGGGTTGACGCCCAGTACCACCACGTCCACCTGCTCACCTGGTTTCACAACTTCGGCAGGGCGGACGTTCCGTTTGGTCCACGACATTTCGGAGACATGGATGAGGCCCTCAATGCCTCTTTCCAGTTCGACGAAAGCTCCGAAATCGGCGACCCGGGAGACGGTTCCCTTGATGCGAGAGCCTTGGGGGTACTTTTCGGCGACGAGGCTCCAAGGATCTGGCGCAAGTTGCTTGATGCCAAGCGCGATCTTCTTGGTCTCGCGATTAATTTTAAGAATTTTGACGTCGAGTTGGTCCCCGGGCTTCACAACTTCCGAAGGCTTGACTCCTCGGGAGTAGGACATATCCGAGACGTGGAGCAGGCCGTCTACTCCGCCGAGGTCGACGAAGGCGCCAAAATCGGTCAGGGAGCGGACAGTTCCGCGGACGACGGAGCCCTCTTCGAGACGATCAAAGGACTCGGCTTTGGCTTTGCGCGCGAGTTCTTCGAGGATGACTCGGCGGTCAACGACGACATCTTCACTCTCTTTGTCGAGCTTGGTGATGCGGCATTCGATCTGCGTGCCGATCAGGGAAGCCATCTCCGCAGCGTCGCGCGTTCCGCTGCGTGAGGCGGGCATGAAGGCTCGAACGCCAACGTCTACGCGGAGGCCGCCTTTGACGACTTCCTGTACTGTGCCGGAGATGTTGCTCTTGTTGGCGAAGGCGGCTTCGAGCCCGCTCCAGTCCTTGGGGACTTCGACGCGGATGGTGGAGAGCAGGTAATTGCCGGAATCGTCGCGGCCACGCACGGAGACGACGACTTTGGTTCCCGGCTTGAGGTTCGCGGCTGCGTCGGGGGGAAGCACGCCGTCCATCTTGCGTCCGATGTCGACAAAGGCTCCATCGGGTGTGACGGAGACGACTGTGCCCTCGAGGGTCTCGCCGCCGGCAGCGTGATGCGTTTGTTCGAATTCGGAAAGAATGTCGCCGAAAGACGTGTCAACAGACGAGACTTCGGGTGAATCTGGGTTGATGGGTTGGGTCATGCGGAAAAGAAACGGAGTTCTATTATTGTGTCACACTTGGTTTGGAACTACCGCTGCCTATGGCTGCGAATCCTCAAACGCCGATTACTCCGGAACAGTACTTGGAAATGGACCGCGCCGCTCAGATTCGCAGCGAGTTCTATCAGGGCCGAATGTATGCGATGTCGGGCGGGACTTACGCTCATGGCCAAATGATCGCCAATGTCTGCGGGGGAGTTTCCTAACGCACTTCGTGGTCGATGTGGTGTTTTCACGGATGTACGGATCACGGTGGGTCGCGACGGTCTCTACACTTGCCCTGACCTCGCAGTGGTCTGCGGCGGACCACAGTTTTTGGACGGGCATAAAGATACAGCGCTGAATCCAAAGGCAATTGTTGAGGTTCTTTCGCCATCGACAGAAGGGTACGATCGAGGACTTAAATTCGCCCAATATAGGACCATCGGCACGCTCGATGAGTATGTCTTGGTTTCGCAAACGGAAGCTAGAGTGGAAGTATTTCGAAAACAAGCCGACGGCACAGGGGTACTCACAGAGTTCGCGGGGCTGGAAGCCGTATGCCGCTTCGAGAGTCTGGGGTGCGAAATCCCCCTATCCGGGATTTATCAAGACGTCAACCTAGACTGGAGCTAGAATTTCTGCGTTGAAGCTGTAGCCGAAGCCTCGGACGCTCCTAATGAACGAGGCGCCTTCGGCGGTTTCGATCTTTTGTCGCAAGCGGAGGATATAGACGTCAACGGTGCGGTCGGTCACGGCACGGTCGTGGCCCCAAACGGCGTCTAAAAGCTGCTCGCGGCTGAAAACCACGCCGGGGCGGGTCATTAGAAATTCCAGAAGGCGGAATTCGGTTGCGGTGAGCGACAGTTCCTGACCATTCAGGTGGACCAGGCAACGGGTGCGGTCGAGTTCCAAGTTTCCAGCTTTCAAGAGTTTGGTCTGAGCAGGCGCCTGTTCGCGGAAATGAATTTTGATCCGGGCGATCAGTTCGCGCACGAAGAACGGCTTCACTATATAGTCGTTTGCGCCGAGTTCCAGGCCAACGATCCGGTCCGTCTCGGAAGCCCGGGCCGTTAAGAAAATCAATGGGATATGAGCGAGTTCCGGATGGGCGCGGATGCCTTTGCAGATGTCGAGACCGTCGGAATCCGGCAGCATGATATCGAGGATGATCAGGTCTGGGCGTTCCCGCCTGCAGAGTTCAATGGCTCCTTTACCCGTTTGGGAGCCAACGACAGCAAATCCCTCTTTTTCGAGGTTGTACTGAACCAGAGAGTAGAGATCCGCTTCGTCTTCAATCAGTAAAATCTTTTTCATGGCCTACACACGAGTGTAACGGGACGATCATTACAATATTGTTACGAAGTGGTCAATTCCTGTTGAACGGCTCCGGATTCGGCTAGGCCAATGTCCTGGTTGGGGAGCGTGAAGTAAAAGGTGGACCCTTGGTCGAGCGTGCTTTCCACCCGAACCTCGCCGCCTTGAGCTCCGGTGAGATGCTTCACAATGGCGAGGCCGAGGCCGGTGCCGCCGAGAGCTCGCGAACGCGCTTTGTCTACGCGGTAGAAGCGCTCGAAGAGGCGGGGCAGGTCATCAGGAGGGATCCCGAGGCCGTTATCGCGGACATAGACTTCTACCTTATTGTCTGGAGCGGCGTGCGCGCCGACCTGGACGGTCTTGCCGTTGGGAGTGTACTTGATGGCATTGTCTAGAAGGTTGGTGAGGATCTGGTTGACTGCTTCGGCGTCGCAAAAGGTTTCGAGCTCATGTGCAACAGGATCGAGAACCAAGTCGATATCGCGCTTGGCGGCCAAGGGGCGCATGGAATCGACGTTATCGGTGAGCAGGGTTTCCAGCCGATATGACGCGAATTTGTACTTCTGCTGCCCGAGTTCGACGCGCGAAAGGGTGAGGAGGTCGGCAGTGAGGCGCGTGAGTCGCTCCGCGTTTTGGCGGATTATATTGAGAAATTTTACGTTGTTCGCGGAGTCGTGGATCGCGCCGTCGAGCAAAGTTTCGGTGTAACCCTGGATGGAGGCGAGCGGGGTTCGCAATTCGTGCGAGACGTTGATCACGAAATCCCGGCGGATATTCTCGAGCTTTTCGAGTTCCATGTGCTCTGTTTCGAGGCGCTCAAACATGGATTCGAGTTTTTCGCCGGTTTCATTGAGCTTGGTCGCGAGGACGCCGAATTCCCCGCCGCCGGTACGCGCCAGACGGACGCGAAAGTTTCCTTCGGCAAGTTTGCGGCTGTATTCTATGATTTCGCCCAATCGAGTAGATGCGGAACGAGCGAAGAGGGCGGCGAGCAGCACGGATGGCAAGAAGGCCAGCGCAGTCGAGAGCAGCACGCGGCGGCGAATTGCGCTGACCTGCCTATCGACGATTGCCGATGCAACAGCAACGCGGAGGGCTTGACCGTTGAAAGGAATTGCGACGTAAACAAAAGGAACGCCCAAAGTCGGGCTGTTGCGGATGCTCCAACCGACTTCACCTTTAAGCGCGGCTGCGATTTCGGGCCGGCTCTTGTGATTTTCCATGCTTCCAGCATCGGCGTCGGATTCGGCGATAACTTGGCCGTCGCGAGCGATCCACGTGATGCGGGCCTGAGTAGCTCGGCCGAGTTGGGCGAAATCGGCGTCCTTTTGGGGCTGCATCACAGAGATGAGCCGAGCTTTCTCTTCGAGTTCTTTGCGGAGACTGGTCAAGAAGCTCTCCTGGACGCTTTGGGTGACCAAAAAGTCCACGGCGGTAAGGGCGACAGCCAGCACACCGACAACGCCGACAATTAGTTTGATGAAAATTCTTGCGGTCACTTTATCAGTTTAGTTGTGAAAACTATGAGTTTGGATAAACCCATTTCATTGTTTCTTACCACGTGCCCTACGGCCGTGTTTACGGTTGTGCCTCAGCAGCGCTAAAAAATCGAATTGAAATGAGCAGTTTTTGTATTCGTAACAAGTCAGTAACAATTGCTTTGTAACATCGTTAGGTATGTTTTACAGGGCTCTAGCTTTCCTCACACTCACTCTCTGCATAAACGCACAGACCGACAAGGCGCGAATCGTCGGAACCGTTACGGACGCCACTGGCGCGGTGATTCCTAACGCCTCAATCACAGCTAAAGACACAAAGACGGGGGCGGAACGCTCCATTGCAGGAGACGAAAGGGGCTATTACATTCTCACGAACCTTACCCCCTCCGATTACACAATTACGGCAAAAGGCAACGGATTAGGGCCAGCCGAATATACGGAGATCCACCTGAGCGTCGGCCAGGAGCGCGTTCTGAACATTGTACTGATGCCGGCATCGGTCGCTAGCGAAGTTACGGTTGCGGGTGGTGAGTTGACCACCATCGACACGAGTTCTGCTGCGATTGGAGCTACGGTGAATGCGCGTGAAGTCGCGACGCTTCCGCTCAACGGCCGCCAGCTCTCGCAACTTTATTTGCTCGCTCCAGGAGCGCAGACGGCTGGCGGAGGGTCATTTGACAACATTCGCTTCAGCGGGCGTGCGAACCAGGAAAACGCGATTCGTTATGACGGAATCGAAGGAAGCTCCATCATCGACGCATCTCCGGGAAACCTGGACGGCGAAGTTTCGACCGGTTTCCGTCTGCAATCAAGTTTGGAGACGGTCGCCGAATTCCAGGTGCAATCCAGCAACTACCCCGCTGAGTATGGAACAGGCACTGCTGGTCAGATCAGCGTGGTCACGAAGTCCGGCGGCAACGAATTCCACGGAAGTATTTTCGAATACTTCCGAAACGACGCGCTCGATGCGCGCAACTTCTTTGATGGGCTTGGGGCGCTCAGCCTGACGAAGAATCCGTTGCGCCTGAACCAATATGGCGGTTCGGTGGGCGGGCCAATCATCAAGGACAAACTCTTCTTTTTCGCGTCGCAAGAGAGCTTACGGCAGCGTGCCGGCATCAATGTGATCGGTAGCGTGCCGAGCGCTTCGGCGCGGGCCCGTGCAGTCCCTTCCATTGCGCCGCTCCTCGCGGGCTATCCGAAGGGCACATTACCGACATCGAACCCCGATCTTGACATCGCCTCCGCAGAACTTAGCACATCGGTGGATGAATACTTTGGCAGCCTCCGAGTCGATTACAAGCCGAGCGACAAATACTCGATGTATTTCCGTTACAACCGCGATCAAGGCTATTTGCAATCGCCACTGGATGTCTCTGCTTCTTATCAGGTGGTGACGGCAACCCCCCAAAACGCGGTGTGGGCATTCCAACAAATTTTGAAGCCGACGATTATCAATGAATTCAAAGTCGGCCTGAACGACAACAAAACCCGTATCGCAGGTTTCGCGCCTCCGATCCCGGGCGTCGATACGAGTGCGTTTTCTGTGAGCTTCACCGGGCAGGTCGCGATTCCTGGTATCGGCGGACAGGGCGCATCCGCGGGAGCTTCGGTGCTTGGCAATCTCATTCGCGCAAACAGCACGCAGAATGGCCGCGGTGAACCGTACACTGGATATTCGCTCGGATTCATCGATAGTCTGAGCGTCATTCATCACGGGCATAACTTCAAGTTCGGTTTTGAGGCGCGCCCGATTCACATGTGGACTGATCGATTCGGAGGGACGACTTATACGTATTCGAGCATCACGGCGCTGCTTGCAAATCAGCTCAGCTCCGTTCAGGTTTTGGGCGACACGAGCGCTCCGGATCCGTGGAACAACAACGTCACGGGCAATCGCGAATTGAGCCAGTACTATTTGATCGGATACGGACAGGATGAATGGAAGATTCGTCCGAACCTGACTTTGAACTACGGTCTCCGGTACGAATTCTACTCGGTGTTCCACGAAAGCAACAACAACTCCGTGCTGTTCAACGCCACGACGGGCAAGTTGGCTTGTAACACAACGCCCGGTTGCGACTTCCCAGGCACGACACCCTGGTATCAAACGTCGAAACTAAACTTTGGTCCACGCCTGGGCATCTCCTGGGCTCCAGATAAGTTTAAGAATAAGACTGTGTTCCGCGTTGGCGCCGGCTACTACTTTGGCCCCGGCCAGCCGGAAGACCAAGTCCAACCGATCGATTCGGACCGGGCAAGCCGCACATTGAGCAGCGGCGTTGCGTTCCCGGTGGATCCAAAGCAGATTCTCGCGGGCTACAACATCAATGATCCGAACCTCGGGTTCCAGCCGCGCGCCTACCCCTCGGGCAGCTACCAGCTCCCGGAAAAGGTTCTGTCCTATACCGCATCGTGGCAGCAGACATTACCCGCCAATGCGATTCTGACCGTGGCCTATGTCGGAAGCCAAGGACGCAACCTGTTCCTGCGCTCGTGGACCAATAAGCTCATTGGCGTCACGATGAACCCCACCACCGGCGCCGGAGTTCCCGTTACGGAATTCGGCAATCGGTTCGCGGCTGCGGGCATCGACTATAAGACGAGCGGCGGAACGGACCATTACGATTCCCTCCAGACCTCGCTCAACAGGCGCTTCAACAGGGGCCTCACGGCGGGTTTCCAATGGACTTATGGACACAGCATTGGGAACACTGGCGGCTCTAATGAGGCCCAGACGGTGCAGAATCCCTTTAACTTCGGACAGGATCGCGGCAACAACGCCTTCGACGTGCGCCACAGCCTAAACCTGTCGTTGCTCTATCAACTCCCGGTCCACTTCACAAACAAAGCAGCGCAGGGTTTCCTGGGAGGCTGGGAAGTGGGTGGAATTGTGAATGCTCGCACCGGTCTGCCGATTGACGTTACCATCTCCCGGCCGGACATCGTCTACCAAGTAGTTTCCACTGGACAATATGTTGCGTCGCCGATCGTCACGAACGGTCAGGTTCTGACTGTGCCCGTGATAAACAACCCCTATGGCGGGGCGTTTCGCAGCAATCGCCGTCCTGATGTGGTGGCGGGAGTCGATCCGTTCCTGCATACCTCGGACGGACGCTATTTTCTGAATCCAGCGGCATTTTCGATTCCCGCTCCGGGCCACTACGGGAATCTCGGACGTTATGCTCTGCATGGTCCCGGTAGCAGCCAACTGGACTTCACAGTGCACAAGACGTTCCATTTTGACGAGAAGCGTAATCTGGAATTCCGCGCGGAGATCTACAACATCTTCAATAGAGCGAACTTCGCCAACCCTCCCGCGGTTCTCAGCAATGCGCTTGGGACAGGAACGAATCAGCTTCAGCCCGATCAGCCGTTTAGTTCGGCTGCGGCCGGCGCTGCATTCGGTGTGTTCAACTCGACAGTTAGTAAGGACGTGGGGCTGGGGGCGCAGCGACAGATTCAGCTTTCACTTCGCTTGAACTTTTAAGGAGCCTCCGCGCTCCAGGTGCGGGACTTCAGATTTCTTGAGAAAACCTAGCGCCGGTGGGAACTATCCCATCGGTGCTAAGACTTTTTTGGAGTTTTATGTTCCTCGGTGCGGCGCTGTTTGGGCAGGCTGCGACAAAGCCTTCCGCGAGCGCATCGGCCACCCCGGTGGCGCCGCCAGCGAGCGGGGCTCAACAGGACAAGGTCATTGAGCAGGCGATTCGCGCGAAACTCGCCACTTCGAAGATCGGCAAAGACGGGTTCACCGTTCGCGTGCAAGGGGGCATCGCTTATTGGGATGGCTCGACGAACGTAGTGCAGCATAAGGGCTCAGCGACGCGGATGGCGAAGGCGGCGGGGGCTAAGGCGGTCGTCAATAACATCAAGGTTAGCGACGCGGCGAAAGCGAAGGCTGCGGAGAATTTGGAGGAGGGGCGCCGGCGGGTTCAGGTGAAGAGGAGCGAACCTCGGACGGAGAAGTGAATGCTTTGCCGGAGCTCAGATTCCAGCATTCACCGAATTCTCTTAACCCCTTGAAGTTGGAGAAGCTGCGGCGCATCTCAACGGACGTGTTGCAAGGTCGCTTCAGCCCGGCAAGCGGGAGTCGTTGAAAACTCGTGCTGACGGAACAGTTCTGGATGGTCATCATCGCCTTACGGTGCTTCGGGAACGCGGGATAGCTATAAATACGCTTCCGAGGGACATAATGGAGAAGAATGACTCCTGACCTCTTCTGGGTCCGCGGTCCGTGGCATGCCCGCCTGGCGATCACAGCGCGTCCGCGCGGGGGGGGACTGGCTCCCTGATGAGATGGGAGCATTGAAGCGGTCCGGTATCGATCTCTTGGTTTCGCTGCTTACTCAGGCGGAAGAGGAACAGTTTCAGCTTGGAAGCGAAGGGCGAATCGCTGAGTCGGCCGGGATCCACTACATATCGTTTCCCACCGAAGATCGCAGCGTTCCGGATTCTTTGGAGCAGTCGCTCAGTTTATTCCAGGACTTATCGCGCCAATTAGGAAACGGGCGAAACGTAGCGGTGCACTGCCGCCAGAGCATCGGACGATCTTCTCTGATTGCGGCCGGTGTTCTTATTGCTTCGGGAATTGCTGTGAAAAATGCATTGGCGGCAGTCCGCGAGGCGCGAGGATTTGACGTGCCCGAGACTGCCGCGCAACTTGAGTGGGTGGAGAGACTACCGGTTGGGGCAGTACGTTAGATTCCCATCTCCTTAAAAGCTTCCCGTGCGATCCGGAAGCTGTCTACCGCCGCGGGAACTCCACAATAGATCGCTACCTGGAGGAGGACTTCCATAATTTGGTCCTTCGTCAGGCCGTTGTGGATTGCGCCTTTTACGTGAATCTTCACTTCATGGGGCCGGTTCAGAGCGCTAATCATCGCGAGGTTCAGCATGCTGCGAGTTTTCCGGTCGAGACCCGGACGGCCCCAGATTTCGCCCCAGCAGTATTGAGTGACGAGTTCCTGAAGCGGGCGATTGAAATCGTCCGCCGTATTGATCGCATGATCGACGAAATCGCGGCCGAGCACCTCGCGGCGTATCGCCAGTCCTTTTTCGAACATTTCTTTGTCCATAAATCTCCTTGTCTTGCCCCGGGTTTCGCATCTGGGGCTTCGTGATGTGTTATTTCGCTTCTACGCCAGCCCAACGTTCGAGCGGCTTAATCATTTCCGTCATGTCGGCGTCCTGGCCCTCACTCGCGGTGACGATGGCGAGCATCTGGCGCACGGCGCTGCCGACAACCATGGGGATTCCTAGCGCCTCGGCTTCTTCCATACACAGACGCACGTCTTTATTCAACAAGCCTACGGCGAATCCGAGGTTGAAGGTGCGCGGAATGACATAACGCGGAATCTTGTCTTCGGTGGCGCTGTTTTTGCCCGTGCCGGCGTTGATGCAATCGACCACTTGCTGCGCGTCGAGTCCAGCCTTCACTCCCATAACCACCGCTTCGGACCCGATTGCCATGGCCGTCGCCGAGAGCAGATTGTTTAGAAGTTTCATGGTCTGGCCGTTGCCAGGCTTCTTGCCGACGTGGAAGAGCTTGCCCAAGTGGATCAGGATGGGCTTTACGCGGTCGAATGTTTCATCCGCGCAAGAAACCATTACGGCCAAGGCGCCTTTGGCCGCGCCTTTCAGGCCTCCGCTTACCGGGGCGTCCACTTCCGTGATTCCTTTCGCCGCCAGACCTTCAGCGATTCGCTTTTCATAGGTCGCGCCCGTGGTGGAGGTGTCGATGAAGATTTTGCACTTCTTGCCTTCGGTGATGCCATTCGGACCGAGCGCTACAGCTTGCACTACAGGCGGCGTAGGCAGGCTTACTAATACAATCTCTGCCGCCGAGGCGACTTCGGCCGGCGACTGGGCGCGGTGGGCTCCGGCTTCGAGCAGGGGCTTCATCGCTTCTTCGCTTGTGTCGTAAATAGTGAGTTCGTAACCTGCGTCGATCAGGCGGCGAGCCATCAGGCCGCCCATGCGTCCGACGCCTACAAATCCGATACTTTCTGCCATTAGGACATGGTAGCAATGCGCGGAGCCGCATCGCCTCTAAATATCAGTGCTTCGGACGACCGTCATCAGCCCTACGGAGTTGGTTTCGAAGGGGCATGTTACTCTCCTAGTTCGAGCGGTTTTTTCCCGGTAATTCCATGCCAGAGAGCCTCAGCACAATCCTTAAGTACGGCTATGAGAGTCTCTTCACGCTTCTGTTCCTGGAGGCCGTGGGCTTTCCTGTGCCAGGGGCGCTGGTGCTGCTCACGGCGGGAGCGGCCGCGGCGACACACGCGCTCGACCCAGGAACCTCAATCGCCCTGGCGATCTCCGCGATGCTCCTTGGGGACACGCTGCTTTATGTAATGGGTCGAACTACGGGATGGGGATTGCTTGGCGTGCTTTGTACGCTATCGCTCAATCCGGAGACTTGCATCGTACGGTCGGCGGAATCATTTTACCGGAGAGGGCGGCCAGCACTGTTGTTCGCGAAATTCATACCGGGAATCAACACGATGGCTCCTCCACTTGCCGGGAGCATGAGACTACCGGTGCTTACTTACCTGGCGCTCGACTTTTGCGGGTCGGTGCTATATGTCTCGGCGTTCTGGATACCGGGATTTCTGTTTAGCGAGTGGTTGCAGACCATCGTTCGGGGAGTGCAGGCGTTTGGGGCCGTGATCGAGTGGGTCGTGATCGCGGGAATCATTACGTACGTGGTTTATCGGGCGTATATATATCTCAAGAGCAGAAAGCCAGGAATTGCTCCGCGGATCGATGTGACTGTTGTGCACACTCTCGAGAATGCTCCGACTCCTTTTCCGATGGTTATTGCGGACGTGCGGAGCCACGGCTATTACACCCGGGGCGCGTTGCGAATAAAAGGGTCGGTCCGCATGGATCCCAATGCGCTCCCGGCCGCGCTTCCGGGACTTTCGAAAGAGAAGAAATACTATCTCTACTGCACGTGTTTGCGCGAGGGGACGAGTGCGAAGGTCGCGCTGGAGCTTCGGGAGTTAGGATTTGATGCTTATGCCATTGTCGGCGGACTGAGAGCTTGGGTGAAGGCGGGATATCCCGTGGAGCAGATTCCGACCGAAGAGTTGATTCAGCTGCCCATGTTTCAGTGACAAGGCAATGCGCCTTGTTAAGTTGCCGGATCGCCAGTCCGCCGCAGAGTGCCAGTCGACCCCACATCACGTGAAATAATGGACCCGATGAAATCGCGGGTCTTATTTCTACTTCCTTTTATCGTTTTGGCGGCCACGCTAATGTTGTTTGGGCAGCAGGCCGTTAAGAACTTTGTTCCGGTCACGAAGCAGATGCTCGAGAATCCGAGCCCCAATGACTGGCTGATGTATAGCCGTACTTATGATGCGCAGCGATATTCCCCGCTGAATCAAATCAATAAGCAGAACGTTTCGCAACTGGCGCTGGCGTGGACCCGTGGGTTCGGGAATGGACAGACGGAGACGATTCCACTGGTTCATAACGGGGTGATGTACGTGATCACGCCCGGAGCGATCATTCAGGCGCTGGATGCCACGAATGGTGATTTGATTTGGGAGTACAAGCGTCCGAAGATGACCGCGGCTCAAGGAGCAAGCGCTCGCTCGAAGAATCTCGCGATTTATCAGGACGTGATCCTCTTTACCGCGCCTGATGGTTATGTAGTCGGAATTGACGCTCGAACGGGCGAGCAGCGCTGGGAAACGTATGCGGGCGAGGCGGGGCACACGTCGGGACCGCTGGTGGTCGAGGGTACGGTGGTTACCGGACGCGCGTGCGCGCAGACTCGCGAGAGCTGCTTTATCTCAGCCTATGACGCCATCACAGGCAAGGAGCAATGGAAGTTCTACACCGTTCCGGGACCGGGCGAGCCGGGAAACGAAACATGGAACGGCGCCGCGATGGACAAGATGATGGCTTCGACCTGGGGGTTGCCAGGGACTTACGATCCGGCTCGCAAGACGCTGTATTGGGGCGTAGCGAATCCGATGCCGAACACCCGGGCAGCTCGGCACGGCGGTAATTCGGACGGGACGGGCCGGACGACTCCCGCGGACTTATACAGCAATTCGACTTTGGCGTTGGATCCTGCGACCGGGAAGCTCAAGTGGTATTACCAGCATTTGCCGGCCGACGATTGGGATGAAGATTATCTGCATGAGCGGACGCTGGTGCACACGAAGTTCAATCCGGATCCGAAGGTGGTGAAGTGGATCAATCCCGATGTTCCGAGGGGCTCCGAGCATGACATGGCGTTCATGGTGGGCGAGGGGGGTGGAATATTCGCGCTCGACCGGAACGATGGCAAGTTTTTGTGGGCTACGCCGTTTCCTTTCGAAACGAAGGATTTCTTGATTTCGAACATTGATGGAAAGACAGGGCAAGTCACGATTAACTATGACCTGGTGATGAAGACGCCAGGGGAGCATCACATGATTTGCTTCTACAATACGCGGAGCTTTTGGCCGACGGCTTATAGTCCCAAGACAAATTCACTCTATGTTCCGTATATCGATAACTGCCTGGATATGACTCGGGCGGGAACGGATGCGAACGGTAAGGCGACGCCAGAGAGGCGTGTGGGAATAGCGCGTCCGGGAACGAAGCCGGAAGAGATGAACGGGATTGCGAAGATCGATTTGTCGACGGGCGAGATGCTGCACTTTGCGAAGAGCGGGTCGCCTTCAAACGGGGCGGTATTAACTACTGCCGGTGATCTGGTGTTTCATGGTGACTTGAATCGCCGGTTTACCGCGTTCGATGCGGTTACAGGGAAGCAACTGTGGGAGACGATTTTGACGGGGCCTGTGGCGGTGAGCACGATTACTTACGCCGTGAACGGACGCCAGTATGTGTCAGTATTAACTGGCGATGGGTTGATGGGGCAGGGGTTGTTGAATCAGGCGGGCATTAAAGGTGTTCCGCGGAACG
>Ga0126381_100005681_pt1 | contig 13765 bp, 9 predicted proteins | sample PanSoiMetPlot_28_FD_96465 | JGI IMG/M metagenome (GOLD analysis project Ga0126381, IMG submission 96465) | Tropical forest soil microbial communities from Panama - MetaG Plot_28 | ecosystem: Environmental > Terrestrial > Soil > Tropical forest > Bulk soil | place: Panama | collected 2016-02-17
ACGTACGTGCCATTCAGGCTGCCGACATCCCGGACGCTGAACGTGCCGCCATGCCGGTAGAACTCGGCGTGCCGTCTGGACACTGTCACGTCATCCAGGAAGATATCGCTGTCCGGGTGCCGGCCGACCAGGGTCAGGTCGCTGCTCAGCAGGAACCTGCTGCCGGCGTTGGGGCCGCGCAGCACCGCCAGCAGCGCGGTACCCGGCGGCAGCGCGGCAACCGCGGCGGCGTCGGCCGCCAGAACCTCGGCTGTCTCGGAGTCAACGTCGCTGCCCGGGATCGAGATCGTGGACGTGGTGTCGGCAACGCGGTCGCCGGACAGCCGCATCAGGGGCGTGCCGCAATGCGCGCAGAAACGCGAGCCATCCGGATTGGCCTCGCCGCACGCGGTGCAGTACACGCTAGGCATCAGGTCGCCGAGCCTCCCTTTCATGCCCTGGGGGCCAGCAGCCGGCGCTGCGCCTGCGGTGGCGGGGATGCGCGCGAGTTCCGGCGGCACCGACAACGCTACCTGCGCCGGAAAGCGACGGTCCACGCGACTTGCACGCTCTGCTCCGCCGCGACCCTGGCGCCTCGCCGGCACCCAGCTCGATCGCTGTCCCCAGCCGCCACGCCGGGCGTCGCCGCGGCGCCTTCGCCACATCTTGGCCGCACCTCCGCCGTGTCATTGAGACGGCCCGGCCGCGGCCAGGCGGCCAGGCTACCCAGACCACTGTCAGCCTGAGCAGCGATTGTCTCATGATTTGGCGGCCCCTCGCCGCTACTCTGACCTCCCCGGCCACCTGCGGTGAGTCAGCGCCCGGCGCGCTCGACGACCGCAGCCCACTCATCGAGCAGTTCCTGGACCGTGTCGTCATCGGGTCCCTCGGCCCACAGGTGCGTGACTGCCTCGGACGGATCAGGCAGCACAAGGATCCAGCCCCGGCCCGGCTCGATCACCCGCACCCCGTCCGTCGTGTCGATCTCACGGTTGCCGGCCGCCTCCACCACGGTGCGCATGACCAGGCCCTTGGCCGCCCACGGCGTCGGCATGGAGCGCTTGAGCAGGCTGGCCTCGGGAATGCGCGCGCCGATCTGGCTCAGCGTCAGCCTGGTCCGGGCGACTAGGCCGAGCAGCTGGGTAAAAGCGGCAATCCCGTCGATCGAGCGGGAGAACCCCGGCACGACAAATCCGCCATTCCCGTCGGCCGCAAAGATCACGTCTGGCCTGGCAGCGGCCTGATACAGCCCGTGCAGCGAGGTCGGTGTCCAGATCACCTCGACTCCGTGATCGCGGCACACCTCCTCAGCCACCCTGGTCGTCGTCACTGGCAGCGCCACCTGGCCTCGGCCCTGCTCGGCCGCGATCAGGTCGAGGACGACCAGCAGCGCGCGGTCGTCGCTGACCAGGGCGCCCTTGTCATCGACGAGCGTGATCCGCTCGCCGACCGGGTCGAACCGGACGCCGAATGCGGCGCCGAATGACGACACCAGCTCCGCCAGGCGGTGCAGCTCGGCACGAGCGGCGGCGACAGGCTGAGTCGGTGACGACTCGTCAAGCCTGTTGTTCACCGTCAGCACGTCCACGCCAACCTTGCCCAGCAGACCGGGCAGCACCAGCGAGGTAGTCCCGCCCGCACAGTCGGCGACCACTCGGACCCCGGCATCGAGGATCCCGGTCATGTCGACGGCGCGCAGCAGCTCGGCGGTATAGGCCTCGACCACCCGGGGCGGATAGGTGAGTTCGGCTATCTCACCAGGAAACGCCCGCCGGTACTCCTGCCGGGAGAACACGCGCTCGAGCTTCCGCTGCGCGGCCTCCGAGAGGTCCGCGCCCTCGGAGTCCATGAAGATGATGTCCAGAGACTGCGGGTCACCTTGTGTCGTCCGCAGCGCGATCCCGCCGCTGCAGTCGCTGCGCGCGGTCTCGAATCGGGCCAGCGGCATCGGCTGCGCCTCGAGGTCGACCACGTTGATCGCGCTCGCGTTGAGGGCGCCGTGCACAGCCCGTTTGAGTGCCCTGGCGGCGCGTGATGCGTCCCGCGCTGTGGTGACCACCGCGCCCTTCTTCAGCGTGGAGGCGTACGCGCTGGCCAGCCGGACGCATAGCTCTGGCGTGATCTCCACATTGACCAGGCCTGACACCCCGCGCGGGCCGAACAGCGCGCGCTGGCCGCGGGACTCCCAGATCACGCTGGTGTTGACGACCGCGCCGGCTTCGATGGTCTTGAAGGGGTAGACCTTCACCCCGGCAGAGATATAGCTGTCCGGCTCGATCACGCACTCGTCGCCGACGATGGCGCCTTCCTCGATCCTTGCCTGGCTCATGACGTCGGTGTTCTTGCCGACCACGCAACCCCGCAGGTTGACGCCACGGCCGAGGTAGACGTTGTTGTGCACGACCGCCCGGTGCAGGAAGGCGCCCTCCTTGATGATCACGTTGCTGCCGACAACCGTGAACTCGCGCAGCTGGGCTCCGGCCTCCACCTTCGCGTAGTCGCCGATGCAGAGCGGGCCACGCAGCACCGCGTCCGGGTCCACCTCGGCTCCCTCGGCGACCCAGACGCCCGGTGACACCTCGAACCCGTCGATGGTCACCTCGACCTTGCCGGTCAGCACGTCAGCCTGAGCCTTCAGGTAGCTCTCGTGCGACCCGACGTCTTCCCAGTAGCCGTCGGCGACCCAGCCGAACAGGCGTTCCCCGTTCTCCAGCAGCCGCGGAAACACGTCGCCGGACCAGTCGACCACCTGGCCGGCGGGAACGTGGGCGAGCACTTCCGGCTCCATCACGTAGATGCCCGTGTTGACCGTGTCGGAGAACACCTGGCCCCACGTCGGCTTCTCCAGGAAACGCTGGATCTTCCCATCGTCGTCGACGATGCCGATGCCGAACTCGAGCGGGTCCGGGACGCGGGCGAGCGCCACCGTCACCAGGGCATTGTTGTCCTTGTGGAAGGCAATCAGATCAGAGAGGTCTATATCGGTCAGGGCGTCTCCGGAGATGACCAGGAACGGCTCGTCCCGCAGCGCGTCCTCGGCGTTCTTGACGCTCCCGGCGGTGCCCAGCGGCGACTCCTCGGTGGCGTACTGGAGGCGCATCCCGAAGTCCTCGCCGTCACCGAAGTAGTTGCGGACCATCGAGGCGAGGAAGTGAACGGTGACGACGGTGTCAGTCAGTCCGTGCCGGCGGAGCAGCCGCAGCACGTGCTCCATGATCGGCTTGTTGGCCACCGGCAGCATGGGTTTCGGCTGGCTGGCCGTCATCGGGCGCAGCCGCGTGCCCTCGCCGCCCGCCATCACGACAGCTTTCACGGCACCACCACCGACTCCGCCACCGACGACGCTCGCCTCATTTCATTGTCGATTATCCGGGCCGCGAATTACGGGAAGCCGGTACCCTCGCCCCGGCCGGGCCTCCCGCCTCCGCCGCAAGCAATCGCCTGGCCTGCACCACGTAGAGCAAGGCCGCGCACCAGTAGAGGGCCGTTCCCCAGATAGCAAAGCTCCAACCTGCTACCCGCGCAGTCTCGGCGTAACCGGCAACGTGATTCCCGAGGAAGAGCAGCGGGAATGCATAAAGCAGGCAAAGCGTGGCTGTCTTCCCGACGAAGCTCACCTGCAGCGCAGCCCAGCCCCGACGCCGCAGCAGCCACAGCACGGCCGCCATCAGCACCTCCCTGGCCGCCAGCAAGCCCAATAGCCACCACGGAATGATGGCGCGAACGGCCAGTGCTACCACCGTAGCCACGATGTACAGCCGGTCGGCGGCCGGGTCGAGCAGCTGACCCAGCTGGCTCTGCTGATTGAGTGCCCTGGCGATCTTGCCGTCCAGCCAGTCCGAGACGCCGGAGGCGATCAGCAGGCCGACGGCCCACCAGTCCCCCGCCGGGCTGCGCACGCCAAGCACGAGCCACAGGAAGACCGGGACCCCCGCGAGCCGGGCCACGCTGATGGCGTTCGGGATGGTCAGGACCCGGTCACCGGGCTCGGACGGCTCCATGGCGGTGAAGCCCGGCGCGGCGTCATCCTCCTGCTGGCTCATGTACGGCAAACCCCCGAAACTTGCGGCTGCGAGCCGCACGGCCGACCTTATCGTGCGGCACACTGGCCAGATGCGGACACGACCGCCGATGAGCGCTGCGCTCGTCCTGCTCGCTGTGCTGGCGGGGTGCTCGAGCGCGCCGCCCCCCGCCCACAGTCCGGCCGCGCCCACCGCGGGCGCAGCCACCCCGAGCGCTGGGCTGCCGGCGTCCGCCACCGGCTGGCTGCAATACCACGGGAACGGGCAGCGGACCGGTACTGTCGCTGGCCTGCCGGCGGCCGGTCCGCTCAGTGTGGCGTGGTCGGCTCGGCTCGACGGCGCCGTCTACGGGCAGCCGCTGGTGATCGGAACGACCGTGCTGGCGGGCACAGAAGCCGGAGACGCGGTCTACGGCCTCGACCTTGCCACCGGCGCGGTGCGCTGGCATACCACGGTTGGTACCGCGGCGCCGGCCAGCCAGCAGCCGTGCGGGAACGTGTCGCCGCTCGGCATCACCAGCACCGGGGTCTACGACCCGCAGACCGGGCTCGCGTATTTCGTCGCTCAGTCCGGGAGGACCGAGCACGTGCTGGTCGGGCTCGATCCGGCTACCGGGGCCATCAAGGTGCGGCAGGATGTGCCGTCGCCCGACCACCAGCCGTTCTACGACCAGCAGCGCGGTGCGCTCGCCCTGGACGGCGGTGACGTCTACGTGGTATTCGGCGGGCACTACGGGGACTGCGGGCCTTACATCGGTTCGGTGGTCGCCATGCCCGCCAGCGGCCAGGGGCCGATCCTGTCCTACCTGGTGCCGACGTCCAGGTATGGCGGCATCTGGGCCCCGGGCGGCCCGGTCGTCGGACCGGACGGCACGATCTACGTCAGCGTCGGGAATGGCGATAGCCAGACCCTGTACGACGGCAGTGACTCGGTCACGGCGCTGACCCCCGCGCTACAGCGAACTGGCATCTTCGCGCCAACAGACTGGCAAGCTCTGAGTGCCAGCGATACAGACCTCGGCTCAACATCACCCGCGCTGCTCGCCGACGGGCAGATCTTGCAGGTCGGCAAGAGCGGCACCGGGTACCTGCTTGATGCGCGCCACCTCGGCGGCATCGGCGGGCAGATCGCCTCCGGTCAGGTCTGCAGCGCCTTTGGCGGCGACGCCGTCAGCGGCAGCACCGTCTACGTGCCCTGCCTCACCGGAGGTCTGGCGGCCGTGAGCACGGCGGGAAACCGGGTCACCGTGCTCTGGCGAGGTCCCGCGGCAGGCTGGGGGTCACCGGTCGTCGGCGGCGGCGCAGTGTGGGTCGCCGGGCCGGACTCCGGTGAGCTGTACGAGCTGAATCCGGCGACCGGTGTCGTCCGGCAGCAGATTAAGGTGGCTGACGCGCTACCGCATTTCGTGTCGCCCAGCCTGGACGGCCAGCTGGTGCTCATCGGCACGATGACCGGCGTGACCGCCGTGTCCGGCGGTTAGCTCGGTACCTGGCTGCCTGGCACGACGTGCAGTTCGACGTCGCGCGCCAGCCTGGCCAGCTCCCGCAGCACGGGATAACGGCCCGCCTGGTTCGGCCGCCGTTCGAGCACCAGCTCGGTTACCTGCGCCCGGCCAGCGTAGTCGGCCAGCGCCGCGGCCACCGACGGGCCGGCTAGGTCGACGAACTCGCCGCCCAGTTGCTCGGTGAGCGCAGCGTACTCGGCCAGCAGCTCGTCGGCCCCGCCATCCGGCTGCGGCGGCCGGACCGTCGCGACCCGGAACTGCCCGTCCACTCCGGCCGCGAGCGCCGCGGCGCGCCGGATAAGCGGCTCCATGCCTGGCCACGGGCCAGCACAGGCCAGGATGACCGGCTGCCGGTCCTGACCAGGCGGCTCGGGGGCCGTCTCGCCCGTGTAAGCGGCGAGCCGGCGCTCGCCGTGCTCGGCCACCAGCGTGAATGCACGCTCCCGCTCGGCCCGCAGCACGGGGAGCGCATACGTCGTGGCGAGGGCCGTCGCCACCTCGTCGGCGGGCACGATCTCGCCCCGCCTGACCCGGTCGGCCAGGATCGTAGGCGGCACGTCCACCAGCTCGATCTCATCTGCCAGCGCGAGCAGGCCGGCCTCGTCCAGGAGCACTGGCTCGCCCGGCGCGTGGCCGATGCCGGGCCCGCCCAGCCTGCCGAGCTGGACCGTTCCGATGACCGTGAGACCGGCCTCGGCCAGGCGCCGCGCCGCGGCGAACCGGCGTTCTGCCGTCGTCGTGCCCTCGGTGAGGTCGTCCACGCAGACGACCTCTGGCTGCCGGGCGAGCACCGCGGCGGTGTCGAGCGAGCGGCCGTCACCAACCAGCTCCAGCTCGCCGAGCTCAGCCACCACTACCTCTCGGTCGCGGGCGTCGACGGCGCCGACCACGACGTCGTGGCCGCGGGACTTGCGCCGCCGAGCCTCCTCGAGCATCGCCGTCGTGATACCACAGCCCGGCGCATAGCCCAGGTAGACCCGGACCGCGCCGCGCCTGCGGTGCGGCTGCTGCGCCGGCTCACCTTGCTCGGCAGCATCGCGCCCTGCTTGCACCGCCGAGGTCTCGACGTACAGATGCACGCCGGGCAGCTGGCCTGCCAGCCGCTCCAGCAGACTGGAGCGCCAGCGCTCAAGGAGACCGGTCTCCGGCACCGCCAGCACGAGGTGCCGCGCGTTCAGCTCCTGCACCGCCGCGATGATCGCGGCGCCAGGGTCGCGGGTCTCCCGCACCAGAACCGTCGCGCCGCTGGCGGTGGCGACCACCTCCGCCGGTCCGGTGAGCGGGCCGCCCGCCACGCCCTGCTGGAGCACGAGTACCGAGCAGCGAGCGGCGCGCTGCCGCGCCAGCCGCACCCCGCGTCGCACCAGGTGCTCAGCCTGCTCAGGACGCTGCACCACGACGAGTACGTCCCGCGGGCCGGCCCGGCGCGCGGCCCCAGGGACCGGCGCGCCCTGCCCGGCCAGGCCGGATCCCGCCGACCGCAGCGCCACCAGCCGCAGCCCTATCTCGCGCAGCGCGGCCAGCCTGGCCGGCTGGAATTGCGTGCGGAGCGCCTCGTCGATCTGCTCCCGCGGGTAGATGTTGCCGTGCCCGAGCCGTTTGCGCAGCGCCTCCGGCGAGGAGTCGATGAACTGGAGCGCATCGACGCTCGCCAGCGTCTCGTCGGAGACCGTGCCCGGAGCGGGCGTGCCGGTGATCTCCTGGACCTCCGCTACGGTCGCGTGCACGTCGGCTACCTCCGCCGTGCTGATGACATGGATGCCCGCCCCACGCAGAGCCTCGATGGCCGCGGCGTGCCGGCCGAGGTCGTCGACGAGCGCCACGGCAGGCTTGCGGGCCAGCACGGCGGAGAGATCCAGCCGGGCCCGGCCGTCTGCCTTCTCCGGCTGGCCGGGCACCGCCTCCAGCCCGCTCAGAGCCTCGATGGTGTGTGGCCGGCCATGCGCGTCGGCGAACCCGATGACGACGTCCTCGCCCAGGTCGCGCAGCGCCCGGCCCTCGCGGAGCATCGTGTAGGTCGCGCCTGCGCCGGGTGCCGCGCCGAGATAGACGGTGAGCGATCCGCGGCGCGGCGGCGGCGGTGCGTCGGCGATGGTCGCGCCGATGCCCTGTTCCTCGCGGATGATCTCCTGTCGCGTCGCGTCGTAGTCGTACAGCTCGGCGTACCGGCCCCAGTTGACCGCGGCGTCGAGCTGGCGTGCGGCGTCGTCCTCGCCGTAGCTGGTGCGCAGGATGTCGGTGAAGAAGCCGGCCGGCAGCGTGTCGTCCCGGCTGCCACGGAGGCTCCGGTAGATCGTCCGGACCAGCGGAGCGTGATCGAGGGAAGCCCGGGCGAAGATCTTCTTGGAATCCTGGATGCTGGCGCCGGCGAACACCTGCCCGTTGCCGGTTAGCTCGAGCCGGTCGCCGTGCAGGCCGGCAAAGCCGAGCAGGACCAGAGCATCCACAATGGGCAGCAGGTCGTCCACCTCGAGGCCCAGGCTCTCGGCCAGGTCGGCCAGGTCGGCCGCGCCGGAATGCCGGGCCAGCATTATCTCGGCCAGGCCGGACAGGCCGTCGACCGTGGCCTGCGGCAGGGGCGTGTCACTGATCGTGCCGGTCGGGGCGTCGCCGCCGGCCGCAGCCGGCTGCTCCTCTGGCACGGTCCGCTGCGTCATCATGCGGTAGATCTGATCGACAAGCTCGTCGAAGTCGGGAGTGCGGCGGCGGCGCGGCCGCGCCAGCGGGTTCACCATGTCGGCCCGGATCCGGCCGGGGTTGGTGCCGAGAACCAGGATCCGGTCGGCCAGTAGCACCGCTTCCTCGATGTTGTGCGTGACCATGACGATGGTCTTCGTCGGGAACCGGTGGCCTTCCCACAGCTCCAGCAGCTCACCGCGCAGGTTCTCCGAAGTCAGCACGTCCAGGGCGCTGAACGGCTCGTCCATGAGCAGCGCGGCCGGCTCGACCACCAGCGCCCTCGCAAAGCCGACCCGCTGCCGCATGCCGCCGGACAGCTCTTTGGGGAAGGCGCTCTCGTAGCCGTCCAGGCCGACGATGTCGATGGCCCGTAGCGCGCGCTCGGAGCGCGCAGCGGGCTGTACACCGCGCGCCTCGAGCCCAAGCTCAACGTTCTGCTGCACGGTCAGCCACGGCATCAGCGCGAACGTCTGAAAGACCATCGCCGTCTCCCGGTTCGTGCCCGTGAGCCGGCGGCCGCGGAACCGCACCTCGCCGGTCGTCGGCGCCATGAGGCCGGCGATGCAGCGCAGCAGCGTGGACTTGCCGCTGCCGCTCCGGCCGAGAAGGGCGACGAACTCGCCCTCGGCCACGTCGAGATTGATGTCGTCGAGGACCGGCAGCGGGCGGCCGCCCGGTCCGGCGAAAGACTTGCTCAGCTTTCTGACGCTGATCAGCGGCGGAGCCGCCGCCGGCCGTGCCAGCGCGGCCCTGGAGGTCGCCGGCCCGCTCACGCCAGCGCGAACTTCGTCTCGGCCAGCCGGTACAGCCGGCGCCACACGAGCGCGTTCAGCCCGGTCACGTAGATCGCCATAACCAGCAGGCCGGCAAATAGCTCAGGCAGGTGCCCGGTGTTCTGCGCGATGAAACTGCCCAGCCCCCTGGCGACGATCGTCTGATGGCTGTAGTACACGATCTCGGCGACGATCGTCGCATTCCACGCGCCGCCGGCTGCCGTGATCGCGCCGGTCACGTAGGCAGGAAAGATGCCAGGAAGGATGAGTCGCCGCCACCGGTCTCGGCCGTGCACGCCCAGGTTGTCCATGGCTTCCCTGAGGTCCGAGGGTACCGCGCTCGCTCCGGCGATGACATTGAACAGCACGTACCACTGCGTGCCGAGGGCCATGAGGAGGATCGCGCCAAAGTTCAGGGGCAGGCCGATGTCTAGGAAGATCGCAATGGCGAACGGGAAAATGAAGTTCGCCGGGAAGCTAGCGAGCACCTGAACGATCGGCTGCATGAACTGCGCCACCCGAGGGTTGAGCCCGATCCAGACCCCGACAGGCACCCAGATAACCGAGGAAACCGTCACCACCGCGACGACCCGCAGGAAGGTCAGCAGACCCAGGCCGAACGCGGTGCCGAATACGGCCAGGCCGTTCGCACCGGTCGCGATGAACGCCAGCATGCTGTACAGGCCGAAGCCGAGCGCCACCGCGAGGACGACGGTGAAGGCCACGTCCGCGGCCCGCCGGCGCGCTGCGGACTCGGCCAGGCTGTGATCGTCCACGCCGGTAGCCCTGCCCAGTACGGCGTTGACGGGCTCGGCCAGCGACCGCTTCCCCCGGCCAAGCACTTCCGGCCAGCTTGACCTGCGCAGCGCGTCAAGCACGAGCGACTTCGGCTTCTGGCTCGATTCGGACTGCTCTACCCGGAACCTGTCCACGTAGGCGACGAGCGGCCGCCAGAACAAGAAGTTGACCACGAGGATCATGATGATCATCGTGATAATGCCGTACAGAACGTCATTGAGGCGGCCGTCGTTGACGGCGACCCCGACGTAGGAGCCCACGCCGGGCAGCGTGAACCTGTGGCCGTTCACCGTGATGAGCTCCGAGGCGGTCAGGAAGAACCAGGCGCCGCCGAAGCTCATCATCCCGTTCCAGACCAGCCCGATCGCGCCGCCGGGCACGTCCACCGCCCAGAACCGCTTCCACCGCGTCAGCCCCATCAGCTTGCTGGCCTCGTCGAACTCGGGCGACTGGCTGATGAGGGAGTAATAGAAGGAAAACGTGATGTTCCAGGCCTGCGACGTGAAAACCGCGAAGATAGCGGCGCATTCGAGCCCTAGCTCCGAGCCGCGGAAGAGCGCGGTGAAGAACGTCACCGTCACGGCCAGGAAGCCCAGGACCGGAACCGACTGCAGGATGTCCAGCGCCGGCACCAGAACCCGCCGGGCGCGCCGGCTGCGCGCCGCGACATAGGCGTAGCTGAGGCTGAATGCGTACGAGAAGAAGAGGGCGATGAACATCCGCAGCAGGCTGCGCGCCGCGTAATACGGCAGGTTCGACGGAGACAGGTCGATGCTGCGGGACGCGTTCGCCGGCGCCCTGGCGCCGGCCCCGACGCGGACCAGCAGGTACACGCCGAGCAAAACCACGATGCCCACGGCGACGTCCAGCGGACGGAACCTGAGCCGGGTCAGCGTCTCGCGGCTGGGGAACGTCGGGGTCACTGCCACGCCACCAATCATGCCGGGGCTGGGCAGTCGTTCACTCTGCGGAGCGAGGTTGCTACGGCGACGACCGGCGTTACTCGCTGTTTGTCACGATTGTCCTGCTATCGCCTTAGGGCTCAGCGACGCCCGCCCGCCCGCCATGCGACCAGCGGCACGATGAGCAGGATCCACCACAGCCGCAGGGCCGCGTGGCCCACGACCGCGTCATGGGTGACGGTGGCCACGACCAGGAAGACCAGCGCGAGCGTAGCGGCGACCGCCGCGACCGGCAGCCGCGGTCCGGACGGCCTGGTCCGCGGCTTTGCAACCGGGGCCGGCGCGCGGCTCGGCGCGGGCAGGTCCCTCGTCAGCTCCGCGAGCTCGCCGTAGGTCCGGGCGTGCAGCGCCACGTCACTTCGCTCATCGAACTCCTCCAGCGTCAGCCGGCCGGCCTGGAAATGCGCACTGAGCTCCGCCACGACCGCGTCCCGGTCGGCATCCGATGCGCGTATGGCGCTCGGCTGGTAGCGCCGTGCACCCTCGTCCATCGCAGCCCCCTTTCCGCGGTCACCTGCCCTGCCATTCTCACCCGCAGCTGATCCCCTGACCCAGGCCGGGCATCACGGAAGCCCCGTGACATCTGTCAGTGCGACATCTGTCAGCGGGGGCCGGGCGGGTCAGTGATCCGGCCGGCGATGAAGGCCGCCAGCGTGCCGAGGGTCTCGAGCGAGTCCAGGTTGAGGTCGTCCGCCGCGACGTCGACACCGTAACGGCGCTCGACCTGCCGCAGCAGCAGCGTTCCCGCCAGCGAGTCCAGGCCAACGCCGCCGCCGAACAGAGGCGTCGCCGCTGGTATGCCACGCAACTCGTCGCGCCCGGTCACCTCGGCCAGCAGGACGCGCAGCTCTGCGGCCACCTGGTCAGCGCTGGCTGTCACGGCTGGCCTGGCGCGCTGACGTAATCCGGGATGGCAGGCAGGTCCCCGGCCAGCGGCCGGCTGAAGAGCGCCCGCCCGTCCGGCGCTGGCGGACCCGGCTCGGCCCGAAATCCCGCTGCGGCGAGCGCCAGCCGGAACGGCACGTTGCGATCGGTCACGCGGCACGGCACCTGCAGGCGCGTAGCGCCCGCAACCGCAGCCGACCGGCAGAGCCAGGCCAGCAGCGCGTCGAGCGCGCCCCGGCCGAGCGCCCGGCAGGACATCATCACCAGCGGCACCAGGACCTGGTCATCGGCGGTCCGGACGAGTACCGCGGCCCCGACCAGCCCGTCATCGCCGAAATCGTCGGCGAGCCTGACCGTAGTCACCTCGTGGCCGCTCGAGGAGAGCAGCCTGCCAAGCTCCGCCTCGGTGACCGGCTGGCCGGCCGAGTTGAGCTGGTGGGTCCGTACCGACAGCTCGCGTAGCCGCGGCAGGTCGGCATCGACGGCCGGGGCGATTATTACCTGGGTGCCCACGTACCGCAGGAACTCAGCCCTGGACCCGCTGAACTGGCTGGCCGCGGCCTGCCGACGGCTGCGCTCGGCGTACATCCGGCCGCGCCGGCGAGCCTCGGCGGTCACCACTGGCGGGCTGAACTGCGGCCAGCTGGCGGCCTCGGCCGCATCCTCCGGAGTGAGCACGAGCACGCCGGGCAGCGCCGAGGCGACCTCGGCACGCTCGAGCATGTCGTCATCGACGAAGGCCATCTCAGCGTCAACCAGGCCGAGGCCTACGGCGATCCGGCCGAGCGCGTCGGGCTTGGCGTCCCAGCCGCACTCGGCGGCGGCCAGGTCCAGGCCGGCCAGCTGTTCCACATACCCGGCCGCGGCGGGCGGGTTCTTGCTCGCCACCGCCTGCAGGATGCCGCGCCCGGCCAGCTCGGTCATGACACCGAGCAGCACCGAGTTGGCAGGGGGCGGCTGCTCGCCAGACTCCAGGTAGACCCCGTCCAGCAGGGTGTTATCGATGTCCCAGACGACGCACTTGATCAGGGTGGCGTCGGCAGTCGTGCTACCCACTGACGTCGCTCCCGTGGGCCCGCCCGGCCTTGCGCTCCATCGTCAGGTGGGCGGCACTGAAGCCGAACTTCCGGTAGAGCGCGCGCATGCCGACATTGCGAGCGTGGACCTTGCCGGTCAGCTGGGTGAGCCCGGCGTCCTCCGCCGCCGCGACCACGGCGGCCATCAGCAGCTCGCCGATCTCGCTCCGGTCCGGGAAGTCCGAGGTAGCCAGCGAGCGGAAGTTGCCGTAGCGGTCGCCGGTGAGCGAGTTCGTCCGGGCGGACAGCCACGCCCAGCCCACCGGCACCTGCGGTGCCTGCTCGGCGACCGCGACCAGCATGATCTCCCCCGGCTTCCCCAGCGCGCTACTGACCCGCTTGCGGTGGAGGTTGGGATCGGTAACGGCCTCGTCGGCGAAGGAGGCGATCGCGATGTCGATCTCGTAGCCGACGATCGCCTCCACGTCGCCGTCAGTCGCGGCTCGGATCAGGTAGTTGCTCATTGTCTGGCCACCAGGGGCATGGGCCGGAACACCGTGCCGCCGCAGGCCGGGCAGCCCGCCGCCTGCAGGGCGGCGATCTGTGGCCACCGGCTGCCGGGCCCGACGGGGTGCACCTCCCGGCACCGGGCGCAGCGGTACGGCCTGGTGGCCGTGACCCGGTTGTCCGCCGTATAGAGCGGGCCGTCGTATGCGCCCTCGATGAGCGGCCGCGCGCCCGGCGCGGTGCGCAGGTGATACAGGTTGCTCGTGCCCGCCAGCACGCCGGCTCCCAGGTATTCGTTGAAGCCAGGCGCCAGCGATCTGACCGCTAGCCCCATCTCGGCCATGGCGCGCTGCACCGCGACCGTCTCCTCCGGCCGTCGAGCGCCGAACGAGAAGAAGACGTGCCGTCCCGGCTCGGGCGCGAGCGCGGCCACTGCCCGGCTCAGGAACAACTCGGCGCCGGCCACCGTGTACGGCGGGTCGGTCAGCACGACGTCGAACGCGTTAGCCAGCGAGGGCGGCAGCGGCTGTCGCAGATCGTGCTCGAGCGTCTCCACGACCGTCCCGGTGCCGGCCACCTGCTGGCTGATCCAGCGCAGGATGTCGGCGTCGGTGTCCACGACCATCAGGCGCCGGATCAG
>Ga0126381_100005682_pt1 | contig 13764 bp, 10 predicted proteins | sample PanSoiMetPlot_28_FD_96465 | JGI IMG/M metagenome (GOLD analysis project Ga0126381, IMG submission 96465) | Tropical forest soil microbial communities from Panama - MetaG Plot_28 | ecosystem: Environmental > Terrestrial > Soil > Tropical forest > Bulk soil | place: Panama | collected 2016-02-17
ACTCCCACCCCGACGGTCACGCCCGCGGCCGCCGCCCCGGCCACGGGCGGCGGCGGCACGGCCGGATTCCAGCACGGCATGCTGGTCTTCCTTGGCGTACTGGCGATACTGGCCGGGGCCGGGATCATCTACCGCAGAAGGATCATCAAGAATCGCTGACGCACGGATCGGATCCTCTTCATCCTCCCCATGGCTGCCCGCGTGCTCCGGGCCCGGGGCCGGCGGATGAAAAGGGCTCGTTGTGGGACACCCCAGAATCCGGCCGCCGGATTTGGTCTTTGGCTCATGGCCCACCCGGCGCACGGCGCGTAGCGTGCGGCGCGAGGGACGGCGCGTGCGCCTGCCCGCGCCGTCCGTAACCGACCCGAGGCTGCCCTGCCGGAGTTGCCGTGAGCGAGACTGGCCGCTGCCCGCACTGCGGGGCGCCGATGCGCGGGCTGGAGCCGCTGTACCGCGAGGTCCGCAGGATCCGTGAGATCGCGGAGGCCCGAGTGGCCGACGACGACGCCCGCCGCATCGCCGAGCTCACCCGCCAGGTCCAGGAACTCCGGGCCACCGTGGCCCGGCTCCGCGGTCCCGGCGTGGCCGGGGCCAGGTACACCTCACGGTCCGCGTGACGGGGCGGGCTGGCCGATCGCGGCGCCGGTGATCTCTGGCGCGCCCGGCGCGGCGCTCACGGCCACGACGACCGGCGCCGAGGCGGGAACGGCCGGCTCCCCGGCCACGCCCGGCCGCTCGCCGGTTCCCTGCTCCGCGCGGGCCAGCAGCCGGTGACCGGAGGCGAGGACGCCTATCGCCACGGCGACGGTGACCGCGCCCAGGTAGAAGGGCACATGCACGTTCAGGTCCGCGGCCAGCCGGGCGGCGGCGAACGGGGCCAGACCGCCGCCGATGAACCGCACGAAGCCGTAGGCGGCGGAGGCGACCGGGCGCTCGACCGGGGAGACGAGCATGACCGCCTGGGTGGTGAGCGTGTTGTTCAGCCCGACGAACGCGCCCGAGACGATCACCGCGACCACCAGCGTGGCCTGCGACGAGGTGAACGCCGCGATGACCGCCAGGTCGATCGCCAGCAGCGCGAGGTTGACGTAGAGGGTGCGCGGCGTGCCGAACCGCCGCTGCGCGCGGGGCGCGACGAACACGGCGAAGATGGCCACCAGCACCCCCCAGGCGGTGAACACGTACCCGAGCTCATGGATGCCCAGGTGCATGGGGAACGGGGTGAAGGCGAGCAGGGTGAAGAAGCCCCAGTTGTAGAGGAGGGCGGTCAGGCTCATGACGGCCAGTCCCCGGTGCCGCAGCGCCCGCAGCGGCTCGGTGATCGACGTCTTGCGTTCCGGCCGCGGCGTCTTGTCCACGAAGACGAGGGTGGCGATCAGCGAGAACGACATCAGCACCGTGACCCCGAAGAACGGTCCGCGCCAGCTGATGGCCCCGAGCTCGCCGCCGACGAGCGGGCCGAGCGCGATGCCGATGCCGAGCGCGGTCTCGTACAGGATGATCGCGCCGGCGAACCCGCCCGACGCCGCGCCGATGATCACCGCGAGCGACGTGGCGATGAACAGCGCGTTGCCGAGCCCCCACCCGGCGCGGAAGCCGATGATCTGCCCGATCGAGTGTGACGACCCGGCCAGCGCGCTGAACGCGACGATCAGGATCAGGCCCGCGACCAGGGTCCGCTTGCCGCCGATGCGGCTGGACACCCACCCGGTCACCAGCATGGCCACGGCGGTCACCACCAGATAGCTGGTGAACAGCAGCTCGACCGCGCTGGGCGAGGCCTTCAGCTGGCTGGACAGGGCCGGCAGGATCGGATCCACCAGCCCGATCCCCATGAACGACACCACGCACGCGAAGGCCACCGCCCAGACCCCCCTGGGCTGGCGGAACGGGCTCGCTGACGGCGCGTACCGGTCACGCTCCGCGCTCACCAGCCCGCGCCCTCGGAGCCGGCCTGGTCCTGCGCCGCTGCGGGCGGACGGCCGGCCGTGGCGGCCCGGCGGTCGCTGTCCAGCTCGCGCAGCCGGTTCATGGCCGGGACCGCGGCGGCGAGCGCGGCCGCCTCGTCCTCGGGCAGCTTGTCGATCAGGCCGGCGAACGCCCCGGCGCCGGCCTGGCGCCGGGCGCGGATGTAGTCGGCCCCGGTGGCGGTCAGCGCCACGAGCACGACGCGCTTGTCGGCCGGGTCGCCGCGCCGCTCGGCCAGGCCCGCCTGCTCCAGCCCGGTCACCAGCACGCTCATCGACGGCTGGGTGACTCCCTCGATCATGGCCAGGTCGGTCAGGCGGCGGGCGCCCGTGCGGTCCAGCGTGGAGAGCGTGGACGCCGCGGTCAGGCTGATCTCCCGGGGCCCGTGGCGTACCGCGAGCGTCACCAGCCCGTACAGCGCCTCCCCGATGGTGATCCCGGCGGCCTTCCGGCGGTCCGTGCCGCCCGCTGCGTCCCGCCCCGTGGCGTCGTGCGTTGTCATGCCCGTAAGTATAGCCCAAACTATATAGTTTGGCGAATATATATTTCACGGCGGTCAGGGCGCGGGGGATCGGCGGGTCGGGGCCAGACGGCCAGGCGCGGGGACCGGTGGGCCGGGGGCAGGCCAGGGCGCGGGGACCCGGCGGGTGAGGACCGGGGGCCGGCCGGCCAGGGCGCGGATAAGAGCAGGCTCAGGGCGGCCAGGTAGCCGGCCAGCAGGGCGCGGGCCACCTGGCCCACGGCGTCGTCCGGGGGCAGGAACCGCGGATGGTGCAGGGTCACGGTCCCGCCCGCGCCGACGAACAGCATCAGGATGGGCGCGAGGGCGGCGTAGTAGGAGAAGTCGTCCGCGCCGCAGGACCGGAACGAGGCGTCCACGCCGAACCCGGCCTCGCGCAGCAGGGGCCAGCTGGCCTCGGTCAGCGGCTGGCTGTTGACCAGCGCGGGCTCGCCCTCGTCGATCGTCACGGTGCCCCGGCAGCCGTGAGCGCGGCAGGTGTACTCCACGATCTCGCGCAGCGCCTGGCGCAGCACGGGACGGTCGGCCGGGTCCAGCGCCCGCAGCGTGCCGCGGGCGGCGGCGGAGGAGGGGATCACGTTCGCCGCCTGGCCGGCCTGGAGCTCGCCGACCGACACCGCCACCGCATGCGTGGGATCGATGCGCCTGCTGGCGATCTGCTGCAGGGCCAGCACCACCTGGCACAGCACGGGCACCGGGTCGACAGCCTGGTGCGGGTACCCGGCGTGGCCGCCCTGGCCCTCCACCCCGATCTCGAAGCCGTCGGTGGACGCGTTCACCGTGCCCGCGGCCGCGGCGACCGTGCCGGGCGGCACCTGGTGCTGCAGGTGCGCGGCCACGACCGCGCTCGGCTGCTGCGCCGCGAACTCCGCCGACGCCGCGACATCCCGCGCGCCGGAGGGGTAGCCCTCCTCGCGCGGCTGCAGGACGGCGAGCAGGGCCGCGGGCAGGGCGGTCGTGCGCGCCACGCTGCGGGCCGCGCGCCCGAGCGCGACCAGGGCTGCGAGGTGCACGTCGTGGCCGCACGCGTGCATGGCCCCGGTCGTGCAGGCCCACGGGACCCCGGTCTGCTCCCGGACCGGCAGCGCATCGAGTTCGGCCCGGAGCGCGACGCACGGGCCCGCGGGCGGGCCGACGCGCACGATCCGGCCGGTCCCGGCGACGGCGGGCGCGTCCTCGGCACCGAGCGCGGCCGCGACCCTGGCCGCCGTGCGGTGCTCGGCCCCGGACAGCTCGGCCTCCGCGTGCAGTTCGTGGCGCAGCCGGGTGGCGCCGGGGATCTCGCGGTCCAGCGCGGCCCGCAGCGCCGCGGCCGGCCGCGGCCCGGTCACGGCGCGGCCAGCCGGTATACCCGGCGGGCGTTGGCCGCCCCGATCAGGTGCCCGACCCGGGTGGCGTCCGCGGCCGACCAGGCGCCGTCGGCCACGAACGCCCCGGTGACCCGGGCCAGGTCGCGGCGGAACCCGGACGCGCCCAGGTAGTGCAGCTCGGGAAGCCCGAAGGCGTCGGACGAGTAGAGCATCTTGTGGAACGGCGTGAGCTCCAGCGCCTCGGCGAGCACCGCGGGCGAGCGCGCGCCGACGTGGTTCAGCGCCTCGCCGACGTCCATGTACACGTGCGGGAAGACGTGGGCCAGGTAACCCGCCTGGCGGTGGTACGGGTAGCAGTGCAGCAGCATGATGGGCGGGCCGGCATCCTGGGTGGCGAGCAGGAAGTCGTGCAGCAGCGAGGGATCGACTCGGTGCAGGCGCACGTCAGTATCGCCGAAGCCGACGTGGAACTGGAGCGGCAGCCCCAGGTCCACCCCGGTCCAGATCCCGTGCCGGAGCAGCACCGGGTCGTCGAGGCGGGCCGTCGGGTCGCTGTCCAGCGCCCGCAGCCAGCGGTCCGCCGCCGCCCGGACCTCGGCGGCGCCCGGCCGCGCGGGATCGAAGTCAAGCCCGTACCGGTAGGCCACGATCGACTTGAGCCCGACCGCGTGGCGGGCGGCGGCCTCGAGCGCGTGAGCGAACGCGGTCGCGTAGCGCGCGGCATCCGCCCCGCCGCGCGCCACCTGCTGGGCGACGGACTCGAGGCGGACGATCTCGTGCGCGGGCGCCCCGCTGGCCTCGGCCAGCTGTCCCGGGGTGAGAACCTGGTCGGTCTGCCAGCCGCTGTCCACCAGCCAGGCCTCGACGCCCGCGGCCTGCAGCAGCCGCCGGTCCACCTCGGCGGGCCCGAGCTCGGCCCGGCGCTGCAGGTAGCTGTCGGCCGGCGCGAACGGCTCCAGGCCCAGCACCGGTGCGCACCAGCGGCGCACCGCGAAGCCGAGCTGGCTGTCGAACACCGACGCGCCCGGCGGCGCCGGCGCGGCCGACTCGGTGAGCAGGGCCTCGACCCCCGGCCCGTCCAGCGCGCCCGCCACCACGCCATGGACGTGGTGGTCGATCAGCGGCAGTGGCTCTGCGATCGTCATGGTCCCCTCCCACTCGCCCGGGATCTCACCACCGCCAGCGGGTCTGGGCGGCGATTTCGTCCGCGCTGGTCTCGGCGAACAGCTCGGCCTCGGCGCGGCGCACCGCGAGGAACGCCTCGAACAGCGGATCACCCATGGCCCGGCGCAAGACCGGGCTGCGGTCCAGGCAGCCGGCCGCCTCCGGCAGTCCCTGGGGCAGCCTGCGGATCCCGCGCCCGGCTAGCTCGTCGGCGGTCAGGGCGGCCGGATCACCGGCGATCTCGGCCGGCAGCCGGGCGGCGGACCGGATCCCGTCCAGCCCGGCGGCGATCACCGCGCCGGCCACCAGGTACGGGTTGGCCGACAGGTCGAAGCACTTGACCTCGAGGTTGGCCCGGACGTCCTGCTCCCCGGCGGACCCGGTCACCAGGCGCAGCGCCGCCTCCCGGTTCTCCCGCCCCCAGCACTGGAAGACGCCGGCCCAGTGCGAGGGCACCAGGCGCAGGTAGCTGGCCGCGCTCGGCGCGCCGACCGCGGTGAGCGCGGGCAGCTCGGCCAGGACTCCGCCGGCGAACGCCTCGCCGTCGCCGGTGAGGCCGTACCGGCCGGGCCCGCCCGCGAGCAGGTTCTGTCCGTCCCGCCAGATGCTGAGGTGCAGGTGCCCGCCGTTGCCGACGGTCCCGGCCACGACCGACGGCGCGAACGAGGCCTGGAAGCCGTGCCGCGCCGACACGGCGCGGATGGTCTGCCGCACCAGCACGCTGTCGTCGGCCGCCGCGACCGGATCGGCCGCGGCCACGGAGATCTCGAGCTGGCCCGCGGCGTACTCTGGGTGGAACTGGTCGACTACGACTCCCTGGCGCTCCAGCGCCTCGACGACCTCGCGGCCGTAATCGGAGAGCTCGATCACCCGTGTCATGCTGTAGGCCGGGCCGGTGCAGGCCGGCCGGAAGCTCCCGTTGTCGTCGGTGCCGACCGCCCATTCCACCTCGAAGCTCATCCGCAGGTCCAGGCCGTGCTCGGCGGCCTGGCTGGTCATGCGGTGGGTGAACGAGCGCTGGCAGCCGGCGTACACCTCCCCCTCCTGGGTGTAGCGGTCGACCGGCGCCCAGGCCCAGCCGGGCTGCCCCGCGAGCGGGATGATCCGCTCCAGCTCGGGCACGAGCCGCAGGTCGCCGCCGGGGCCGCCGATGTACTTGCTCGTGGTGATGTCGTCGTTGACCAGGAAGACGTCGAACACCGGTGACATCCCGACCCCCCAGCCGGCGGCGCGTTCCAGGCGCCCGAGCGGGACGGTCTTGGCCCGGGTGACTCCGGTGTTGTCGACCCAGCACAGCGCCACGATCGTGACTCCGGCGCCGGCGAGCCGCCGGGCTACCGGTGCGGCCCGGCTGGTCCGCTCGGCCCGCTGCGCGGCGTTCAGCACCACCGGGCCCAGCGCGGCCGGCCCGGCTCCGGGCGCCATGTCGCCGGCCGTCACGTCCGCACCGTCCGCGGCCGCCATGCTATCGGCCATGGGCCCGCCGGAGTTTCCGCATAACAAGCTCTCCTCGTCGAGGGCCATACGTGATCGGCTTGGCGTCTTGGGTCGTGCCCTCCCGCAAGCCAAATGTGGACTAGCGGGGCCGCCGGGGCAAGTGTTGCGGGCAGAAATCCCGGCCACGCGGCCGGTCAGGCGCGGTGCTCGAGAGCGCGCCTGGTCAGGACGCGGGCGAGGTGCCGGCGGTAGTCGCGGTCGGCGTGCACGTCCTCGCCCGGCTCGGTTCCCTCGGCCGCGAGCTCGGCGGCCTCGGCCGCGCTGGCGCCGTCGGCCAGGGCCTGCTCAGCCGCGCGGGCGCGCAGCGGCGTGGGGCCCATGTTGGCCAGCGCGATGCGGCCGTCGATGGCCGCCGCGCCGACGATCGCCCAGTCGTTGGCCCGCCGCACGAACTTCTGGTAGCCCCAGGCCGCGCCGGGCCTGCGCGGCACGCGGACCGCGGTGATCAGCTCCCCCGGCTCCAGGCTGGTCTCGAAGAACCCGGTGAAGAAGTCCTCCGCGGCGACGTTCCTGGTTCCGCCCGGGCCGAGCACGTCGACCGACCCGCCCAGCGCGATCAGCGCCATCGGCAGGTCGGCCGCCGGGTCGGCGTGAGCCAGCGAGCCGCCGATCGTGCCGCGGTGACGGATCTGCGGATCGCCGACCAGCCCGGCGGAGTGGGCGAGCAGCGGCGCGTCGGACCGGGCCAGGCCGGAGGTGGCCAGCGTGTCGTGCGGCGTGGCCGCGCCCATCACGAGCTCGTCTCCCTCGGCCCGGATCCCGATCAGCTCGGTCAGCCGGCCGATGTCGATGAGCACCGACGGAGCGGCCAGGCGCAGCTTCATCATCGGCAGCAGCGAGTGGCCGCCGGCCAGCAGCTTGGCGTCGTCGCCCAGGCTGCCCAGCAGGTCCACGGCGTGCGGGGCGGATTCGGCGGCCACGTAGTCGAACGGCGCGGGGATCATGCGCCCACCTCCGCGCGCTCGCCGTCGGCGGTCCCGCCCGCCGCGGCGCCGGCGGTACCGGCCGCGGCCAGCACCGCGCGGACGATGTTGTGGTAGCCGGTGCAGCGGCAGAAGTTGCCTTCCAGCCCCTCCCGGACCTCGGCCTCGGTGGGATGCGGGTTCTCCGACAGCAGGCCCACCGCCGCCATGACCATGCCCGGGGTGCAGAACCCGCACTGCAGGCCGTGCTCCTGGCGGAACGCGGCCTGCACCGGGTGCAGTTCCCCGTCGGCCGCCAGGCCCTCGGCGGTGGTGACCTGCTGCCCCGCCGCCTGGACGGTCAGCACCGTGCAGGACTTCACCGACGTGCCGTTCAGCAGCACCGTGCAGGCGCCGCACGAGGTGGTGTCGCATCCGACGTTGGCCGCCCGCAGGCCGCACACCTCGCGCAGGTAGTGCACGAGCAGCAGCCGCGGCTCGACATCGTCGGACCGCTGCTGGCCGTTGACGAACAGCTCGACCTGCATCTACGCATTCTCCTTTGCGGCTCGCAGGGCCTGCCAGACCCGTTGCGGGGAGGCGGGCATGTCGATGTGCCGGACGCCGAAGTGGGCGAGCGCGTCGATGACCGCGTTCTGCACCGCGGGGGTGGCGCCGATCGAGCCCGCTTCGCCTATGCCCTTGACGCCGAGCGGGTTGTAGGTGGTCAGGGTCTGCATGTCGGCCAGCTCGAAGCTCGGGACCTCGGTGGCGGACAGGAACGGGTAATCCGCGAAGCTCGCGGTCAGCGGGTTGCCGTCGCCGTCGTAGACGACCTCCTCGACAAAGGCCTGCGCCGCGCCCTGGGCGATGCCCCCGTGCCGCTGCCCCTCGGCCAGCAGCGGGTTGAGCACGAACCCGGCGTCGTCCACGGTCACCATCCGGCGCAGCACGACCTTGCCGGTCTCGGTGTCCACCTCGACCACCGCGACGTGCGACCCGAACGGGAAGGTCGCCCCCGGCGCCGTGAACACCGTGCGCACGACCAGCCGTTCCGCTTCGGCCAGGTGAGCCAGCGGCACCGAGGCGTCCGGATCGCCGGCCACCTCGAACGCGCTGCGCCCGACGTCGAAGCGCAGGTCGGCCGCGTTGGCCTCGAGCTCGCTGGCGGCACGCTCGCGCGCGATCTCGATCAGCTCCTGGGACGCCTGCTGCACCGCGGCGCCGCCGTGCTGCAGGCTGCGCGAGCCGCCGGTGCCGCCGCCCTCGGGGATCAGGTCGGTGTCGCCCCACTTCAGCGTGATCTTGTCCACGGGGATGCCGAGCTCATCGCTGGCCAGCATGGCCCAGGCTGTCGCGTGGCCCTGGCCGTGCGGGGAGGTACCGGTGAGGATCGTCGCGGTCCCGTCGGGGTGGACCTCGACGGTGGCGTTCTCCTGGGGCGGCGACTCCTCGCCGTCCCCCATGCCGGTGATCTCCACGTAGCTGGCCAGGCCGATCCCCAGCGCTACCGTGTCGCCGCGGGCCCGGCGCTCGGCCTGCTCCCGGCGCAGCTCGTCATAGCCGGCCACGGCGAGCACCTTGTCCAGGGCGGCGGCGTAGTCGCCGGTGTCGTAGAGCGCGCCGAACTTGGTCCGGTGCGGCTCGGTGAACTTCGGCAGCAGGTTGCGCCGCCGCACCTGCGCGGGGTCCATGCCGATCTCCGCGGCGAACAGGTCCATGGCCCGCTCGATCGCCGCGGTGGCCTCTGGCCGGCCCGCGCCGCGGTAGGCGCCCATCGGCGTGGTCGTGGTGACCACGCTCTTGGCTATGGCCTCGGCCCTCGGGATCTGGTACGGGCCGGGGGCCATCAGGATGGTCAGGAACGGCAGCATGGCGCCGATCCGGACGTGGGCCCCGGCGTCCTGGACGATCTCCAGCCGGTAGGCCAGCACGGTCCCGTCCCGCCTGCCGCCGATGGTGACCGTCTGCTGCTGGGCCCGGCCGTGGGTCATCGCGATCAGGTTCTCGTACCTGGTCTCGGTCCACCGCGCGGGGCGGCCGAGCCGCCGCGCCACCCAGGCCACGAGCGCGTGCTCGGGATCGGCGCCGAACTTCGCGCCGAACGCGCCGCCGACGTCGGGGGTGATCACGCGTACCTGCTCGGCGGGCACGCCGAGCAGCCGGGCCAGGCTGGACTTGGTGCCCTGGGCCCCCTGGTTCGGTATCCACGCGGTCAGCCGCCCGGAGGAGTCCCAGGCGGCCGCGGCGCCCCGGGTCTCCATCGGCGCCGGCGCGACGCGCTGGTTCAGGATCGTCCGCGTGGTGACGACCTCGCAGTCGTCGAACAGGTGCTCGTCGAGCTGGCTCGAGTCACCGAACGTGCCGGTCACGTTGGTGCCCGCCTCCTCGTAGAGGAGCACCTCGTCCGAGGCCGCGGCGGCCAGGTCGACCACCGCGGGCAGCGGGTCGTAGTCGACGTCCACGAGCTCCACGGCGTCCTCGCCCTGGTAAGGCTGCTCGGTGACCACGATGGCCACCGGGTCGCCGACGAAGCGGACCTTGTCCGCCGCCAGGATGGGCCGGGCCATCTGCTTGTTGAACATCGGGCCCGGCGTGATGGGGGCCAGGTCGCCGAGATCGGCGGCGGTGAACGCGGCCACCACGCCCGGGGCCGACAGCGCCGCGCTGACGTCGATCCCGCCGATCCTGGCGTGGGCGACCGGGGAGCGGACGAAGAACACGTGGCAGGCACCGGCCAGGCGCTCGTCCACGACGTCCTCGGTGTAGACCCCGCCGCTGGTCAGGAAGCGCGGATCCTCCGTCCGCAGGACGCGCGTACCCAGGATGCTCACCAGCGATCAGCTCCCCTCGAACCCGGCGCCGGCCACCTGGAGGGCCGGCCTGCCGCACTGCAGTGCTCCTCGTGACGCCCGGCGACCGGATGGGGCCGGCTGGCGACCGAACGCGGCTGCGCACCTCACAGATGATCGTGCCCTGTCGTGCTCAGGAAGGTCAAACCGAGCGGGCGGCCCGAAGGTGCTGGTGGCTCGCGTGACCGGCTCCGGCCGGCCGCGCGGCTCTGGCAGGCCGGGCCCCGGGTCACCGGGCTGCGGGACTCCCCGCCACATGTTCCGCAACCCGGTGAACCGCCGGGCCGCCGGAGCCGTTACCGCCGGTACGAGCACTGTGCCTCTCCGGCCCCGGTGATCGGCGCTGGCCGCCCTCGCCAGCGGACCGCAGTAGAATATGGCGGCTTATCGTCATAGACAAGCGTTATATGAAGAAAATATCAAACTGAGACACTTGTTGGTGTTCATCCGGTTTGATGAAGCTGCGACCCCAGGGTTCCGGGACCATGTCCGGGGAATCAGGGCCGCCCGGGGCGCGTTACAGCCCGCGGCCGGCCGGGCCGTGGCCGGCCGAAAATGGGTTTCCCGGCCCGCACCCGCGCGGCTAGCATCGAATCCCGCCCCGCCCCGGCAAGTCAAGATCGGAAGTCAGCCATGTTCGCGCGCGCGGTCGTGCGCCGCTTCCCCGTGCTGGGGTACCGCGACTTCCGGCTGCTGCTGGCCGACCGGCTGCTGGCGCCCACGGCCTTCGCCTTCTCCCTGGTCGGCGTCTCGTTCGCGGTGCTGTACGCGACCGGGTCCACGGCCGACCTGTCCTACGTCCTGGCTGCGCAGATCGCGCCTTCGCTGGTCTTCACGCTGGCCGGCGGGGTCATCGCGGACCGGGTCCCGCCGCAGTGGGTGATCGTCGCCGGCAACGTGATGATTGCGCTCGGCGAGGGCACGTTCGGCCTCCTGGTCCTGGCCGGCCATCCGCGCCTGTGGCAGATGATCCTGCTCGAGACGCTCACCGGCACCGGCATGGCGATCTTCTATCCGGCCTCGCAGGCGCTGGTGCCCCGGCTGGTCCCCGGCGACCTGATGCAGGAAGCCAGCGCCATCAGCCGTCTCGCGATGAACGCGGGCCAGATGGGCGGGGCCACGATCGCCGGCCTGTGCGTCGCGGCGTTCGGTCCCGGCTGGGCGCTCACGGTGTGCGGTTTCGGCATGCTGGCCTCGGTTCCGCTGCTGCTGAGCATCCGGGCCACCGGCAGCGCGCGCTCTCGCAACACCGGACTGCTCCACGACCTGCGGGACGGCTGGTCGGAGTTCCGCTCGCACACCTGGCTGTGGGTGATCGTGGCGCAATTCAGCGTGGTCCTGATGGCCTGGTACGGTGCGTTCGAGGTCCTCGGCCCGGTGGTCGCGAAGGCGCACCTCGGCGGCCCGGCGGCGTGGGGAGCCATCACCGCCGCCGACTCGGTCGGCCTGATCGTCGGGGGCATCGTCTCGCTGCGGTTCACGCCGCGGCGGCCGATGCTGTTCGTGGTCACGATCGGCGCGGCGATAGCGGTCGCGCCGCTCGCGCTCGCGATGCTGTGGCCGCTGCCCCTGGTCTGCCTGGCCTCGTTCGGCCTCGGCATCACCATCGAGATCATGATGGTGCAGTGGACCGTGGCGCTGGCCAGGAACATCCCGCCGGGCAAGCTGGCCCGCGTGTCCTCCTACGACCTGCTCGGCTCGGTCATGGCCACGCCGGTCGGCGCGCTGGTCGCCGGCCCGCTGGCCGCGGCCATCGGCGTCTCGGCGACCCAGTACGGCGCGGCCGCGCTGATCATCGTGGCCTCCGCGCTCGCGCTCATCCCGCGCGACATCCGTGCCATGCGGGCGGGCGACGGCCACGAGCTGGACGCCGTCGCGCCGGACGCGGTGCCGCTGGAGACGGTGGCACCGGGCGTGGTGGCGCTGGGCCCGGGCCCGGCGGAGGATCAGGAGACCAGCTCGGCTTCGCCGGTGAACGCGGCCCACATCGCCGCGTAGGGCCCGTCGGCGGCCAGCAGCTCGGCGTGGCTCCCGGTCTCGGCCACCCGGCCCCACTCCATCACGATGATCCGGTCGGCCCGCGCCGCCGTGGTGAGCCGGTGCGCGACCACGAGCGTGGTGCGCCGCGCTGCGAGCTGCTCGGTGGCCCGGGTGACCGCGGCCTCGGCCGCCAGGTCCAGGGCCGCGGTGGCCTCGTCCAGCAGCAGGATGGCCGGATCCACCAGGTAGGCCCGCGCGAGGGCGATCAGCTGGCGCTGCCCGGCCGAGAGATTGCGGCCGCGTTCCGACACCTCGTGCAGGAAGCCGCCGGGCAGCCGGGCGATCATCTCGATCGCGCCCACGCCCCGGGCCGCCGCCTCGACCTCGGCGTCGGTGGCGTCGGGTCGGCCGTAGGCGATCGCGTCCCGTACGGTGCCCGGGAAGAGGTAGGCCTCCTGCGGCACCACGCCGAGGTGGTGCCGGTAGGAGGCCATGTCGTAGTCGCGGACGTCCACACCGTCCACCAGCACCCGGCCCGAGGTGACGTCGTAGAACCGCGCGATGAGCTTGACCAGCGTGGACTTGCCGGCCCCCGTCTGGCCGACCAGCGCGACCGTCTCGCCGGGTGCCACCGACAGGCTGACCCCGGCCAGCGCCTCCTGCCGCTGGCCCGGGTAGGTGAACCGTACGTCACGCAGCTCGATCCGGCCGTGCAGGTGGCTCACCGGGACCGGCGACGTCGCCTCGGGGGTGGACGTGGGGGTGCGCAGCAGGCCCTTGATCCGCTGCAGCCCGACGTTGGCCTGCTGGTAGCCGTCGAAGACCTGGGAGAGCTGCTGCACCGGGGAGAACAGCAGGTCGATGAACAGCAGGTAGGCGATGAGCGACCCCGCGCTGAGCACGCCGCTGTGTACCTCGCCCGCGGCCACGAACAGCACCAGCGCGCCGGCCGCGGTCGACAGCGCCTGCACGAACGGGAAGTACAGCGCGATGTAGCGCTGGGCCCGCAGCCGGGAGGTCAGGTAGGCGCCGCTCAGCCCGGCGAACCGGTCCCGGTTCACCTGCTCGCGCCGGAAGGCCTGCGCGACCCGCAGGCCGGCCACGTTCTCCTGCAGGTTGGCGTTGACCACGCTGACCTTCTCCCGGGCCTCGCCGTACGCTCGCGACGACTTCGCGCGGAACACCAGGGTCGCCACGATCAGCACCGGAAGGATGGCCAGCAGCGTGAGGCCGAGCTTGAGGTTGATGACCAGCAGCGCGATCAGCACGCCGACGAAGGACAGGCCCGAGTTGACCATGGTGATCAGCCCGGTCTGCAGGAACGAGGACAGTGCGTCGACGTCGGTGGTCATCCTGGTCATGATGCGGCCGGTGAGCTCGCGCTCGTAGTAGTCCAGCCCGAGCCGCTGCAGCTGCGAGAAGATCTTCACCCGCAGCGCGTACAGCAGCCGCTCCCCGTTCCGGCCGACCACCACGGTCTGCACCACGTTGACCACCCAGTCGGCGGCCACGATGGACAGCGCGGCCAGCGCGATCAGCACGATCGTGTGAAAGGCCCCGGCCAGCACCCC
>Ga0126381_100005684_pt1 | contig 13763 bp, 15 predicted proteins | sample PanSoiMetPlot_28_FD_96465 | JGI IMG/M metagenome (GOLD analysis project Ga0126381, IMG submission 96465) | Tropical forest soil microbial communities from Panama - MetaG Plot_28 | ecosystem: Environmental > Terrestrial > Soil > Tropical forest > Bulk soil | place: Panama | collected 2016-02-17
ACGAAAGCGGCTGCCATCTACCGAACAACAGACATCATCGAGCCGTTTTTCTGCGAGTACGGGCTCAATCCCGAGTACCGTGCCCTAATCGAACAGCACGGCCTCGTCGTAAGCGGCGTGGGGAGGGACGGAGAAGCGCGGGTCCTGGAGCTCCCAGACCATCCCTTCTTCCTCGCTACCCTCTACGTGCCGCAGGCTCACACGGCCGCGGAGCACCCGCACCCTCTTGTCGCCGCGCTTGTGGCCGCAGCCGGTAAACGTGCGGCGGCCTCAGTGTGAGCTGGTACTACCAGGCCAATCGGGCCACACTGCCCGGTGTGCCGCACCGACGCCTGCTGCCGCCACAGCCGGCGGCGGTACCGCCAACCCCTGGTGACTGGCTGATCCGCGCGCGGTGATGACCGCCCGGGGCCGTCCGGCGGTGCTGACGCGGACGGCCCCCCGGGCCGTAATAGTGTGGCGGATCCCGCAGTGAGTGCGTCGTAGCTGGTGAGCATGGCCCACCGTTCCCCCCGGTCGGTTGCAGCCTGAAGGTCGCGCACGGTGACCCGGCGGTCTCCGGGCCAGCTCGGCTCGGTCATCAGCAGGTCCTCCTTTGCCGTCGTCGCCAAACGTGTTCGAATCCTTGCTGACCGCAGCCGGTCTGCCTGGCGCCTACGCGGCTAGCGGATCTACGGCAGGCCGGCTACCTTGGCCTTGCGATGAGTGAAACGATCGTTTCATACCAAGTGCCGACTTGGCCGGCGGCCGCCGTCAAGGCACGTGACGTTAACCGCTTCTGGCGCCGAGCGCTACTCCTTGCCGATGCGGTCGTTGCGGAAACCGCACGGAGGAATCATGGGCACATCAGCAGACCGTCCCGCCTCGCCATCGGTGAGGAGACGATCTGGAAACTCACCCGCGACCGTGGCCAGGTCCTCAGGCGCCTCATCCTGTGGCACCACCTCAACAGGCCTCCTTCTCCCGGCCGCAAGTCCGGCCGGCGGACGAAAGCGGTGCCGGTGAGGTGGCGGGTATCAGCGGGCGGGATTCCAAGGCCGACAGGGCCGTCGTGGGGGCTGGGCCGGCAGTGAATATCGTGGGTGCTGGCTATCGTGTCGGCCAGGTGGCCGGCACGCGGTGCGTGGGCCCGGTGGCGGCTACATCCGGTGCCGCGGAGGCAGCTGCCAGGCCAGGCCCTACGCCGACGGCAGCGCCACCCTCAAGGCCCGAGCATGGCCATGTTGTGGTGCCCAGGATTGGCTTGCAGCTTTCCCACCAGCTGCCGTTTGAGACATGGCTGGGTATTGGCAGGCATTTGGCTGCGGTATCAACCTCGTCGGCGTGGTGCCTAGGGGACTGGCTGGTTTATGGCCAGGATTCGTATCCAGGCCGCTACCGGGATGCCCTGGGATGGACCGGCCTTGATTATCAGACGCTCCGTAATTATGCATGGGTGGCCAGGCGGTTCGGATTGTCCCGTCGACGGGACACATTGAGCTTCGGCCACCATGCAGAGGTCGCCGCCTTGCCCGAGCCAGAGCAAGAGTTCTGGCTACGGAAGGCCGAGCAGATCGGGTGGTCAACCAGCAAGCTCCGGCGAGAAGTACGCGCCAGCCTACGAGAGCGCGAGAACGGCCAGGCAGATCACGAGCTCGCCAATCAGGGCCAGATCAGCAAAGCCAGTCAGATCACCCTGACCCAGGATAAAAATCCGCACGTGACAATCCGGGTACGTCTCACCCCCGAGCAAGCCCAGCTTTGCGAACGAGCTGCTGCCGAACAGGGCCTAGCCGTAGATGCCTGGGCATCCCAGGTACTCGGCCATGCCGCACGGGACAACATGTAACGGCGAACTGCCCGCGACGATGTGCGAGAGCTACTGCCACACCACCGGTCATGTCAGCTCAAACACGGCAGATGGGCGTGGCACCTCCTCAAGTGCGAGACGCGGAGTTCACCGTCTACATGCCATCGCTGTTCGGCCGCGACGGCGCGGTGCCCAGGGTAAAGGAGGGGGCGCAGGTCTTCCAGCGGCATGCGTAAGCGGCGAGTTCCGCGCTTTCGCCAGCTCCACCAGGTCCCCCGCTGGATAGGGGAAGGCTCAGCCCCAGGATCCGTGCAGAGGCGTGCATCCGGTCGTAGTGTGCGTGTGCTTCCAGCAGGTAAAGGTCTTCGCGCGCAGCGCTCCAGAAAGCGCGGATACCGTCATATGTGCCGGTGCCATAGGACAGTGCATGGGCGTGTACTTCGATGCGAGCGTCCATCCTGTCGACGAACTCGCCATCAGCAAGCACAACACCACAAGGCTGCCCGAAGGAACTGTGATCGATGCCCACGGATTGCCCTGGCGCAGGAACGTGACTCAAGGCCTGTCTCCTTAATGCTGCCGCCTCTAGCCGGCGATGCCGCCACCGGCGGCCCAGCCCACCTCTACCACCGCACCAGCCAGCTCCTCGACATCACAATCGGCAACAGCGATTTGTCCCGTCGACGGGACACGCGGAGTTTGGCCATCATGCGGAGGTCGCCGCCCTGTCTGAGCGGAGCAAGTTTTCTGGCAAGGGAGGGCGGAGCAGATCGGGTAATCAACCAGCCAGCTCCGGCGAGAAGTACGCGCCAGCCTCTGGACGCAGGACACCAGCGACTGAAACAGTTGTTTCAATCACCCGGGCGGCGCGGCCTTCAAGTGTGACTTCCCCCCCGAGGAGGTGCGCGTGGAGCGTGACGAGCACGTTCCGGGGACCGCTCCGCCCGGAGCAGAAACGGGCTGCTGGCTGCTGCTCTACCCGCGACTGGCCGCGATCTGCCGCCTGGCACAGCGCCGGACGTCCCTGTCGATGACCGAGATCGCTGTACTGTTCGCCCTGCATGACGCAGGCATAACAGAAGTCCGCACACTCCGCCGGAATCTGGCTGCAGACGCCGGCTACCTCAGCAGAATCCTGGCCGGGTTCGAGCGGCAAGGCATGGTCGTCCTCACAGGCTCCCCTCACGACGGCCGCCAGCAGTGCGTCAACCTGACCCACCTAGGCGCCGAGCGCTGCGCTGCCGTTGGCTTGGCGGTGGCCGAAACCGCCCGAGAGGTACTGACACCACGGCAGCCGCCACACCCTGACGATCCCTTGCTAAGCTTCCTGAAACGCTCGTTTCAGTAGACGATGCCTGATCGCCGGGCACGAGGTGGACGGGGAGGCAGCGGTGTTCGAGCCGGTCAACCAGCATCCGGAACTGCCAGCGGTTGAAGAGCGAGTCCTAGCGCGCTGGCAGGACCGGGGGGTTGTCCGGCAGGCGCTGCACCGGAACCGGGATGGCCAGTTGTTCCGGTTCTACGACGGGCCACCGACCGCGAACGGCCGTCCAGGCGTGCATCATGTCGAGGCCCGGGTATTCAAGGACGTTTTCCCCCGGTACATGACAATGAAGGGTTACCGGGTACCGCGAAGGGCCGGCTGGGATTGTCATGGCATTCCTGTGGAGCTGGAAGTGGAGCGGGACCTTGGGTTCACCAGTAAGGGCGATATTGAGAAGCATGGCGTGGCGGCCTTTAATGAGCGTTGCCGGGAGTCAGTCACCCGCTACGTGCGTGAGTTCGATGACCTCACCCGCCGCGTTGGCTACTGGGTGGACACCGAAGACGCGTACTGGACGATGTCAGCCGAGTACGTCGACAGCGTGTGGTGGTCGCTGAAGCTGCTGTATGAGCGCGGGCTGATGTATGAGGACTTCCGGGTCGTCCCGTACTGCCCGCGGTGCGGCACGGCGCTGTCCGATCACGAGGTAAGCCAGGGCTACCGGGAGGTCGAAGATCTCAGTGTGTTCGTCCGCTTGCCGCTGCTGACCGGGCTATTGTCCGCGCAGCAGGGGAAAGGCGGCGCGGGGGCGTCACTGCTGGTGTGGACGACGATGCCATGGACGTTCATGTCTGCCACCGCCGCGGTGATTGGCAAGGACATCCGGTACGTCCTTGCCCGGGGAGGGCGCGCCGGCGATCACCTTGTCGTCCTGGCCGCAGACCGCGTTGATGCCGCCCTGGGCGCCGGCGCAGAGGTTATCCGCGATGTCAGTGTGGACGAGATCACCGGGGCGTGTTACCAAGGCCCGTTCGGCTACGTCGGCCCAGGCAGTGCCTCAGATCCCGGCGGTGACCCCGCGTCCTGGCGCATCGTCGTGGTGGGCGACTTTGTCACCACTGACCACGGCAGCGGCATCGTCAGCACGGGTGCTGCATTCGGTGAGGACGACATGCGCGTCGCGCGCGACAACGGGCTGCCGGTGGTCAACCCGGTCCGGCCCGACGGGCGTTTCGACGAGCGGTGCGGCCCGTACGCGGGGCTGGACGTCCGCGCCGCCGACCCGCGCATCGTGGATGACCTCCGGCGATCCGGGCTGCTCGTCCATTCCCACGGCTACCGGCATAGTTACCCGTTCTGCTGGCGCTGCCAGACACCGCTGCTGTATTACGCCAAGCCGTCTTGGTACATCGAGACCACGCGCCTGCGCGACCGCATGCTGGCGCAAAACGACCAGGTGGACTGGCGGCCGGAGCACATCAAGGGCGGCCGCTATGGGGACTGGCTGAAAAACAACGTTGACTGGGCGCTGTCTCGTGAGCGGTACTGGGGCACCCCCCTGCCGATCTGGCGATGCGAGGCCTGCAAGGCTGCCGTGGCGGTCGGCTCACGGGCAGAACTTGGGCGCCTCGCAGGCCGCGACCTGTCCGGTCTCGACCCGCACCGGCCGTATGTCGACTCGATCACGCTGGATTGCCCCACCTGCCACGGGACCATGCGCCGTGTCCCAGAGGTCGTAGACGCCTGGTATGACTCCGGATCAATGCCGTTCGCACAGTTCGGCTACCCGCACCGCCCGCATGCTGCTGTCGCATTCGGTGAAATGTTCCCAGCGGATTACATCTGCGAGGGCATCGACCAGACGCGGGGCTGGTTCTACTCGCTGCAGGCGGTCTCTACCGCGGTATTTGCCGAGCCTAGCTACACGCGGGCGCTGTGCCTGGGGCACATCGTTGACGCCGACGGGCGGAAGATGTCCAAGTCCGCAGGTAATGTCACCAATCCCTGGGAGATCATCAGCACCCACGGAGCCGACGCGCTGCGCTGGCTGCTGCTCGTCGAAGGCAGCCCATGGCAATCTCGCCGGATCAGTGATGTCGCTCTCCGCGAGGTGACCCGCAAGGTCATGCTCACGGTTTGGAACACCTATTACTTCTTCGTCACCTATGCCAATCTCGACGGATGGACTCCCGTGCGCCAGGCGCCCGCCGCCGCGGACCGGCCAGTGATGGACCGCTATATTCTGGCCGAGCTGACCGACACCGTGACCATCGTGGACCGTGCGCTCGGCGGCTTCGACACCACTACCGCGGGCCGGCGGCTGGCGCGGTTCGTCGACGACCTGTCTAACTGGTACGTGCGGCGCTGCAGGGAACGGTTCTGGGGCACGGCAACGGGCCGCGGCGACGACGCCGCCTTCGCCACCCTCTACGAGTGCCTGACGACCCTGGCCCGCTTGCTTGCACCCATTACCCCCTTCCTCGCCGACGAGCTGTTCGAGAACCTCATCCGCCGCACTGACCCAAGTGCAGCGGACTCGGTGCACCTCACCCGGTTTCCGGCTGCAGCGGGCGTACCGGACGCGGAGTCACTGCGCGAGATGATGGCTGACGCACGCACGCTGGTTACCCTTGGGCGCGATGCGCGCCGCGCAGCGGGTATTCCGGTCCGCCAGCCGCTCGCTCGCGCGCTCGTCACTGCGCCGCCGGCGCGCCGTGAAGGACTTAAGCTGGTCCGCGACGTCATCGCGGGCGAACTCAACATCCGCTCAGTAGACCTGGCAGGCACAGACGGCCAGGCGGTCGTCACCCACACGCTCAAACCGGAGTTCCGCGCGCTGGGCAAGAAATTCGGCCCGCGGACCCAGCAGGCTGCAGCCGCGATCCGGGCCGCCGACCCAGAAGCGACGGTCGCCGCGCTCCGCCGCCACGGCACCGTAACACTGCCTGCCGATGGTGGGCCGGTAACACTCGACCAGGCGCTGGTGTCGGTCAGCGAGGAACCCGTCACCGGCTGGCAATTGTCCGCCGACGGCGCATACAGCATCGCGCTGGATCTGACCCTAGACGACGACCTGCGCCGTGCCGGGCTCGCCCGCGAGTTCGTCCGGCTCATCAACGACCTGCGCAAGCGGGCCGGCTTTGCCCTGGCCGATCGTGTCACGGTTCATGTGCGCATCGTCCAAGATCCGGAGACCCACCTGCGGGCCGCCATCGAACATCACCACGACAGCATTGCCAGGGACGTACTCGCGGTCTCCCTTACCCTGACCGGCCCCCGCCCTGCCGGCGGCCCACAAACTGGTGAGCTGGATTCGACGCCGGTGCGGCTGCATGTCGGATCCGCGCAAGTGCTGGTGAGCATTGCCGCAGCTGTCGCGTGACCGGGCAGGCAAGCAGATCAAGAGTCGCGGAGCACGGCCGATCTGGAGAGGACCATGCACTCACGCCTGACACTCCAGCTCGCCGACCGGCGCGACCACGAGTTGCGCGCAGCGGCGGGGCGATACCGCCAGCGCTGCCCCGCGCCGGCACCCTGTCAGGCACCGCGCCGGATGGGTATTGGTCACAATCGGCCTCACGCTGGCCCGCGGATCCGGCGATGCCTGAGGGCCGCCACCTGGCCGCATCCCGCTGCACGCCTTCTCCCAATCGTCAAATACACCGCCTCGGGCGATGCCCTGCAGGTGACCCGCACGCGATCCAGTTATCCCAGACGAACGGTTACGTTCGGGACGGCCCGCAGGAGGGCATGATGCGCGACGCCAAGGCTGCCCCAGCTATAAAGGAACGAACCAGATCCAGTACCTGGGACAGACCCGCGGTCTGCTCAACGAGATCGGCGCCTGGCCGTGACCCCGGACGCCCGCTGTCGCGTTAAGAGCCCTGCGGAGAGAGGGAGTTGCGAGCGTGATCAGCTCACAGGGAGCCGAGACACCAAGACACGATAACTGGATGCCGTCGGCCGACGAGAGCGCGCGTAAGGCCGAGCTTGCTGCGCGCTTGCTCGACTATTCGACCGCCCATGGCCTTTCCGGCATGTCTCTGCGCCCACTGGCCGCCGCCGTGGGGTCCAGCCCGCGCATGTTGCTGTATTTCTTCGGCTCCAAGGAGGGCCTCATCCGCGAGGTGCTCAGCATGTCCAGGGCGAACCAGATGAATCTGGTCGAGCGGTGGCTAGAAGACGGAGCGCCACCTCAGGCCGACTCGGTCACGCGCCTTTGGCAGTGGCTGACAGACCCTGCGCACGCCGGCGTAGAACGGCTGTTCTTCGAGAGTTACGCGCGTTCTCTAAGCGACCGCGCAGGACCCTGGGCTGACTTCGGCAAGGATAGTGTTGCGGACTGGCTTCCGTTCGTCGCCCGCATGCTCGGCCCAGAAGATAAGCACGGCGAGCCGGAGAACCACGCGGCCGCGACGCTCGTGCTTGCCGTCCTGCGTGGCTTGCTCCTCGACCTGCTTGCCACCGGTGAGACCGAGCGCATCCATGACGCCTTCAGCCTGCTCGACCTGGCGCTAGCTGCGATCCGGGCGTCATCATCCGAATCGTGATCCACGCCGCTAACCGGCTCAGCGAAAAGCGCTTACCTCGTCGGCGGCGCGCTCCCGCTCGCGGCGCGTTCTGCCAGGAAGCCAGGCACCATTCGGCTAGCAAAACGCAACCGCCGCCCGCAAGAGATCAGCCTCTGGCTCACCGTGACCATCAACACGTGAATACGCAACAAGTGCTCCGCCTGGCCCGGCGATTGCCAGGAATGCTGACACTTCATCGGCCTCCATTGGCCATCAGTTTAACGAGTCGAGAGTAGTAGGTCTATGCATTAGACACATCGCACCGGCCTGTCTAGGCTTCCAGCGGGGTCGTTCCGATGAGCCGACAGAGGGCAGGAGATTTCAATGACAGCCGAGGCCGTCAGATTGACCGAGGTCACCCGGTACGGCGCATACGCGTGCCTCAGTGTTCCGCCGAAATTGCGACTGTCCGTCCTTGGCGCTGCAGTACCCCAACTCGCCGAACGGCTGCGCCTGCAAAACGAATTCGAGCCCGGGGATAATCATCCACCTGACGCGATCGCGTTTCTGCGTCGCGTCCGCGCGACCCCAGCTGACATCGCGGATGAGAACCTGCTTGCCGCAGAAGCGATTGTCCATATCGCCTCGGCGGCGGCTGACCGTGTCGGGAAGTTCTGCGACGGGCTGGCACGCCTCCTCGGCCCGGAGATCACGCTGCGATTCCTTACCGGGGTAGTACGTCCAAGGAAGTACACAGGTAACGCGATGCATAACTTCGCTTATGCCCGTCGCGTTAGCCAGCGGCCCGGCGCGGTCATGCCCAACGCATTTCTCATTCCTATAAGAAAGACGGCCAGCTGGTGGGAAAAGGACTGGATGGAACGTCACACGTACTTCCTGCCTCATTATGACGAGTCAGGCCACATGCTGAATCAAGGGCACGCCCTGGCGGCAGCCGCGGGAATCACCTGCCTTATGCGGCGCACCTATTGGAACTTGGCGGAACCCGCTCCTGAGGAAGCTTATGATTTTATCACCTACTTCGAGTGCGCGAACAAGGACATCCCGAGGTTCTACGAGGTTTGCGCAGCATTGCGGGACATCGCGAAGAATCCCGAATGGATCTTCGTCCAAGAGGGGCCCACCTGGCAAGGCAGGCGCGTCGCGACCTGGGCTGGGCTGTTCGAGTAATGGCAGCCATAATGCTCCTCATCGCCGCCACTGCGCGAAACCCGTTCTTGCTCGATCCCGAACCCCGCTACTTCGATCGCGGCAAATTCGGTGTACGGCTTGTGCTCAGGGCGGCTGCGTCAGCGCCGTCGTCGGCGGCTCACCGAACCGTCCCATATCTAGGGCAGAAGCCATGAAGCCCAGCAACACGTCAGAACCCGAAGCGCCGCCGGAAGCCCGGTCATGGTTGCCCGTGGCCGCCGCGTCAGTGACTGTGCTGCTGTGGGCGTCGGCGTTCGTGGCAATTCGGCACGTTGGAGCGACTTTCTCGGCAGGGGCGCTGGCCCTAGGCCGGCTGGTGGTGGGCAGCACCGTGCTTGGTGTCACCTTTGGGGTGCGAGCGGCTGCGTCCCCGGCCTATGGCCTGCGGTGGCCTTCGCGGCGGCAATGGCCGCCGCTGGTGGCCTGCGGCGTGCTGTGGTTCGGTGTCTACAACGTTGCGCTGAATGCGGCCGAGCGCCGGGTCGACGCCGGCACAGCCGCGATGCTCGCCGGTACCGGGCCCATCCTCCTCGCCATTCTCGCCGGCCTGATGCTTGGCGAAGGCTTCCCTCGCCGACTGCTCGTCGGGTGTGCGACAGCTTTTGCCGGGGTCGTAGTCATTGGAGTAGCAACCTCGTCGCGGTCCGGCGCTGACCTGTGGGGTGTAGTGCTGTGCCTCGTCGCAGCGACGGCCTACGCCGTGGCAGTCGTGGCTCAAAAGCCATTGCTCTCAGATCTGCCAGCGCTCCAGGTCACCTGGCTGGCCTGCACGATCGGTGTGGCGGGATGTCTCCCTTTCGCTCCGGAGCTGGCCCGCGAGATCGCCATGGCCGGGCCGTGGGCGATCGTGTGGCTGGTCTACCTCGGCGTGCTGCCCACCGCGCTGGCCTTTACGACATGGGCTTATGCCCTGTCCAAGACCAGGGCAGGCCGGCTCGGCGCCACCATCTACCTTGTTCCGCCACTGGCCACCGTCATGAGCTGGGTGCTACTTGGTGAGACGCCGGCGCCGCTGGCGTTTGCCGGAGGCGCGCTTTGCCTGTACGGGGTCTACCAGGCCACAGCAGCCCGTTGATCGCCAGTCACCGTGAGGGTAGGCTGCCATCGACTGAAACGATCGTTTCAGTCGATGGTGCGACATTGCCAGGAGGGCCGACATTGAGTCAGGATTTCGCTACCGGGCCACCCACGGCCGTTGACAGCAGCCCGTTCGGCAAACCCTGCGGGGTCGTACTCGCCGATGGTGAATTCGCAGCCTCCGAGGAAGCCGCAGTCAGCGTGCACGCCAACGCCCTGTCCTATGGCACCGGCACGTTCGATGGCATCCGCGCCTTCTGGAGCCCTGCGCGCGAAGACCTTTACCTGCTAGAAGCACACGCACACTACGACCGGATGCACAAGTCGGCACGCATCCTCGGCCTGCGCCTGCCCTACCCAACAGGGCACCTGGTCGAGCTGACCGCAGAGTTGTTGCGCCGCAACCAGGTCAATACGGATGCGTATGTGCGGCCGATCCTGTTTCAGGCCGGCGCTGTGCTCCCGGTGCGGATGCACCATGTGTCGACGCGGTTCATCGTAGGGGTGACGCCAATCTGTGGTGATTATGCTAACCGGCACGGAGTGCGCTGCAAGGTAAGTTCCTGGCGGCGCGCACCTGACGTAAGCACACCCATCCGTGCAAAAGTGATCGGCAGCTACACAGGCCCAGCTCTGGCCAGAACAGAAGCGGAGCGCGCGGGCTTCGACGACGCGTTGCTGCTGACCCTCGACGGATTCGTCGCCGAGGCCACCACATCCAACGTTCTCATCCGCCAGGGCGATATTTGGGCGACACCGCCTGCGACCGACGACATCTTGCCCGGGATCACCCGCCGTCAGGTCATGGAACTGATCCAGGAACTGACCGGACGGGCCGTGCATGAGCGGCGCATCCATCGATCGGAGTTGCTCGCGTGCGACGAGATTCTGCTCTGCGGGACCGCAACAACAGTCACCCCCGTAATCGACGTCGACGGGTGGCCTGTCGGCACGGGAGCTCCCGGCGATATGACAACGCGGCTGGGCGACCTCATCCAGGCGATCGCACGCCGCACCAAGCCCCAACACCCGGAATGGACCACACCGGTCTACGGAAGGAGCAGCTGCCAATGACCGCGATGCGGGACCTGACTGCGATACCGCCACGGCAGATCTGGGACGGCGTTCTCGCCCGTCTGGTGGAAGGAACCGGCCTGACCCTGGCCGTGGTGGAGATCGAACCCGGCAGGCGGGTGCCCGAGCACACTCACCCCAACGAACAACTGGGCTTCGTGATCCAAGGCTCGGTGACATTCACCATCGGCAGCGAAACCCGCACCCTCGGGCCCGGCGGGAGCTGGCAGATCTCTCCGAACATCCCGCACCACGTTGACGTCGGCCCAAACGGCGCAATCGTCGCCGAAGCCTATGCGCCGCCCCGCACCGACTGGACCAACCTCAATCCGCTGGACACCGCTGTGCCTCGGTGGCCCAGATGACCACCACGGTTCCGGCCTATACCCTGCCCGAAAAATACGAGCTATTCCGTCACAACGTTCGTGAGCTTGCGAACGAGCACATCGCGCCGTACGCGGCGGAGGCTGACGAGACTGAATCATTCCCCGAGCACGCCTACCAGGCGCTCGTCGATGGCAAGATGCACGCCCCGCACATCCCGGCTGAATACGGCGGCGAGGCTGCCGATGCCCTGGCCACAGCCATTCTCGTTGAGGAAATAGCCCGCTGCTGCGCCTCTTCGGCACTGATCCCCAACGTGAACAAGCTCGCCACCATGCCGCTGCTGCTGGCCGGAGACGAGCAGCTCAAGCAGACCTACCTGCCTCCCGTCGCATGCGACGGCGCACTGTTCGCCTACGCCTTGTCAGAGCGCGACGCCGGCAGCGATCCCCTCAACATGCAGACCACGGCAGAGCGCGACGGCGATTGCTGGGTCATCAACGGCAGCAAGAGGTGGATCACCCACGCCGGTCTTGCTCAGTGCTACACGGTCATGGCCATCACCGACCCATCCGCCGGGTCCGGCCGGGTGTCTGCGTTTGTGGTCGAGTCCCACGACGCGGGCTTGTCCGTCGGCCCACCAGAAATGAAAATGGGGCTGCGCGGATCGCCGACATGCGAGCTGTACTTCAGTAGCCTGTCCATCCCGGCGAACCGCATGATCGGCAAGGAGGGTACCGGTCTGGCGACAGCGCTGCGCGCGCTCGACCATACCCGGGTGACCATCGCCGCCCAGGCCGTCGGCATCGCCCAGGGCGCCCTCGACTACGTGCTGCCCTACGTCGCCGAACGCAAGCAATTCGGCAGCGCCATCGCCGAGTTCCAGGGGGTCCAGTTCATGCTTGCCGACATGGCCGCCAAGCTCGAGGCGGCCCGCCAGCTCACTTACGCCGCTGCGGCACGTTCAGACCAGGACTCACCCGACATGAAGTTCTACTCCGCAGCCGCCAAATGCATCGCCTCAGACACCGCCATGCAGATCACAACGGACGCTGTCCAGCTACTTGGCGGCAACGGTTATATAAGAGATCACCCGATCGAGCGCATGATGCGCGATGCAAAAGTAACCCAGATCTACGAAGGCACGAACCAGATCCAGCGGCTAGTAATCGCCCGCCACCTGCTCACCCGCACAGTAGATAGTTGACGGGATGATCGTTCCGTGCAGCTCCCGCACCTTCGCACGGACTCGCGGCCGCTCACGGCTGTTACAGGCGGCCCAACCCAGAGCCACACAATGAAACGTGCGCCGACATCCCACCCGGGCTTGCTGGGACACCGCGGCGTCCCAGCAAGCCCGAATGCTCACGGAGCCAACTCCATACGGGGTTGGCGTGAGCCGTTCGAGCAGCTCGACCTCGATCTCGCGGGCCAGCGTGCGGACCGCATCCCGACCAGCCGTCGGCCAAGCTGCTGAACCAACGCATTCAGTTCTGCAGGGTCTCAGCCGCAGTTCGGTCCCGTCCGAGGCACGTTCAGAGCTGGATGGTGAGGCCGTCGTAAGCGGTATCGAAGTCGGGCTGATCGGGTCTGGCGAGCATGTCCGCGGACAGGTGGGTGAGCACGATCCGGCGGCAGGTCAGGTCGTGCCGGTGAGAGGCGAGATCGGCGTGGCGAAGGTGATGGGGGACGGCCTTGTCGAAGTAGTAGGCCTCGGCGATGAGCAGGTCTGCGCTAGCGGCGACAGCCACCAAATGCTTGGTCCAGGCAGTGTCACCGGTGTAAGCGATAATCTTGCCGCCGATGCTTAGCCTCAGCGCGAGTGGTGGGGCGCCGCTGGGATGGTTCACCTCATAGCTGGTGACCTCGACGCCCGCCACGGCCCTAGTGCCGCCAGGAGCCAGCTCCAGCACGTCAACATCGAACCGGCGATGGGCATCAGCCGAGCCAGGGAACAAGACCTCCATGGCCTGGCGGAGCCGACTGGCGGTGCCGGGCGGCCCGGCGACTGTCAGCGGGCTGGTGCGCCCGGTGAACTGGCCGTCGAGGATCAAAAACGGCAGGCCACCGAAGTGGTCGCCGTGAAGATGGGAGATGAACACGATGCCGATCTCACCCGGATCGAGAGCGCGCACCTTGAGCGCAGTGAGAGATGTGGCGCCGCAGTCCAGCAACACCGGCGGGTGGTCCGGGCTGCGCACGTGGATGCACGCCTGGTACCGCCCGCCGCTGCCGAAAGCATCACCCGACCCGGCAAAGGTCACGATGACGGGCGGCTGGCCGGGTGCGTTCATGAGCGCGGAGCGTACTCGATCCGGGGCTGCTCAGGCAGTGAGCAGGATGCTGCCTGTGACAATCACGGCGACTGCTGGTTATGTGCTGTCCTGTACGGTGGCGGGCTTGCGGTGATGCAGCCATAGCGCGGTGCCGGCGAGCGCTGCTGCCGCGATGGCTGCGGCTGATGCGAGGAGCCAGGCAAGGGCTGGTGGGCCCGGTTGCTGCGCTGCCGCTG
>Ga0126381_100005685_pt1 | contig 13763 bp, 9 predicted proteins | sample PanSoiMetPlot_28_FD_96465 | JGI IMG/M metagenome (GOLD analysis project Ga0126381, IMG submission 96465) | Tropical forest soil microbial communities from Panama - MetaG Plot_28 | ecosystem: Environmental > Terrestrial > Soil > Tropical forest > Bulk soil | place: Panama | collected 2016-02-17
GAGGGCGGCGGCAACCTGCTAGAGCGGGGAAGCCACCACATCGATCTCGCACGCGTGCTGGCCGGTGAAGTCGTTGCGGTGCAGGCGGCCCAGTCGTCGGTTCGGCTGGCTCCCCGCAGCTCGGACAACGCCGGCGACATCGCCGACGCGGTCACGATACTGCTGCACTTCGCCGGTGGCGGCATCGGCACCGTTGTGGTCGCGTGGACTAGCGGCGACCTGCCGGGAAAGTACTGGCTGGAGGTGACCACCGCTGACGCGGCCCTCCGCCTCGACCTGGACCCGGATTTTCGGCTGTCTGGCGTGAGCCGCGGATCACCGGTCGCCGCTACTTCCGCACATGCGCCGTTCGCGCGCTCCGTTGACCGCTTCATCGCTGCCGTCAGGGATGGCACGCCAGGGCAGGTGCTGTGCACGCCGGCAGACGCGGCACGCACGCTTGCGGTCGCTGTCGCCGCCGAGGAAGCGCTGCGCACCGGCCGGATCACAAGCGTTCCTGAATAGCCCCTGTTTCTGCCACAATGCCCAGGTGGCAGGCTGCGCGATCGTCACCGGATCGTCGTCGGGAATCGGGCGGGCGGTCGCGATGAGGCTCGCCGCCGACGGCTTCGCCGTCCTGCTCGCCGACATCAGGCGCGACCCGCTCACTGGTGGCGAACCCACTGATGTCCTGATCGCTCGTCAGGGCGGCGCGTGCGAGTTTGCGCTAGCCGACGTCGCGTCCGCCGCGGCGTGCCAGGAACTGGTTGACCTCGCCGCTCAAAAGCACGGCAGGCTCGATGTCCTCGTTAACAACGCCGTGCTGGCAGGGCAGCACTCCAAGCCGCTCATTGACACCTCCGAGAGCGACTGGGACGCGATGATGGCGGTCAATCTGCGTGGGCCGTTCCTGCTGTGCCGGGCGGCAGTACGACAGATGCTGAACCAGGAGCTCGCCGGGGAGGTGCGCGGGCGGATCATCAACATCACGTCTCAGCACGGCATGGTCGGTGTACCCGGCCATTTCGCCTACGCCGTCGGCAAGGGGGGCCTGGTGCAGATGACCCGCCAGATCGCCGTCGAGCACGGACGAGACGGCATCATCTGCAACGCCGTCGCGCCTGGCAAGATCCTCACCGGCGCGCCCGGTGACCTCGCCGCGGAGCCCGCGTCCGCTGCCTACGTTCGGTCACGCACGCCGTTCGCGCGGCTTGGTGAGCCGGAAGACGTCGCCGCTGCCGTGTCGTTCCTGGCCTCGGCGGAAGCCAGCTACATCAGCGGCATCAACCTCATGGTCGACGGAGGATGGATGGCATTCTGAGCGCAGGTTCCACGGCCAAATCCTGCTGCTGGAATCGCTCACCAGTGCATCACCGCAGGTCAGCGCTCAAACGGCACTTTCGCCCGGCTTCTCAAGCCCGGCTCAGGGGCGGGGTCGCGAGTCCTCAAGCGGGAAGGGTCTGCTGCAGCCGCAGCTCTCGACGGCACGTCGGTAAAGCGGGCCGCCCTCAGCCGGCCTTAAGGAAACCTGAACCGCCGTCGGCTTGGATGTCATTTCGCGGCGTCCGGTGGCTTGCACGTGTGACCGCCGTCCATCGGCTCGCGAGCCGGTTGGCCGATGGCTGACCGGCCCAGGCAGCAGTTCGGCGATTTGGAGGCATCAACATGCGACGCATGCGACCCACTGCGGCGGCGCGCCGCGCCCTGACGGCTTCCGGCCTGGCGCTCGCCCTGGCCGCCGGCGCGGGCGCGGCGACCGCGGACGCGGCGCCGGGCGGGCCAGGCAAGGTAGCCCAGCCCGGCAGTCACGCCGCGCTCCATGTGGTCTGGCGCAACCTGCACCTGCTGAACGGCTGGCATGGCAGACCGTATGGCACGGCCGTGCCACAGGCAGCCCTGATCTCAGGGATAGTTCACCTGAAAGGCGCGATACGGACCTCTGGCTCCAACAATCTCGCCTTCGATCTGCCATCCGGCTTCCAGCCGGACGCGACGGTCGTCGTCCCGGTCGATCTCTGCGGTGCCAGCCATGGCGACCTGGTCATCTATTCCAGCGGTTCGGTGTACGTGCAGGCGCAGGACAATGGGGTTGCGCCGTACCAGTGCTTCACGTCACTGGACGGCGCGTCGTTCTCCCCGTCGGCGATCGGCTTCACCCGGTTGACACTGCTGAACGGCTGGCTGAACTCGCACGAGTTCGGCACCCGCAGTCCGCGAGCGCGCGCCATCTCAGGAATCGTGCACCTGATGGGATCGCTTTCCGGCGGTGCCGGCAATCCGGTCTTCGTTCTTCCGCGCCGTTTGCGGCCGCGCGCCAATGTCATCGTCTCCGTCGACGTCTGCCACATCCGGCCAGGCCTCCTGGATATCGCGGCTAATGGAACGGCGGAACTGTTCGACGCGCATGCGTCGGCCGACGCGGTGTGCTTCACCTCGCTCGACGGGGCCTCGTTCGCGCTCTCCAGTACCGGGTTCACCAAGCTGAAGCTGCGCAACGGCTGGAAGTGGTTCGGCTCCCCCGCCGCCCGCCCGCAGGTGAAAAACGTCGGCGGCATCATCACGTTCCAGGGCGAGATGATGACGAACAGCCACAACAGCCTTGCGTTTGTCCTCCCGCGCGGGTTCCGCCCCCGCGCGATGGTATACGTCCAGGCCGGGATGGGTTCCGTTGACAGCGGGCGCCTGGTCATATACCCCAATGGCCGCGTGTTCGTGGAGGCCAAGCAGCATTTTGCCGACGCTCAATTCCTCACGTCACTCGATGGCGTGTCGTTCGGTCTGTAGCTGCCAACGCGCCAGCTGCGGGCCGGCTCGTCACGAGCACATCAGATCCTGGTAGGTCGTGACGAGCCGGTGACGGTGGACGGGATTGGGCCGCCAGATCTGCGGCTGAGCCCAGGGCTGCCCGCAGCCGGCGGGTTGTTGTCGCTGTAGCGTGCACAACCATGGGCGGCTGCAGCGGCACAGAGCCGCGCGGTTGGCTGCGAGCTATTGTGGCCGCCGGGCCCCGGCTATCGCCCCGGTTCCGACTGACCCCAGGTTCTCACGATCTTTGCTGCTTCATGGCAGGCCAATATTGACTAGACGGGGTGGGCGGAAACGATCACGGCGTCCGGGTCGTAGCTGGACCTGACCTGCTGGATACGCCGGTAGGAGTCAGGTGGCAGCACCGCGTCGGCCTTGACCGGATTCTCTGCGAAGTTGTAGTGGTCGTAGCCGGCGTGCCAGGGCGCGACGGCGTCCTTGACAGCTTGGGCGTGCCTGCGGACGGTCTCGGCTGCGTCGGAGGTGGGAGCAATACCGACGCCGGCGAGCAGGTAGCTGGCATCGATGCTGGGCTGGGCTCCGGCGGTGGGTGCAGGCCGACCCAGCGCGCCACCGAGGTGCCGGACCTCGACGCTGGTGAGCGGCGTTCCCGCGTCCGGGCCGATCACCGCCACTAGGCAGTCGGTGGCAGCGGCGGAGAAGTCAGTAAGCAGGACGCCGTCGCCCAGGGCCGGTACTGGTTCGGTGGGCTCCATGTGAAGCTGACCGAGTGCGCGGGCCGGGATGGTGGCGAAGGTGTCCATTTCGGGGCCAAGCTGGCGCAGCGGCGCGATCAGCTCGGCGCCATTGTCCTCATCCCCCAGGTAAACGGCTTCCACCAGTGCGAAGGCCTGGCCGCGCAGCTGGTCGGGAACCGCGGGTAGCGGCGGAAACCGCATGAGCCGACCGACCGACGTGACCTCGTCGGGGACGGAGGTCGTCCACTCGCGCCAGCAGTGCAGCACTTCCGCTGCCCGCTGGAGGGGGAAGAAAAGCACCCCGGCGTAGGCCTCGCGCACCGGGTACAGCCGCATATCCAGAGCAGTCACCACGCCGACGCCGCCGCCGCCGCGGATCGCCCAGAGCAGGTCCGGTTCGTGGTCGGGGTCGGTCCGGACCAGCCGACCGTCTGGCGTGACCATCTCGGCCGCGGTAACGCTGTTGGCCGCTTGCCCGAAGCTGCGCGCCAGCCAGCCCAGCCCGCCGCCCAGCGTGTAGCCGGTCACGCCGACGACTGGAGAGGTCCCGGCCAGCGCCGCAAGGCCGTACTCGCTCGCTGGCTCAGTGACGTCCTGCCACAGGGCGCCCGCGTCGGCGCGGGCGGTCCGAGCATCTGGATCGATCTGAACTCCGCGCATCCGCGACGTCCTCATGAGCAGCGCATCGTCCAGTGGCTCCAGCGGCCCGGCACCGTGGCCGGTACCCTGCGGGGCAATGCGCAGCCCGTGCGAGCGGGCGAATCGCACCGCCGCTGTCACGTCAGCTGCCGACTCTGCCTCCACTACCATGGCTGGCCGCTCGTCGACGGCCAGTGTCCAGGTCTGTCGTGCCTGGTCGTAGCCAGGGTCGCCGGGAACGAACACCCCTCCGGCAATATCGGCCCGCAGCGCCAAGATTGCTTCGCGGGCCACGTGCGCGGTGCTCATCGGAACCCCCCGGACCGCAGTTTCGGTTCAGCGACGACTATCCGTAATCGGCGTGGCCATAAGCGTTCCCCGGCTCGCTGCCGCTGGTCGGCTGTCATGGCAAACCCTGCGTGTTCATCAGGCAACCGCAGCGTGAGGAGGGTCACATTTCGGTCGGCACCGGGCTGTGACAACTAGGCAACAGCACTGTCGCAGGACGGTCGCCCGCCTGCCGCGCGAAGCTCGCAGGCACCCGGTTTGGCGGCGCCCGGACATCCGGTGACTCGCCTGGCCACTGAAGGGGTTTTCCCGGTCCTGCGGGCCAGGTCGCCTCTCTTGTGACGAGTCGGCTATCCCTCGTTGACCACGAATACCTGACCAGCAAAGTGACCGAAGGTCTTGTCCGCGTAGTACCCGCCGGCGCTGCAATGACCTGGCCGTGCGCACGATAGCGCGGTGACCTGCGAGCTTCCCGAACGGCTGAGGGCCGATATGCCGGGCACCTCAATGGCGTTGTGCCAGGTGCCGTTCACCTCGTTGACCACGAACCCCTGCGCGAACGGGGCCCTGTAGTGCAAGCCTCCGGCGCTGCAATCACCGGGCCGTGCGCACGATAGCACGTTGACCTGCCCGGTTCCCGAATGATCGAAATTGCGCAGTCCGGGGACGCTAATGGCGTTGTGCCAGTGGCCGTTCACCTCGTTGACCACGAACGCGCGAGTCTGCTTATTACGGTCGTCATACCAGCCGCCAGCGCTGCACTCACCCGGCCACGTGCATGACAGTGCGGTGACTTGCTCGCCAGTTTCATGGAAGCTAGCCAGGCCCGGGACGGACCTGGCGGTGTGCCAGCGGCCATTGGCTTCACTGGCCAGGAATGCCGTTGCGTAGCCGTGATTCCCGGCCACGGTGCAGTAGCCGGGCTTGGGGCACGACAGCGAAGCGATCATCGCGCCGTAAAAGTTGGGATACGTGCCGGGCACCTTGATGTAGTTGTGCCAGGTGCCATTGACTTCGCTAGCCACGAATGCCTGGTACTGATCCGCACCGTCGAGATACCAGCCCCCGGCGGTGCAGTTGCCCGCCGTGGGGCAGGCCACAGACTGGACCCGCCCGTCATAGGTGAAGGTAAACTTGCCCGGTACGATGATCGGCTTGTGCCATCTGCCGTTCACCTCGTTGACGACGAACGTCCCATCCAGGCCCTTGGTGGTTGTGGTCCCGCCGTTGCTGTTCGTTCCGCCGGCGCTGCAGTTGCCCGGCGAGGCGCACGCCAGCGCCGAGACCTCCACATCCCCGAGCCCGGTGATGGCGAGTGTGATGGCTCTGTGCCATCTGCCGTTCACCTCGTCAACCACGAATGCCCGCGGCCCGTGCCGGCCGAGGTAGCTGCCGCCGGCGCTGCAATCACCTGGCCGTGTACACGACACCGAACTGACGAACCCGTTCTTGCGGGTGTTGAGTGCAAGCATGCCGGGCACTGGGATGGCTTTATGCCAGATGCCCTTCACCTCGTTGACCACGAACGGCTGACCATAGGTCACTCCGTAGTTCCGGCTGCCGAAGGACCCGCCGGCGCTGCAATAGCCAGGCGAAGGGCACGACACCGAATCTATCCGCGCTTCACGACCCCGGTTGAGAGATGACATACCAGGTACCTCGCGCGCGGTCCGCCAGGTGCCAGACAGCGCGGCAGACCGTGTTGCACCGGAGGCATGACCACCGGTCGCAGCCTGTCCCGTACCAGCGAGCACAATCGGGAAGGCCGCTGCCGTGACCATAAGCACTGTCCAGGCGGCGCGTCGTCCTGCCCGCATCCGTAAAACCCTTTCCCTGTCAGGCCGACCTGCGCAGCCGGTAACTAAGTCAAACGCAATAGCCGAAGATCGTACCATATAGGGCAAGCCGCATAAACGAAATGAATCACACGCCGGATGTCGGACGCGTGGCCACCCTGCGGGGACGTGCCCGTTGTAGTCCGGTTACCGTCTTCGTTGGCCAGGTCGATCGGCCTGCCTACCCCGCTGCGGCGCGGAACCGACGGCGAACGTTCCTCATCGCGGCAGAAGCGCGCGAGTGTGGTCGCCGGTTCGCTCAGCTTCCGCGCCGCTGCCTAGAAGGCGAAATCCTCGGGCGCACCTTCTCCCACGCGGCCGTCCACGGCCTCACGCAGGATGTCCGCATGGCCGGTGTGCCGCGCATACTCCTCAATCATGTCGAGCAGCATGTCGCGGACCGTAGGCGTACTGCCGTCCGGCCAGGCAAAGGACGCCGGGCCGTCGAGTCCCCGCTCCTTGATGACCTCGGCCACCAGGGCACGTGACCTGCTCACCGCCTCTCGCCACACCGCGTAGGCAACATCAGGAGGATCCAGCGCGCCCGTGCGCCAGTCCCAGTCAGGATCGGCCTCGAAATCGACCGCATCCCAGGGCGGTCCGTACCCCTGACCTGCAAGCTTGACCGCCAGCCAATCTGCCTCAACCAGCGCCACATGCTTAATCAGACCACCCAGCGTCATCGCACTAGCAGCCGTGGTCGCGCGCAAGCCTGCTTCGTCCAGACCGGACGTCTTCCAGGCGAACGTCCGCCGGTTGCGTTCAAGAACCGACAGCACAGACCTCGCATCGCCGGCAGCCGACGACTCGTCAGCCTCTTCTGCCGCTCCACCCATGGGGAAGGAGCATAACTAAGCGGCACGTCCCGACGACCGCTCATCGGCAAGAGCCGACGTGCGGTCAGCTGCGTGCTCGTACAGATCGGCCTGTTCTGAGGCATGCCCTGAGCCGCCACGCACGTGGCAGGCCGCCCCGTCCGAACGAGCGGCGGGCGCGGTCAAAGCGAAGCCGCAGGCCAGAACCCTCCGCACTGCACTGCACGTGCGGCGAGCCCTCTCGCATCGGACTCCAGCCGGACAATCAGCTTATCTGCTCTGCGCCGCTGTAACTGCAGGCCACGCCGTTCGCACGTGTTCCGGTGACCACCACGTTCTTGTAGACCAGGCCGAGTCCGCAGGCTCGCAGCGCGTACCCAAGAATCAGGAGCCGAGCCTTAGACATCGCCATCATTTTGATATAGGGACTAGTTGCCGAAGTGGATGATTACCGGGTTGGCGCTGTGCCCGACTAGCGACACCGCGTAGAAGCCGGTGCCGACGTCTTCCTGCGCGGTGATCGTGTATTTATTGGCCGGCCCGGCGTGGACGTTGGCCGGAACCTTGATCGAGCAGGTGAATGTGCTGTGGCGTCTGCTCCAGGCGCAGTACGTGGTGACCGGGTGGATGCCAGGACCTCGCAAGATGACCCGCACGTCGTGAGCCCACGCCAGGTTACTGGCAGTTCCGCCGGAGATCGCCTTGTCGCTCGCGGTCACCAGCCGGAAGGCGGCCGTGATGCGGCGGGCGGAGTGCGGAATCGTGCTGCCCGGCCGCGGCGTGCTGAACCCGCCGAATCCGTAGCCGACTGTGTACCTGGCCTGGACCGGCCCGGGCTGGGCCAGGCCAGCCACGCTGACCGCTCCCGCGCAGGTAGCGGTGAACGGCCCCACGCCTCCAGAACCACCCGTGGTCACGCTGACGGTCGCTTCCGTCTCGACGCCTGAGATCGTCTCAGTGGTGCGGCATCCAGCGGCGGGCACCGCGCCGACGATGTAGTGCCGCCCGCTGCGCACGCCGGTGACCGTGACGGCCGGCGTGGTCACGTCCACCTTCATCGAGTCAGAAGCGGTTCCTGTCCGGCCGGCGATGTCGGTGCACGATGCGGTCAGCGTGATCGAGCCGCTGCTCGTCGTGGTGCTGAAGTGAGTGCATTTGGCCGGGTTGATCTGGCCGTCGTCGGTCCAGCCCCACGAGACCGTTACCGGGGCGTTGAACCAGCCGTTGACCTGAGTGCCTGCGCTCAGCAGGCTGGGGCTCGCCACCGGCGGCGCGGTGTCAAGCGCGCTGAAGCATCCGCTGTCGTGCGCGTTGGAGTTGCTTCCGTCTGGGCACCTGGTGTCCGACCAGGTCACGCCCGTGAAGTCGGCGCCGGTCACGGTGTCGTGGCGGAGATTGGTACCGGTCAGGTTCGCGTTCGCGAGCGATGTGTTAGTCAAGTCGGCGCTGGACAAGTTGGCGCTGGTGAGGTCGGTGCTGCCCAGCATGGCACCGGTCAGGTTGGCGGAAACAAGGCTCGCGTCTTCCAGATCAGCCTGACTGAAGTTCGTGGCGGAGAGATTCGCGCTGGCCAGGCTGAGACCCATGAGGTCGGCGCCGCTGAGGTTAGCCGATGGGCCGACGAGGTAGCCGTTGAACAACGCCCAGCCGTTCGGTAGCACCGGGGTGCCTATCACCGATCCCGTCACGATCGAGGTGAGTGTCGCGCCGTCGAGATCAGCGCCGCCGAGGTTCGCACCCTTCAGGGTCGCGGCGGTCAGGTTCAGCCCGATGGTGGTCGCGCCGCCGAGCGTCGACTCGCTGAGATTCGCGTTCTTGGCGCTGCCGTTGCTGAGATTCGCGTTGGTGAAGTCGGCCTGGGACAGGTCGGATGAATCCATGTCGGTGCCGGTCAGGTTGGCGCTGTTCAGGTCCGCCGCTGCGAGATTGGTGCTGCTGAGATCCAGGCCGGCCAGATTGGCGTTGCTCAGGTTCGCGCCGTTCAGGTACGCGCCACTGCCGACCACGTAGCCCTTCTTCAGTACCCAGCCGGAGGGCAGCAAAGGCTTAACGGTGGCGGTGATGCGGCCGGACTCGACGCCGCTAAGTGTCGCCTGCCCGAGGTCGGTGCCAGAGAGGTTGGTCCCGTGCAGGTTAGCGCCGGACAAGTCGGCCTGGTCCAGATCGAGTCCGGACAGGTCGGCGCCTGACAATATCGCGTCCAAGGGACGGGCAGTGGGCCCCAAGATCGTGAAGTCGATATCTTTCCAACCGGACGGCAGCGAGGCGGGAATGCCAGTCGTATTGAAGGTCCTGATTCCGGAAATGGTAGCCGTTGCCATGATCGCGCCGGTGATGTTCGCCGCCGTAAGGTCGATCCCCGACATGTTCGCGCCGCTGAAGTCGGCGTCGGTCAGGTTCGAGCTGACCTTGGCGCCCATGAGCTTGGCGTTGCTGAGATTGGCGCCGCTGAGGTTCATATCGTTGAGCGTGAAGAAGACCAGGTTGGCGCCCGTCAGATCACAGCCGCTCCAGTCGGCATCAGTAGACGGGGGCGGTGACACCGCTCCCGTGCTCGGGTCGACGGTCGGGCACGTAGGCGCCGCCGAGGCCGAACTTATGCCAGCGCCGAAGGCTAGGAGCCCAGCGATCAGACTCACGCTGGCGACGAGTGCCCGAGCGCGGGAGGAACGCACTGTCATTCTCATGGTTTTAGCCGATCGACCAGATCTCGCCCAGCGAGCCATCACAGGCCTGCAGCTGAAGCTGGTTGTTGGGCAGGTCAGAGTTGCCCGGGTCGTCAAGGCACAGCCCGTTGCCGCTGTTGAGAATTTCTCCGTTCGGCAGCGGGAACCAGAGATCGGCAGCGCCCCCCTGGCAACTCGAGTACGAATTGGCCTCGGTCGAGACGTAACCGAGGAATCCCCACGTCACGCACGAGGCGCCGAGTCGCAGGTTACCTGGCGGGCCATAGGAGAACTCGTAGTCCAGGCTGCTCTGGCCGCACGGTTCGACGTCGACGTCCGTCGGCGGCTGGATGAAGTGGTCGTTGGTGGCGATACAAGTCCCTGGGACCGCGGACTGCAGCGGCGACGCAAGCGACCACTGCTGCCCGGCCTTCGACGTGTCGCACGCGTGCAGGCTCAGCGGGCCGGTGAAGGTGCCTGCGTCTAGGCAAGTGCGGGTGCTGCCGTTCTCCAGGCCGCCGCCGGCTTCGGCGAACCAGGCTTGCGCGGCGTTTCCTTGGACGCAGGCCGCCAGGTCCACGGTAGCGCCCGACACAGTGAGGCACAGATTGCCGATCCTGAGTATCCCGCCCGCGCCGGGTGCCGGGTTGGCCACGTACGACCAGTTCGCCTGCTGCAGGGACTCCGAGCAGAGCTGGTCAGTCACCATCGTCCCTGCTGTCTCGGCGCCGGCGTCGAGACACTGCATGGCGGCGTTGTCTGGCGGGCTGAAGTCGGTGCCGATCTCGTGGGTCACCGGCGCGGACGGCATCAGCGAGCCGGTCGCCACGAGCGAGAACCTGGCCGATCCGGACTTGTTTGTCGAGGTGTCGGTGGCCGTCACAGTCACCGAGTACGAGCGCACCCTGGCTGGCAGTGTGCCGGTGATCTCGGCGTTAAGCGAGTTCGGCACAGCCGTCACCTTGAGGCCGGCCGGTAGGCCCTTCGCCGAGTACGTGACCGCTGCCCCGGAGCGGGAGTCCATCCCGGTGATCTTGATGTCCGTCGTCGATCCGGCCAGCGCGTCCTGCGTGCCTGGGTCCATCACGGTCACCGGGTCGGCGCCCGTCGCGGAGAACGCGGCGGTACCGTCCGGCGTGCCGAGGCCGGTCGGGCCATCGAAGCCTTGCTGGGCGTTGCAGATGTAGGCCGGGTTGAGCGTGCAGGGACCGTTCGACCCGTAAATCACGTCGTTCAGGCCGCCGCGGTGCTGATACGGGTAGCTGGCTGGATAAGTGTGCCGGGCCGGGGTGCCGGCCAGGGCGTACGTCGCGGTCACGATCGCCGCTGCCAGCACCGTGCCGCCGCTGTCCGCCCATGGACTTGTTGTCTGGTACGAGTCGTAGACCGCCGCGCCGGTGGTCGGGTCGGCGTCGGCAGCCACGTCGTTCTGGGTGCGGTGCGCACAGCCTGCGGCATTGGCATCGGCCCGCTGCCAGGACGGCTTGATCTCCAGCGCCGAGCAGCCTGAGCCGGTTCCAGCCCACGCGATCTCCGCCCAGTGCCTGGTGCTGAACTTCGTCGGCAGCAGCGTGGTGCCGCCGACTGAGGTGACGTAGGGCAGATCACCGGGGAAGCTGCGCTCGTAGCCAGTGGCGGTGGCCGGAGCCAGGATCGCGACGCCTGGGTGGTTGAAGTAGTGGTCGAAGGCGTCCTGGCTCAGCGACTCTTGCGCGTTCCAAGTGGTGAGCACGTACCTGGCCAGCATGGTGACCGCCATGTTCTCCGCGGTCCCCAGATCGGTAAAGGAGTTGCTCGCGGCCTCGACTAGCAGCAGATGGCAGTTCGGGCAGAGCGCGGAAACCGCGTCGAGTTCGGTCGCGTCGGACTGAGCCCAGGACGCATTCGGGGCGGGCAGCGGTGACGCGCTCCCGTGCTCGTTGACAATGCGCAGGCAGCCGTTGCCGGTGCCGCAGGCAGGCAACGTGAAATGCGCGCGGTACGCGGCTAGGTCGCCGGCCGCTTTCGGGTCGGAGAAGGCAGTGACGATTGCCACCGTCGCGCGGCGCCCGCCACTGACCGAGGCGGACGCCAGGTTGTAGGCGCTGCGCAATTGAGACGGGGTGTAGCCGGTGATGCCGGTTGTCTTTCTCGCGCCGATCCGCAGCACAGACGCACACTCGCCTCTATCGGCGACAGTCGAGGTGCCGCAGGTCAGCTTGTCGCCGGCAGGTGTCGTGGCCGTGCGGCCGGAGCCGATACGGGGCGTCGCGGCGGTGCGAACGGCCGCTGGCGCCGCCGACGCGGCCGAGACGCCCAGTGCGACAAGTGAGATCGCAACAGCTGAGGCCAGACCGCGGGCGCGAGTGCGAGATGTGAGCAACGGGCTACGCAAACTGGCCTCCAGCCGACTTCGGAGCACGCATCAGGCGCACCCCTTACATCGATGTTGTTTCCACCGCACTCAAGCAACCCGGCAAAGTACTTGTACCATGCTGTGTTGTTATCTCAGGATAAATTAATCATTAGTTTCCCGCATTCCGGATTCCTTACGGCGCGACAGGCGGAGGCTTGGGCATGAAAGTTAACGCGAGGCTGCGCCTAGCGGGAGGCTTGATCGTGCTCGGGCTGGTGGCCGCCACCACGGCGGTGACCGGCCCGGCCGCCCCGGCTATGGCTACCGTGACCTGCCCGACTGTCGATCCGATGACCGACATGGTCACGCCCGCGCCTTCTCCGGGCGTGGACTGGGCGGGTTGTGACCTCAAGAATGCCGACTTGGGCGGCGCTGACCTCGCCGGTGCGAACCTGTCGGGGGCAGATCTTTCTCACGCTCTCGCGCCGAACGCGGATCTGTCGAACGCGATTCTGTTCCAGGCCACGCTGACGTCGGCCACAGTCTCTGGCAACCTGTCCGGAGTGAATCTGGCTCAAGCGAGCGTGTTCGGGCTCAGCCTCTCAGGGAACCTGCAGTCGGCGGATCTCGATGGCCTCACCAGCGGAGCCATCGACATAACGGGGGCGTCGCTGCAGCACGCCAGCTTGCGGAATGCGGACCTCGACAATTCCCAGCTTGGGTCGGATAACTTCTTCGGCGCCGACTTCACCGGCGCAACCGACGCCAATACCTTCTGGAGCGATGACACCTGCCCCGATGGCGCGAGTTCGACGTTCTACACGAACGGCTGCCTGAGCCCGGTCGCCGTGACGACGCCTTCCGCGACCCCAGTCGTGACGGCCGGGACCCTCGGCAACAACGGGTGGTACACCTCGGGCGTGACGGTGACCTGGTACTGGGTGGACAGCAATGACCTGGTCGCGGCCCAGTGCCCAGCATCGACCGCCAAGTCCACCCAGGGCATCGCAGTCACCATCTCCGCATCGTGCACCGACAACGTGGGCCACGTCGGTCACGCGTCCCTCGTCGAGCAGATCGACACAACCCCGCCGACCGTGACCCTGACCGGAGTGACCAGCGGCGCCATCTACCCGTACGGGCCGGCCCAGATCGCGTCGTGCCTCACGACCGATGCCTACTCGGGCGTCGCCCTCCACGCAGCGTCTACGACCCTCGGCGGCCGCCCTGACGGCACCGGAGTGCTGACCGCGGAATGCCTCGGTGCGACCGACAAGGCCGGCAATCAGGCCCCTACGCTCACCTCCACGTACCAGGTGCTGTACGCCTTCGGCGGCTTCATGTCCCCACCGGTAGGCAGCACGCTGAACGTCTCGGCGCGCACGATCAACGTGAGCTTCGTGCTGACCAACGTGAGCGGGACGCCGATTCCCGCGAGCACGGCCGCCGCGCTGGCGTCCACCTTTAACGTGCGTGCCACCTTGCGCGGCCCGCGCATCTCCGCGCACTCGGCGGCCTGCGCGTGGAGTACCACACGCCAGCGCTTCCGGTGCACGATCGTGATCCCGCCGCAGGTGCTTACCGGGCACAAGCATCCGTATTCGATAACCGTCAGCGAGAATCTGGGCGGCGGTTTCAGGACAGCGCCGATTGACTACTTCAGCCAGAACCCGGCACCGTTCTACTTCCGCTAATTTGTCCAC
>Ga0126381_100005686_pt1 | contig 13763 bp, 14 predicted proteins | sample PanSoiMetPlot_28_FD_96465 | JGI IMG/M metagenome (GOLD analysis project Ga0126381, IMG submission 96465) | Tropical forest soil microbial communities from Panama - MetaG Plot_28 | ecosystem: Environmental > Terrestrial > Soil > Tropical forest > Bulk soil | place: Panama | collected 2016-02-17
TCGGCGATGCCGACGATCTGATCATAGACGAATTCGAAATCGACCGCGTAAGCTGGATCGTGCCGGATTGTCCGACCCGCGATGGCGATCTCACAGTGAAGATTCGCTACAATCATCCGGGCACGCCTGGGACTGTGACACCTTTGGCGAACAATCGCGGCCGCATTCAATTGCACGAACCGCAGCGCGCTGTCACGCCTGGACAGGCTGCGGTGATTTACGATGGCGACATCGTTCTCGGTGGCGGCTGGATTTGCAGGAGTGCTGCGCTCACTTAGCAGAATGGCTGGAGAAATTTTGCTCGCGCTGAGCACATTCCCCGATGCCGAGACCGCGCGGCGAATTTCAAATCAACTTGTTGCCGCAAAGTTCGCCGCGTGCGCAAACGTTCTACCCGGCGTGGAATCCATCTATCGTTGGAAAGGCAAAATCGAAACTGCAAATGAAACCCTCGTCTTTTTCAAGCTGAACGGGGATCGGCAAGCAGCATTTCAGGAGAAGCTACGCTCACTTCATCCCTACGAAATTCCAGAAATAGTCTTCATTTCGGTTGCGAACGGATTAACAGAGTATCTGCGCTGGGTCGCGGAGAGTTGCGCTATCTGAGCGCAGCGTGCCGCCGTCTCTCCCCAAGCCAGAAGATTGCCCCTCCAACCGCATTAGCGATCGCCGTAACGGCAACGATTTTTGCCGCGAAAATTAGCGGGCTTGGCACATCGATGATCGGATAAACCGTGAAAAAGATCGCGAGCAATGAAACACCGGCGCCGCAAACGGCTGCGATGAGCAACCACATCGGCGCAGCTGAACGGATAGTGCTCGCGCCGAAGAGCGGGATTGCGAACAGCATGAGATAAACGATACCGTAGAAAACGTTGGCCGCGTTATCTACCAGCTGAAACGCTTCCTGGATTCCAGTTCCGACCTGACTCGAGATCGCGATCACCAGCGTGAGTGTGCCGACGAAAATAATCGAGTTAATCGGAGTCTTGTAGCCCGGATGCAGGCGCGAAAACCAAGCCGGCAAAAGTTGGTCCCACCCAGCGACCATCGGCAGTCGCGAGCTGCCTGTGAAATGAACGCTGGTCGAAGAAATCGTGCGCGCTGTCATCAACAAAATTCCGATCGATGCGATAGCGCCGGCAACTGGAAACGAACGCAACCCGATTCGCAGCGTTTGAGGAACCGGTCCGATGAGATCGATTGGACTGTTGCCAATGAACGCAAGGACCGAACTGGTTCCGAGGATAAACATTACCGCGATCACGGGCGATGCGATGATGACCGAACGTCCGATGTCGCGGGCGGGTGCGCGCGTTTCACCAGCGAGAATTGCAACGTATTCGAAGCCGCTTAGCGCGCCGACTCCGAGCTTAGTGAAAATGTTCAGGCAATAGAAGATCGACATCGTCGGCAGCGCGAGCGGGAGCGGCTGATAACTCTTGAGTTCGCCGCGCACGAGACCGAGCAGCGGCAGGGAAATCAGTGCGGCGTAAACCGCGAGCATGGCGAACGCGCCGATATTGTGAAGCCATTTGCCCAACGACAACCCGCGCACGCACGTCCATCCGAGGCCGACGACCAGCACGGAGCTTATGAGCGACACGCACCATTTGCTGTTCGGCATCCAGGCAGCACCAATCGCGTAGGAAATGTTCGTGGTCGTAAACATTCCGCCGAGAGCAATCACGGTAATGGAAAGCAGCCAGAGATTCCAAGCGGTCATGAAGCCGGAGAATTCGTTGAAGCCGAGCTTCGCCCATTGATAGATACCGCCTTCAAGCGGCATCCGGTTGCTCAAATAAATCACGACTGCGGCCTGGGGAATGTAGAAAAGCAAAATCGCGAGCAGCCAGAAAAAGAGATGTGCCTGTCCGAGCTTGGCGGCTGCGCCGACCCAGCTCGAGCCGACGACGAACAGAATCTGGGTTAGAGCGAGATCGAAAAGGCCGAGTGGTTTCTTGAGCGCGACGCTGTGTTCTTTGACGCCGCGTTCTGCGCGATCCAGCTTACTTGTCATCGTTGAAACGGCGGAAGCTTGAAGAGGCCAACCTGCGCCGTCTAAGGCTCTAACTCTCGACGGTTGTGTGCGTTCGTCGAGTTAATCGTGCTCGGCCTTTATCGGTGGCGGAGGTTCGTTGCGAAACTCACGGTGGCGGATTCTCCCCCCGGCATAGCCAATATACGCACCCATGCCGATTGCTACCGTACTAAGTACAAGAACAGCAATCACGAGTGGACTGGAGAACTTCGGCCACTTAAACGGCACTGCGATAGCGAGCGCACTAACGATCGCGAGCGCGTAGAAAATCCAGATAAGATCCTCGCCGCGATCCCGGTGCTCGTCGAGCCAAGCTTGGCCCGCTTCGTCGGTCATCGTTATTACGCGATCGTACGCTTGTTCGCCGAATTCATAGGTTGGCCACGCCGATGCAGAGCCGACGAGCATGATTGCTAGCGTTGCAATTTGTGCACGACGGCTTCGTAAAATGAGAGCGATAATCAGTCCCATCCAGCCTATCGCCAAGCCATAGACTGGCAATGGATTGAGTAGCACATGGATATATTCCGGCTGACACAAATCCCGGAGCAAAGTAGCGATCATAATTTTCCGCCAGATTGCTGTTGTCGCGAGTGTTGTGTTACCTGCGCATCACGCGATGCGAGATATTCTTTCCACTTTTGGGTGCAGAAATGCCACCACTCGGTGCGCAGGCCGTAGAAGCCGTTGCGACCCATCGCCATTTGCAAAAGCCTGAGGTGCGATCTGATTAACGAGTCCATTCGCGGGTAGCGGAGCATTGCGGCTGGCGTAAAGTCGTCAAAATCGGTAGGCATTAGTACAGATTGACCCCAGGCGTCCACAAGGGTTGCGTCAACGGCAACCCCCCATGTGTGCAGCGAACCCACGCCGCTTTCAGGATTCGCGACGTACAAATCGTTATGCGCGAACTGCCACAGTTGGCTTTGGACAGATTTCGGCCGATAGGCATCCCAAATTTTTATGCCGAACTTGTAAAGGCGAAGGAATCTCTGCGCGCCGGCCAATTGTTGTCCTACGCCGGGCTGGATGAGCGCCGGCATCGAAGGCGGATAGAGTGGCCGGCGCATGATGTTGTGCGTTCCACCGTAGCGCAGCTCAACGGCAATCGAAGGATCGATGGACTTGATGTCCACAAGTTTAAATCCGACTTCCCCAGTTACGGGTGTTTCTGCGACCAGTGATGCTGCCAAAAAAGGCAGCATCACTCCGGCTGCGCATCGTCGGATCGAGCGAAAAGTGAGTTCCCGAGTAAAAATCAACATCTCGATTTTATGTTTGCTTACAGGATGGAGAGGACTAGTGCGCCAGCGCGGGTGTGTTAGTGTCTATCCTTGCGACGCGTTCGATAAGGAGGCGAGCGCTGTCTTCCGGGACGGTAAAACGCAATTCCAAGTTTGAGCTGCCCTGCCTGTGGATCTCCGGCGGCTGCGAGAAGAGTAACAATTTGGAATCCGATAGGCGCAACAAGTCCTGTGGATTGTCGTGCAAATTACGAGCGATTTCCACCGCGCTTTTGTCCGGATTCGTTTTCACGAGCAACTTTGCTTTTACCGGGTTTTGCAAGGTCATTGCAAGTCCCAGTAATTGTGAAGCGTCGAGTAGCTGGCGCGCAAAGATCGGATGGAAAACGCGCGGAAGATCCGGTGGATCGCGCGAGATCAATCGCAGCGCACTCTCGCGATCGAGCGCTTGAAAACGATCGAACAGTTGACCGGTGATTTTCAGATCGGGCTTCATCCCGAGCCGCACCAGAACCAGTTCATTCACTTCGTGGGGTGTTCCAACGCCCAGCGTAGTAGGCCCAACTCGCGCGACAGCAAAGTCCGGTGGCCGCTCCCAAACGGGCAACCCACTAATAACACGTTTTTGGAAGGTTTTATCGCCTGCGAGCATACGGATCGCCCCGGACACGTCGCGGCGGGCTTCAATCAGAGCAAACTCTCGCGTCCCTCCGGGCTCATCCGTCGCCGCGGCGCGGGTGATGCGCACCGCGTCCCCAGGTAGCTTTAAACCTGGCATTGACACAGCAGAACCGAGCAATCCAGGCCAAAGTTTCTGCCAAACCTCCGGTTGCTCTTTGCGCCAACGTTGGGCGAGACCGCCCCGATCAAATTGATCCGCGTTGATTGATAAAATGGTGTCGGTCTCTTGGGGCAACCATTCCCGCCTGCGTGGCGATTTGAAGGCAAGAGGCAGGATGATCGCTAGAATTGCGAGAATGGAAATGACGCTGAAATAAAATTTGCGGAGCTCTTGCTTGTTGATCTGACTCGAAAGCAAGGCTAGCTCCGCCCTGTGCTGCAGGTGCCGATCCACTGCCTCCCGGTGCCGATGGGCTTGCGTCAGTAGATGTGGCGCGCTCGGAGGCGCTATGCCCTGCGCGGCGAGATGGCGACCGATGTTCAGATAGGCAGGATTCTTTCGCTCTTCGACTATCCGATGACGTGCGCGCGCTTCTCGTAACGCTTCCTCTTGTGCCCCAATGCTGTCGTTAAGTTTTCGGTCGCGCGCTTCGAATTCAGCCTGGACTCGTCCGATATTCTTCTCCACGCCGGAAAGTTCCACTTCTGCAGCGGCTAACTTTTCTTTCGCTACGCGTGCAGCACTTGCGCTGCCCAAGCGCGCCCGGACAAGTTCGGCGCGCTCTTCGGGAAGGCGGGCACGACGCGCGCTGATGCTCGCCGCTCTGGCTTCCAAATCCGGCGGCGATGGATTGAGTGCGTGGAGCTCAGACAACTGTTTCAATAAATCGCGATCGGCGGTTTCGCTTTCCTGGATCCGACGCTCCACACCGGCTAGTTCGCGCTCGCAAACATCGGCGGTGTGCTTTGCTTGATTGCGCTGTTGAACCAGCGGCTTTTTCTCTACTTCCAGCTTACCAATGGCTTCAGCTTGATCGCGCGCATTTTGTTGTCGCTCCGTCTCGATCTTTTTGACTCCTTCCTCGATCTGCGCGATCCGAAGCGCGACTTCTTTTTGCTCCTGCTCCAGTTTTTTCAGAGCGACAATTTCATTGCGCAGCTCGGGAAAATTGGCTGCCTGCTCGGTGCCTTCTCGTCCAAGATTGATTTCACTTTTTTGAAGAAGACGCCTCGTGTGACGCAGCGCTATGCGCGTCCGCTGGCGCCGGATTTTCAATCCGATTTCACGGAAGCCCGTCCGGATAAAGCTCACGGCCTAAGGCTACGCGAAGGAGGCTTTTGAGAAAACCAATTTCAGCCTAAGCTGTCTTGTTATGGCGGGTGTCTAATGAGTTCCGCTGGAAAATCTACGTCGCGTCGCGTGATCTTGTAGTGAGAAACAAATTTGGAACGACTCCGAATTCGTTCTCAATGACTGCAAGAAGGCTCAACAAAATAAAATGTCCGCGATGGTTTATTCGTTTATTCCTCAGACTCCGCAAGTTTCGCCAGCACGCTAAAATCTTCCAGTGTCGTGGTATCGCCGGTAACCTTTGTGCCACTTGCGATCTCTTTTAAAAGGCGACGCATGATTTTGCCGCTGCGAGTCTTTGGCAACGCTTCGGCAAAGCGCACCTCGTCGGGTTTCGCGATCGAGCCAATGTGTACCCCGACATGATCGCGCAGTTCTCTCTTTAGGCCGCGCGAAGGCTCGATCCCCGTCTTAAGGGTCACAAAGGCAACGAGGCCCTGTCCCTTTAACTCATCCGGCCTGCCGACAACGGCCGCTTCGGCTACTCGCGGATGACTGACAAGTGCGCTCTCGATCTCCGAAGTACCCAGCCTGTGACCGGCGACATTTAAGACATCATCAATTCGGCCAACAATCCAGAAATAGCCGTCTTCGTCACGGCGTGCTCCGTCGCCGGTGAGGTAGTTTCCTTTAAACTCGCTCCAGTATTGCTGTCTATATCGCGGTTTATCGCCGTAAATCGTGCGCAGCATTGCGGGCCACGGCCGCCGGATAATCAGTTTGCCACCAATATTCGGGCCCACTTCATGGCCCTTTTCATCGACGATGACTGGATCAATACCGAAGAATGGTAGCGTTGCACTGCCCGGTTTCGTCGGAATTGCTCCGGGAAGCGGGCTAATCAGAATCGACCCAGTCTCGGTCTGCCACCATGTATCGACGATAGGACACCGCCCGCCGCCGATATTCTTGTGATACCACATCCACGCCTCGGGATTGATCGGCTCGCCAACGGTTCCAAGCAGGCGGAGTGAGGAGAGATCATGTTTTTCCGGCCATTGATCGCCCCAGCGAATGAAGGCACGAATCGCGGTCGGAGCGGTGTAAAGGATATTGACGCGATATTCCTCAATAATTTTCCAGAAGCGATCCGCCTCGGGCCAGTTAGGCGCGCCTTCGTACATGACGGTCGTCGCGCCATTCGCCAGGGGGCCGTAAACGATGTAACTGTGGCCGGTTACCCAGCCGACGTCTGCGGTGCACCAGAAAATATCTTCATCGCGGACGTCGAAGATGTATTTGGTGGTCGAGTAAACACCGACCAAATATCCACCTGTCGTGTGGAGGATTCCTTTCGGTTTTCCTGTAGAACCGCTCGTATAGAGGAGATAAAGAGGGTGCTCGCTGTCGAGCGTTGCTGGCGGGCACTTCGCATCGACATACTCCAGCTCGCGATGCCACCAGACATCGCGACCTTCCTCCATATGAATTTCGTTACCTGCGCGACGGAATACGATCACGCGTTTGACTGACGTCCCGTCACACAGCGCGTCATCGATACTCTTCTTCAACGGCACAATTCCGCCCCGCCGATACCCACCATCGGCCGTAACGATCGCGATTGCGTTGCTGTCAATAATGCGATCGCGAATACTGTTCGCGCTAAATCCACCGAAGACTACCGAATGCACGACACCGATACGCGCGCAGGCCAGCATCGCAATCGCCGCCTCAGGAATATTCGGAAGATAAATGATGACGCGATCACCCTTCTTGATGTCGTTTCGTTTGAGCACATTGGCAAACCGACAAACTTCGTGATGGAGCTGCTGATACGTAAGGGTGCGTTTGTCGCCCGGCTCGCCCTCCCAGAGAATCGCCGCTTTGTTACGGCGTGGACCGTATAGATGCCGGTCCAGACAGTTTTCCGAAATGTTGAGTTTGGCGCCTACGAACCATTTTGCGAATGGCGGATTCCAATGGAGAACTCTCTTCCACGGCGTGCGCCAAACCAAGTGACTCGCTTCACGTGCCCAAAATTTAGCCGGCTGGTTGATCGACTGTCGATGCATCCGTCGATATTGGGCCAGGCTTTTGATTCGCGCCTTCTTAACGAAATCCTTCGGTGGCTTGAAAACGCGCTTCTCAACGAGGTGCGACTCGATATTATCTTGCATGAGCAGTCCCTAATATGCCGAAGAGATTTGTTCGGCAAGTGCACCGTTTGGCGCTGCAGCCGTTTCGTTCTGAAAAGTGTTGCGCGCGGCTGTGGCACCGCATTCAAGGAGTCGCTTTAATTCTCGATGTCAGCGACCGAGTGCACGGCGCAGCGGCGCTGCACCCGGTCGCGGCGGTGTGATCCCGCTCAAAATCTCGTCAGCTCTCACAGGGCGGCCATAATATCGAAAATTTGAGTCCCTTTGCGTTCCAATCACTGACGGTATCCTGTTCGGTAGCGCCCGCGGTGACGAACGATAGAAACAATATCGCGGAATAAGAAATATTTTTTTCATTTGTATACCTGCTTCGTCAACCCCTGTCTCAACGGATGCATTGGGGTGTAGCCGCATCGCTCTGTCGTGGCACCGCACAGAAACATGGCGACAGAGGGCCATTTTAGATTTATCAAAGTGAAATAATAATCTCTGCCATTCGATAATTTCTTCTGTCGAGGAGCAGCGAGAAACACGGCGACAGAGCGCCGTGGCTACAACTTTACACATGATTGATGCGCTAACCGACGAGGCCCTAATGCGCGAAGCATTGCGTCAGGCGCAAAAAGCGCACGAAGCCGACGAAGTCCCGGTCGGTGCCGTTGTGGTGCGGAATGGACGAATCATCGCGCGTGCCTGCAACCAAGTGGAGCTGTTGAAAGATGCCACTGCGCATGCGGAAATGCTTGCGTTGACGCAGGCCGAGGCAGCGGTAGGCGATTGGCGCCTAACCGATTGTGATCTTTATGTGACCAAGGAACCATGCCCGATGTGCGCGGGTGCGCTGGTTCATGTGCGGATTCGCCGTTTAATTTTTGGCTGCGCTGATCCTCGCGCGGGCGCAGCTGGAAGCGTTGTCAACTTGCTGCACCTACCGTCACTTAATCATCAGTGCGAGATCACATCGGGCGTTTTGCAAAATGAATGTGCTGCGATTCTTCAGGATTTCTTTCGCAAACACCGCGTTGACTAATCAGCCAAACCGCAGGAGAGCTAAGTCGAAAACGGTCACTCTCGCATCAAACCTGAAGGGTGGCACAAAAGTAGGACAGGATTGGGCTAAAAATGAGCCAACGCCGCGTCAGAATTGACTCCGGGCTTGGAATCCGCCCAATAGCAGATGGCCTTTTGGATAAGAGAAATATGTCGTAATTACCTCTTGTTTGTTAGCAAATGCAGTGTTCATTTGGGCCTCGAACCAGAACTTTAGGAGACTTGGCATGAATACTGATTACAGAAGCGCCATGAATGCAGAAATCAGGTCTATTTTAACTGTGGTAGTGGTCGTGGTTGCCGGCTGGCTCCCGAGTGTGGTCAGGGGAGACCAGCTTAAGGAGGCCCAGGTGACGCAAATCATCCAGGATGTTCGCCTGCTTCCGTCGAACGCATCACCGCGCCCTGCTGTGATGAGGGATAACGTTCGCGAGGGCACGGCCGTGCAGACCGGTGTCCAGTCGCGAAGTGAACTGACCTTTAAAGATCAAACGATCACGCGCCTTGGCGAGAAGACGATCTTCAGCGTGGGTAAGGGGGCGCGGACGATTGATGTGGGCAGCGGGCAATTCTTACTTTATGTGCCGAAAAGTTCAGGTGGCGCTAAAGTCAAGATGGGAGCCGTTACCGCAGCAATCACGGGGTAAATCACGGGGTAAATAAAGTTTGCTCCAGGCGCAGGCAATCACGTTGTTCAATCACGTTGTCCGCGCAAGGGAGAGTCGCAGCAGCTCGCAGTTATTTTACAGTTATTTTAATGAGACACGGACTTTTCCGCGCGCCGCCTTGCTCTTTCCAGTTGTAGAGCGGCTTCACAGCATTATGTGACCGGCTGTAAAAGGTGGTCTTCAGGCGCGAACTCGAACTGGCCTTGTACCTTTTACTTTCCGGGTGGGCGATACTTGACCGTCTTCGTCTTCTTCGTGGCTTGGTCAACCTCCTCTGGCGTGATCATTACCGTTATTCGCGACTGCACCGCTCCGCTGGCATTGACGGCCAACGAGAGCGCTGCCGCGTCCACGTTGCTCGGTAGATCCACGATACACACGAAGTCGTCGCTCCCAAAAGCATAATAGTAGGCTTCCAGTCGCCCCCCCATTTCTCTGAGTAATTGCTCGGCAGCCTCGCGGCGTTTCGATCCCCCCTCCTGGAGTAATCCCTTCAAACCTTGCTCAGAATAGGATCCGTGAATCAGGTATTTTGGCATTTGCTCGCTCCTTTCCAGCGTTACATCTCATCTACGCTATAACCCGACACGATTTGCATCAACTCGCTGTCGTCACAAGTGATGCTTTTCAAAAAACATGAAATTTCTTGCGTAATGTGCTTTGGCGCAGCGACGCCGCGTTTATCTTTTCAGCGCGTTATCAGACTTTGGATTCAAAAATGCATTCAGCTGGTCGGGCGATATCCGCGACACGGATTTTTCCCGACAGCACTCTGAATCGGAACAAATTGATACCTGAAATCATCTGTCTGACTAAAACGATCGTCTGCTACCATGTTCATATCGGTTGTTGATTGGCTTCACCTTTTCTAAAGATTTTCCAGGCCGACATTTCAAAAAATTTAAATTTTTTTTCGGCCCAGGGTCGGTAGCCGGGAAACTGTCTGAGCGTTGGTTATACGGGTAGCGCACTCTTCTGGTCACTCCGAGGCAGCCAAATCGCGAAAGGCTCTCTCGGACAATTGAAATTCGTGCCACTCGCTGTCGGTTGTCGCACCCAGGCGCTTGTAAAACTCCATGCCCCGCTCATTCCATCTGGCGACCCACCATTTGATCACTCCGCAATCCGCCTCCTGAGCTTCTCTTGCAACAGCTTTCATCAACTGTCTCCCTATTCCTCTACTCCGATGTCGATCAGCAATATAGAGCTCCTTGACGATGAGATCCGGCTTCGCTCGATACGTGAATGGAACAAGATAATAAACAAGAAATCCAACCAGCGTGGAGCCTTCTTCAGCGATAAGACAATGAAAATCAGGGGGCGAACGCCGAAATCCCTGTTCACGTAACACCTCCTCTGTAATAGCGAAATCCTTCGAGTATTTCTCAAACTCAGCGAGTTCTCGCATTAAAGGCAGCAAGCTTGGAATATCGGATTCTACTGCTTTTCGGATTTCCACTGTTGTCATGAGTAAAACAAGCGATCACGCGGGGCGTGGGCCGCGTGGACGCGCTCCGGGCAGTCGTCGAAGTTAACTAAGCGTCCCGCGAAGTATCTCCCGCACGATGTCCGTCGCTTTTCCGATGGAGATCGTCGTCAACCGTCTGTTCGACGAATGGTTTCTTTTTGTCACGGTGCCGCGCCTTGGCGATCAGCTTGCTATGAAAAGCAGCAGAGCTGCCACCGCCGTGACGTCGACGGAATTTAAATAGCTTGTTGAAAATCATGGCCACATTCAATCACAACGGGTCGGGAATGTGTAGCTGTTAAGCGTTGTGCGTGCGGATGTAAAGCTGACTTTACTTACCGTTGTTCCTCGAACGGCACTCCCTATAACCCTGCAGTCGTGATTTAGGACGTTCGGGGCGTCAAGGTTCGCCGCGAAAGGCGTTCTTTACAAAAGCAAGTCAGTTGAATTCGATTCAGCGCTTTGGCTCTTTGTTACCGTAGAAGTAAGCACGGTGGAGAAGGCTTGGGCGCAGGCCTCTAGAAAACTGATTATCTGCTGATCTCCGACTAATTCAGCTTTCGAACAAAGCGTTCGAAACTTCATGGCGATTTCTTCCTTTGGCGCACCGGGGCTAGTATTAAGCATACCGGTGAAATTGTAGAGATTTTGACCTTCTAGTTTTTCTTTCTCCAGGAAACGCCGAAAGAGAGGCTGCTCATGCATTCGGACCTTAAATCGCAACGCGTCCACAAACGGCATCATCGATCTAGTTGTGCCCAGAGTGCTTTTAATCCGCTCTTCGTTCTCTCGAATCCATGTCACGCCTTCGGGTGTTAGTGCCCATCCATCAGTTTCCTTTCCCTTGGCGTCTACACCTGCACGTCCTTCGACGAGATGGCCGTATTTTTCTTTCGTTGCATCCATTAATGCTCTGCGCACAGGTTCTTTGTCAGGGAAGCCCATGTCACGGAATCTGCTGAGTCTCCAGGCGAACCGTTCCTTGGCGAGGCAATAGGCCTCATAGGCAATCTCTTCAGTATGAATTTTGCTTTCGCCGCCGCCCAGCTTAAACAATGCGTAGAGAACCACGTCAATGTTCGACCGCTCGGGCTCTGTCACACTTAATTGAATTCGCAAATTCCGTCGCTTTTCAATCTAAAATCGCTAGTCCTGGAGAAGTTCCGGGTCCGGCACGCTCGATTAATCGCTGATCGCCTGTAATCTTGCACTGAGCGTCCGCGAAACATTCACACGCGCATGGTATGCACGCGCGTGCGAATCCAAGACTTGCGATTGTCGGTGCAGACAGGAACTAAAATTGAGGTCAATGCAGCGGCGCGGGATTCCCGCTGGCCCGGTTGAGCAATCAACCCCCGATTCGGTTCTCTGACCATTGCCCATTTTGCATTTGCATCTGGCTGCGGATACGGCCGTGCGACTGCTGGCTGAAATGGAAGAGCTCAGCCAGCACCGGTACGTGCACCCTTTTGGCTGCAACAGCGCGAATTGCTCCAGCAATTATTCGGTTAATCAGGGGCCGTTGGCTCCATTGGGGGAAACGGATGAGCTTGTGTAACCGTGGTCCTCCTCATAGGCGCGGATCGCTTGCTGCGTCTGGGGCCCGAGGACTCCATCGATTGACCCGTGATAATAACCGGCGCGAGTGAGTCGCTGTTGTAGTTGGGCTACCCTCGATCGAGTGGCGGAGCTGTATTGGCCTGCATTGCCGTAGCCGTTCCCATAACTGTAGCCGGGATTTCCATAGCCATAGCCGCCGTAGTAACCGTAGGGATTTCCATAACCATAGTCGCCGTAGTAACCGTATTGAGAGCCGTAGCCGTAGAATCCAGAAGGATAACCCGACCATCCCCAGCTCCAGGGACCCCAGCCCCAGCCCCACCACCATGGAAAGCCAAAACCGCCAATGAAGACAACGTTAGACGTGGGGAACCACCATCTACCGCCATTCCACCAACCCCATGTGCCATTCCAATTAGTCAAACTCCCGTTCCAGTTTCCACCACTCCAGTTGTTCCAATTACGGCCATTCCAATTGCGACCGCTCCAGTTTCGGCCACTCCAGCGTTGACCACTCCATGTGCCGCGGTTCCAGTTTTGGCCACCCCGTGTGCCCATTCCGCTGCGAGTGAACACTTGCCCGCCTCGAGCAGGCATCGAACCAAAATGGCGGCCTCCGCTAAACCCACTCGAAACTCTCCCAACTCCTCCGTGGCCACGGCCGCCACCAGAGCCACCTCTTCCGTGGCCTCGGTCACCACCAAAAGCCGGGGATCCGTCTAAGGAAAGCGAAACAATCGAGAGAACAACGGCCATCGGAATCAATGATCTTTTCATTTTAATGCCCTTTTAATTATATTCGGATTCCACAGCCTAAAGCGCTTACCTATTCTTGCGTTTCTTAAGCTAAATCTTTCCTCGGTCTCATCTGCTATTTCACCACGACGAAATCCCCCGCGTAGTCGTGCATCTCAATCACGTTGCCCGCTTCATCGTAAACGCGAATCACCAGCCGTTGCCCAAAAAAAAGCTGGCCCGGAATCACGTCCAAGCCAGCTCAGTGGATGTTTTGGTTTCTGCGTCAACTTAGTATCCGTAGTGATAATAATGATGACGGTGGTGGCGGTAGTAGTAGCGATGCCCGCCGTACCAATAGTACGATGGCCCATAATAGTAGCCATAGTACGGATACGTTCGGTAATAGCCATATGGGTAATACCATAATAGCCGGGATAGCCTCCAACCCCAATTCCGACCGAAATCTGAGCGTCGGAACGCTGCGCTGGAACAAAGGCCAATCCAGTTGCCACCAATGCAATTAAGAGAAGCTTTTTCATATAGTTTTCCCTCCTTGTTTGTTGTTTTGCCTGGAGACGGAAGATCCTGCTATGGATTTCCTCACGCGCTTGAAAACGCGCTACTCCCTTACCTAATTAAACACCCATCAAATGGACGGAGTTGCGCACTGTTCCACTCAATCTTGCCCCCCAAAAACGACTCCTTGAAGTCGCCAACATGTTCGTGCGTCTCAATCACGTTGGCAGCTGTATTTTGAAACGCTTGGCGACTCGATAAACCTCTGGATTGGGACACCTCCGCAAGGATGCCGGCGCACGAAACCTCGTCCGAGGAACTTGTGCGCTTTTCTTTTGAGGAGGTCTCGCACACTGCAAAAGAACTAGCGCTTTTGATTCAAGTTTGCTTTAGATGAAAGGGCGCGAACA
>Ga0126381_100005687_pt1 | contig 13762 bp, 6 predicted proteins | sample PanSoiMetPlot_28_FD_96465 | JGI IMG/M metagenome (GOLD analysis project Ga0126381, IMG submission 96465) | Tropical forest soil microbial communities from Panama - MetaG Plot_28 | ecosystem: Environmental > Terrestrial > Soil > Tropical forest > Bulk soil | place: Panama | collected 2016-02-17
CGATCGTTATCACGCGCCGGTGGCCAAATTCGAGGAGGGCTTGCGAGATACCAACATCGCCGGCGTGGCGATCGCAGCACCGGCTGTGCTGCACGCGGAACTCGCGCGCCGCGCTATCGAGGCGGGCAAACACGTCTTCGTCGAGAAGCCGCTTGCGCTGACCCTGACCGAGGCCGAGCAGCTTTGTGCTCTCGCCGAGAGCATTGATCGGCGGCTGATGGTTGGCCATCTGATGCAGTATCACCCTGGCTTTACCAGGCTGCGCGAGCTAGTTCGCCAGGGCGCGCTCGGGCGTCTCCAGTATATCCATTCGAACCGGCTAAACCTTGGAAAAGTAAGGCGCGAAGAAGACAGCCTCTGGTCTTTCGCCCCCCATGACCTGTCTATGATTTTATCTCTTGTCGGAGAGGAACCTGATGAGGTGACGGCGCAGGGCGGCTACTATCTGCACAAGTCAATCGCCGATGTCACGACGACCCACCTGACGTTTCCTGGTGGGGAGCAAGCTCATGTCTTTGTATCCTGGTTGCACCCATTCAAGGAGCAGAAGCTCGTCGTGATCGGCGACCGGGCCATGGCGGTATTCGATGACGGGCAGCCTTGGAGCCGCAAGCTGCTACTTTATCCGCATCGCATCGAATGGCGCGAAGCGCTGCCGGTGCCGCAGCGGGCAGAGGCCGACCCGGTTCCGCTGGACGAGGGTGAACCGTTAAACCTCGAATGCCAGCATTTTTTGGACTGTGTGATCAACGGCGGGCGGCCGCGCACCGATGGGCGCGAGGGCTTGCGCGTACTGCGTGTACTGGCCCGCGCGAGTGAGGCACTGCAAGGGCGTCCGACAGTAGCAACGCAGAAGGCGCGCTCTTCTATGGATGTGCAAATCCATGAGTCGGCTTTTATCGACGAACCTTGCGAAATCGGCGCGGGCACCCGCATCTGGCACTTCGTTCACATCCTTCCCGGTACTCGGATCGGCCGGGACTGCTCTCTCGGCCAGAACGTCATGGCAGGTCCCGATGTAACCATCGGTGACGGTTGCAAGATCCAGAACAATGTCTCGATCTACCGGGGCGTCACTCTTGAGGACGGGGTCTTCTGCGGCCCTTCTTGCGTCTTTACCAATGTCAACAATCCGCGCGCTGAGCTAGAACGCAAGGACGAGTTCCGCGCTACCATGGTCAAACGGGGCGCGAGCATTGGAGCCAACGCGACCATTGTTTGTGGACATACTATCGGGGAGTATGCCTTCATCGCCGCAGGCGCCGTTGTAACTAGCAATGTTCCGGCCTTCGCGTTAATGGCAGGCGTTCCCGCGCGCCGCATCGGCTGGATCAGCCACGACGGTGAACGGCTCGGCCTTGATCTAGTCTGCCCCCGCTCTGGACGCCGTTACCGGGAGCTTGCTCCCGACCGGATCGAGGAGATCGTCTGATGTCCGATGCCGAGCGCCGACGAGCAGTGGAGGCACCGATCGAGTTTATCGATCTCGCCGCTCAGCGTCGCCAGATCGGTCGGCGGATGGACGAGGCGATCATGCGTGTCATCAATCACGGCAAATATATTATGGGTCCTGAGGTTGCAGATTTCGAGCAGGAGCTCGCTGCCTTTTGCGGTGCCAAACACGTACTGAGCTGCGCCAACGGCACCGACGCGCTGGGGCTCGCGCTGACGGTCAAGAACCTCAAACCCAGGCAGGCGGTCCTGGTGCCTTCTTTCACCTTTGCTGCCACTGCCGAAGTGGTGGCTTGGTTCGATGCGGTCCCGGTCTTCGTCGATGTGCAAGGAGATACTTTCAACATGGACCCGGCGAGCCTTGAAGCTGGCATCGCTGTTGCCAGGCGATCTGGGTTGGAACCGGTCGGCGTTATCCCGGTCGATCTTTTTGGTTTGCCGGCTGACTACGATGAAATCCTGACGATCGCGTCGGCGCACCGGCTGTGGGTCATCTGTGACGCAGCGCAGAGCTTCGGTGCCGTTTACAAGGACCGTGCAGTCGGAACCGTAGGCGACATTGCGACGACGAGCTTCTTTCCCGCCAAACCGCTTGGCTGCTACGGCGATGGAGGTGCCGTATTCACCGGGGATGATAATGCCGCGACACTGCTCAAGAGTTTAAGGATGCACGGCCAGGGTGGAGACAAGTACGACAATGTGCGAATAGGCATGAACGCCCGCCTCGATACGATCCAGGCGGCGGTACTGATCGAGAAGCTGAAGATCTTCACCGACGAAATTGCCGCGCGCGAGCGGGCGGCGGCACGCTACAGCGTGCTTCTCGAAGAGAAGGTAACGGTGCCGCGGGTGCCACCGAATCTAACAAGCGTTTGGGCGCAATATACCGTGCGTTTACCGAACGGCTACGATCGCGACGCTGTGGCAGCGAAGTTGAAGGCGCATGGGGTCCCGACGGCGGTCTATTACGCAAAGCCGCTGCATCAGCAGACGGCCTATCGCGACTATCCTATCGCGGGCAACGGATTGCCGGTATCAGAACGCCTCTCCGAAGAGGTGCTGAGCTTGCCGATGCACCCGTATCTGGACGAGTCGGTACAGGACCGGATTGTCAGCGCGCTCGTCAGCGCTCTACGGTGACGTACTGTACTGTACCCCATTGTGACTCGAAAAGTTAAACATGGGCCGGAACGGTTTATTGCTCCACTATCGCCACATTCTTTGTGCGACCACCATGGTCGAGCTTCGGTCACCCTACATCTGTACGTTGTTCGGGCTGGCGTGGGTGTGCTGTATCCGTTTTTGTTCCTTGGTCTCCACCAGGTAGTGTACTCTCTCAGACCCGACTGGAGCGCTGCCGCGCGAATACATCATGATTATGTTTGCCGGGGTTTGGGCGCGTCCACGAGTTCTGCCTCCGGAAAACATTGGGCAAGAACCCAATATTGCCAATCGAACTGGCGGCGGCGAAGGCAGAGATCGCCCAGCCCTGTCTTGATGACAATCGGCCTGTGCGGTCTGCTGCTGGCTTTGTGGGTGACCTGAATTCGCTTCGACGCAAATCCTGCTCGTGCCGCTGTTCGTATCGCAGCTCCTATTTTCGCTCAGCGTCGGTTGGTTGTTGGTGGGCTCAACGTGTTTCTTACGTGATGTGGCGCAAGCGGTCGGGCTTCTAATCCTACTCCTTATGATCGTGTCGCCATAGGCTATACAAGCGATATGATCCGGCCCGAAGTACGAGTGACCCGACGTTTTACATCATCGAGCTCTAACGCCAGGTGTTGATATTCGATACCCGCCGGAATATTTTTTTGATTGTTACGGGTCGTCGCTTGGTTTACGGTAATCGAAGTCCAATATTAGCAGAAGAGGTGGACTACTGTCTACCGGCTGGAATTTAGGGATATTGTTTACAGTCGGGCATCCAACAATTCAGCAGGGTGGGTATGTTAGCACCGTGGAACTCTGCCGGAGCTAGATTTTTATTGGAGTGTATTTACCCGGAAATTCTCTGAGAAATTTGACTATCGGTCCTTTAGGTTTTATCCATATCTATCGCCGCACGTCTAGTTGGACCAGCTCGCCGACCACCGCATTCTTGAGGTTTGGTTGGGCTACGGGTCACTGTCAAAGAAAATCGCAAAAAGCGGCGCACGGTATCTCGGACGCAATATCGCGCCGGGACCAGTCAAGATGGCTCTGTCACCGTTTACGGCAAGCCGCACTGACCGGCGAGCCCAAGCAGGGCAGTATCTAAATTCGCGGCCTCTGCCTGCTGTCATGCCAGCTCGGCCGGCAAGATGTTGGGGCAACTCGGGCGCGTCTCGGCCGAGTTTTTCGGGTGGCTCTGACGGCAGGCCCGTTCGTGCGGGCGATCGTACGCGGCGTGTCGCGGCCGTTCCTGAGCAGGAAACGACCTTTCAGAAAAGCGCAGCGAACGTTGCGCGCGTCGTGCTGTGAGCCCTATCCGATGAAACCGTTTTCATTGAACCTCGCGTTCGACGCGACGATCATGCTGACCTGGTCGGATTGGCATACTGAGCCGCGCAGCGACCGCCATCATTACGCCACGCGGTTCGCCCGGCACCTCGCGGTCTATTTCGTGCAAGCCGACGGCAAGAAGAATGCCGTCCGTTTCGAGCCGGTACCAGGCGCCAACATCACACTGGTGCACGTGCCGGCTCTATATGACGAAGCGCACGCGCGCTTGCTTGACGAAGCCTTGAAAGCGCAGGGCGTGTTTCGGCCCTTGCTATGGATCTACAACGCCTTTTTCGAGGACTACATCCGGTTGTCGCGGCCGCGGCTGCGGGTTTATCACGCGACCGAGGATTATGTGACTCCAAACGAGGGCCTGCGCGCGACGAAGAGCGACGTGAGCGGGCCGCTATGCCGGGTACTGAAGAATGTCGACCTGTTGATCGCAGTGTCGGAAGGGGTAGCTGCGGCTTACCGCAAACATGCCGGCTTTGCCGGCCGCTGCATCACGTTGCCCAACGGCCGCGATTACGAATATTGGCGCGCCACCGGGGCGCAACATTACGTTCCTCCCGAGAATGGTGCGCGCGTCGCAATATTCCAGGGCGGTATCAACGGGCGATTGGACTACGACCTGCTGATCGCGCTCGCCCAGCGTCTTCCCGATTGGCAGTTTTGGTTTTGCGGTTGGGACCAAGACGCGCCTACGGGATGGCGGTCATTGCTGGCGCAACCAAATGTTGTCCATTTTGGACATCTACCCGTTGATGCAATGGCGCAACTGGCAAAGCAGGCGCTCGTGGGCCTTATCCCGTTTAAGCAAGACCCCCGGATCGAGCGCTCGCTGCCGTTGAAGGCATACGAATATGTTGCTTCCGGTCTGCCGGTCGTAAGCGTGCCGATAGACGCGTTGCGGGGTAAGGGTGACCTTTTCGCGATTGAAACCACGGTGGAGGGCTTCGCCAGCGCGATTGAACGGCTGGAAGGGACGCGTGCTGTCCCGATCGCATTGGCTGCCCGCAACAAAGCGGCGTTCCAGCAGTCATATGACGCGCGCTTTTCGGAAGCGGTCGCGACGCTTGGCGAGCTGATTCGGCAGTCGCAGTCAAGCACATCGAGCCTAAACCTCCTTATGCTCTATGACGAGGAGTCTGCGATTGTCCGCACGGTTTATGAGCATCTTCAGTGTTTCAAGAAATATTCGCGCCACAATTATTACTTCATGTCAGCGACATACCTCGCTGGTGATCGAAAAGTTTCTACGGACGACCTGGATTTTGGGTGCTTCGACGCGTTGATAATTCATTACTCCGTCAGAGTATCGGTAACGGATCATATTGTCGAAGCGGTTGTCGACGCGATCAAGCAGTATCGTGGCCCCAAGGTGCTCTTTATTCAGGACGAATACGAGAACACCGAAACGGCGCGGCAGTGGATCGAGCGACTGGGGATAGACAGCGTTTATACTAACATACCGTTGCATCAGGTGTCGCTGATCTACCCACGGCAGCGCTTCCCGCTAGTCGACTTCGTAGAGACGCTTACTGGCTATGTTCCGGAGGATCCGGATCTGGACCTTTATGCATTGCCCCTCGCCGAGCGGCCGATTCACCTGGGCTATCGAGGCCGCCATCTGCCGCATCATTATGGGGTATTGGGCTACGACAAGTACCGTATCGGCCGCGACATGCAAAAGCTGTGCGCGGATTTCGGCATCCCTGCCGATATCGAGGTCGAGCATTCGCAGCGCATCTACGGCGGCGACTGGTACAGGTTTGTCGGCTCCTGCCGCGCCATACTGGGAACAGAAAGCGGGTCGAATGTTTTCGATTTCGATGGGTCGCTAAAGGCGCTGTCGAAGCGACACGCGAGACTAACTTTTGAGGAATTCTCCGACCGTTTCCTCAATGATGTTCCGACCCCCGTGCAGATGGGGCAGGTTTCGCCTAAGGTGTTCGAGGCCATCCGACTGCGGACTGCGCTGGTGCTCTTCGAAGGTGCCTATTCTGGGGTAGTCGAACCAGAGAGGCATTACATCCCGCTGAAGAAAGACTATTCAAACGCTCGAGCTGTGTTCGAAGCGATATCGGATTTGGATTACCTTCGGGGGGTGACCGAGCGTGCGTACCGGGACATTATCCACGGACAGCGATATTCTTACCGGACGTTCGTCGAAAGCTGCGATCGATATCTCGACGTACGTGTCGGCCGGAACCCCCGAGCAACGGTGGTCAGTATTCCTATTGTCGCTCTGACGGGAGGCGACAAGACGCGCCTATGGCCAATCTCGGCGCGACGACCAGGAGTTGCTACTAGCACGGTCATCGAACGCCCAGCGGCGTTCGATGACACGAACGCGGTCATCATGGCGGCGCTGAACATGGGAAAACCGGAGACCGAGTTGGCACAACGGGCGGTCGCCAAGATGGGGCGCTTGCGGGTGTCGCGGCTTAGGCGCGCTAAAAGAGCGCGCCCCGTCCACGAAGTATCGTCCACCGGAGTTGTTCCGACGCGGGACGCTGTGAAACTTGCCGGGGAAATCGAACTTTATCGGACTGAGATTGCCCATCTGAACACCGTCTATTCGGCCGAAATAGCCCGACTGAAGGAGCAAATCGTAATTTTGAGAAACGCGGCGGCGTCCAGCAAGATCTCTGATTTCCGGCTCATTGCAATTCCGATCCTGAGGCGCTCGGCCCGCATCGCTTTCGTACGCACCGCTTGGCGGCGGCTGCCGCTCGGAATTCGCCGCCGCTTGATTGACCTGGCAGGGCTTAGCTAAACGCGACTCGGCTTCAGCCCCGCCCGCAGCAGTTTGCTGCGGAGCGACCGTGATGCCTTGGAATGCCCGGCTACTCGGGGTTGTTCGTCGTGCCCTGCGAATAGCTGTGGCAAACGAATACCTGTTGGGGCAGATAGACTTATAGATGAGCATTACTGAAAATTGATAATAACTGACGGCGCCAGTGCAGGTTCTGTTCGGCCGCGGATCTGCATCATCTCCCTGTCAGCGATCGCCGACGATCCCCGGGTGCGACGGCAAGGCGATGCGTTTGCACGGGCAGGATGGGAGGTGGTGGGTGTTGGGTTACGAGGCGCCCAGTCAACACAACCAGACTGGACCGTTCTCACTTGCGCGCAAAACGACGTGGGCGCTGAAGTCACGAGCACCCTGGAACGCAAGCGGCCCGTACTTATGCGTAGGTGCCTGCCGCGGCAGACGCTCCACATGCGTGCCCGATTCGCACAACGATGCCGTGAACTATATAAGGACCAGGGATATTTCTCCCTTCGCAACCTTTGGGGGCGAGTGAAACAAAAATTCTGTGCATTATATTACCGAATGCGGGTGAAGCGCACAGAGATCTTGTCCAAGGTCGTGCCGCGAGGACATCTAGGCTATGCGTGCCGGTTAATTAGGGTGCGGTTTCAGCCCAGTATCGCCGATAAACTATATTGGATGATGCAGTCGACGATTACCGAATTGTACGAACTCGCGCAAACCGTGGACGCTGGCGTTTGGCTCGCGAATGACTGGGTCACGTTACCGATCGCAGCGCGTATGGCGAAGGAGAAAGGAGGCAATTACGTCTACGATAGTCATGAATTTGCCGTCGAGGAATATGCCGAAAAGCTGCACTGGCGGATGTGGAAGAGGCCGTTGGTTAGTGCCGTTGAGCGACGGTATATAGGCGACGCTGCAGTGGTTTCGTCCGTATCCGTCGGCATTTCAGAGCAACTCGATGCGATGTACCAACTGCCGCGCCCGAGTCTGGTGATCCGCAATACGCCTTTCCACCAGCGCTTTCGCTTTCGCCCGACCGGTGAGCGAATCCGAGTTCTCTATCACGGTATCATTGTGATAGGTCGTGGACTCGAGCAAACGATCGACAGCGTGGCGTCGTGGCGGCCCGAATTCGAACTGACGATGCGCGGACCCGAGAACTCAGGCTACAGCGACATGTTGCGGCAGCGCATACGCGACGCGGGGCTTGAAAACCGCGTGCGTCTCGTCCCGCCGGTGCCGATGACCACACTCGTCGAAGAGGCCTCCGCCTTCGATATCGGTTTTTTTGCTTTGCCCAGGCACTCGCGCCATAACGAGTTCGCGCTCCCCAACAAATTTTTCGAGTACGTGATGGCCGGCTTGGCTCTGTGCGTCAGCGATCTGCCAGAGATGGCTCGCCTGGTCGCGGAGCATCAGCTTGGGGCCTTGATCCCGACCCTCGATGCGGCAGAGATCGCGTCCGCGATCAATAGCTTAGACCGCGAGCGCATCGACGCTTACAAGCACAACGCCTTAGCCGCCGCCGAAGAGCTTTGCTGGGAACGGGAGTCGGCGCGCTTGGTCAATGCGTATCGGCAATTGATGCCTGAAATATCTCTGGAATAAATCGAGCTTATGTGCGGCATCTGGTTCTCGTTCGGCTTCCCGTGGGATGCGAAGTTTATGGACTTGGTCTCCCATCGTGGCCCGGACGGGCGCGGCTGGAAAGTTTTCGAGACGATCCAGGGGCCGCTTGCATTGGGTCATCGCCGGCTCAGCGTCATCGATTTGTCAGACGCAGCGGCGCAGCCGATGAGCTACGCCGATGATCGCTACTGGATCACCTACAACGGCGAAATTTATAATTATATCGACCTGCGCGAGGAGTTGGCGGCAGCCGGGTTCAGGTTCCGCACAAGATCAGATACCGAGGTACTCCTCGCCGCCTATGCGCATTGGGGCGAGGCAGCGCTAGACCGGCTGGTCGGCATGTTCGCATTCGTACTTTGGGATGGCGTCGCAGAGACTGTCTTCGCCGCGCGCGACCGGTTCGCCATCAAGCCGCTTTATTTTTACGTCAACCCTCGGGGTGTTGCTTTTGCTTCGGAGATCAAGCAACTCGCTGCTCTTCCCGAATTTGCCGCTAGGCTGAATTTGGCTCGGGCCTACGATTTCCTGTCGGCGGGGATTATGGATCACACGACCGAGACGATGTTCGACGGCGTCCGCCAATTGCAGGGCGGCGAATCTGTACGACTTGATCTGCGCGGCTGGCGTCCGACGGAGACTTTGCCGGTGCGGCGGTGGTACGGTATCATAGAGCCAGGGACGCTTGAACTCTGCGAGCGCTCGTCGGCGCGCCGTTTTACCGAACTCCTCTCCCAGTCAGTTCGCATGCATCTTCGCTCCGACGTGCCCGTCGGAAGCTGCCTATCGGGAGGACTCGACAGCTCGTCCATCGTATGCCTGATGGCCCGCGAGCTCGATGCGCTTGGTGATGGCGCGCGGGTGCATAGCGTCAGTGCGTGTTATGACGTTAAGGCGGTAGACGAGCGATACTATATGGAGATGGTCGTTGATCGCGCGAGCACCACGCCGCATTGGTGCTATCCGAAGGTCGAGGATGCCTATGCTCTAGCCGAGCGCATTACCTGGCACCAGGACGAGCCTTATGGCAGCACCAGCATCTTTGCCCAGTGGTGCGTCTTCGAGGAGGCCCGCCGTGCCGGTCTCAAGGTAATGCTTGACGGTCAGGGCGCCGACGAGCAGCTCGCGGGATATCACGGCTGCTTTCCGTATTATTTCGCCAATCTGGTTCGACAGCGCCGGTTCGCCACGCTGCTGCGCGCGATGGCCGAACGGAACGCTTGGCATGGCGTATCATTCTGGGAGCAGGTGCAAGAGTATCTCATGCCATTGGCGCCGCCGTGGCTCGCTCGCTGGTTGCGACGCCAGCGGCAGGCATTGGCGCGGCACAACTGGCTCAACAGCGAAGCGCTGCACCCGCATCTTATCCGAAGCGCTTTCGAGACCGCACGCGAACGCATAGAACGGCCTCCGATCGAGACTCTTGGCGACCTGTGCGTGGTGCTGACCCAATCATCCAACCTGGCGATGTTGCTGCATTGGGAGGACCGCAACAGCATGGCGCATAGTATCGAGGCACGGGTGCCGTTTCTCGATCACCGTCTCGTTGAATTTACGCTTGCGCTGGGCGACCAGCACAAGATTGTCGGCGGCGACACAAAGAGGGTTCTGCGGCGCGCCATGTCCGGAATCTTGCCGCCGCGGGTTCGCAAGCGGCGTGACAAGCTCGGCTTTGCCACGCCCGAAGAGGTGTGGTTCCGCGGGCAATTGCGCGAAGCCGTGCTAGGCGGCGTTGAGGATACTCTCGCGCGTTATCCCCGCTTGCTTAATGAGCACGGGGTGCGCGCTAATGTTGTGGAGATGCTTGATGGACGTCGACCAGTCGATTTCTCGATCTGGCGTATCGTCAATCTTGGAATTTGGGGACGCCAATTCGCGGTCTCCGCCTGAACCAGCACCGCCGTTGCGACGATTATTATTTCAATGGTCGTCTGACTATGACCGACAGACCGGCATGCGGCGTCGCCGTTTCCGTGACGCCGATCGCGCTTCAGGCGGATAGCCGCGCATACCGTATCGCTTGCACCCTGGCGGATTCGGGTTTCCGATCGATCGTCGTAGAGGGCCGGCCGAGCCGCAGCCACTTCTGGGACGAACGCCTCGAAGTATTGTCACTCGGTCGATCGGTTGGTGAGTCGCGCTCCGGTTCGGCATACCGCAATGGGTGCTTGTGGTCAGCAGTCAGGGCATTGCGCGCGGGCCGTGCCGGCAGACCGGGCGAGGCGATGCTCTATGCTGCGTTCAGAGCCCACGATTGGCGGTTCCACTATCACATCCCCCGCGCGCGACTGCCCGCGGCAGACCTTTACTACCTACACTCCTTCGAGATGCATCGGGCCGTAATGCCGATCGCGGAGCGCAATCGTGCGCGCATAATTTACGACGCACATGATTTCTATCGCGAGGTCGATCCGCCAGAGGCGCTGCGCCCGTTTGACCGCAATCGGTTGCGCCCGTTCTATGACCGACTGGAAAGCCAACTGGTTGCCACTGCCGACGCCGTGGTGACTGTCAGCCACGGCGTCGCCGAGCAAATGGAACGGGTCTTTGGCCGCCGTCCGGAGGTCATCCGCAATTGCCACGACGACCGGCGCGACCGACGCGACGGGCGGGATTTGCGCACGATTCTTGGCCTCACTCGCGCCGACCGACTTTGCGTGATGATCGGCAATTACAAGTCGGGAATGGCAATCGAGATCGCGGCCGCGGCACTTACCCTTCTGCCGGGCAATTTCCACTTCGCTTTTGTCGGACGTGGCTATGAAGCGGTCGCGGGGACATTGTCACGTAAGCTTATCGCTTCGCGGCTTCATCTTGGCAATGCATTCGATCCGGACAAGGTGGTGCCGGCGATCCGGTCGGCCGATCTGGGGCTGGTGCTTTACAAGCCCTGTTCGGTCAATTACCGCAATGCATTACCCAATGGCTTCTTCCAGGTCGTCGCCGCTGGCTTGCCGGTTGTGCGCGCGCCGCTCGTTGAGGTAGAGAACGTGATTGGCGGTCGACGGATCGGGATCTCCCTCGATCAGCTGAACGCAGCAACGCTCGCCTCGGCCATCATACAATGCAGCATAGAAACCGAGATCCTGCGTCGTGAGATGGCGGCGCTGGCGCGGGAGCTCCGCTGGGAGGCCGAAGCCTGCCGACTTGTGCGCCTACTCGGTCACGTTATGCGCCATCGGCGGGCCCGTTCGGTGGTGACTCCCACTGCTGCTGGCGCATAGCGGGTTGGGCTGCCGACGACAAAGCTATGAGGTTGCTGAACCAGGCGCGCCTCGGCTCTTTTGGACGCGCGCTACCTAATTGAGGTGACGGTAAGATGTGCGGGATTGCAGGTATCCTATCCATCGACGGGACACCGGTCTCGCGACTGGATTCGGCGCTGGAGGTTCTCGACCGGCTCATCGCGCATCGGGGTCCCGATGGTCACAGCGCGTGGACTAGCTCTTGCCGCAGCGTGGGGCTCGCGCATCGCCGTCTCGCGATCATAGATTTAAGTGCGGCGGCCCAGCAGCCGATGCTCGCATCGGGGACGACAGTGATCACCTATAATGGAGAAATCTACAACCATTTGGAGTTGCGCCAGGCGCTCCGCGACGGCTGGCGCTTCCATTCGACATCGGATACGGAGTGTATCCTTGCGGCTTACGACCGTTACGGCCCTGACTGCCTCGACCGTCTGCGCGGTATGTTTTCTCTCGCTATCTGGGACGATCGGCGCAAGACTCTCTTCTGCGCGCGCGACCGGTTCGGGATAAAACCGTTCTATTACACAACGATTGGCAAGCTGTTCGTCTTCGCCTCGGAGGCCAAAGCTTTGCTGCCTTTTCTGGAGGATATCGAGAGTGATCCAGTGGCGTTATCGGAATATCTGACGCTTCAATACACCATTGGCGAGGCCACCTTATTCCGCGGCATCAAGCAGCTGATGCCCGGGCATGCACTATCCGTGGAGAACGGCAATATCAAAGTCTGGCGTTACTGGGATATCCACTATGATATCGATTTTGAGCACAATCAGCGCTATTTCGAGCGGCGCCTTGTCGAGCTTCTCAACGACACCATCGAAGTGCATTTGCGCAGCGATGTCCCGGTCGGGGCATATGTCTCCGGCGGCATCGATTCCAGCCTAATCGCGATCCTGGCCGGCAAGACTCAGCGCGGTATGTCCGAATGCTTCCATGGCCGCTTTACCCAGTTCCGCGGCTATGACGAGAGCAATTTTGCCCAGGCAGCTGTCGATAGGATAGGCGCGAGGTTGAATACGATCGACATCACCGCATGTCACTTCCGCGACCACGTTGCCGATGTAATTTATCACCTCGATTTTCCAGTGGCGGGGCCGGGCGCGTTTCCACAATTTATGGTGTCGCAACTTGCGGCACAACACCTGAAAGTGGTTCTCGGCGGCCAGGGGGGCGATGAAATTTTCGGCGGATACGCGCGCTATCTGCTCGCGTATTTCGAGCAATGCATCAAGGCAGCGCTCGAAGGCACCTACAAAAGCGGCAACTTCGTCGTAACCATCGAGTCGATCGTACCAAACCTTGGGTTGCTGCGCGAGTATAAGCCGTTGATGGCCGAGTTCTGGCGCGAAGGCTTATTCGGGGCGCTTGACGAACGGTATTTCCGCCTCATAGATCGCTCAACCGACATGAGCGAAGAGGTCGACTGGAGTCTGCTTGACAAGGAGCAGGTGTTTGAGGGGTTCAAAGCAATTTTTAACAACCAGGACAACGTCCACAAAGAAGCCTATTTCGACAAGATGACGCATTTCGATTTCAAATGCCTGTTGCCCGCACTGCTTCAGGTGGAGGATCGGATGAGCATGGCACACGGTCTGGAGAGTCGGGTGCCGCTACTAGATCATCCGCTGATCGAGTTTCTCGCGACGGTTCCGGCCGATGTCAAATTCGCCGGCGGCCGGATGAAGAATCTGCTCAGGCTCGCCTATGGGCATGAGCTTCCGACCGGCATCGCCGATAGACGTGACAAGATGGGCTTCCCAGTGCCGCTGAAGGAATGGTTTTCGGGTGAGCTTCACGATTTGGTAAGTGACACGTTCCGCAGCCGAAATGCTCGCCACCGGCCATTCCTGAACGTTGACGCTGTGCTTGCCAACCTCGACAAGGCTGGGAGGTTCTCGCGCAAGTTTTGGGGGTTGCTGAGCCTGGAACTTTGGCATCAGGTGTTCCATGATCGCGCTGCCCGGTACCGCCGAATGTTGACCGATGCGCCAGGCACGGTGTCGATATCGGCGGGCAGCTGAGGGGACGGGCCCTAAATATCGAATGCCGGGTGACGCGGCTACCACGATGGAGAGTTACGGGTAATGAGAGTTTTTGTAACCGGCGGGTCTGGCCTGGTCGGCTCTACGATTATTGACCTGTTGTTAGCGCGCGGCGACGAAGTTTTGGC
>Ga0126381_100005688_pt1 | contig 13762 bp, 14 predicted proteins | sample PanSoiMetPlot_28_FD_96465 | JGI IMG/M metagenome (GOLD analysis project Ga0126381, IMG submission 96465) | Tropical forest soil microbial communities from Panama - MetaG Plot_28 | ecosystem: Environmental > Terrestrial > Soil > Tropical forest > Bulk soil | place: Panama | collected 2016-02-17
AGTAAGTAACAATTGCAGTTGAGCCAGCCGTGGCTCTCGGAGTGCCTGAGATAACTGAAAACCCAGATCAAGACCGGCACCGGAAGCTTCTCGTACAGCATGCATGCGAGCGGCGGCTTCATCGCGGGTGTCCAATCCATGACATCCTGTGAGAAGGAGGATCGCTCGGCGGGGTGAACCCAACGCCATCCCCGCGCACCATCCGATGACTTCGTCCGGCGTCTGCCACGCCTCCGCATCGCATACCTCCTCCAGAAGCTTGGTGATCAGTTGGTTACTGACCGCCTGAAGGTGCAACGGAAGTGCCCGCGTCTTTATGGTAGTGGGTATCCGCGACGGGTCTGGAGTGACTAAGAACACATACGAACCCTCTGGGGGTTCCTCCAAGGGCTTGGTGGCAACATCCCACGCTGGCTGACTAAGCCGGTGTACCTCATCGAGGATAATCGCCTGGGAACTCGACAACAGCGAATTTCGGCTGAACGGAGCAAACAACTCACGCATATCATCGACACCATTACAATTCGCCGAGTTCTCCTCGCGAATGACTTCGACACCCAGGTCTTTTGCCGCCAGCCGGGCGAACGTGGTCTTACCGACACCAGAGATACCGGTGATCAGGTACACCTGATGGTGACTCTTGGCCTGTCGGAACTCAGCGATCTGGTCCCCGTGACCAAGTAACCCGTCCCAGGTATCGGGTCGGTAGCGATTGATTAGTGACTGCTTAGTCATAGTGCCCCCGGAGGATATCGATGATTTCCATCATGGCTTTGATCTCGTCCTTATTCCATTCGTGAAACATATCAACAATCGCACGATAGTCACCGTCACATCCCCAAGCCGGGCGCACGGGCGGTCCAACAGCCCTCACTATCTCCTGCTTCCCACGAAGTTCGCCGATCTCGAATGCCAGAGCATTTAACACCAAGTCACGAACGCGTGGGTGGTAACCGCCGTAGGGACGGTAGTCGCGATATTGGGTCAAAAAGTCATCACATTCCCGTCGCGTGGCTTCGTGGTTAGGACAGTTCCACATAAACCCATAAATCGCTTCACAATTCGACCAACGTAACCTACCGCCATCCGCATCGAGAAATGCCGCTGCCGCTTCTGAAGTGCGGTTACCCTTAACCGCACCAGTCTTCACCGGGTATCCATCTTTCATCAGTGGGTAATGTTCAACACACCACCTTATATGTTCGGGGGTGACGGTCATGCAAACTCTCTAGCTCTGATGGGCCATTGTAACCGGTCAACACTGGAATAGTTACCGACCTTTTCCATCTCGGCCCAATTGGTTCCTCGCTTCACCTCCACTACCAAAGGAACACAGAACCACGGGAACTCCCTGGCATCGAGCATGGTGTCAATAATCGTCGGCATGGTATCATCAAAGTCACGCTCGCGGTCGAAGCAGAATGTCAGGTCATCGTGTATCTGCATGTTCGCCTGGAGCAGCGGATCACCGATCTCCGACAGTCGATTCATCCCGTGCATCACGATCCGGTTGGTGGCACCCTGCACCGGGGTGTTGATTTGCTGACCGTGACCTAGTGGTGCGTGACGCCGTAACCCACCAAACAACTGCACGTAACCCTTCTCGCGGAACTGCCGCTCGATCTGATCCTGCCACTTGCGGACACCCGCGAATTGGTACCAGAACTCGTCATAGAGCTTGGTCAGTTCCTGTTCCTCGCATTCCAGCCGCTGCGCGGTACTCCACAATGCAGCACCATAGAACAGCGCGAACACCCACACCGACTTAACGTGTTGGCGTAAGTCACCCATCTTCTTCTTGTCTTTTAGACCGGCCTTGCCACCAACGAGCCGGGGCACCGCGTGCGCGATCCGCTCGGCCCACTCCATGTGAATATCATAGTCTTCCCAGAGTGCCTTGCAATAGTGACGGTCACGGCTACCACAGGCAATGATCCTGGCATCTATCTGCCCGTAATCAAACGACGCCATTGTGACAGCGGCGATCTGAGCGCGAGCCTTCTTGCCTTCCGGTGTCCGCACCGGCACATTCTGCACATTGGGGTCTTCACTATTCAGCCGACCGGTTTCAGTAAAACAAGTACCCAGATTGGTGTGAATGATATTCCCAGGATATACATTGTCACTATCGGGTGAATACGGATCGATATAAGTGCCTTTGATCTTGGCGATCTTGCGCCAATCGAGTTCTGCCTTGGCGAACGGGTGGTGTACCTCTTTTAAGACACTTTCCTTGGTTGTCCACCCGGTACCCGGCTGACCGGAACGGTCCTTAATGATGTCACGCAACATGATAATGACATGTTGCGGTGACGCCGGATTAAACTCTTGGTGGGTCAGCTTGCGGAACTGTTGGACTTCAGGCAGTGACTGTAGTACCACTTCGGCCTTGGCGAGTCTCTTTGTGTAGTCACGTTGTAACTCTTTGTTCACCTTGGCGTCGAGCGGTATCCCTTTAAGCTGCGTGAGCACAACTGTTGGAACTTGGCGTACCTTCTCCTCATACACTGCCGCCAAGTCACTTTTCTCGATGGTGCTTTTTTGAACGAGGTAGACCAACCGGTGATATTTGGCATCAATGCCATTGTAAGGTAAAAGTGTCTCCAGCGGTTCATCGACCATCCTCGCCATGTTCATCTTCGGTGACAGCTTTTTGATGTCGATCCCGAAGTATTGCTGGGTAAGCCATGTCAGTGCCAAGGCACCCGGCTTTACGTCACCGACACGCTCATCGATGACATACGCCTGAGTCATGGTGTCTTCCCACGGCACCGACCGGGCGAAGTCCTCTCCGTAAAAGTAACACGTCCACTCCATCTCAAAGCTGAGTTGGTGAACCGCCTTCTTGGCACGGGACTGAAGGAACTTCATCCACGCGTCATCGATTGTCAGTAACTGTTTCTCGGTCCACCCCGCCTCGGGGTGACGGTAGGCGAATGACACCGTCTCGTCTTCGGTGGCCACCGCTGCGGTAAGTATCTCGGAGTTCTTACGGTAGGGTCGGAGATTCTGTGTCTCATAATCGACACCGGTCACCGGCTCGGCGGCGGCGTAACGGAGGAACTCCAACAGGTAATCGAGATCGTCGCGCTTGCGACCGGTCAGGCACGTAATGTTACTGCGGGCAAATTCGGCTGTATGGACAATGGGTTCGGGAAGTCCGGCAGCAACTTCGGCGAAGGCTCGGCGTAAATCGACGGACAAGGCAAACTCATCATCATTAGCCCCGTAACCGCCATTACGCCGCTGGTGAATGATACCAGCGGGATGCAGCATCGGGTAATACCAGCAAACATGGTCACCTACCTTTATCGGGAACCTTCGACCGCGCCACAAATAGATACCACCGATCTTACCAGCCCAGGACAACGGCTGCGCGCCCATGCCAAAGATCGCGTCCGGTTGGTACAGCGCGATGTCACTTTCGACACGCGGTCGGCAACACTCACGCTCGATACGGTCAGGGTCACGGTTGTTGGGGGGCCGACAGTTGATGATATTGTTCCACCGGATGAAATCGTGAAACGCGCGGGGGATGTAAGGTCGCAGTAAGTCACCGGACTCACCGACAAACTGTACCCCCTCCTCGTCTTCCACCCGGCCCGGTCCCTCGCCCATGATATAGACCAACGGCTCGCGTGCGCCGCTCGCCTTCATCTTGGGGTGGTGTAGCCCTGGTGTGTGGTTGAGCGGGCACGCCCGACAGCCCTGCGAGCGCAGGAAACGGTCGCTGACAACGCCGGGGTTGCGTGTAGTGGACGTACCAGCTTCCGCTGGCACCAAGCCTAGCTCGCTGCCAAAACCCATCTCTCGCCCTCCTATATAAATTATACGGGCGACGAGGGGTCGATCTAGCGTTGGTTGGCAATAAAGTGGAAAAAACCTTCGGGGCCGGTCAACACCACACACCCTACGGTGATCGCCAGCGAGGTGCGGCCCGACAAGGCGCGGCGGATCAGCTTGACATCGGCGAGAACCCGAAGCTCGGCGTGACCGGCGGCACCGTCGAGTTCGACCATGTCATCAAACACGCCGGTCGCGGTGTCTGAGTAGAGTCGCAAGACGCGGACATCACCGTCATCACCGGTCACCTCGGTAACTTCCAGTTCAACCGATGCCTTTTCCGGCAGCATCGCCTCGGCACGTAACAACGCCTTAGATAGGTCACCGGGTATCTTAAACGCGACCGCGACGGCGTCCTTGTACCGGCCAACAAAAGCAGCGAAGTCGGACGGGGTGTTATCCTCGATCAGCCGGGCATAGACCGTGACATTGTAACCGTCAGAATCCTTGGCGGTTTGGCACCACACCGCATCCTCAGTAACAAAGACACGGGTACCGTCACCAAAGTGTCTAATGAGATAGTCACAAAAATCGCGCGGCCATATAACCCTGCCGGGTACCATAACCGCACAGTTGTCCAACCGGACCCAGGACACCGTCACCTCATCGGTGGCGTAGGCATCGACGTGTGACTTGCCCTGGATGATAGTCACTCCACGCTCTGCCGGTGACGCCAGCTTTTTGTTACCACACGACAGCATCACCAGCTTTATCTTGTCGATAAACGGCTTATCGACAAGACACTCCCGCTGGATGTCATCGGGGAACTGTTCGTGGAAGAGTGACTCTGTCACCGGGCGCAACGGCAAGGTGACAACGACACTGCCAATCTCGACCGACAACACCTCCCTGCGCCGCTCGGTCCTGGCTTCGAGTGTCACATTCTTGGCGGTACTATTCTTGAGGATACCGAGTAACCGTTCGCCTTCGACACCGCCGGTAAAGTCACTTAGGAACGCCACCCGGATACCCAGGATGTCGTTAAAAGCGGTAAGAGTATCACCGTCAAACCAGAAGTGACTTAAGCCGGGGACGAGGTTCTTGGTAGTACCCAATGCTGGCGATGCCAACTCGGTCACCGCCAGCAATAGGGAACGCGTAACACGCATAGGTGTCTATCGGCTCAGACGCTTGAGATCGACACCATTGTGCTCCAGCCACACGGTGATCGCCACACACGCGGCCAAGGTACGGTCGAGCGTGGTTTCCGAGTAGCTCTCGCCGTCCGTCTTGGAGATCGCCGCCTGGAGTTCCGGTACCGTGATCTCACGGTCCTTTAGGTAGTGCGGCATCACCTTGGCGTACCGTCCGCTGTCGGGGTTACGCCCGGTGCTCCGTTCGCGCGGGGCCGGGGCTGGCTTTGCCGCTGGCCTTGCTGCCGTGGCGCGTGCCGGTGTGGCGCGGGTCCGTGTCGCACGCGGCGGCGGGGCCTCTTCCGCCTCCTCCTCCTCCGGTTCCGGTTCGGGTTCGGGTTCCGGGGCCGCAACCACCCGTGCGCGGCGTGCCGGTGGCGGCGGGGCGTCATCGTCATCCGCGACGGTCACCCGTGCACGGCGTGCCGGTGGCGGCGGCGGGGGTTCCACCAGACCCTCGATCTCGGGTAGGTCTTCAGGTTCCTCCTTGGTACGCCGGTTGGCGTTGAACACCTCGGTGGCCTCGTTGACCCACTCTCTCACCTCTTCGGGGAGTTCATCAAAGTCATCGCCGGTCATCTGACCGAAGTGACGGACCAACTTGTTCTTGTAGTCCTGTTGACCGCCGGGGAAGTCTTCGCGGCCATACTCGATACCGGTGGCATCGACAATCATCTCATACAGCGACGGCTCGTCCTGAACGTCACTGTCGCTCGCCCTGCTTCGCATAAGGCACACTCCTCTGTTTCAGCGTCACAGTTAAAAACCCTTCTCACATGGTGTGCAAGAGTTCTTTTTCAACAGTCACACAAAATGCTCCGCAACTCTATCTCTAGGTGACGCTGGACAGGGACACGCTCGATAAGGTGTAGGACGGTGCGGCGTAGATACTCAGGCCACTCCTCCATAAAACGCGCCAACTCACCTAGCGGTATATCCGCAACACTGTGCTTCTCTCGCACAGCGATCTCACTGCCCCCCATGTCGGCAATAAACAGAGTGTCACCTCTGACCGCTAACTTGCGGGTGAGATCAATGATATGGCGGCTAAAGGAGCTTTGTACCAAGGACATAAAGTGCGGGTGGGTGATATCGACGCCAGGGACACCGTAGCGGTTGCGGCAGAGGATGGCGATTAGTAACCCATCCTGACATAAGTCATCGATCTCGTAGAACCCGGCGACTCTCTTATAGTTTCTCTTTGCGTAGTTAATGACCCAGCCAACGACAGGTGACGGCAAACCGCCGCGTTGAGCACACGTCATGGATGTTCCACTCCTAGAGAGAGTAGAGATAATGGGGTGACGCCCACGCCAGCGTCATCTTGGCGTGGGGGGATGTATCATAGGTTAGGGGAAAAGGCGTGTCCAGCGCAGAGCTACGGTCGCTGGACACCCCGACCGCTCTAGGAGTGGGATACAGCTATCCTCGCTCGCTCGTCCTAGCACCGGGGGACCGGTGCCCGCCCAAGACGGGAAGATAACGGTGATCCGCTTCTCGCGCCCTACTGCTACGCCCTACATAGGGGCACATACACTAAAAAACAAGTTTTTATTTTATGACCAACTTTTGTCACCAAACAGAAGTAAGTGACCAAAAATGCTTCGTGGTCAATAGCGCCGGGTCTTTGACACCGGGAGGCAGAACGCCTTGATCTACATAGAGAGTCTCGGGAAACACCCGCATCCCAGATAGGCCGGTATCGGCATCGAGCAGGGAGATACGCCGCCGCCAGCGGGGCGCGATCTCGGCGAGAAGCTCGATCTGCTCCGGGGTCGCGGCCTTGCCAAAAAGGCACGTCCCACGGATACCCTCGTACCAACCCAGGACGGTGATTCGCATCGCGTCGAAGGCACCCTCGGTGATTACCAGGGTCCGACCGCCCTGGCGCAGCCGGTCATAGTCGAGCAGGGTATGCTTGATGTTAGACGCCGCCAGCGGTAACCCGGTGCGCGCCGCATTCTCGGGATCGTGACTCAGGGTCCGGTAACGTAACTCATCGTCACCAATGGTGCGACCGGTCCAAGTGACTAGCTTGTCACGGAAGTACACCGGGATGATCACCCGGTAACTGAACGGTCCTCGCGCGGCGTAACGCAAGCCATAGTACCTCACCAACCAGTCCACCTGGGTGTCGGTGTAACCGCGTCCCTCCGGTAACGGATCGGTCAGGTACGGATAGTACATCCGGCGAGCACGCGGTGACCCGTTGATCGGGTAGTAGTCACGCGGGAACTCCAACTTGGTAACCTGAAGGATCGGTGACTGACCCATCCCCAGCTTACGGGCGATGTCATCGCGACAATCTCGGTCATTACCACCGATAGCGTTCTCACCGGCCTGGACAATGGCGACGGCTGTCTCGCGTCCGACACCGAGTAACTCTTGTATGAGCCGGTGAGGTGACCGACCGGAGTGGGCACCGGCTACCGGTTCACGCCAACAATGCCACCGCGCGTTACGGATATCGATGCCGAGATTGTTACCTTCGTCATCGCCGCAGAACGGACACTGAATACCAATGTGACCACGCGTCAGGTTGAACCCGCGTGTGACATACGGGATATTGTGACTGTCGAGGAAGTGTTCCCAGTTAAACATGTGGCGGACTGTCAGTGAAGGGTTCGTCCATGCCATTCCTGTTCCAACGAAATCACGTTGTTCGGCAAATCCTCGATGATCTTAACCCCCCGCTGCAAGTACCACAAAAGTGCGTGCAACCACACCGCCCGGCACTCAACTTCGACCGGTGTCATTGTCACCTTCGTCATGTCACGGTCATCGAAGGGGTCGAGCGCACGCCGCAGTTCCGGTTGGTAATGCCAACCTGGGTTACTCAGACACGCGCCACAGACACGCGGGTACATCTTATACATACAGATACCAATGATCAACCGACCGCAGCCGGGGCAGTCGAACTCCACCGAGTGCGGTTCGATCCAGTCATCGATGGTGCCCATGTCACTTCCGTCCTGAGAGGTACTGATGCAGGAACAGTCCGACACCAAACAACCCGACAAAGAGCGAGATGGTCAGGAACCGTTCGTAGTTACTATGGTGTGCCACTGGCCCGGTGACGGTAACCATCGGTGACAAGCCGACCACCGCCAGTGTGAACGCGGCCCACAGACGCTTAGTCATCGTCATCCTCGATCATGACTCTCGGATAGTGTTCGATCATCACACGCGGGTAATGTTCGATCAATACCCGCCGCCGTCTGCGTAAGTGCGCTTCACGCTGTTGTCGGCGTTCCTCGACGCGCTGTAACCGTTCGCGCCGTTTTGCTTCATGCCGCTTCCGTAACAATTCGACCCGCTGCCGTTGTTTCTCCGCGCGCTGTAACTGTTTCGCTTCGTGCCGCAGCCGCCGTTCCGCTCGGTCACGGCGTACCTCTTCCATAGCCGCCGCTTCCGCCGCTCGCGCCGCAGCCGCTTCACGCCGCCCTTCCTCGGCACGCCACTCGCGGTCGGCAGCCTCCTCGCGCTTGCGCTGCCGTTCGGCCTGGATGTACTCCCAGGCTAATTGTTCCTCTTGGGCCTGTTGCGCGATCCTGTCCTTGCGCCGGTCGGCTTGTGACATCATCTCGACATTCGGTGCTGTAGTCGGCGGCTCAAAGTCACCGGAACGCGCGGCGACAGCCTCGACCGGGCTGATGGTGTAACCCTGGCCGATCTGTTTGGCAAAACTGGCGAGGATGTCATCGTAGCGGTCGAAGTGTTCCGCGAACTGGGTGAGTGTCGGATACGCTGTACCAAACCCCCGGAAGCTGCCGGTGCGTTCCTGCAACCGTACCATCACCACCCGGTGCTGCGAACCACGCAGTAACCCGGAACGGCGCGGCGATGACCAAAAGCCAAAGGCGAACTTAGTCACCCTGCCAAAGGGAGAGTCCTCTTCCACCGGTCAGTCCATGCGACACGCCTCGAAGGAACCGTCTTCCTGCACGATCACCACATAGGAACAGTCGTAAAACCGTATCTCTTCGTCGCGCAGCTTGGTGTAAGCCAGGAGCGGTAACGGCGGGTCACCGGGATACGACAGTGACTTATTCGGCAGCATGGTAAAGCCGGGCTGCGCGTCCCAGCCACCGCCGTAACTGTAGTTGGTGTTGAACTGTTCCTTGGCCGGTCTGGGGTCACGGTCATCCACCAGTGACGGTAGGAACCCTAGCATATCAGGGGTAAACTGCGGGTGAACACCGATCCAAATCATCATGGGTCATCGTCCTCTGGGAGTATGGTCATCGTCCTCTGGGAGTATCCGGCGCGATGGTACCTTAATCTCACGCTCGAATATAGCCCGTTCCTCTTCTGTGGTGCGTCGCCAACTAAAAAAGGCCCGGTGCGAAACCGGGCCTTTTCCGTTCTAGTGAATCTGTGCGTCCAATGGTGCCGCCTGTTCCTCTATGACGGAAGTCTCATCCTCACTCACAACCGTCACTTCGTGATTAAGTACATCACGCACAGCGCGGCTGTCCGATATCTGACCGGCAGCGATCCGGCGGCTGAGTCTCTTTTGCCACCGGCCCATCCGGTTTTCGATCCGCATCGCTCCGACTTTTGTGTCATCCTTGAGCGCGAGGATGTCCTCGTACACCTCCGACGCCATGTCGCGCATATCGCTGGGCAGTGATTGCCAATCGGTGCTCTGCATCAAGGCCGCGAGCTTCTTCCGCATAGTCTCAGTGATCGTTTCCAAGTGGTGCGGTAACTGGATTCGCTCTGCCGCAATCTGCGGCGCGCAAATCTCGTAACCATTAGCAGTAGTGACAATCATATACGATACCGAGTTCCATTCTTGGAACATCCGTGAATGTGTCGCCGCTTTGTTCAGACGCTCGCGGTGTTGGTGACGCCGCTGTATATGACCCAGCCACGCATCACTATCCTTATCAATGCCATCGGGCGGTAGTCTTGGAATAAGCCCACGGTCTAGCAACCACTGATCAAACGCCTCCCTGGTGAGTACCGTACCGATAGGGTACTGCACGACAAAGGCGACGGCGTGTTCGATGTAGGCGTTTCTCGATACACCGGGAATGCGGACCTTGCCTTGGCCAGTGGGTGATTTGCCCCATTGCGGTGTAGTATCATCGTCAGCTTCTATCATGACACGGATACGGTTGCCCTTGGTACCTTTGACGATCTCTACTGTCATATCTTTAACTCCTTACGGATAAGTGACAAAGCCTTCTCGGCATTTTCGATTGCGGTGCGGAACTCCCCGGTGACAAAAAATGTGACACCCTTTGGCCGCTTCTTATCGTGATCGACAAGTTCCATGACAGCACTAAGCATGGACCGGCAGTTACGCGAAAAGGCACCTTGCAGCTTCTTCGCCTTCGCTTCCCAATCCTGGCGCAGTAACCTGTCCTGTTCCGCCTTTTTCTTCTGGTTGACGCGTAACTCGGCAAGCTGCCCGTTGATCTCGCTGTGGATATAACCGGCGGTTAATTCCCGATTGGTGCGCGTCGCCTCATCCACAAGATGCTTTGCTAGGTTGGCCTGTTCCGATACCGGTAACAAGTCACGCAACGCTTTCCCGGTCACCAACTTACGAAACTTGGTGACATGACTGGAGACTGTCAGATAACGCGTTACACCGGAAAAGTCGAAGTGACTTTCAACCGTCACCTTAGTCTTGGTCACTTTATTGTTGGCTAGCTCCCCTTCTGCCGCCTTGGCTGTAGCAAGGGCGTCACCGGCATCATCGATTTCTTCTTCGGCAGTGCGGAGTGCCTCTTCCGCCGCACGCCGTTCTTTTTCGTCACGCGCCGCCTGTTCCTGGGCTTCGGCTTTCTGGCGGGCGATCTCAGCCTGCCGCACCCGATCTTCGGCTTCACGCCGTTCCTTTTCAGCTTGTTTCAGTGCGGCGGTTCTCTCGGCTTCAACCTGTTCGATCACCTCATTGGTGATGCGGTCTATGTCACCGGATACGCTGAGATTAGCCTTCTGTTCTTCGACAATGTTGGGACGGAGACTGTCGCAACCCAGGAACTCTGCGATACGACGAGAGTCAATACCTTTCACACTTCTACCTCTACCTCTACCTCTACCGGGCTTGGAATTGTCCGTGATTTCACGGACAATTCCTAAGCCATTGAAATCTTTATGGGTAAGGATGCGGATAGCCGCCGCGACACTCCCGGCGGTGGCGGTGGTGTTGATACCACGATGAGTGGCGTTCTCGCGCGCGTACAAGCGGACAACGTCATCGTCCGAGTAGTCACCGACAAAGATTTCCGCGTGGTTGATACCCGCCTTCAAAGCACCTCTGATCCGGTGGTGACCGGATACAGTCTGGAGGGTGCCGTCATCCAGCATGCGGGCGGTCACACCACCCCAGAAATCGAGTTCCGATATCGAGGTACAAAGTACCGCAACCACCGCATCGTCAATCGGGTCTACGATGAAGTCGCGGTACGGGTTTGGATGCTTAACGAGTTCGCGTAGGTCAACGCGCATTACAGGCATGGGCCGTCACCTCCCATGTTAAGTTACGTACCAATAAGGTACAGGCGTAGCTTCTATCGTTTAGGTGTGTGGGTCAACGGTTTTTTCCGAAGACCTTGGGGTTCAACTGGTACCACGCGCGGTGTAGGTAACCACTGACTCTCTTGTCCCGGTAACTGTCGCGTATCTCTTTGGTCAGCTTTCCCTTGAACTCAAGGTTGTAGCCGTTGGTCATCTCCGGGATGGTGACTTCCATCTTCCGCCTGTTACCGTACTCGTCAACCACGACCTTGATGGCACGACCGACACAGTGAGCGGCACGATGACCGGGACTCTGACCGTGGTAGTGCCAACACTCACAAACCGGACAGAATACCACCCAATTGACACCCCCAGGTATCTCATAGGCCGGAAGTGTCGGTACACCTTCTCTCCAAATCTCAACCATCCTGAAGTTCCTCCCTAATCTCTCTTCTTTCCGTGACTCGATACACCCAGCATGAACCAAACCGGGGTGCCCAGGAAACAGTAATCCCCCGCCAGGAGGGATTACTGTTTGTGACTTATGAACCTGAACGGGTCCACTCAGCCCTATCACAGCTACCAGTCCTAGCAGGCACTTTGTATTTCTGGCGGTTGCTGCTTCCAGTTTGGTTCCTGCCGCTCCACAACAACTGTTACAACCATCCGGCAGCAAGACTGGCCACCACCGGGGGTTCAAGCACGGCACGTCACAAAGTGACGCCGCTACGTCCTTTGGTCGCATGATGCGGCGTGTCGGCATCCGCCCACCGGTTCCACGGTGTAGCTCTTGCCCCTGGCAGTGACCCCCGCGATTCCGCGACAGTGTGCCTTCCGAGCCGCTATGTCCCTATTGAATCTATACGTGCGAGCCGCCCTCGATCCGGCTCCGCGCGAAAATAAATTTTCGAGCCGCCCGGCGGCGGTGGCGTCAGCCGTATATCTTAAGTAGGGCAACCATGATCCGACCGGAGCGGTCACCCATGTCCTACGAACAGACACTAATAGAGTTACCGACCTACAGTCACAAACAGCTAGAGGAGGTACGAAAACGCTGTGCGTTACTTATGCAGTCGAAGTCGAGCACGGGTAACTCGGTAGAAGAGGCTGACTGGGTACTCGAAGGCGTCTTGCACGAATGTCAGCACCGTGGCATCTATGTTGGCCGGACCTTCCACCTCAAGCGGTCAGGCAGCTTCGCCGGGTTCGCCACCAAGTCGGCAGAGCTTCGCGATCTCCTGACCGAGTGTGCGCCCGGCCTGGACCCCGTCCAGCGGGTCGCACTGGGTCAGGTCTGCGCCAGGGAGCTTGCCAACCACCTCGCCGACCGGTTCAATACGCCGCCGTCCTTCAAATTGCTGATGGACCGGATCGACTGGATACCGGAGGCACTGGAACAAGCCTTCCCTGGTTACATGGCATCACGGTTACTCGGACTCACGGTGAGGTACGATGGCACAGGGAAGTGACGAACGTTTCACCACCGCGATACAGGAATCTATTTGTACCTGTATCGCGTTTGGCACTGATGACAATGCAGCGTTCGTCGCCAGTGCGGTAGATGTAACTCTATTAGACACACCACTGAACGACATCGTCGCACAGTGTCTGAGTTACCGAAAAAAGTACCACAAGGCACCCGGCACAGAACACGTCGAAGACATCTTCGGCACGATACTCGGTAACGGCGAAGACAAGCGTCACAATAGTTACCAACGTATCCTGCAACAAATGGTGCGGTTGTCACGCACCATGAACACCCGGTTTATCGCCGATCAGGTCGGTGAGTTCAACCGCCGCCGCAGCCAGCGGATCGCGCTCTACAAGGCAGCGGACCTGTACACCGCCGGGGGTGACGGTGTCGCCGATCAGATCGATGAGATATTCCGAGAGTCACTAAAAGCTACCCATTCACTGTCACGCAACACCGGATTCACCCTGGCTGACACCGAAGCCCTTGGGTTCCTCGACCGTAATGCCAGTCACTTTTGTGTCCTGGGGATAGAACCGTTTGACCGGATCGGGTTACAGCCAACCAAGCGAGAGATGCTGGTGTTCCTCGCCGCGAGGAATAAGGGTAAGTCACAATTCCTCCACCACTGCGGCAAGATGGCGTTGTTGAAGGGCTGGAAGACGGTACATTATACCCTGGAGAACAGCGCCGAGATGACCGCGATGCGTTACTTCCAATCACTGTACTCCGGGGTCAAGCGTGACGGTGACTACCGGTACACCACGTTCTCGGAGCGCGCCGGGGCGGTCGATTTGCGTACCACGGTGTTACACCCCGACTTTGTCATCGACCGGCACAA
>Ga0126381_100005689_pt1 | contig 13762 bp, 12 predicted proteins | sample PanSoiMetPlot_28_FD_96465 | JGI IMG/M metagenome (GOLD analysis project Ga0126381, IMG submission 96465) | Tropical forest soil microbial communities from Panama - MetaG Plot_28 | ecosystem: Environmental > Terrestrial > Soil > Tropical forest > Bulk soil | place: Panama | collected 2016-02-17
CAGCAGACTCACGTTCAACGTGTTCGCGAGCCGCGGCAGTTTACCACCATTCTGTTTTGCGTCGGGAACGTTCTGCGAAATGCATGTCCAGAGTTCGTCGCGTAATCGCGCCTGGCGCTGCTGTTCGGCATCACGATCGCGTACCGCGAATTCCGCGGCGGCAGCCATAGCGGCGATGCCTGCGACATTCTCGGTCCCTGGGCGCCGCTCGTTTTCATGCGCGCCACCGAACATGATTGGCTGGATCGACAAGCCGCCGCGCAGGAACAGAAACCCAGTTCCTTTGGGGCCATAGAATTTGTGCGCGGCAAAACTTGCGGCATCGACGAGCGAGAGGTCGATCTCGATCTTACCGAACGCCTGCACCATATCGCTGTGCAGAAGCACGCCGCGCTCGCGGCAAATTTGCGAGATTTCTCGCAGCGGCTGAATCACGCCGGTCTCATTGTTCGCGGCCATGATTGAAATGAGACGCGTCTCCGGACGAATTGATTTCGCGAGCTGCTCGATATCGACAAGTCCGTCACGCGAGACATTCAGCCAGGTTACTTCAAAGCCTTCCTGCTTTTCCAAATGCTCGACCGCGTTGAGCACTGCGTGATGCTCGGTCTTGGCTGAGATGATGTGGTCGCCGCGTTGCATTCTGGAGCGCGCCAGGCCGAGGACGGCAAGGTTGCATGATTCGGTTGCCCCGCTGGTGAAAATAATTTCGTTCGGTTTGATGCGCAGTAACGCCGCAAGCATGTCCCGAGCATTGTCGATCGCCGCGCGCGCTTCGCGACCGGCTGCATGCACGCTCGAGGGATTGCCAAAGTACCTGTCGAGATATGGCAAGATGGCTTCGCGCGCTGGCTCACAGAGAGGTGTCGTTGCGTTGTAATCCAGGTAGATCATCAATTCTTCCTTTTAATTTTCCTCTTGCTCTTACTCATGCTCGTCGCTGTTGTAGCCGCGTCTCTGTGAGACGCGTGGCGCTGGCTTTCGAAACATGTCAGCGTTGCGCTTTGCAGGGCGAAGCGGCTACAGGATTGGAGCGTTTTCATCCTTGGAATTCATCACGCGTAGTCTTCGGCGGCTTCTTTCTCTTTGGCACGATGCGCAACTGTTTCTCCTCATAATATACCAGCGAATCGGGCGGGACGCTTTGCACAAGAAAAACGTTGCCGCCAATTGTCGATCTTGCGCCAATGACGGTTTCGCCGCCGAGAATCGTTGACCCGGGATAAATCGTCACGTCGTCTTCGACGGTTGGATGTCGTTTCCCACCTTTTTTAATTTTGCCGTGCTCGTCCTTCTGAAAACTGCGCGCGCCGAGTGTGACCGCGTGATAAAGCTTAACGCGCGCGCCAATCTCCGTCGTCTCCCCAATTACCACCCCCGTGCCATGGTCGATAAAAAAATGCGAGCCAATCTTCGCCCCGGGATGGATATCGATCCCAGTTCGGCTGTGCGCCCACTCCGTCATGATGCGGGGAATCAACGGCACCTTCTCGTAAAGCAGATGCGCCAAGCGATAAATCGCGACGGTCTCCAGCGCGGGATACGCGAGAATGATTTCTTCGTAGCTCCTTGCCGCCGGGTCCCCTTCGTAGGCCGCGTCAATGTCGGTCCAAAGGATGCGGCGCACGGACGGCAATTCCTTCAAGAACACGTTCAAGACTTCTTCCGCTTTTGCTTCGGTTGCGTCGTCGGGCGGGATTTTGCCGAGGCTTCTGCAAATTTCTGTTTTTAATCGTGCGTGCAAATGTCTGACGCGAATGCGAGTGGTATCGGCCAGGTCTTCGGAGCTCACGAGCGCCTGGCTGCGAAACCCGGGGAACATCAAGCTCATCAGCTCGGCGCAGGCCGCTTCGATGGCGAGACGCGACGGCAGCGTGGCCGCGGCAGCGAGATAATTTATGCCGCCTGTTTCACCGTAAGTCTGCAGCAGTTCCTCAACCGCGTAGCGGTCCGTCGAATCCATCGAGAGAAATATGCGACGAGATACGAGCGAACAAAAGCGAAAGTACGGGTAGTGATAAATCGAGTGCACCATTGGCGGAGAGGCAATCCGTTCAAACCATCTCGCAGAACACCACCGATACTGATTCGCCACTGGGACGAGACCGTGTTTAACCGCGTTTTGATGCACATAATTCAGTCGGGCCAAATACGACTTCTGGTAAGTCAGCTTTGTATCCCAGAAGTTATGCCAGACTTTACGCGCTGGCGTTTGGTCCTGTCGGTTGATCCAACCCGCGGTGCGCGTGTGGAGCGCTCCTAACATTTGTGACAGACTGCTTGCGTCTGCCGAATCACTCGGAGAATGACTAACGAAGTGGTAGTGATTCGAGAACACTGCCCAAGCTTCGAGCTTCCAAGAGAACTCGCGCGCTAGGGTGAGAAGACCACACTGCAAAATGTCGAGACGCTGCGGTGTGCGAAAATGATGCGCTTTGAGGTAAGCGCTGGCTGTGACGAAGTACGTGCCGTTCTCCGAAAGTTAATGTGTGGGTGCGTGCGGCCACGGCACTGCAGGCGCGGGCGTGGCGAAGAAAGTGACTAGGCGGAAGCCAAAATACAACGATTTTTCGGTTCGGCGGGGACCTTCTAAAAAGCGGCAGAGCACTGCCGCACTCCAAAACATGGCCGTCGTTGGACGCTTGCGCTACGCGCTTGCGTGTTGGAGTGCGGCGGTCTCCGCCGCCTTGGTATGTGCCGAGTCTAATAGCCAGGCAATATGCCCGCTCGACCTAAGAGCCAGGGATTGCCGTGTTAAGCCCCGCGTGCGTTCAGCCATTGCAGGGCGAAGCGCGCTACTTCGCGCGAATTTTTTAAATCAAGTTTGTCTTTGATGTGTGCCCGGTGGGTTTCCACCGTTTTGGGGCTGAGACGCAGTAGCCTGGCGATCTGACGCACATCGTGACCTTTGCCGATCAGTTCCAGAATTTCCAGTTCACGATCACTCAGTCTCTCGACCGCGTCAGCCTCGCCTTCGGCTTGGCGATGCGCGAACTTTGTGATCACCTGGGCCGCCATCGCTGGGCTGAGATAGGGTCGGCCATTAAAAACTTCGCGAATTGCGTGAATGACGTTGGCCATTGCTTCGTGTTTCATGACGTAGCCTTCCGCACCCGCGCGCAGTGCGCGCAATGCATAGAGCGATTCATCGTGCATCGAGAGCACCAAAATTGGCAGCTGCGGAAATTCTGCGCGGATGTTTTTGATGAGCTCAATGCCATTGGCGCCTGGCAAACTGAGATCGACAATCGCCATATCGGGATGCAGTTTCCGAATTACGTCCATCGCTTCCACGGCGTGGCCAGCCTCGCCGCAGACGGCGAAGGTGCCATCAGAATGAATCATTTCCTCGAGGCCCTTTCGAAACAGTGGGTGATCATCCACGATTACAATGCGTTTCGCCTCTGGCGGTTCAGATGGAGGATTCTTACTCATGGATCGCGCAACTGTTCGTCGAGCTGCAGCTGATTTGGTTGAAGCAGGGTCCATGGTAAGCTGTGATCTTCCTTTGATCGTCTATTAAGGGTTCGCCGCTCGGTGACGCGTTAGATGCCGAAAATTTAGGTTGGCAGGGAGTGGCGCGCTCGCGCGCTGCGCTGGCAATTGTTTCGCCTGACCGTTTCCAGTGAGCTCGGCGATTGCAGTAAAAAACAGGATACACATGTCCCGCCTCGTTTTGGAGAATCGATCTCCAAACGGCCGCCGAGCAACTGAGCGCGGTAATTCATAATGTGAAAACCGAGGCCTTGCTTCAGTCTCGGCTCATTAGAGAATCCGATGCCGTCATCGATTACGCGCAAAACCATTCCCCGTTGCGATCGCTCTAATTTGACGAGAATTTGCCGTGCCTGAGCATGTTTGTTCGCGTTAATGACTGCTTCTCGCGCGATCCGATAGAGGTGCGCTGCCGCCATGTCATTGTCGATACGAAACGACGGTCTGACTTCCAGCCGGCATGGTGTCCTCCAGATTTCCCGGTCAACCAAGCCTTCCAGCGCGCTGACCAGTCCGGCTGCATCCACGTCGACCCGGTGTAATGCGCGGGAAAGATCGCGTGTGTTAACCGCGGCGTCGTTCACCAACTGGGCAATTTTTTCGATGTCCTCTGCGTCGATCACCCGATGGTTCCTTAGCCGCAACGCGATCGAGCGCGCCATGAACGCGACTGCAGTGAGGTGTTGGCAGAGACCATCATGCAGTTCTTGCCCTAGCCGCTGTTGCTCTCGGTCGCTCACCGCAAGAATTTCCCCCTCTAGTCCTTTGCGCCGCTCGATCTCACCTTTTAATTCTTTGTTTGCGATGTGTAGCTCACTTGTTCGCTGGCGAACGCGTTTTTCCAAGAGTTCCTTTGAATCTTGCACTGCGGCTTCTGCTTTTCTGCGCCGGGTGACGTCAGTAATCGAACCGAACCAGCCGATCACATTGCCTTCCGAGTCCCGGTCCGGCGTATACACACCCTGCAGCCAAGGTGCTCCGACACCCTTCAATGACACCTTCGCTTCGTATTCCACCTTGTGGCCTTTCAGCACCTTTTCGACATAGGGCAAAATTGCCTTCAGGCCGTCCTTGCCCATGATCTCAACCATCGGTTTGCCGGCGATTTCTTCAGGCTTGCGGCCCAGCATTTGCGCGTAGGCGCGGCTCACGTAGCGGTACCGCAGATCGCGGCTACACCGCGTTAACATGAACGGCGTTTGTGTGACGATCAGGTCGAGCTCGGCTTCTTTTTCTCGCAGGGCTACTTCTGCGCGTTTGCGCTCGGTGAGATCGATGATGGCAGTTTGATAGAGTAATGCGCCATTGTGCATCGAGGCAACGACTGGTGTGCTGGAAAGATAAGCATGAATGATTTTGCGTTTTACATCCTTGAGCTGCAGTTCTGTCTCTACGCGAGTATCCGAACATCGACACCGCAGCAGGTGATGTAGAAAAAGAGCAGTGTCTTCCCTCGCGACAAAAACCATAAACGGCATGCCGATCAAACGCTCCCGGGGTATTCCGAAAAGCCGAGCGGCTGTCAGATTAATTTCCTCAATGCGGCCCGAGCGATCGAAGCTCACGTAGCCGGTCGGCGCGAGATCGTAAAGATCGGCATATCGCTGCACGGCGTGATCGAGCTCCCGCGACCGGGGAGCGACACCGCAGGTCTTACGAGAAGATTTCTGCCGCGAAGCGTCTCGCATGGACAGGCCACGCAGTGATCCAAGTTTTTTCCTCGCAGCGTCGACGTCTGTGTTCTTTCTCATGATCACGCTAGTAAAATCGCTGCAGAACGTTTCGAGAGACGCCCTTTTTTGCGATGGGGAACTTTCGCTTTCTTCATAAGCGATCGAACAAATTCGCGAACTTTGGCGACCGATTCCAGATAGTACGACGCTATGGTAGAAAGGCAAAGGCGGAAAGCGTGGCTGTAACGGCGGTCTTCCGACCGCCGAAGGGCAGAGACGCTGGGAGCGCGGCTTCAGTAAAACGGCGCTCGGAGAGCGCCGCTACAGAAAACGATGCTCAGAGGTGCCGCCCCCTTAGAAGTGCGACAGTCAGAGACTGCCGCTACAGCTCACCGCTTTTTCTCGCTGCCGCTTCCGCTATTGATGTCCACTAGCGTAAGGACCGCGCCGTCGATTTTGTTGTCGGTCGTGCGGTAGGGCCGAATGCGCAGTGAATACAATCGGTCTTGCTTGTCGCGCACCTCGCGCTCGCACACGTGCAACGAATCGATCACTTCGTGAACGAGCTTTTCCAAATCGGGCATGTCGATGTTGGGTTTGAGCTCGGTGATGCGGCGGCCGACATCGGTATCGGCGACGTTAAACGTATCGCGCGCGGGCGGTGTGGCCCGGCGGATAGTGAGATTGTTGTCCACCATCACGATGGGCAGATGAATGCTGGTGAGCAGATTGTTCAGGTCGCTGTTGATCGACATGATCTCGAAGTTGCGGTTGCTCAGCTCTTCGTTCAGCGTGGTCAGCTCTTCGTTGGTGGATTGCAATTCTTCCTTCGCTGTCTCCAGCTCTTCGTTGGTGGATTGCAATTCTTCGTTGCTCGATTCAATTTCTTCGTTAGCGGACTTTAGCTCCTCGTTAGTCGCTTCCTGTTCCTCGATGATGGCCTGAAGCGATTCCTTGCTCGCGCTCAGCTCCTCGCGCAGCGTCTGTATTTGCGCTTCGGGCCCAGCCTTCTTCCGTTTTTCTTTTTTTGTTTTAGGCACGGCTTTCTTTTCGGCGCCACCGACTTCGGTAAAAACGACCAGCGCCCAGTTCAGTTCCGAGTTTGGCACTCTGAATGGCACTACTTCCAGGCCCAGCTCCATCACTTGCGTGTCGCGTTTCATAAACACGTGTTCCTTGCGCGCGGGCTGATCGCTGCGAAACGCGCGGTGAATCGTGGCGCGTAGATCGGGCACCAGACTGGCTCTGGCCATGTGCAAAAGATTAAACGTGGCCGGTCCGGGCGCGTGTTCCAGATAGGGCGAAGTTTTACCCCGAAATTGTCGCACCATCATGTTCTCATCGATGACCACGCCGGCGGGCGCATAGGTGCCCAGCATGATCCGGTCGGCCATCTCCTGAACGTGCACATTGAAATCGCGCGCCTCCACAGGCGCCGGCGCAAGGCGTGCTGGCTCCAGTGATCTAATACCGGAGTAAGTGCCAGGCGGAATACGCATCTCCAGTTCCCGCCGGCCCGGCAGCACTTTCTTAGCGAAAATTTTGTTGCGCTTGTCCACCAGTTCGAACAGATCGCTGAACACGCCGATCGCTTCCGAGGGCCCCAGCACCAAATAGCCGCCGGAGTTGAGGGCGTAGTGGAAAATGGGCAGCGCGCGCTTCTGCAATTGCAGCCCAAGGTAAATCAATACGTTGCGACAACTAATCAGATCGATTCGGGAAAACGGTGGATCAGCGGTGATGTTTTGGCGGGCGAACGTGCAGAGATCGCGCACGGTGGCGTTGATCTGGTAAGTGCTGTCGAGTTTTTTGAAGAAACGTCGCAACCGCTCCGGCGAAACATCTTTTTCGATTGCGCTGGAATAAATGCCCAGGCGGGCGCGGTCGATAACGCTTTCGCTCAGGTCAGTGCCGAAAATCTGCACCCGTATCTTCCCGGCGGCGTCGCCCAGCGCTTCCAAAATGCAGATGGCCAGCGAATAAACTTCTTCGCCCGTGGCGCAGCCCGGCACCCACACGCGCAAATCGCCTTTGCGTTTTTTCTGTTTGATCAGCGCGGGAATGAATTTTTTCTGCAACGCCATGAACGCGCGCTTGTCCCGGAAGAACTGGGTCACGTTGATGAGCAGATCATTGAACAGCTCGTGAATTTCTTTCGTGTTGCCGCGCAGAAAATTCGTGTATTGCCGGAGCCGCTCGATGCGGTGCAACGCCATGCGCCGATGGATTCGGCGTTGCAACGTCGATTGCTTGTAAGTGCTGAAATCGACCCCGGTATGTTTTTTTAATGCGAGAAAAATGCGGCTTAAATCGTCGAGATCAGCGTGTCCGGTTTGCGCTTCCACGCCCTCGTCGAGTGACTTCTTAATATACGGGTGCTCGGCGATCCGCTTCAGTTCGTGCGCGATTTCCTTGGGCGAAAGCGCGGCATCGACGAATCCCGACAAAATCGCGTTGCGCGGCATGGCGGGAAATTTCGCGCTCTGTTCGTCCTGCGCGAAAGTGATTCCGCCTGCCGCTTTGATGGCGCGCAATCCCGCGGTGCCGTCGCTGCCCCCGCTTCCAGAGAGCAATACGCCGATCGCGCGCGGGCCTTGTTCTGCCGCCAGCGATTCAAAGAAATTATCGATGGCCAGCGTGGGTCGCCCCGTCCAGTCGATCAACGTGAGCGCGCCATTCTTATAAAGCAGCCCTTTGTTCGGAGACAACACATAGACGGTATTCGGCTCCGGCTTGACCCGTTTGCTGATTTCGACCACCGGCATTTGCGTTGTCCTTGCCAGCAAACTCGGCAACCGGCTGGCGTGCGTGGGGTCGAGATGTTGCACCACCACGAAAGCCATATTGTTTTTTGGCGGCAACGCTTTCAACAGCTCGGTTGCCGCTTCAAACCCGCCGGCGGAACCGCCAATGCCGACAATCGGGTAACTTAAAGTCTTTTTATCATCTCTTCGCTTGCCCGGTTTTGATCTCGCCGATGTGGATCGCGAACTGTTTGTTCTCGCTGTTGTGGGCGATGCATTCTTCTTCGCCGTTTGTTTTCGCGGCATGGCGGTTTTTATGTTAATTGCGGTCTCCACATCAGACAAGCTTCGATTGCGACAGGTAGGACGCGATGTCCTCGACGCGTTAGCGATCAAATGCGGCTCCGCCGCCGGATTTCACCCAGCACCTTCGGCGATTCTTTTTCTATCGTCTTCGGAGAAGCCGATCCACCCGATTAACGAACGAATCACGATTCAGTTATGTGAGGGGCGGGTTCTCCCATGACCAAACGCAATGTCATCGTTGTCGGGACGTCTGCTGGTGGAGTGGACGCGCTTTGCGAACTCAACAGGCATCTGCCTAAGGATCTCGACGCTTCGGTTTTTGTGGTGATGCATATCGGCACTCAAACAATGTTGCCGCATATTTTAAGTCGCTGCGGGAAGCTCCCTGCCGTGATTGCGGAGAATGAAAAACATTATCAACGCGGCTGCATCTATTGCGCACCGCCGCATTGTCATTTGTCGATTAAAGATCACAGGACTGTCCTCACACGCGGGCCACGGGAAAATGGGCATCGCCCTGCAATCGATGTCTTATTTCGCAGCGCTGCTCGCGCTCATCGCTCGAAAGTCATCGGCGTGGTGCTAAGCGGCGGACGCGATGATGGCTCGGCGGGTCTCTTTGCTATCAAAGAACGCGGCGGCGTTGCGATTGTTCAGGATCCAGCCGAAGCCCTTACGCCGAACATGCCCGAGAATGCGCTCAGAGTGGTTGATGTCGATTTTTGTTTGCCAGTTCGGCAGATCGCTGATGTCCTCGTTCAACTCGTCAATGGCAAGGCCACCAATATCACAGAATCGCGAACTGAAGGAACCTCTATTGAGGCTCAAGCAACTGCCAATCATCCGACAAGCGAACCGCCGGGCGATCAAATTCCAGTCACCTGTCCGGAGTGCAACGGGCACTCTACGAACTGAAGGACGGTGAGCAGGCGCATTTCCAGTGTTTCGTCGGGCACCGCTTTTCGCCCGAAAGCTTGAGTGAACAATACACCGAGGCGCTTGAACGCGCGCTCTGGACGGCTATTCGCAAGTTGAAAGAACGCGTGGTGCTGCAGAAGGAGCTTGTCGAACGCAAGAGACGCAACAAAGGCGAAACAGAACTGATGAAGCGGCTCGAAGAATCGGTTGTGACGGCGAGACAAGACCTGAAACTTTTGGGTCAGATTTTGGATCGGGTTTTTGAATAACTAACACGTCATTGGTTCCTCAGTCGGAATTCCTATCTCCACCTACCCATCAGCCACAGAAAACTTCGCTGAAAATACGCTGGAACGGCTCGCGGAATCCGAAACTAACAATGGGTACAAGTTGTTAAATTTAGGGGGAGATAAAGATGAACGAACAATCCTTCAATGTGGCTGAGCGGCGCAAATTTGGAAGCAGCTGGGTCAACATCCTTTTGGGCATCTGGGTGATTGTCTCGCCTTTCGTGCTCGGGAGTCACAGCCCGAAAGGGATCTGGAACAACGTCGTGACCGGTGTTGTGGTGGGCATTCTCGCGGTCATCCGCTTGAGTATGCGCCAGCAGGGATGGAGTTGGCTCAATTTGATTCTCGGGATATGGCTCGTGATTTCGCCATTCGTGCTGTTTCTCGGCACAGCGGCGATGTGGAACAATGTTATTCTGGGGATTCTCATTGCCGCGTTGGCCTTGACTAATACCTATTCGAAAACATCCGCTCTACCACAGAGCTGACGAGAGAATCGTTTTGATCTAAGGCTTTCGCCCCAAGGTCCGCCCATCGCGGACTTGTTGTGCACGAAGTTGCGAGGGGTAGTGCCCTCACCAGCTCGATGCGGCCATGCGTTCTTCGATCAAATCACGCTCAATCTCCCAGCACCGCAGCGCTGAAAACAAGAGCCTGTCAGTTTGTTCAAGCTCTACAGGTTCATCGTCGATGATCTCCGGCGGCCATGCTTGGGAATATTGCTTCGATCTCTGTCGTCTGCGTCCGGCATTCGCCTTTCGCCACCGTCTGTGCGGTCGTGCTGCTCCCATCAGTGATCTCTCCTCATGGATGTTTTCCTGTTGGTGTCTTCGTATCGCGACATTGGGGTCGTTGTGACAAATCGTTCGGTAGCTCGCGCTCGCATTTTCTGCTCGAATTAAAATCCTGAATTCCTCAAGCGACTCAAACAATCCGCTACGATGGCCAAGCAAGATCTGAAACTTTGTCCGTGAGGTGTTGGGCCGCATCAGGATACCGTAGGGGCACCCCGCTGCGGCGTCTTCTCGGCGCAGGGCGCCTGGCCACGGCCTCAACCGGAGCCCGCAAGCCGGCGAAATATTGCGTGTCGAACGCACGGAGAGCTGCCGCGACCGTAGCCCCAATTCCAACGATACCTTCTTCAATGTTTGCCCCAAGCAACGCGATCCAAAGCTCGCTGCGAAAAGATAATCGCGGACGGCGCACAGCCGATGGACTGCCGGGATGAGCCGTACAATAAAGCTCCATTTGTTCCATCGCGGTTGCTGCAAAATCCGTGACGCGACGCCCACGCGAAACCTGACCGTTGTTTTTCTGCATGTGCGTCTAGTAACGCATGCGTGGGCTGGATTGGATGTGGTTTTTTGTTGTAGCCGGGACCGTTGATCCCGCGGATACGAACGCATTCCTCCTTTTTACACGAGCCGGGATCACGTATCCCGGCTACAGCACACAGCGCGATAAGGTTTTCACCGATGGGAGAATCCACCACGCGCCCGATTGTGCGATCACTTCCAGGGAAGGTATATGTTTGACTGTGCCGTTATCTCCTCCAGTTACATTATCGGACGTTGATAAACTGGATGCGCTGCGCTGGCTCGATCAATTTCGGCAATGGCGTTCACTCGATGAGAAACGTTTCTGCCTGGTTTGTGGCAAAATCATTACCGGCCGGCAAATCCAAGTTGCGGGTGGAACACGTGGTAATGGACCGCTAAGACTCAGTTGTCCGACGGCGCGGTGTAACTCAATTCCGATGGATTGGGTTCTGCCCACGGATGAAATCCTCGCCAAGGTCGAGATGATGGCGGCCGAAGAACGCAAAGCTGCGGTACCGAGGCCGACTAATCATAGCAACGGAGGACCTGAGCGCCCCAATAGAGGGCACAACGGGATCGCATCGCGATTACGCAACTTCGCGTTTCATTTCAAGCGGGGTTCTTAAAGCTGTCCCCTCCGACTAGTGCGGGCCTTAGCCCTGGGCGGGCCCGCAGACTTCGTACATCCAGCTCCCGCTGGCACGAATTCAGGCGCTGTAGCCGCGGCGCTGTGTCGCCGTGCCATCGGGAACAACACCGTGAGCGCGCTTGGACGTAAGCGAGACGGCTACAACCTTCTGAGGTGGTTACTAGGATTTTACCCGACCACACAATCATCCACCGCCCCGATTGTGCGCTTCGATGCAAGGAGCAGACTGCTTTCTGAATTATGACCGCCCATCTAAAACTCGATGATCGCCTCTTGGTTCTACGTACGGAAGATCGATCTAGAACCTGGAGATCGCTCGACGACGAGCGTCTTTGCATTATCTGTAAAAGAAGATTTAACGGCCGCCAGGTGGAAATCCGCCGCTTGCTCAGTGGCAAATATAAATTGCACTGTCCCACCGAAGGCTGCAATTCGAGGCCCCATCTGTGGATCTCTTCAGCGACCCCGCGGGTCTCTCATATAATTGAATCGGACTGGTGGCGCGCCGCCAATAAAAAGCACGAACGCCGTGCGCCTATCTCAGTGCTGCAAGCACACGCTCATCGCGTATGATTGACTCCACTCTTGATCAGCCTGGAGTAGCAGCCGTGCCAGACGAGGTGCTGATGAAAAATATTTCGCGTCGGCGTCACGACGCGCTCAACGAGTTGTATGGCCGGCATAGCAAGAGATTGCGAGCGACGATCGATGGCGTCGTTCATGAAGAGGCCGAAGCTGACGATGTTTTGCAGGAGATTTTTCTTCAGGTTTGGGAAGAGGCAGGTCGTTATTCGCCAAAGGCGGGCAAGCCGCTCGGATGGATGGTTACGATTGCGCGGCGCCGAGCAATCGATCGACTACGTCGGCGCCAAGCTTATTCTCGCGCGCGAGAGCGCTATGAGAGGCGAGTGATGCCCGATTCGCAAAGCCCGCGTCGCGACGCCGCTGAACCATTTATTTTGAACGATCTCCGCCAATTCTTGAAGAAGAACATCCGGGCGTTGCCTGAATTTCAACGCCAAGCGGTCGAGTTGGCGTTCTTCAAGGGATTGAGCCACAGGGAAATTGCCGCCGCGACGCAGGCACCGCTTGGGACGGTGAAGACACGCCTCGAGCTAGGCTTGCAAAAACTAACTCACGCACTTAGACCGCTGCGCCACAAAGTGTGACGCGGCCGCGATCAGTGGCCGCGCCCAAAGCCGAGTCGAAAGCGACAACTACGGACTCGGCGAAGTATTGACGTTTACTTCGGTTTTCGTTGGTCGCCGGGGCTGGGGATTGACTTATCACGGTGGTGTTACTTTCTTTCTTCTCCGCAGAGGGATTAGGCACTGTTGTTTCCTTTTGTTCACAGGCTGCCAACAGGGCCATGCCGGCGAGCAGACAAATGTATTTTTTCATGCAAACGATTCGTATTTCGGAGGAAAAATTTGCCGCCTTCTGCGGCGTAATATTCGTTCAGTTCACGAGTTGAATCAGGCGCGCATGCGTTTGTTTCAATGATCTCAGGCCAACGATCGCGCTTTCGCAGGCGAAATAATTATCGCTATGACAAGAGTGGGATTCAAAGGCAGTTGGAACGAAATAAAAGGCAACTGAAGCAGAAATACGGGCAGTTGACCGATTACGACCTCGCGTTTTCGGAGGGCAAAGAGGGTGAGCTGCTTGGGCGGCTTCAGCAAAAACTCGGGAGATCCAAGGAAGATTTGCGAAGGCAAATCGAAAAGTGGTAAACCCGGGCCAAGGTTTTTGCTGTTATCTGACTAGCGCCGGAGTACTGCGTAGGATTATGTGAAGAGAGCGCCGTTGGCGCTGTGTCGCGTTACAATCTCAGAAGTTGTGATATATTCCGGCGATGCAAACTCCTGAGATTACGGCTTATTTGAAAACTTATTGTGGCTGGAGCGCCGGCGTGCGTGCCGTGCTGGCCAAATACAATCTTGCATACACAGAAAAGGATATTATCCAGAATCCGGCGTTCCGGTGGGAAATGGAAACAAAAAGCGGACAACCGCTTTCGCCCTGTGTCGAAATCAATGGTCACATGTTGGCTGACGTCAGCGGTGAAGAAGTCGAACAGTACTTGATCGACAACAAACTCGTCCAGCCCAGCGACGCCGCGACAGACGTTCCGACCAACGCGCCTTGTGCGACCGAGCAACACGAGGGCGTTGTGAAGCTGAATTTGTGATTTGTTAAAAGGGTTACAACGTTAAAAGCTTAAATCGTTGAACCGCTGAAAGGTTGAAGAGTCAGAAAGGTTAAGCCGCTTTTAACCTTGTAACTCTTTTAACTTTTTTAACCTTTCAGCGATGAAATTCTTCGCCCGCCTCCGCTCCAGGAAAAGAAGCGGGAGCCGCCTTTTCCG
>Ga0126381_100005690_pt1 | contig 13760 bp, 13 predicted proteins | sample PanSoiMetPlot_28_FD_96465 | JGI IMG/M metagenome (GOLD analysis project Ga0126381, IMG submission 96465) | Tropical forest soil microbial communities from Panama - MetaG Plot_28 | ecosystem: Environmental > Terrestrial > Soil > Tropical forest > Bulk soil | place: Panama | collected 2016-02-17
CGGGAAGATGACATGCGCTATGGACACTTCCATCCTGCGTCGTTTAGCCGGTTTGTCGCGAAGCTCGATCCGGACAAGCGCCCCGTGGCGCTCCTTCATCGCATTGCGACCAGTGACCTTAGCCTTTACCCGCCTAGCTCGCCGCCGACTGCGGCGAGTTACGCAGAGGATTGGACTCCGTGGGGAGGCTACGACAATCCTTACAACTTCGGAGAACTTACCGTCGACTACTCTCCGATTGAGAGTCCGGTCCCGACGGGACCTTGGCGGTCCGTCGAATACCCTGGCACCGTGTTTGGGCGCGAATGCTTCATCGATGAATTGGCACATTATGTTGAAGTCGATCCCATCTCTTTGCGAATGGAACTGTTGAAGCCCGCCAAGGTCTTGCCTCTCGGCGATGACCTCAAATTGGATCGCCTCCGATTGCTCCATCTTCTGGAGTCTGCACGCGAAATCTCCAAGTGGGGCGAGCCGATGCCCTCCATCGCAGGGCGGCGCACTGGACGCGGCTTTGCCTGCAACATCTACCATGGCGCAACGCACATGGCACAGATCGCTGATGTCTCGGTGGGCAGCGGCGGTGATTTTCGCGTGGACCGCATTGTATGCGTCCTGGACGTGGGGCAGCCGTTGAACCTTCTCGGCATCGAAGCGCAAGTCGAAAGCGCCGTTACCTGGGGTCTCGCTGCCGTCTTGAAAGGCGGAGTGCGTTTTGCGAAAGGCCAGTCGCTTCTGACGAATTACGTCGACTCCGCAGTCTTGCGAATAAAGGACAGCACGCGAGTGGAGGTTCACGCTTTACCAAGCACTGTGGCGCCCTCGGGATTGGGCGAACAGCCGGTGCCCCTGGTGGCCCCCGCTGTTGCGAATGCGATATTCGCGGCCACGGGCAAGCGAATCCGCCGCGTGCCGATCAGCGCTGCCGATCTGCGTGCGGCTTGAGAGCCGGTTTTATGCGTATTTTCATCCAGCGCAAAGTTGTTGTAGGATAAGCGCCTGCTTGAGGAGGTCCCCATGGCTATCATTTTTACCTTGAACGGCAAGTCTCAGTCCGTGGATGTCAGCCCGGACATGCCATTGCTTTGGGTGCTCCGCGACACGCTGAACATGACCGGCACGAAGTTCGGCTGTGGCATGGCGCTTTGCGGTGCCTGTACGGTGCATATCAACGGCGAAGCGAGGCGCTCGTGCATCACGCCAGTTTCGGATGTGGCGGGGAAGAAAGTGACCACCATCGAGGGCCTGGCCATGGGTGAAAACCATCTTCACCCCGTCCAGCAAGCCTGGATGGAGGAAGACGTTCCGCAGTGCGGCTATTGCCAGTCCGGGCAAATCATGTCTGCTGCAGCGCTGCTCTCCAAGAAACCCAACCCCACTGACTCAGACATTGATGATGCCATGAGCGGCAATATCTGCCGCTGCGGCACGTATCAGCGCATTCGCAAGGCCATCCATCGGGCCGCGTCCTCGATGGCCAGCAAGGCTCACTCCGCGGCGTAAATTTCCAACGACTCTTTCACAACTCGTTCAGAGGTGTCCCATGGCTACTGTTCCCTTGGTAAACCGTCGTGAATTCCTAAAGACCGGTGCGGCAGGCGGAGCCGCGCTCGTCATTGGCTTCCATCTGTCGCCAGCCGCGTTCGCTGATCAGGCTCAGGATCAGGAAAAAAAGACTCCGAATCCCTTTGACGCCTGGGTGCGCATCACGCCTGACAACCGCGTCACGCTGGTTCTCGGAAAGTCCGAGATGGGCCAAGGAGTCTATACGTCCCTGCCGATGATTCTCGCCGAAGAGCTGTGCGCGGATTGGAAGCAGGTGCATGTCGAACAGGCGCCCACGAATCCGAAAGTCTATGACCTTGGAACGGGAGGCAGCGGCAGCGTTGAAGGTTCCTGGTTGCCTTTGCGGCAGGCTGGAGCCGCCGCGCGCGAAATGCTCATCGCCGCCGCCGCAAAAAAGTGGGAAGTCAGTCCAGACACTTGCAAGGCCAAGGATGGTTATGTCGTTCACGGCCATCCAGAGCGCTCGTTCCGCTACGGCGAACTCGTGGCCGACGCCGCAAAACTTGAAATTCCCAACCTGAATAAAGTTTCGCTGAAGAACTCCAACGATTTCACGATTGTGGGGCGCGAAGTGCACCGCCTCGATACCGCGGACAAGTCCAGGGGCCAAGCCAAATTTGGTATCGATGCACGGATTCCGGGAATGCTCTATGCGGTCGTCGCGCGCTGCCCGGTCTTCGAAGGCAGAGTCGTTTCGTTTGACGCTACGAAAGCGAAAGCGGTGCCCGGTGTGCGCGACGTCTTCGAGATCAAGACCAGCGGGCGCGGCGCTTCCACGACTGGAGGGGTTGCCGTTGTGGCCGACAATTCCTGGGCCGCGATCGAGGGCCGCAAAGCGCTTGAAGTAAAGTGGGATGAAGGCGCGGCTGTAAACGAATCTTCTGAAGAGTTGCGGAAGCAATTCCTCGACAACGCTGCACAACCCGCAAAAAATGTCCTTCGCAACGATGGCGACGCCGATGCAGCTCTCGGTTCCGCCTCCAAGAAGGTAGAAGCCATCTACGAGTTGCCATTTGCCGCGCACGTTTGCATGGAGCCCATGAATTGCACCGTGCATATTCGGCCTGACAGCGCGGAAGCCTGGGTTCCTTCGCAGGGACCGCAGTGGGCGCAGGAGGTAATCGCGAAAGCTGCTGGGCTTCCTCCAGAAAAAGTTACGGTACACACGACGCTGATGGGCGGAGGCTTTGGCCGACGCTATCAGGCAGATTTCGTAATGGAAGCCGCCGAAGTTGCCAAGATCTCCGGCAAGCCGGTGATGGTTCTCTGGACTCGCGAAGATGACATGCAGCATGACTTCTACCGTCCCGCTTCTTATCACAAGCTCGAGGGTGCTCTCGACAGTGACGGAAAGCTGACCGCGTACAAGCATTTCCAGACTTCCACTTCGATTGCCGCGAAATGGAGCCAGAAGGGCGCGGATGATCCAGGGCTGGGGGAATTCGGCACCGGCGCCACCATCCCCTATACCACGCCAAACATTCGTATCGAGTACACGCTCGCGCATTCCAGCGCTCCTCGTGCATGGTGGCGCTCGGTCGAGCACTCCAGCAGCGGCTTCGTTATGGAAAGTTTTATCGACGAACTCGCTCACGCTTCGGGACAAGATTCGCTCGCATATCGCCTCAAGCTGCTGGGAGACTCGCGTAAAATTCCTCAGTTTGGTGAAGGCCGGGAGGATTATCACCCGCTCGATACGGGTCGGCTAAAAGGCGTGCTACAACTCGCGGCAGAAAAAGCTGGATGGGACAAACCACTGCCGAAGGGCCAAGGCCGCGGGATCGCGGGTTTCTACTCGTTCTTCACTTACGCGGCGGCGGTAGCGGAGGTGTCGGCTTCGAACTCGGCCCTCAAAGTGAATCGCATTGTTTGCGCGGTGGATTGTGGCCGCGCTGTAAATCCCAACGGCGTTCGCGCCCAGGTCGAAAGCGCGGCCATTTATGCGCTCACCGCAACCGTCAAGGACGCCATCACCGTCGAGCGCGGCCGCGTGGTTCAGGCCAACTTCAACAACTATGGGATGATCCGCATGAACGAGGCTCCGCCGATTGAGGTTCACATCGTACCGAGCACCGAGGCACCCACGGGCATCGGCGAGCCGACTGTTCCGGTGATTGCGCCCGCGATCTGTAACGCCATATGCAAAGCTACAGGCAAGCGCCTACGCCGCCTGCCCATTCGAGTAGAAGATTTGGCGTAATTGTAGAAAACCACTCACCTCAGCGAGCCGGATTTGTTGCAAAATAGCGCGTGCCCTTGACGCCGACTGTACTCGCAATTCTACCGCTTGCGATTTGGCTGTACCTCTTCTTCGCTCGAGGAAATTTCTGGCAACTCCACGAAGAGACCGCTGAGCTCAAGCCTCTAAAACGCTGGCCTCGAGTCGTGGCGATCGTTCCCGCGCGCAACGAAGCCGAAACGATCGGCGGCGCTGTCACCTCTCTCGCGAAACAGGATTATCGCGGCGAGTTTTTTGTGATTCTGGTAGACGACCACAGCGATGACGGTACTGCGGATCTCGCGCGGAAAGCTGCCGATGAGTGCAACGCGAGCGCAAGCATCTCGATGCATTCCGCAAGTGAGCTTCCTCCGGGTTGGACCGGAAAAGTTTGGGCGATGCATGAAGGTATCGCTGCCGCGGCTGGAAGAACGCCTGACTACTTCTGGCTTACAGATGCAGACATCACGCATGCGCCCGATACCCTGCGGCGTTTAGTCTGCCAAGCGGAGCAAGATTCCCTCGACCTCGCTTCGCTTATGGTATTTCTGCGCGTCCAGACATTTCCAGAACGGCTGCTGATTCCAGCGTTTCTGTATTTTTTCCTGACAGTCTACCCGCCGAGTGGAGTCTCGAAACCCAAGTCCCGCGCCGCAGCTGCAGCTGGCGGCTGCATTTTGTTGCGGCGTTCCGCTTTAGAACGAATCGGCGGCATGGCGGCGGTCCGGGATGAAGTGATAGAGGACTGCGCGCTCGCGAAAGCCGTGAAGCAAAGCGGCGGGAAAATCCGGCTAGGGTTAACGCGATCGAGCGTGAGCTTGCGCGGCTACCATAGTTTCTCCGGAATTCGCGATTTGATTGCGCGCGTTGCCTTTACACAGTTGCGATATTCGCTTCTCCTTCTTCTGGGTGCGCTTGCGGGCCTGTTCGTAACTTACTTGCTGCCTTGGGTTCTCTTCTTTGCTTTTCCCGGAGAGGCGTGGCTAGCCGTGGACACCACCATCGCCCTGATGGCCGCCACTTTTGTGGTTACTGTGAAGTTTTATGGTCTACCTTGGCCCTGGGCTCTAACGCTGCCCCTTTCCGCGCTCTTCTACGGGTATGCGACGTGCGTTTCCGCGGTTCGCTATTGGCTCGGCCGGGGCGGCCAGTGGAAAGGTCGGGCGCAAGCGCCCCGGAAGACCTGAGGCCGAGAAATCGCTTCAATCCGTAATGATGTGAACGACGACGGCAACCAGAATCGCGCAGGCGAGCAACGTCCCAATTCCCAGAATCGCAACAGACAGATGCCGTCGAAGACTTGTAAGCACGGCGACGGTGTCTAGCCGCAAAGTCTCGCTCCTGCGCCAAGCCATCAGAAGCACTACGCAGCCCGCAACCGCGGCGATGCCGGGCAGGCCAACAAACAGCAGGGCCGCATCGGCGTGGGAGATGCGGGGAACGATCCGCGCGAAGATCATCGAGATGGTTCGGGCCGGCTCGTTTTGAGGTGGCTGTAACTGGCGCAGTGCGGCGCCTCCAAGCAAGAACGCAGCGGGCAAAACCAGCAGCCATTCCGAGACCGCCAGAGCGGAGAGCTTGGGCGAGCTTGCGGAGTCCTTCATAGGAACCTCCAGAGAACGGTCATGAAGCACTTTGTATTACAAAGTTGACGGGCTTGTCAATCGGAATTTGTGGTTCTTCGAATCACGCTTTGCTATTCTGGGTACAGCAAGGTACAGGGCTGCATCCTGCAGTCAGGGAGCGGCACCGGAGGCCAGGATGAGTGTTGTTCCTAATCCCGCGAACGGCAAAATCACCGTACCGGATCTCCTGCAGCGCAAGTCCAAGGGTACCGGTTTCCTTTGTGAACCTGAAAAGATCACCTGCTTGACGGCATACGACTATCCGACCGCGCGGCTTCTAGATGAAGCCGGTGTGGAAGTGATTCTCGTGGGCGATTCTCTCAGTATGGTAGTGCTGGGTCACGAAAGCACATTGCCCGTGACCCTCGAAGACATGCTACATCACACCAGGGCTGTACGCCGCGGCGCTCGCCGCGCGCTGGTGGTGTCCGACATGCCGTTCGGCAGCTATCACACCGATACGTCGGAGTCCCTTCGCAACGCGGTCCGCTTCGTAAAAGAAGCGGGGGCTGAAGCGGTGAAAGTGGAAGGCGGAGAGCGGCGTTTGGAGCTGATTGCGCGACTCACGGAAGCGGAAATTCCGGTAATGGGGCACGTTGGGTTGACGCCGCAGTCGGTGAACGCGCTTGGCGGTTACCGCGTGCAAGGAAAAACGCGGGATGCTGCGGAGCATCTGATCCGCGATGCGCGGGCGGTCGAAGCTGCGGGCGCTTTCGCCGTGGTGCTGGAAGCAGTGCCGCGCGAGCTGGCCGCGCAAATTACCCGTGAATTGCGCATTCCTACGATCGGCATTGGTGCAGGTCCGGATTGCGACGGCCAGATTCTGGTGCTGCACGACATTTTGGGGCTAACGTTTCGTCCTGTTCCGAAATTCGCGCGGCAATACGCGAATGTGGGAAGAATCATTTCCAAAGCCGTCCGCGAATACTGTGATGACGTGCGAACAGGAACGTTTCCGTCGGATGGCGAATCCTACCACGCGGCAAAGTTGGGGAAAGAAGAAGAGAAGGAAGCGCCAGTCAATACGGACGGCGATTGGTAGAAGTTGACCAGACGCCCATCGTTTCAGACCATCCTTCTTTCGCGCGCTGCGCCGCGATAGTTTTGCATAGAACAAAGGAGCTGGGTCATGACGCCGGAAGACATACGAACGCTCTATGACTACAATGCCTGGGCAAATCACAGGCAACTGGAAGTCGCTTCGAAGCTTACCGCAGATCAATTCGCAAAGCCGCTAGGCTCGAGCTTTGGCTCGGTTCGTGATACCCTCGCGCATATTTACGGAGCCGAGTGGCTTTGGCTGGAGCGTTTTCAGGGCCGCTCTCCGGCTTCGCTACCAGACACGGCGCAATTCAGCGATGCTGCAACCCTCGAAGCCCGTTGGAATGAGTTCGAGCCCCGGCTGCTGAATTTCGTGCGTGGCTTGACCCAGGCGGACCTCGATCGCGTGATGGAATACAAAACGCTGAAGTTCGGCGTATACAAGAATCCGCTCTGGCAATCGATGCAACACGTGGTAAACCACGGAACGTATCACCGCGGACAGGTAACAACACTTTTGCGGCAGTTGGGCGCCGAACCGATTTTGACCGACTTGATGCATTTTTACCGCGAGCGCTCATTGGCGGTGGGCGCGTAGTTTTTCTTCCCTTCGTGGAAATCGTTCGAACGATTGCGTGGATGAAGGAGATAGCGCGGCAGGCGCGCGCGGAGACTCGCATTGTCGGTCTCGTTCCAACGATGGGAGCGCTGCACGAAGGTCACGTGTCGCTGATCGCCCAAGCGCAACGAGAGTGTTCGCCACTGATCGCCTCCATTTTTGTGAATCCCAAACAATTTGGCCCGACTGAAGACTTTGCGAAATACCCGCGGGCGTTTGAAAGCGACGCGGAAAAATTGGAACGATCTGGCGTGGATGCCTTGTTCGCTCCCGAAGCCGCGGAAATCTATCCAAAGGATTTTTCGACCTACGTCCACGTGGAGGGTCTCAGCGAGCGGCTCGAAGGGCGCTCGAGGCCCGGGCATTTTCGCGGCGTCGCCACCGTGGTGATGAAGCTCCTGCAAATCGTGCAGCCGCATCGCGCGTACTTCGGAAGAAAAGACGCACAGCAGGCGCGGCTTATCACACAGATGGCGCGCGACCTCAACCTGGATTCGGAAATCGTGCTTTGCCCTATCGTTCGCGAACCGGACGGCCTCGCGCTTTCCTCGCGCAACGTTTATCTGAATCCCGACGAACGCAAGGCCGCGACTGTCTTGTATCGCGCGCTGGGAGCCGCCAAGAGCGAACTCGCCCGCGGAGTGCGTGATGCGTTGCAATTGAAAGACGTACTTCAGCGAACGCTTGGCAAGGAACGTTTGGCGACCGTGGACTACGAGGAAATTGTGGATGCGGAATCTTTCGAACCCGTTCTGCACGTCAGCAAGGCCTGTTTCGTGCTCTTGGCTGTGTTTTTCGGCAAAACGCGATTGATTGACAATCTCTACATAGAACCGAAATCGTTGAGTTCGGACGATTGGGTGTTTCATCTTTAGCCTCCGGCACGACACTCCTCTCGTGCTTTGGCCGTTCCCTCTGCTAGACTTTTTGAACAGCCTCGAGTTCAGACGGAGGTGGCCGAGATGAACCTGCGTGTTCGCGCTATTGTTGTTTCCCTCGCCGTTGTCCTATTGCCAGGGTTGTTGAGAGCCAAAGGGACGGTTCCCAAAGGCACAACGATTTCTGTAATCACGGATCAAGCCGTCAATTCGAAGGACGCCAAAGTCGGCCAGCCGGTAACAGGATCGGTGGCCAAGGATGTGACCGTTGGCGGCAAAGTTCTGATCCCGAAGGGATCCGAGGTCAAATTGTCCGTGAGCGGCGTGCAAGCTTCCGGGAGGCTGTCAAAACCGGCAAAGCTGTACCTTCACCTGGTGAGCGTAACGGTGAAGGGCAAGGCTTACACTTTTGCCACCAGCTCTGCCGGACGATCCGAAAAGGGCAAGGGCAAGCGGGATGCGGGCTTTATCGGCGGTGGAGCGGCCGCAGGCGCGGCGATTGGCGCGTTAGCCGGTGGCGGCAAGGGCGCAGCCATTGGGGCGGGTGCGGGCGCGGGGGCGGGTACGGCGGGAGCGGCAGCGACAGGCAAGAAGGACATTGAGTTCCCCGCCGAGACGCGGCTTACGTTCACCACGCGAACCGACGTCGCTATTCAGTAGAGCAAATTTCACTGTGGCAAGCTCTTAGGGAGCGAACGACGCTCGCGGGCGGGCAGCTTCAGTCAGCGAGCTGAGACACTTCGTTCCGTCGAGTTTTTTTTGCGGCCGTAGAGGCGCTGATCCGCAGCCTCGATAATCTCCGCAGGCGTTCTTCCATCGTCGGGATACACGCCGATTCCAATACTCACACCGAGTTCCGGCTTCTCATGGTCGGAACGCAGGCGCTGTTCGATGCGCTGGGCGACATGTTCTGCCATCCCGCGGTCGGAGTCGATCAATAGCACGGCAAATTCGTCGCCTCCATAACGCGCGGCCAAATCTGTAGAACGGCAGTGTTCCTTCATGACGGCCGCGAGCCGGCGGAGCGCGCGATTTCCGGCCAGGTGGCCCTGAAGGTCATTGATGCGCTTGAGCCCGTCGAGATCCAGAAGCAAGAGCGTAACCGAACGATGGCTGCGGTCGGCCCGGCACACTTCGCGGTCGAGCCGCTCCATGAACTCGCGGTAGTTTGCCAAACCTGTCAAGCCGTCATGCCGAGCCTGGAACAAGGCCTGTTCTTCGGACTTCTTGCGGTCCGTGACGTCCGCTGCGGCTCCGAGGCACCCGATGATTTCGCGCGATGCCGAACGCAGTGGCCCGACACGAATCTCTAAGACGCGGTTCTTCCAGGTGTATTCAAAACGGGACGCCACACCACGAAGCGCATCGTAGTGCTCAAGAATCGGAGTCGCGTGCGCGTCGGCGGATCCCAGGAATTCGCAAACACTTTGTCCCAGCAGAGAGCCTGAGCGGATTTTTGTGCCCGGCAGCCCGGCGCCCCAGTGCGCGGAGATTTTCAGATTCGGATCCGTGGCCCAGAGGAGTCCCGGCACCTGTTCCATCAAAAGGGTCAGCGGAGCTTCTTCGGGCGACCACAGGGATTCGTGGAAGCCGAGCGCCTGGGCCATTTCCAGGACGCCAACGGCTTCGTTATTGTCGCTTCGAATCCAAGAACGCCGAATTGCCAGCAGAATTCTCGAACCGCCCTTGTGGAGCCGCTCGCAAAGCTCGATGGACGAGCTTCCACCACTTCCGTTGGCTGCCTGCGGGCGCTCCAATTGCGGCAATTCATAGAGCGGCAAAAGGCGGCTCAGGCGTTGGCCAACCATCTCCTTCGAGGTGTAGCCGTAGACCCGTTCCGCGCCGGGGCTCCACATCTCGATGACGCCGTCAAACGACACGCTGACAACTGCCTCTTGCGAGGACTCGAGAATAGCCGTCAGCAGATGCTCTCGGGCCGGTCGAGAGTCGCTCAAATTTAACCGTCTTTCAGAAGGGGGCAGCGTTCCCAGGAACGGGGCGTCTCCGGCGGGCGAGAGGGTTGGGCCTGCAGGCAAAGTTCGTTACGCGAGCGCTGTCGCAGTCAACTACCCCCCAAACTTACCATGCTTTTCACCCACGCAACGAATAGAAGAGATTTGGTACTCAACAAGTAAACCACCGGATGGTGTCGTGCCGGACAGACGGGACAACCGACGGTCGACTCCAAAGCGAGGTTGCCAATTAAAGCGGACTAGTTTAGTCTTATATCTAGTTGCAAATAATTTGCAAGGAGATGCTTGGAGCCGTGCTCATTTTCAGGGGTTTGTCTCTTGTATTCGTCCTTGTTCTAACGGTCTTTTCCTTCGCGGCTACCACGCAGGCCCAGGAGAACCCTTACTTTGTCGCGTACGACCATTACCTTGAAGAGCCTGGAAATCTCGAGATCGAGTATTTCTCGACCTTCGGCACGCAGCGCGGCGGCAATGACTTTCATTCCTACTGGATAGAGTTCGAATACGGGGCGACAGCGTGGTGGACCACCGAGTTTTACTTTGACGGCCAAACCACTTTTGGCGACAGCACCATTTTCACGGGGATTCGCTGGGAGAACCGCTTCCGGCCACTCCAGCGGGAGCATTTCATAAATCCGATCTTGTATGTCGAATACGAGCACAAAAGCAGCGCCGACAAAATCTTGAAAGAAGGCGAGGGGCACGATGTAGAGGCTGACTTTCTCACGCCGAATTCCGTGGCCCGCCAGGAAATCAGCAATGAGATGGAGCTCAAACTCATTCTTTCCAGCACGTTCAAAGGCTGGAACTTCACGCAAAACACGCTGGCCGCCAAGAACCTTTCGAACGATCCCTGGGAATTTGGCTATGCCCTCGGCGCCAGCCGTCCCTTGGCGCTGAAAGCTTCCGCAAAACGCTGCGCCCTTTGTCTGCAGAATTTCATTGCAGGCATCGAAATGTATGGCGGGCTCGGTGATCGCTATCATTTCGGGCTGCACGACACTTCGCACTACTTGGCCCCGGCCTTCGGCTGGAACTTACCTTCGGGCTGGACACTTCGCATCTCCCCTGGCTTTGGCCTGAATGACAACAGCCATCAGTTCCTACTCCGCTGGGGTGTGTCCCGGGAAATCAACGGGTTCGGCTCAATCGTCAGTCAGCTCTTCCGAGGCCACCGATGACAAACCACAGAGCTGGTTTCCTCATTTCTTTTCTGCTGATGACCGGTCTCCTCTTATCCAGTGCCTTCGGACAAGAGAACACGAATTCAACAAGCATACAAAAACCGGACGACGAATCCGTCTACGCAGAAATCATGAAAGCTCCGGAGAAGGCGCGAAACAAACGCAATCCACTGGCGAAAGATCCGGACGCCGTTGGCGCGGGCCGCATCCTGTTCGGCTATCGTTGTGCGGAATGCCACGGCGATAATGCGGAAGGCGGCAAGAAGGGGCCGAGCTTGCGCGTCAATGAAATTCAAGACGCGGAGGCCGGGGCGATTTTCTGGGTCTTAACGAACGGCGTCGTTCGAAAGGGGATGCCGGTGTGGTCGAAACTCCCCGAGCCGCAGCGGTGGCAGCTTGTGACCTTCATTAAATCGCTAGGGCTTGCACCAACCAAATCGGAAACATCGCCAGCCAATTCACGTCCGCCGCTTGGCGTTAAGGATTCGACTTCGCGGCATCGTTGAGAATCATCGCCAGGCGCACCCCTGCTTCCGCAAGGCTCTTCTCCGCAGCCTTTGCCGCCCTGGCCTGGTAGGTTTCGTCTGCCGTCAAATGCTTTTCAAACATGCGCTTCCCTATGTGATTGTTTTCGGAGCAGCCCTTCGGCTTGGCATCGGGCTCGACGGCTATTCTGACGGAAAACGCGTCATACACCTCTGTTTCCGCGCGCTCGTGGACTTCCCATGCCCAGTTTTCCACGTGGATGCCTGGCGCTTCCCACGACGCGCGCTCCGCGCGGAATTTCTCATCAAGTTCGTCCGCATAGTGGTGCGGATTCGAAACTTCCATGTCGCGCTCGACAATTTCCGTATCCCAAATCTGATGCAGATTCGGCGAGTAATCTTCGCGCTCAGGATGCAATGGATTGGGAAGCGGTTCGTGGTGAAGATACTTCACGGGAACGCAGTTGCCTCCATTGTCGCCGTTGTTGATGACGTGCAGCGGCTGGTGCATGTCGCCGACAAGATGGATGAGGTAACGGATGGCCTCGGCGCGTTTTGCTGGATCAGCCGATGTATCTCGCAAAGTGGCGCGCTGCTCTTCAATCGCTCGCGTCACGCATCCGTCCGCGCCGCAATATTCCTCAAGCGAGCCTTTATGCTTGCCGCGCGGAATATCGATGTAATGCCACGACCCATTGTGCCGCTCGCTTCGCACATCGTCCGGCCACGTCGAAGCATCCACGAGCAAGTCATTCGTAACGTTGCCGCAGTAGCGCTTCAACTTCGGATCCATCGGATTTTCGGCGAGCAGTTTTTCCACGAACTGACGCGTTTCCGGTGTCAGGTGTTTTTCTGCTATCAGCGCGATCGTTTGATGCCCTTTGCAACCCCAGGAGCGCGCCGAAGGCGCAAGGCAAAAAGACATCACAAGTACGCATGCGATTGCGGAGACTCTTTGTTTCATAATCCAGCCTTGTTGGAGAACTTGGGGAGCGGGAATTACTGCTAAGATGTCAATCGCTCAGCCATCGCCCAATCGGCTTCCACGACTCGGTATGATCGCAGATCACCCGCAGCGTTGCCGTGATGGGGATGGCCAGAACTAGCCCCATTCCGCCCCACACCCAGCCCCAGAAAAGCAGCGATATGGTAATCGCCACGGCGTTCAGGCGCACACGCCTGCCCACTAGTTTTGGTGCGACAAGATTCAGCGCCAGGACATGAATGGTGATGAGCACAGCCGCAATAAAAGCGAATTTGCCAATGCTGGTCCATTTCGTTAGCGCAATCACAAAAGCCGGAAGCCAGGCCAGCACGGCTCCGATGTACGGAACCATGTTCAGGAGGCCGGAGACAATGCCCGTCAAAATCGGAAACTCCATCCCTAATGCCCAGAAAAACAGGCTGCTTGCGGCAATGACCAGCAATGTCACAATCGTCATCCCCGCCAGGTAGTCGCGCAGAACGTCGCGCACATCCTCGAGAGTCTCCTTGATTTGTGTTCGGCGCGAGACGGGAAACAGCTGCAGCGTTCCGTGCCACACCTGGCGCTTTTCCGCCAACATGAAAAAAATCAGGAACGGCATGAATGTGACTTCAAGAAACAAAGCGTACAAAGAGCCTATCCCGCGGAGGATGAGCGGCTGAAAGACGCTTGGTCTCGGCGAGGCAGCCGCTGCGGTGGGGACTCCTTCCCCGGGCGCAATCTGTGAAACCTGGCCTTCAATGCCCTGAATCTTGCCTTGCACCGAAACTGCTACGCGCTGCAACTGAGAACTATACTTGGGCCAGTCCGCCGCGAAGTCCGCGGCTCTCGCCCAAAGCCCGTACCCTACCGCACCCAGAACGGCGCTGAGGACCAGGACCATCACCATCGCGCCCAGCGTGCGTGGGAACCTGAGCCTTTCCAGAAATTCGACGGCCGGATCGAGGAAATAAGCTAAAAGAATCGAAAACAGAAGCGTAATCACTACGCCTGCGGCATAGTAAAGAAAGAGCAGAATGATGGCAGCAGCGATCACCCGGGCGCTAAAGCTCGACACGGTGACACGCACTGCAGATGACGGTGTTTGAGTGGCGGACACACGCAACTCCGGCCGTACAAGTTAGCATATTCCCGGGAACGGTATCGGATGGCGCGCTTGCGTGTTTCGATGCGGCGTTCTCCGAAC
>Ga0126381_100005691_pt1 | contig 13759 bp, 15 predicted proteins | sample PanSoiMetPlot_28_FD_96465 | JGI IMG/M metagenome (GOLD analysis project Ga0126381, IMG submission 96465) | Tropical forest soil microbial communities from Panama - MetaG Plot_28 | ecosystem: Environmental > Terrestrial > Soil > Tropical forest > Bulk soil | place: Panama | collected 2016-02-17
CTGAAATCTCTTTACCTATTGGCAGGAAGGTGGTCGAGCCAGACGATGGTGGCACAGGCTTCAGCCTGTGGGTTTTCGGCTGCCGGATTAGTACAGGCACTTCGGAATCAGGACATTAGCGACTCCCTTCCGACAGTGATCCGCGAATACCCCGGCAATCCATACGAGAGACCGGATGCCTATCGCGGCTCAGGCGCGATCTTGTAACGGTCGCGTTGGGCGCGTCACTAGCCGAACGAATAGCTTGTCCGCACGGCGCAGGCGAATGATCGAACTTTGATGCGCATAGTGGCGGCTATAGAGAAGAGAAAGGAGAAACGAACATGCACAACGGACATTTGAAGATCGTGGTATCGGAGGGTAAGGTAACTCTCGACGACTTGCATAAAGCGCTCGACTTGGCGGTACGTCAGGTGACCAGAGGCGGCTGTAACTGCGGGCTGACTGGCTTTGACCTCAGCTTTCTGCGCGGTGATCCGGCATTAATGTCGCTTGCGGAAGTCGGTAAGGTCGCCAATATCCAGGGAGCCGTGTTTTCGCACGAAATGGCTGGCTGAGCGACGGGGGCAGAGCGCGACATGGCGAAAATCGCGATCGGTTCAACTTACGAAGGCCGCGATCCGGAGCTTCTGGAGGGCATTCTGCCCCTCGTCGACTATTTGGAAATCACCCCGGAGACCATCGCTGAAGTGCGCGGCGGCGAGGTCGAAATCAGTGCTGACATTCTTACGGAACTGAAGAACGCCGCGGGATCCGTGAAGTTCATCGTGCATGGCGTTGGCCTGTCAATCGGTTCGCACGAAGGTTATTCCGCGAATTACCTCCGTCTTCTGGACAGCCTCCTGGAGCATCTCGATATCGAATGGCACAGTGAGCATCTGGCCTATACCAAGGTGGACGGGGAGCATCTGGGAATCATGCTCGCGCTGCCTAAGACACGCGAGGCGCTCGATATGGTCGCCGCGCGTGTAATGGAACTACAGCGGCGCTATGCGATGCCGTTTCTGCTCGAGAACGTCGTCCACGTGATCCCGGATTGCCCCGCCGATTATTCGGAAGCAGGCTTTCTGAATGAGTTGACCCGAAGGACCGGTTGCGGCCTGATCCTGGACGTTTACAACCTCGAATGCGACAGCCATAACCACGGATTCGACATCGCGGCGTTTCTGAGTGAGCTCGACATGAAACGCGTGCGTGAATTGCATCTCGCTCGCGGAGTGGAGCACAACGGCTTTCTGCTCGACGTTCATTCCCAGCTGGCGCGGCCTTCGACGGTGGATCTGGCCCGTGGCGCTATCGCGGGTTCGGCCGGCAGCGCCAGAGTGGCGGTGTTTGAATTCATGCCCGAAGCGGTTCCGGGCCTGGGCTACGAGGCCATCGCGGAACAATTGCGGCAATTGCGATCCGCCCTGAACAACTGAAATTTTCGGAACACGACTTATGGATCTCGCAACGCATCAACGCAAGCTGCTGGGGCTCTTCCGCGCGACTTACCAGGCAACGCCGGAAGACGGGCCCTATCTGAATCGCGTCGCCGCTTCACGAGATCTGGAGGAAGGCCGCCGGAATATCTTTCTCTGGCGCCTGTGGGTGCTCGAGCGGACCAGTGTCCTCACCTTCCGCATCCTCCTGCGCCGCCGGCTGCTGGAAGATGCCGTAAACCGATTCATCTCACAACGCAACATTTCCCCGTTCCGCGAGACGCAGGCCCCGGACTTCCTGCGCGCCATGAGCGACCATGAAGACCAGTCGGTAGCCGCCGTTGCGCGTTTTGAACTCGCTCTGGAACAGGTGCGCGGAGGAGACGAAGCCAGCTACGCGATTCCCTTCCCCACCGACCCGGTGGCTCTGCTGCACGCGCTCGCGCTCGATCGAGACGTGCCAGCCGAGCTGGCTCATGAGCCAGCGCAGAACCATTACGAAATCATCGTTTCGCGCAATCTGCCCGGGCACTTTGAGGTCCGCGATTTGGCGTGACGCTGAAGCTCGTCGCTGGCAGTGGCGTGGGCTCGCTCGATACAGGAAAGCACAGCGTCACGGGTGACGCCACTTTTGCCGACTCCCGGCCCTGTGACTCTACGCTTACTTCTTCCGCGTGACCGACAGCAGCAAGGTGACCAAATCAGTGCGGATGTCTCACGCGAGCGTGACGGAGAGGTTCAGGCAGCACAGGCAGCGGCGCCGTGCATAACGAATTCCGCGTGTTTCAATCCACGCGCCACCCCTCGGGTGGAACGCCCTCAGACTGTTGGCGTAACAAGACATGGTAGATCATTATCCTGCTCGTTAGCATCGGACGGCAATAGTCGCCGCGCTCGCGAATCTCTGCTTTTTTTCGGATTTTTTCATTGAAAGCAAACGATTTCCGCCGTTTCTGCAGTTGAACTCTTCCAGCTCCATGCCACTCTGTAGCCGGAACCACCTTAATGTCGTCCGCCGCCGTCGTCCTCGCCGCCCAAACCAATGGCGCAAAATCCCGAGGCCCCAAAACCACCGAAGGCAAACGCTGCTCGTCCGCCAACAGCCGCACCCATGGCCTCTACTCCGCCAGAATCACCCCGGACGCTGAAGCCGAATCCGAATTCCGCGAACTCCTCCCGGCCCTGATCGCCGAGTACCAGCCCGCCGCCCCCATCGAACGCCGCATCGTCGAATCCCTCGCGCAATCCATCGCCGGAATCCACTGGACCTGGCGCCTAACCCGGTCGGTCTTCAAACGCGCCGTCCTCGACCACCCGGACCAATCCAAACCCATCCAGTCCCGAGTCTTCGATATCTTCGGGAGCAAGGCCAACCTCCTCGCCCGCATCGACACCCTGGAACGCCGCTTCACACGCGAATGGCGAGCGGCCATTGCCCTCCTCGAAAACCGCCCCGTCGAACTCATAACGCCCCAAACCGCACGCGCCGAAACTCAAAAATCCGAGGAACGAACCCAGCGCCCCACCCCGCCCGCCTCCGCCGCGTCTCGATATACTACCCTTGACCCCGAACTCCCGCCTTCCGGTTTACGTATCTTTTTCGGGGAACGAACCGAATATGACTCCAACAGCAAGTTCCACTATTGGTCAGATCCATGAGCTGCTCGCGGACCGCCGCTATTCCGTCGAAGATCAGGGCAATGGCGTCCTTCGCGTAACCGATGTTGACAGTGGTCTCGCCCTTCAGGCGGTCCTGCAGGGCCAGATCCTGTACTTTTCTCTGCCCTGCGCCACCGTCCCCGCCGCCCGCATCACCCCCGCCGTCATGCGGAAGATGCTCGCGGCTGATAACGGTATCTCCACGTCCTATTTTCAGATTTACGACACCGGAGACGGCAGCCTCACCATCACCCTGAACAACTTCTGCAAGCTCCAGCAGCTCGATGCCGACGACCGCGACGACATCCTGTCCTGCGTAGGCTTCGTGCTGGCCGACGTCCTGCCCGCCCGCGAACTGATAGGGCAGGATATTCAGTAGAGGCGAAGACCGAGCCACTAGACATAGACCGCCAAGACATAGAGTTAAAGAGAGAGACAGAATATGGGATTCTTTTCCGACATCTTTAATCGCGCCGGGCGCGTGGCCCGCGGGCAAGCCAACCAGGGCATGAGCGCCATCGAGGACGCCACCTTCGAAGCCACGGTCAACCAGACTGTCGCCGACATGAAAAACGAGCTGAACAACGTCGTGCGCGCCTCCGCCATGGCGATGAGCAACTACAATCAGCTCGACGCCGAATATCAGAAGTACGTTCGCCAGTCGCAGGAGTGGAAGGCCCGCGCCGGTCAGGCGCTCGACGCGAACAACGAAGACCTCGCGCGCAAGGCTCTCGCCCGCAAGGCCGAATGCGACAAGCAGGTCACCTCCATGCAGACCGCGGTCGATTCCGCCCGCGAAGCCAGCGACAAGCTGAAGCAGCAGGTCACCGATCTCAAGCACCGCATCGACGAGGGAGAACGCACCGCCACCACGCTCGTTGCGCGCAAGAACGCCGCAATGGCCCAGCGCAAGGTCTCCGAAGCGCTCGCCGGCGTCGGCAAGGCCGACAACGCCTTCGCCACCCTCGCCAACTTTGAAAAATCTGTCTCGAAGGAAGAAGCCACGGCCAAGGCGTTTGGGGAACTCGCCAGCGCCAGTCAGGGCAAGGATGCCACTCTCGAAGCTGAGTTCGCGCAGCTTTCCGGCCATACGGTGGACGCCGAGCTCGAGGCCATGAAGCGCGAGCGGCAGATCTCCGTCGAGATCCCGAAAGAGCTTCCTCCCGCATCCTCGGCCTCGTCGACATCTGCCACAAACTGATCGCATGTTCTGGGATAAAAAGACGGAGCCGCAGCAGGACCTCGCGCACTTGGGCGTTAAGGACGCGCAGGTGCGCGACACGCTCTCGGTCGCGGGGGCCGCGGATGACTTCAGCGACATCGATTTCACCGTCGACCGCCGCGACGTTTATGAAGCCGGCAGCCAGCAGTGGTTCGAGGTCAGCGGCTCCTGGCGTGACCGCCGGGTGTTCCTCGAAGTTCATCAGGGCGATAACGTCGAGGTCCTCGGCAACTTCGATGCACGGCGCCTCACCCTCGATGATTTCGGTCTCGCCGAAGCTGACATGGCCGAACTCGATCAACGCCAGAATCAGAACGACTTCCTCGACTTCGAGGGCAAGTTCTGGCTCTATCGCTTCAGCCGGGAAATCGGCATCTTCAGCGAAGGCCACAGCACGGGCCGCGGCTTCTATTGCTGGCAATTCGCCGAACAGGACGGCAAACGCTTCCTGAGTATTCGTAAGTTCGAGGGTGAGCCCTTCGCGGCGGCGATATGGGTTGCCGTCGATCCGTCCACAGTCACTGTCTTTCGCGGAGCCTGAAAATGAAACTCCGGATTTCTTTGTCAGGGACGATCACCCTGGCCGGGGCAGCCCTGCTCTTAGCGGGCTGCGCTCAACTGCCGCGCGAACTGCGCGCCCGCATTGAAAACGCTAACCAAAACCTCGCGCAGGCGGAAAAGGATTTCGCGCGCATCAACTCTGAGGTCCTTGACGACCTGAAGGGCGTTCCCGCTCTGTTCCGCGGGACGCGTGTCGCCGATGAATGGCCCACCTCACTGCGTGCGGCCAAAAGCAAGCTCGACGCTGCCGGTCGCGATCGCGAGCAACTGAAAGAACTGGCGCACTCCTCGGGACGAGAAGCCATCGAACGCGCGCAGCGTCTTCTTGCCGATCAGGAGCGCCTCCGCCGTGAAGCGATCGACACCGCCGACAGCGTTCGCGCTCAGGCCAACCGCTGGCTCGATTTTCAGCGCAACCTTCCTCACTACCTCGCCCGCATGCGCGAGGAACATGACGCCCCTCATACCGCCGATCTGACCGCCGTCACAGCAGCCGTCCAAAAAGCGGAAACAGACTGGCCCCGCAAGAAGGACGATCTCGACCGACGCCTTTCCGATCTGAAATCGGCCCCGTCGCGCGCCGAAGCGCAATGGCAGGCCACCGCCGATGCTCGCGCCGCTGCCGCCAATGGCGCCGCATCGGGTCCTCAGATCGCGTCCCTCATGGATGCGAGCGACTCCCTCGACACTGCTGCGCGCCTCGATTCGGATGCCACCGCGCTGACCGGCCTCACCGGTCAGCTTTACAACGGATGGGACAAAATCCTCGAAGACCTCGACGTCACGCACGGCGAATACCGCGAAAAGCTGAAGGTCGTCAAAACGCATTTCGTCGACGTGCCGGCGAACAAGACCGAAGTCTCCACGGATACCCGGTGGGATGACATCTCGCCCTCCACCTACCGCTCGCTCGAAAACGACCTCGGCATGGCCATCGCCCACAAGGACGCGGGCCTTTACGATTCCGAAGCCGAAAACGTCGCCCAGCCCGCGGGCTTCGCGTATATCGCGCCGCCATCGGTCGGCTCGAATCAGTACGGATATTGGACCCACACCAGTGGTGGCAGCTTCTGGACCTTCCTGCCGCAGTACCTGATCATGCGCGAACTGTTCTGGGGCAACAGCTATCGTCCAATAGTCATCAACGAGTACAACGGTTATTACGCGGCGCGCAGCCTCGGCCGTACTTACTACGGACAGACCACGCCCGCCGCGCCGCCGCGCTACGGCACGCACGGCACGTTCACGCAGCAGCGTTACGCGAGCAGCCGGTACGTGCAGTCCGGCGGCTTCGGCAGTTCATCCTACGCGTCGCGGCCGTCTCAGTCTGCTCCGTCGTCATCGCCTCACTTCGGTGATTCCCCCTCGGACAACCGCCAGGGTAAACGCTTCGGAAGCGCGCCGGGCTCTCGCCCCGCGGGCAAGGGTTTCGGCTCGTCATCACGCCCATCGGGCAAAAGCTTCGGCCGGCGGCGCTGACTTGGACACGCGACTTCAGTCGCGTTGGTTCGCGCCTACTTCGAGGCCGCTACTGCGATCCCGTCGCCGTACTTCGCCAGCCCCGGAATCGTGACCGGCAGCCTGCCGCTGATCGCAATCTCTCCGAAGAGAGCTTTCGCGATCGAGATCTCGCTGACGGGCACGCTGCTGTAAGTCGTCAGATAGGCGGCTGAGTCGGGAAACGCGCGCAGCAGATAGGGATTGCCCAGCGCGATGAGAGCTACCGGCTTCTTCGTCGTAAGAAGATTCTGCATCAACTGCGGGTATCCGCCTGCCAGCACATTCCCCTTGTAAGCCGCGACCGAGGCGAACGCCGCAACCACATAACGGCTCGCCTGCGCCCCGCGCTGCGCCGCCGCATCGAGATCCGCATCCGACATCGTCGGATCCACTGGAATCACAAGAGCGTTGGGAGCCCTCTTTTTCAACTCCGCCGCCAGCGCCTGCCCCTCGGTCCCGGTCCGGCTCTCGGCCAGCAGGTAGAACGCTGTCGAATCGGTATTCTTCAGCGGAACGAAGCCGCCTTCATTCTTGACCAGCGTGACTGACTTGTCGCTGATCTCCTGCGCCGCCGCCGCGCTCTCAGGCGAGTTCACCACGTCGTGTATGTCATCGACATCGACCAGCTTCTTAGTCCCCAGGCCGACCCGAACCTTCGCCTGCAGGATCTTCATGACGCTCTCATCGAGCCGCTTCTGTTTGATGCGCCCGCTCCTCACCGCTGCGACAACGGCATTGATCGCCGCTTCGGGGTCGGTTGGCATCAGCAGTACGTCCGCGCCCGCTTCGAGCGCCCGCACCGCCGCGTCGCCCACCGGGAAGCCCCCCGCGATGCCGCCCATGTCCAGGGCATCCGTCACCACAATGCCCTTGAACCCGAACTCATCCCGCAGAACGCCGGTCAGGATCTTCGGCGAGAGCGTCGCCGGCAGGTTCGGGGCATCGAGCGCCGGTACCGCGATGTGCGCCGTCATGATCGCATCCACGCCGCTCGCGATAGCCGCTCGGAACGGCGCCCACTCGGTCTGCTCGAGCCTCGGCCGGTCACCGCTGATGGTCGCGAGGTTCATGTGCGTGTCCGTCGCCGTGTCGCCATGGCCCGGGAAGTGCTTGGCCGTCACGAGCACACGGGATCCCGCAACTGAGTGCGCACCCTCGATGTACGCCGATACGAACTTCGACACCTCGCCCGGGTCTTCGCCATACGAACGGATGTTGATGATCGGATTGTCCGGGTTGTTGTTGACGTCCGCATCCGGGAAGAAGACCCACTGCACCCCGATCGCGCGCGCCTCCTTGGCGGTGATCTCGCCTTCAAGCCTCGCTTCACCCGGATCGCGGGACGCCGTAAACGCCATAGCATGCGGGAATGCCGTCGTCGCATCCACCCGCATCGACGCGCCGCGCTCGAAGTCCCCGCACACGATCAGCGGAACCTTCGCCTGCTTCTGCATGCGGTTCACGAAGCTCGCCACTTCGAGCGGATCGGCCTTGGTGGTGACGCGGTTGTTCGCAACGTTCACCAGGATCAGGCCGCCGACATGTTCCTGGCCTACCAGCCGCATGAACTTGCGGTAGTCGCGCGAACGCGTGTTCATCGGATGACCGTTGAACGAGATCACGACGAGTTGCGCGACCTTCTCGCGAAGAGTCAGGCTGCTCATCCACCGCGCCGCGATACCCTGCCCGGCTGGCGCGGCTGCCTTCTTTGCTGGCGGCTTAGCGGCTTTGTTGGCCGCGGCAAGGAGTGGCAGCGCCGTGGCGAACGCGACAGCGCAGGCGATCAGCAGCCTTTGCCGGCGATCTTTGATCCCTGCGTCTTGCGCTCGGAAGCCGGGCGACGGCGCGCCGGTTGATACGCGAGGCGCTTGATCGCGCGCAGCAACTCCGGCACTTCCGTGCTGCTCTTGCACACGACCTCGTCTGCGCCCGAGTTCTCCGGCGTGATGCCGAGACATCCCACGAAACCAGACAGCAGGACGATGCGCGCAAGCGACCCGGATTTCCGTATCAGTCCGATCAGCTGCACTCCGTCCATCACGCCCATGCGGTAGTCCGTGACCACCACATCGAATTGGTTCTTCTGAAAGAGTTCCCAAGCTTCCTCGCCGCTGAACGCTGTCTCGACGCGGTAGCCCGCGCCTTCCAGAATCATCTTACGCGCGCTCACTCCAAACTGATTATCGTCGACAACGAGAATACTGGCGGCTGGAGAGGCATCGGCTTTCATGCGGGGACCGAATGAAGTTAACAGTTCCGAAATACGGCTGTCAACGGTTTCGCATCCGTTTGAAACAACGGCGAATCGAGCGCTTGACTTCGGACTCGCGCGGGGCTATTGTCTACGGGCGTTATTCAACAGCGCGCGGAGCAGTATAGCCGGCCTTGGCGACGATCTGATATTTGATCGGCTTGCCCTTTTCATCCGTCACGCGCAGGGGCTCGTTCGTCGTGGGATTCACAAGCTGCACTGAGATCTTGCGAAACTTACCATCCTTGGCCTGATTGGTCGGCGAGTAGCCAAGCGAATACTGATTGCGCAAAGCCTGATTGATCGCCGCAAAATCCGTTGGCATTTCTCCGAGGAAACGCGGAAAATAGGCCTGTCCGCCTGTTTCCTTAGCGAATGTTCTGAGTTCGTTATCGCCTTGCAGGAAATCGATCGTGTTCGCGCCGCGCGCCTCAGCGATGGTGCGGGCCAGTTGCAGGATGCCGATGGAATACACGGGCACTCCGGCTTCCTGAAGGCTCTTTCTCGCCTTGTCGTATGTCAGTTTGCTGAACGTATCGATGCCCGATGTGATCAAGAGGATTGCCTTGCGCCCTTCCACTTTCGACATGCGGTCGGCGGTGTCGGCGATCGCGTCGAACATGTTGCTTTCAGAGAAGCCAGGGATGCGAAGTCGCTGCATCGCTTCTCCGATCTTCGCTCTGTCGTTGGTGAAGTCGCAGAGAATCTCGGTCCGCATATCGTATGCGATGACGGCCAGATAGTCATCTGGCCGGAGAGTCGATGTGAATCCGTATGCCGCTTGAAGCGTCTCGAACCAACCCTGACTCCAGTACGACTGGAACCGGTTGCTAAACTCCACTACCAGCGCGATCGTAATCGGCGCCTGACCGAGCGAATACTGAGTAATCGTCTGGGGGACATTGTCCTCGAGGATGCGGAAGTTTCCACGAGGGATCTTGGGGATCGGGTTGCCGTGATTATCAAGGACAGCGACATCGACGGTCACAACGTTTATGTCGGCCTTAAAGCTGGCATCCGGCGTCGCTTCCTCCCTCGCCTTCGGTCCCAGTTTGGAGGGAATCTTGGGCAGGTTCGCCGGATCTGACGCGTCCGGCGTGGTGCTCCCGGAGTCCGGCGTTTTCTTCCGTGGCTTCGCGACCGTCTCGCTTCCCTGCCCGAGAGGGTCCTGAGCAAGGGCGCCCACAATCAATCCCAGTGCCGCCACTGAGGCGAAAAGCCACGTTTTCATATGTCTAGATCATACGAAAAGACGTTCGGGAGGGGGTGACGGTTTCCCGTCAAGACGGCGGCGCATTACCAATGCGTCCACTCTGCCCAGCATCGGATGATTGAAGGCTCCGGCGAGCGTGCGGACCGTCTCGAACCCCATGCTCCCCCACAACTTCACAGCCCTCGTATTGGAACTGACCACGAAATTGAACTGCATCGCCGTAAATCCACGTTCCACGGCTCGTTCCAGCGAATGGGCGCACATCGCCCGACCCACTCCACGCCCATTCGCCGACGGCGCCGTCATATAGCCGCAGTTGGCCACGCCCTCTGGCTCTTCCGGATTGGCGCGCAGGAAATACGTTCCAACGATCACTCCGGAAAGCTCCGCCACGAAGACCAGATGACCCGGAGCGCGCCACCATTCCAGCGCCCGTTCCGCCGTCAGATCCCGAGGCAACGCGTAGGTTTGCTCCTCGCGAATGATCGGCTCCATAATCGACCAGATCGCAGGAGCGTCCGCGTCAATCGCGCTTCGAATCAGGAGAGGTTCAGTTGGTCCACGGACCCCGGTCGGATCCATGGTTTTTCATGTAGACCTGGAACTTCTTGCGTGCCCGCCGCCATTTGTAGTCCTTCCACCAGCGGGCCAGGTTGAAGCTCTCACCGGATCGGGCGCTCACCCTGCGTGTGAACTGCGAACGGATGTAAACGAAGCCGAAGATCATGCCTCCCAGGTGGGCGAGATTGCTTACCGTTCCACCCGCCTGGAACGATCCCAGGAAGGCAATGGCTCCGAAGATCGCCACCATGTACTTGGCTTTCATCGGAAACAGGAACATGAACAGCACTTCCTGGTTTGGGAACAACATCCCGTAGGCCAGGAGCAGACCGTAGATCGCTCCGGAAGCGCCGATGGTCGGCTGATACGCGTTGCCCATCAGCAGGTTTACCAGCACCACACAGATCCCGGCTCCGACGCCGCACAGGAAGTAATACTGCATGAAGCGGCGCGTTCCCCATGTCTCTTCCACGGGCGCTCCGAACATCCAAAGGACCAGCATGTTCAGTAGAATATGCATGATCCCCTGCGGGTCGTGCAGGAACAGATACGTGACCGGCTGCCAGATGGCCCCCCGCACCGTCATCGCGGGAATCAGCTTGAAAGGCATGAAGAAGCCGTCCCCGCCCATTCGGTAGGCGAAGAAATAGACGAGGTAGATCGCTACATTGATCGCGATCAACCACTTGACGCCGCTGGGGAAGGAGTTACTGAAGAAGGAACTGCGGCTTCGGTACCGAATGTCGTAGCGCATGGATCAACCCGCTAATCCAGGTTCAGGATAGCAAACGCGAAAATGGCGACTCAGACGTTGGCCGCCATGCCCGAAGGAGCCGACTCTTCGCTGTCCGCTTCCTTCTCGTCGGTTGCGGTTTCGGCGCGCAGGCGCGCCGCTTTGGCATACCTCGTCAGCCGCCAGCAAACATATTGAGTGAGAGCCGCCGCAGCCATCCAGACTTGCCAGTGAGACAGAAGCCCGTCGGAAAAGATAAAGTCGTTTGCGAGATCCAGATCCTGGCAAAGACGCCAGATTCCCAGCGAGAGAAGACAAATAGAAACCAGCGTCAGGAGACTTCCGGCAAGCATTGCAATGCGGCTGTTCTTGCCTTTGCGCCGGGTTACCACTGGTCCTTGCCCGAAGCGAATCCTGACAACCATAAAGCGGACTTGGTTTCCATGATAGCGTCACGCATCCTTCGGTTTGGTTCAACATACTCGATGAGGTAAGTTGGATGTTCGCGCCCGGCCGCCGCCGAGGCTCTACATTGCTAGCGCGAAAGCGGACGGAATCGAGACATGAAAAAGCTGAGGACGGTAATCTTCGGCACTGGCTTTATGGGCCGCGTGCATACGGAGGGCGTGAGACGCCTTGGGAACGTTGAGGTCGTGGGTATTGCGGCCTCATCCGGCGAGAAGGCACGCACCTTTGCCGATGAATTGGGCGTCGGCGGCTCGTCTGGAGACTACCGTGAGCTTCTGGCGGACCCATCCGTTGACGCCGTGCACATATGCACGCCGAACGCCCTGCACTTCCCAATGGCGAAAGCCGCGATGGAGGCGGGCAAGCACATTCTTTGCGAGAAGCCGCTGGCGATGTCGAGTCAGGAGGCGCAGGAAATGGTGCGCCTCGCTAAAGAAAAGAATCTCGCGAACTGCACATTCCACAACCTGCGGTACTACCCGCAGGTGCAGAACATGCGGAGGATGCGGGAAGCCGGAGAACTCGGCGAGATCTATGCCGTGCAGGGCACTTATTCGCAGGATTGGCTCCTGTACGACACCGATTACAACTGGCGCATTGACAAGGAATCCAATGGGCGGTCGCGGGCTTTCGCGGATATCGGAACGCATTGGTGCGACATGATCGAGCACATCACAGGGTTGCGCATCTCCTCGCTTTGCGCCGATCTTCAGACGTTTCACACGACGCGCAAGAAACCGAAGGGCTCCATCGAAACTTTCTCTGGCAAAACGCTGCAGCCGGATGAGTATAGCGAGATCCCCATTGATACGGAAGACTTCGGGGCTGTGCTGCTGCGGCTCGGGGAGAAGACCCGTGGGGCGATGACCGTCAGTCAGGTCGCCGCGGGCCGCAAGAACCGACTGTTCGTTGAGATTTACGGAACGAAGGGTTCGGTGGCGTGGAATCAGGAGTCGCCAGATGAACTCTGGATCGGGCAGCGAAATACGCCGAATATGGTCGTCGTGAAAGATCCTTCGTTACTGAGTGAGAAGTCGCGGAGCTACGCAGACCTGCCTGGGGGCCACAGCGAAGGTTACGACGACACCTTTAAACAGGTATTTCGGCGCTTTTATCGCACTGTTGCAGATCGCAATGCGCCGGTGGAATACCCGACCTTCGAGGATGGTCTCCGTCAGCTGCGCATTCTGGAGACTGTGCTCGACAGTTCAGAGAAGCGCGCCTGGCTTGATGTGAAATAACGGGATCAGGCCATAAGCCCGTCGACCACCTGCCCGGCAACGTCCGTGAGGCGGAAGTCACGTCCCTGGAATTTATAAGTCAGGCGCTTGTGATCGATGCCGAGGCAACGGAGTACAGTTGCCTGAATGTCATGCACCGGTACGGGATTCGAGACGACGTTATAGGAAAAGTCGTCCGTCTCGCCATAAGTGATACCGGGTTTGATGCCACCTCCCGCCATCCATACGCTGAAGCACCTCGGATGATGGTCGCGACCGTAGTTCGTCTCCATGAGCTTGCCCTGACAGTAAACAGTGCGTCCGAATTCGCCGCCCCAGAGGACGAGCGTGTCGTTGAGAAGACCTCGCTGTTTCAGGTCTTTGATCAGCGCGGCTGAAGGCTGATCGACGCTTTTGCACTGGAGGGCAAGATCGCGCGGCAGATCGTTGTGCTGGTCCCAACCTCGCTTGTAGAGCTGAATAAAGCGCACGCCCCTCTCGGCAAGCCGACGCGCCAGCAGACAGTTGGCCGCATATGTTCCGGGAATGCGTGAGTCCGGACCATACATTTCAAAGGTGCTGGCGGGCTCTTTTGAGAGATCCATCAGTTCGGGCACAGATGTCTGCATTCGGTACGCCATCTCGTACTGAGCGATGCGAGTTTCGATTTCCGGATCGCCGTACGCGGCGGCATTCATCTGATTCAGCTTCCCGATACCGTCGAGCATGCGGCGCCGAGTGTCCGCGTCGATACCGGCCGGATTGGAAAGATACAGGACCGGATCGCCGGAACTGCGGAAGTTCACGCCCTGATACTTCGACGGAAGAAACCCGTTGCCCCAAAGACGCGAGAAGAGCGGCTGATCCGTGTTAATTGCGCTCGACTGCGCGATCAGAACCACAAAGCCTGGCAGATTCTGGTTCTCGCTGCCCAAACCGTACGTCACCCA
>Ga0126381_100005693_pt1 | contig 13756 bp, 14 predicted proteins | sample PanSoiMetPlot_28_FD_96465 | JGI IMG/M metagenome (GOLD analysis project Ga0126381, IMG submission 96465) | Tropical forest soil microbial communities from Panama - MetaG Plot_28 | ecosystem: Environmental > Terrestrial > Soil > Tropical forest > Bulk soil | place: Panama | collected 2016-02-17
CTGACGGGCCAAGTGCGCAACATCGCGGAAGTGACTACGGCCGTGGCGAGAGGCGACCTCTCGCGCAAGATCACGGTGGACGTGAAGGGTGAAATTCTCGAGTTGAAGAATACGATCAACACGATGGTGGACCAGCTGAACGCGTTTGCTGGGGAAGTGACGCGCGTGGCGCGCGAAGTTGGCACGGAAGGAAAGCTCGGCGGACAAGCGGAAGTGCCTGGTGTTGGTGGCACGTGGAAGGACTTGACCGACAACGTGAACTTCATGGCCAGCAACCTGACCGGCCAAGTGCGCAACATCGCGGAAGTGGCGACGGCGGTGGCAAGAGGCGACCTCTCGCGCAAGATCACGGTGGACGTGAAGGGTGAAATTCTCGAGCTGAAAGACACTCTCAACACGATGGTGGACCAGTTGAGGTCATTCGCTTCCGAAGTGACGCGCGTGGCTCGCGAGGTGGGCACCGACGGAAAGCTGGGCGGCCAGGCGCAGGTGCCCGGCGTGGGCGGCACTTGGAAGGACCTCACCGACTCCGTGAACTCGATGGCGAGCAACTTGACCGGGCAGGTGCGAAACATCGCCGAAGTTTCGACTGCTATAGCGAGCGGCGACCTCTCCAAGAAAATCACCGTGAACGTGAGCGGTGAAATTCTGCTGCTGAAAGAAACCATCAATACGATGGTGGATCAACTCAACGCGTTTGCGGGTGAGGTGACGCGCGTGGCGCGCGAAGTCGGCAGTGAAGGCCGGCTCGGCGGGCAGGCCAACGTGCCCGGTGTCGCAGGAACCTGGAAAGACCTCACCGACTCCGTAAACTCCATGGCCGGTAACTTGACCGCGCAAGTGCGGAACATCGCGGAAGTGACCACGGCGGTGGCGAGAGGCGACCTCTCGCGCAAGATCACGGTGGACGTGAAGGGCGAAATTCTCGAGTTGAAGAACACGATCAACACAATGGTGGACCAACTGAATGCGTTCGCTGGGGAAGTGACGCGCGTGGCGCGTGAAGTGGGTACCGAAGGAAAACTGGGCGGCCAGGCGCAAGTATTCGGTGTGGGAGGGACGTGGAAGGACCTGACCGATAACGTGAACTTCATGGCCAGCAACTTGACCGGCCAGGTGCGCAACATCGCGGAAGTAGCGACCGCCATCGCGAGCGGAGATCTTTCGCGCAAGATCACCGTGGACGTCCGCGGAGAAATCCTGCAGCTCAAAGAAACGCTGAATACCATGGTCGAGCAGTTGCGTTCGTTTGCCGCCGAAGTAACTCGCGTAGCGCGCGAAGTGGGCAGCGAAGGACGACTCGGCGGTCAAGCGAACGTCACCGGCGTGGCCGGCACGTGGAAAGACCTGACGGATTCCGTGAATGCAATGGCCGGCAACCTGACGGGCCAAGTGCGCAACATTGCTGAAGTGACTACGGCGGTGGCGAGAGGCGACCTTTCGCGCAAAATCACGGTGGACGTGAAGGGCGAAATTCTCGAATTGAAGAATACGATCAACACGATGGTGGACCAGCTGAACGCGTTCGCTGCCGAAGTTACCCGCGTCGCTCGCGAAGTTGGAACCGACGGAAAATTGGGCGGTCAAGCGCAGGTGCCCGGCGTGGCGGGCACGTGGAAGGATCTCACCGACAACGTCAACGTGATGGCGGCAAACCTCACGGAGCAGGTGCGCGGAATTGTGAAGGTCGTAACGGCCGTGGCAAACGGAGAGCTGACGAAGAAACTTACTGTGAACGCGAAAGGCGAAGTGGCAGCGCTCGCCGACACTATCAATAATATGACGGATACGCTGGCCACTTTCGCGGACCAGGTGACGACCGTCGCCCGCGAAGTAGGTGTGGAAGGCCGTCTCGGTGGACAAGCTAACGTGCCCGGTGCCGCCGGCACCTGGAAAGACTTGACCGGAAACGTGAACCTCTTGGCGGACAACCTGACGAACCAGGTTCGTGCAATTGCCGAAGTGACGACCGCCGTCACAAAGGGTGACCTGACGCGGTCGATTCAAGTAGAAGCGAGCGGTGAAGTAGCCGAACTAAAAGACTACATCAACACGATGATCGATAACCTCCGGCTCACCACCGATCGCAACAACGAACAAGACTGGCTCAAAACAAACCTCGCCCGATTCACAGGCATGTTGCAGGGACAGCGTGACTTGACGACTGTGGGACGCATGCTCCTGTCCGAGCTCGCACCGCTGGTTAACGCCCAGCAGGGCGTGATCTATCAGATGGAATCGGAAGAATCGGGAACGATGGTTCTCTTGTCCGCCTTCGCGGACAGCGATCCCGATGGGCATCCACACCGCCTGCGCGTGGGAACCGGACTCGTGGGGCAATGCGCCGCCGAAAAACAACGCATGCTGATTACCGATGTGCCGGCAAACGCAATTCCGATCCGTTCTGGATTGTTCCAGTCCGTGCCACGAAGCATTATCGTGCTTCCGATCTTGTTCGAGGATCGCGTAAAAGCTGTGATCGAGCTTGCGTCGCTGCGCGTATTCACGGCCTCTCACCTCGCCTTTCTCGACCAATTGACTTCCAGCATCGGAATCGTGCTCAACAGCATTGAGGCCACGATGCAGACGGAAGGCCTATTGAAGCAATCGCAGCAATTGGCTACCGAACTCCAAACGCAGCAGACCGAATTGCAGCAGACCAATGAACAACTCGCACAAAAGGCGCAGCAGTTGGCCGAACAGAACGTGGAAGTGGAACGCAAGAATCAAGAAATCGAACAGGCCCGTCGCGCGGTGGAAGAGAAAGCCAAGGAGCTGGCTCTCACTTCGAAGTACAAATCAGAGTTCCTAGCGAACATGTCGCATGAGTTGCGCACGCCTCTCAATAGCATCCTGGTTCTTGGCCAGCAGCTGGCCGACAATCCGGACAAAAACTTGACCACCAAACAAGTGGAATTCGCGCGCACGATTCACGGCGCGGGTACCGATCTTTTGAACTTGATTACCGACATTCTGGACCTTTCCAAGATCGAATCGGGCACCGTGTCGGTCCAAGCAGAGGAAGTTTTCTTTGCCAGCTTGCTCGACATGATCGCCCGCCCGTTCCGCCACGAAGCAGAAAATCGGCGGCTGAACTTCGAAGTGAAAATGGATCCAAATTTGATGCGCAGCCTCGTCACGGACTCGAAGCGTCTTCAGCAAGTTCTGAAGAATCTGCTGTCCAACGCATTCAAGTTCACCGAGAAAGGCGGCGTGCGGCTATCGGTGTTTGCGGCCGAAACGGGCTGGAGCGAGGGCCATCCTGTGCTTGGAAGGTCAGCCTCGGTGGTTGCGTTCGAAGTTACGGACACCGGTATCGGAATTCCACCCGAGAAACAGCGCATTATCTTTGAGGCTTTCCAGCAGGCAGATGCGGGCACAAGCCGCAAGTACGGTGGTACGGGCCTGGGCCTAGCGATCAGCCGCGAACTCGCGGGCTTGTTGGGTGGGGAAATTCAGTTGCGCAGTACGCCCGATGAGGGCAGCACCTTCACGCTCTACCTGCCGCAAACTTATGTCGGCCCTTCGACCGGTACCGGAAGCACGGAAGCCAAAGCTTCCGTGATGGCCACAACTCCCAATGAATTGGCTACCGCTTCTGCTTCGAAGCGCGCCATCGAACAAATTACAGTGAAGGATGACCGGCAGAATCTACAACCAGACGATGCGACTCTCTTGATCGTCGAGGACGATCCTTACTTCGCGACTGTGTTATGTGACTTGGCCCGCGAAAAAGGCTTTAAAGTCCTGGTGGCAACTCGTGGTGCGGAAGCCTTGGCTCTCGCCCAGGAATTTCATCCCACGGCTGTTTCCCTGGATGTTTTTTTACCGGACATGCTGGGTTGGACTGTACTTAACCATTTGAAACAGGATCCGCGAACGCGGCATATCCCGATTCAGATATTGACTCTCGATGAAAATAGGCAGCACGGCCTGGCACGCGGAGCGTTTTCCTATGTGACTAAGCCAGCGACGCCCGAGCAGCTCGAGATGGCCTTATCGCGAATCAAGGAATACACCACACCTCGGCGCAAGAGGCTTCTGGTTGTAGAGGACAATCCTGCCGAGCAGCTCAGTATCCGGGAGCTATTAGGGTACGAGGATATTGATGTGGAGTCGGCGGCGACGGGTTCTGAGGCACTTGCAGCTCTCGATGACCAGCCCTTTGATTGCGTGGTGCTCGATCTTCGACTCCCAGACATGTCGGGATTCGAAATATTGGAGCGCTTCCGCGATACCCCGATGCTCAGTCATTTGCCGGTGGTGGTCTTCACCGGGAAAGATCTTTCACCGGAAGAGGATGCGCGTCTTCATATGCTGGCACGCAGCGTGGTTGTGAAAGGCGTCGAATCACCGGAAAGACTCCTCGACGAAACAGCGCTTTTCTTGCATCGCGTGGTCACCGATCTGCCCGCCGAAAAGCAGAAGATGCTCGATCTCTTACACCATTCCGACGAGTCGCTGGTCGGGAAAAAAGTGTTGGTGGTAGACGACGACGTGCGAAATATATTCGCTCTCAGCAGTGTGCTCGAGCGCCGGGGAATGTCGGTTCTGACGGCCGGCACCGGGCGCGAGGCGATCGCGACGCTCGAGTCTACTTCTGATGTCGCAATCGTTTTGATGGATATCATGATGCCGGACATGGACGGCTACGAGACGATGCAGATTATCCGCCGGAATCCTTCGTTCCGGCGACTGCCGATTGTGGCTTTGACTGCGAAAGCAATGAAAGGGGACCGCGAAAAATGTCTTGAAGCCGGAGCGTCAGAATATTTGGCAAAGCCGGTGAATACCGAGCAACTGCTCTCGGCATTGCGAATGTGGTTCCATCGCTAGGATGAGAATCTGGTCTCAAATTTCGTTTTGGACCTTGGCTTGTGTCAAATTTAGCACGGGCGGAGTGAGGAATGGTTAAGCATCAGAAGGTCAACATTCTTATGGTGGACGATCAGCCGGGGAAGCTGGTCACGTACGAGGCCATACTGAACGAGTTGGATGAGAATTTGATCCAGGCGCGTTCTGGAAAAGAGGCTCTTGACCATCTGTTGAAAACGAACGTTGCTGTCGTCTTGATGGACGTCAGCATGCCCGAGCTCGATGGTTTCGAGCTGGCGGATATGATTCGCCAACACCCTCGCTTTCAAAATACCGCCATCATTTTTATATCTGCGGTGCACCTGACCGATATTGACCGCCTGAAAGCATATCAACGCGGGGCTGTGGATTACATCGCTGTTCCGATTGTTCCCGAATTGCTGCGCGCAAAAGTACGCGTCTTTGCCGATCTTCACCGCAAAACGTACCAGCTCGAGATGCTTAATCGCGATTTGCGCACACTTTCCGCTCGATTGATTGCGACCCAGGATGAAGAAAGGCGGCGAATCGCTCGCGATCTTCACGATAGTGTCGGTCCGCTGCTCGCGGCACTTTCGATGAATAATGGCTTGGTGTACCAACAAGCCGAGAAACTCGGCCCTCAAATCGCGGAAGCTCTGCGCCAGAACGGCGAACTGATCGAACAGCTCTCTAAGCAGACGCGCACGATCTCGCACCTGCTGCACCCGCCGCTTCTCGACGAGATCGGCCTCTTGCCCGCTATCAGAATGTTCGCGGAAGGCTTTGGCGAGCGTAGCAATGTGAAAGTCACAGTGGAACTTTCACCTGAAATCGGAAGACTCCCGCCCACTATGGAGATTTCGATTTTCCGGATCGTGCAAGAGTGCCTTACCAATGTGTATCGCCACTCCGAGAGTAAGACCGCTCAGATTCGGATCAGCCCTGCTCGCGACAAATCGCTAACTGTACAAGTATCTGACGAAGGTAAGGGCATTCCACTCGACAACCGCGTTTCAATGCTGGTAGGAAACAACCACGGTGTGGGGCTAAGCGGGATGCGGGAACGTGTGAGAGAGTTGGGCGGCACACTTGACATACAATCGAATGGGAACGGGACGACTGTTACAGCTTCACTTCCCGTTGGTAATATGGCGGTCGAAGCGTGATTTCGAGATCCGCTAAAGCCATATCAAGGATTCAAATGCGCACTCGGTTCCTAATTGTAGACGATAGCGACCTGGTGCGACGATCCCTGCGTATGGTCTTGCAAGCTAATCCCGACTGGGAAATTTGTGGCGAAGCTGCGGATGGCCTCTCAGCCGTCGAGATGTTTAGGGAGCTGCGGCCCAATGTCGTAATTCTTGATTTCCAGATGCCTGGAATCAACGGAATCGAGACAGCTCGCCGCATGGCCGAAATAGCGCCTGCCATTCCCGTTGTACTTTTCACGCAGCATGCAAGCGCTGACTTGGAACGGCACGCTCACGAAGTGGGGATTCGCTCGGTGGTATCCAAGACGAATGCCTTCCCAATGGTGGGAATGATCGAAGCCCTCTTGGGATCGAGCAACGGCAAGACCAACAGCGACCCTCCGAGCTCCGAAACGCCCTGATCACGTCTGTCCTGCGGTAGTTGATTTGCATACCGCTGCAGCTCCAGGTATACGGCTGCAAACGCGAAGAGCGCGATTAAGCCCACCACACAAACGATAATAGCGGGCACGATTGGCAGAGCTGGATAAGACTCCCAAATGCCGATCATTGGTTTCTTACTAGACGGCGGCGCTTCGTCCGGTCAGGAAATGCGCGACAAACAAGACGACTGCAATCACCAGCAGCAGATGGATCGCTCCGAACGTCACGTGGAATGCGATAAATCCGAGCAACCACAACACCAGCAAAACAGCAGCGATAGCAGCGAGCATGGTTCCTCCTTGATTCGGTCCAACTTTCAGACTTTTCCTACGATACGATCCGAGGAAGAAATTGGATATCGGGGCAAACCATTAATGGGCGGGGAGGCTTGCTGTAACTAGTGCCGACACATACATCTACACGGGTTTAACTAACGGCCGCCTTGGAACTCCTCGTGTCCAGGTTCGGATACATTGACCAGCTGAGCAGTCACTCGGACACAATTCCAAACTTCTAGAGGATCGACGCGAGATCGTAGGAACTGTGACTGATGGACACGCTCTACTACAGGCTTGCCCCGAAACTTCAGCTTGAGGTGCAGACTCTGCATCATAATGTGAAGGTCTGGGATACTGGACGAACTTTACGCGCGTAGGTATTGTCAGGGCGTCTGACTATTTGACTTGTACTTCATTGGATATTCAATCGGGTATAGAGGTCAGAGAGGTCAGTCCAGCGCAGAGCAAGCTCGGTCCTGGAGCGCCACTTTTAACCGTGGTACATTTGTTCACATTTCCCTTGGAGGGTGGGCGCTTAAAGCAACTATGGTGGAAAATCTTTCAAAAGGTGGCGGGTTGTTTACGCGACTCCATGCCCTTTCGGATGGGCCTCAAGGATGATGGTCCGATAATGAGCGGCCAAGAATCGCTGGCCAAGCGACTCTGCTTGGTCTCGCCATACGCTGGCCGCATCGAGCCGTTCATCGGCCTGATTCCGGAGATCATGGAACGGAACGACCAACTCCGCCCTTTATGGACGGCGTGGCGACAAAATGCGACGCCTGATCTGACGCCACGGCAATATTTCACACGGCGCGAAATTAAGGTGCTTTGCGATTTTGTGGAGTATCTATATTTCGCCAGCGATGCCTTTGCGCGCTCGGCCCGGACAGACCGTTGACGCTTCGTGCAAAGTTCTGCGTAATCGGTACCGGCGCCGGCGGGGGCATCCTCGCCTACCGTCTGGCGAAGGCCGGCGCCGATGTGCTGGTCATCAACTCAGGCGGTATTCCAGCGCAATCCGAATTTCAAAACGAGCTCAGCCCTGAACAAAAGGGCCATTTTCAGATAGGCCCCCATACCACTTTCCCGGTCAGGCCGGAAATGACTTTCGTTCATCCGCTCCTCGCGGACGCCGGAAGCCGGAGCTCCATGGGAAGTCCACGAGAAGGCGGATTCATTCACTATCAAATTCACCACGTCAACGGTTTGCAGAACCTCTGGAACGGGATCTGCCTAAGGTATTCAGAGGACGATTTTGCCAACCGCAATAGCTATAGTGAGGACTGCCGGTGGCCGATTTCTCTGGGCGATCTTGCAGATCACTATTCTGAGGTCGAACGGGTGGCATTGGTGGTTGGTGAACGCAACGGTTTGCGTCAATTTCCGGACGGATTCTTTCTCGCGCCCCGCAACGCCAGACAAGTTGACCGCATTTTCATCGACAGCAACGCCGACTCGCTCGGCCCGGATCTTTTCCTTTTTAAGACCAGGAAAGCCATCGACTTGCGCCCGGATTCCACGCGAAAGTGCGTGGCCTGCGGCAATTGCGGGCAAGGGTGCCGTGCCGGCAGCGTCTATAAATTCTCCACACATCTCCTGCCGGAAATAAGAGCGCTGCCGAACTTTCGGCTGCTCGAACATACCAGAGCTATCAAACTTACCGCCCTCGACTGTGGCAGTGGGGAGAGGTTATCGATCTCCCAGGTCGTGGCGATCGACGAACGCGCCGCGCGGATCGTCGAGATTGAAGCTGACGTGGTCATCGTATGTGCAGGCGCAATCGAATCGCCGCGGCTACTGCTGAACTCGTTCGCTGACGACCGGAGCAAAACCGAGCAGGTCGGCGAGTTTTTGCAGGATAACCCGCGTGCGGTCGTCGGCACCAGTCTCTTTCGATTGTGGTTCAGGCCGGCGAACGAAGACCGCGGTTATGGCGATCACCTATTGCTGGGCGGTCAGATCAAGGATTCCCAAGGGAAACGCTTTCCATTCGTGGCCCAATTCTGCTCAGAATTCATGAAGGTTCCCTTCTATCTGGCCAAAATTCCCCGGTTGCCCAGATTCTTGTTGGAAACCATTTCCCGGCAAGCCTTTAAGAGCATGGCAACGTTGGTGATGTTCAGCCCGGCCGTTCCGCAGCGAAAGAATAAGGTCGCTTTGACCGATGGGGTGGATCGTTTCGGACAACGTCAGGTGCGCATTGATTACCAAACGTCAGAGATCGAGGCCGACCACCGCCGGCGGCTCGACGCGCTGGGCCGACGAATGCTCAGGAAGGCCAGCGGTTACATCGTTGATAACAACGCGGGGTCTCCTCCGGGATCAAGCATTCATTACGTGGGCACCTGCCGAATGGCTGCTGACCCGAAAGGCGGCGTGGTCGACAAGGACTTGAAATATTTCAAGAGTAAGAACCTTTATGTATGTGACGGCAGCGTGATACCGGCTCTCAGCGAGAAGCACCCGACGCTTACGATCATGGCGCTCGCCAATCGCTTGGCGGAGCGCTTGATTGAGACCTACATCTAACGCAGCAACATGAGATCCGAAATGCCAATAATGATTCCGAAAATGATTTTTTTGCAGGCGGAGCGATTCTTGGGAGCAGGAAACGCCGGTGCAAGAAGGAATGGTTCCACGATCAATTTTGCCTTACCAGGTAAGCAAACTTGCCGGCGAAGCATACTGCTCGGCTTGTATCGCCGCGTACGGCATGAAAACGGCAGCGTTGAGATTCTCGAATGTTTACCGGCCATACTCCTAGCACAAAGGCAGAGTGGTGGCGCAGTTCTTAAGAAACCTGCTGCGGGGCGAACCCATCGTGATCTATGGCGATTGAAAACAGACGCGAGGTTTCTGTACGTCGCGGACTTTGTGGAAGCTATTCTACTGGCTGATAGAATTGAACCAGCGGGAGAGATGTTTCAGATAGCCTCTTGGAAAAGAAACGTCGATTCGAAGCCTTCTGGACGCGATGAGTGCAATGCTGCCCACTCTCAAGTCTGATGTTCGATTTGCACCCGCTCGACCGGGAGAAATGGTGCGCAATTATGCGAGCATTGAAAAGGCGCGCCACATTTTGGGGTTCAATCCAAAAACTCAGCTCAACAAAGGATTGAGAAACACCTGGCAGTGGTTCACTTCGCACGATCGCTTCGGCGCGTTAAAATAACTATTCGAGAGTTCAAGTGCTCGTATCGGATGATTACACCCAGAACTGAGGATCAATGAGTTCAAGCAAACTTGCGATAGAGAACCGCGAAGACATGTTGCAGATCGAGGGCCCGCATCACGGTGGGTCTTATTCTGGGCGTCACTTTAAAACTTACTTCCTGATCCTGCTGGTGGTGATATTCAGCCCGCTCGGCAATGTGCTACTGGGCGCCGGAATGAAAGAAGTAGGGCCGATGACTTTTCATACGGTCTCCGAATTTCTCGATGTCTTTCCTCGCGTGTTTACGTCGGGTGCAATCTGGCTGGGAATCGCGTCATTGTTTGCGCATTTCATTTCTTACATGCTGGTCCTATCCTGGGCCGACTTCAGCTATGCGCAGCCCCCCACCGCAATGGGCATTGTAATCGTGACGTTACTCGGGCATTTCGTCCTACATGAAACGGTGACCCCGTTGCGATGGATTGGAGTCTTTTTGATCTTCTTAGGAGTGTTTGTCGTCGGTCATACTCCGCCACGCACCACGGAGCACCACTAATGCTGAAAGAGTTGGTGCTTCTGTTTCTGATCGTGTTCGCCGGAACGGGCGGAGAGTTGTGCGTGACGCGGGCGATGAAGCAAATCGGCGAAGTGAAGGACTTTCGCCCAGTGGCCTTGGTGCGAACGATCATCCGAGTGCTAGGCGTGGGCTGGATGTGGCTCGGCGTCGCCTTGATGGCGGTTGCATTCTTTTCGCTGTTAGGGATGCTGTCGCTGGAAAACGTGAGTTTCGTAGTACCGGTTGCAGCTTTGAACTACGTGGCGGGCGCACTGGGTGGAAAATTCTTTCTCGGGGAGCGCGTGACGGGCCAGCGATGGGCGGGTGTCTTTCTCATTTGTATTGGAGTAACCTGCGTATTTTTTAGCAGAAGATAGGAACTCGAAGAGACTGCTGCTGGGAAAACGGAACCAGGGGTTGTGCCGAAATGATGCGGGGCTAGGCGTTCGGCGTATCGTCATTTCTGCCACACCAGTTGGGAATGTCTTATTGTTGCCGTTCTGACCCTGCGTAAGCCGGGCAAGGTGGAAGAAGGCGGAAGATACGGCACGCTTCATTTCCAGCGAGCTATCTACACCGCACGTGCAGCCCGGACATTCGCGTCGAACCTGCAGGCTGTCCTTCAAAATGTTCCCAACAGGCTTGAGCGGATAGCATCCGGTGAGAACCATTCGAGATGACGAACACCCGGAGGCAATCCGAGAACACACGGTGGCTCTTCCGAAGACTCGTCGTTGTTGCAATAGCAGGCGATGTGACCCACTTCGCAGTCGGGGCGAGTTTGTCGCGGAGAACCGTTTCGATTTCCTTCAGATCGCGTTGTTTTGTGAATGCCTTACCGATTGCGCCGACATAGCTACATGTCGCATCGATTGCATTTTATACGACTAGAGAATTAGCTGGCCAGCGTGAACAAAGAGATATAATATCGTTTTTGTATTACTTCGTGACGCGAAACCATCTTTCAGCTCCGCAGCAGGAGAAGGGGCGTTCTGTTCTAGAGGCGATCTCCTCGTCGCTCAAAATCATCGCCATCAACATCCTCATCTTCGCCGTTCTCATCGAGTTCCTCTGCCTCATCTACATCAACGTCACCAACTGGCCTTCCAGCAAGCCCACCTACCACGTGAACTACAACTCCTTCACGGCCGACATCAACCCAGCCTTTGGCGTTTGGCACCGTCCCAACAGCCATTTCTACCACCAGGGCGGCTGCTTCAGTGCCCAGTACACTACCAATAGTTACGGTGCCCGCGATGTCGAACGCAGCCTCCACTCGTCCGAACCACGCACCGTCGTCCTTGGCGACTCGATGATCGAGGGCCTTGGCCTGGCTGATCAGGATCGCCTGACCAACCTTCTCGAAAAACGCACCGGTCGCGAGTATCTCAATTTTGGTACCCAAGATTTCGGACCACTGCAATACGCTCTGCTGTACAAGAGTTTGGCCTCTCAATTTGACCATGACACCGTCCTAGTGGCCGTGCTACCCCATAACGATTTCCAAGACATGTCTCCGGAATGGGGAAAGGCCTACCACGCGGACCGCTATCGCCCCTATTACGCTGACGACTTTTCCATCTACTATACGGGCCACATACATCCGAACGCCGGTGAAGGATTCTGGGACCATGTCGAAGCCGTGCTGCGCGCCTATCTCGCTTCCTATCATGTCGGCCAATTCCTCTATTCTAAATGGTATTGGCGCATGGCTGGTCCGTACTCGGGATACAACGACTTCACTGAAGTCGATTTAGCTCGTCTCAAAAGGGCCCTCGAGGACATCAAGAGCACAGCTGACGCACACCACTCACGCATGGCCGTCATCTTGATCCCTGTCACCAACGATTTCCAACGCCTGCATGGTTCTAACGCGAACCGACTAGGTCCAGAAATCGTCCACTGGGGACAAGACAACAGAGTCCCAGTCAAAGATCTCCTGCCGGATATGGACGCGCTATCCGGCGGAAACTACCACTCGCTATTTTTTACTTGTAATGGCCATTGGTCCCCCCGGGGCAGTGAGGTTGCAGCTGAAGTTCTGCAGCCCTGGTTGACACAATTGAACGCCGTATCCAAATGAGATGAGTTGAAGCGTTGCTGGGCACGCATTGTCGGTCCATCTCGGCATACTTACGGCCGAGCACTTCGTACGCTTCGTCTAGTGGCTCCGTATGACTCGCCGCGTACTGGTTCACCGGGGCTCTGAACAGCTTGTCTAGTTGCCGGGCCTCAATCCCTATTCATAACGCAGCGCTTCCACCGGACTCAATTTCGCCGCTTTTGTCGCGGGCCACACGCCAAATATCAGTCCGATACCAACGGACACCGTAAATCCGACAATCACCGCCCACAATGGCACAATGGCTTTCAAAGAGCTGACCACCGGAACCAACATCACGATCGCGCTGCCAACAACAATTCCGATCAACCCACCTGTTCCCGTCAACATCATCGCCTCAAACAAAAATTGCCAGGCAATATCGCGGCTTCGCGCGGCAATTGCTTTGCGTACGCCAATCTCGCGCGTTCGCTCCGTCACCGATACAAGCATGATATTCATCACGCCCATCCCGCCGATCAGCAGGCCAATCGAACTCAGCACGACGATCACCAGCACCACGCCGCCGATAATGTCGTTGAACTGCTTCACCATTTCGACGTTCGTCTGTATGGCAAAAGCATCAGGCTTGTCGTACGGAACAAAGCGTCGCCGCCGCAGCACTTCGCGAATCTGGTCTACCGCCAGGTCGAGCTTTCCCGGATACGCTAAAATCCGCATAGCCAGCTCGAAGCTCGCAGGATAGATTTTGAAAAACGTGTAATAAGGCATTATCACGCGCCTGTCTTCATCCGCCGTTCCAAACAGTCCCACCGGTTTTTCGAGCACGCCGATCACGCGGAAATTGGTGCCGTCGACAAGCACCTGCTTGTCGAGCGCCCTGTCAATCTTTCCGAAAAGCGCCGTAGCGATGTTTTCCCCGAGCACCACCACATTTTCGCGGTGCTCATTTTCGGTCTCGGTGAAAAATCGGCCCGCTTTGATATTCGCGTTCGAATACACCTCGAGGTAAGCGGGGAATGTGCCACGAAAGTTCCCACCCGCAACCTGGCTGCTCTGATAGCGCACCGTGTGCGGTTGCGTCCATTCGAAAACCGAAACTGCCGTCTGCTTCACCGCCGGGCATTGCACCATTACCGCCTGTGCGTCTTCAAAGGTCAGCGGCTTGCGCTCACGTTCTTCCTTCGGCCGGCGCCCATTCAGTCCCGGGCTGTCTTGGATGAAACGTGCAAC
>Ga0126381_100005694_pt1 | contig 13752 bp, 15 predicted proteins | sample PanSoiMetPlot_28_FD_96465 | JGI IMG/M metagenome (GOLD analysis project Ga0126381, IMG submission 96465) | Tropical forest soil microbial communities from Panama - MetaG Plot_28 | ecosystem: Environmental > Terrestrial > Soil > Tropical forest > Bulk soil | place: Panama | collected 2016-02-17
ACGGCGGCCGGCCTGCCAGGCGGCACGTCGTTCATGGAGGACTACACATACGACCTAGAGCCAGGCCGCGAGCTGATCCTCGGCGCGCACATGCTCGAGGTCTGCCCGTCCATCGCCGCCTCCACTCCGGCGTGCGAGATCCATCCGCTGAGCATCGGCGGCAGGCAAGACCCGGTTCGGCTCGTATTCGACGCCGCGCCCGGCCCTGCCACCGTGCTCGGCCTCATTGACCTGGGCGACAGGTTCCGGCTCGTAGCCAACGAGATCGACGTGGTGGCGCCACCACAGCCGTTGCCCAAGCTGCCCGTAGCCCGGGCAGTCTGGCGCCCGCGGCCAGACCTGCGGACTTCCGCGGAGAGCTGGCTGACCGCGGGAGCACCGCACCACACCGCCTTGACCAGTGCCCTCACCAGGGAGCATCTGACCGACCTCGCCGAAATGATCGGCGTGGAACTCCTAGTCATCGACGCGGACACCACCGCAGGACAGTTCGGCAAGGAAATGCGCTGGAACCAGGCGTACTACCGGCTGGCGCAAGGCGTTTAAAACACCTCGCCAAGCCACCTAACCCAAACCAAAGGACCTCACACTTCTCGGGCACCGTCGGCTCGGGCCCTGCCGACGCAAACCCGTGATGTCGATAGCGCACGCCCAAAAACAAACCTCGCACCTTTCAGAAGGGCACCTCAATGAGCATCAGCAAGCGGGCTCTAGCCACCATCCCCGCGGTAGCACTGATTACCCTGGCCGCCGCGTGCTCGAAGAGCGGTGGCGGCAGTACAAGCACTCCCCCAGCGCCGAGCAACACGCTCAGCAGCACGGCCAGCAGCACGGCGAGCGCGAGCACGCCGAGCAGTTCTCCCGCAGCGAGCGGCGTCGCCCTCAGCGGCTCGCTCGCGTTCAACCAGTCCAAGCTCGGCCAGCTCGACGCGGCGCTGAAGAAGGCGCTGGCCGGCAAGGACCTGTCCAAGGTCAACATCGCGATGGTCGTCAACGTCGCCGCGGACTACTGGAAGGCCGGCCAGGTCGGCTTCCTCAAGGGCTGCAGCGACCTGGGCCTCCCGAGCAACAAGTGCACGTACTTCGCGCCGCCGAATGGCAAGCTGACCGAGCAGAACTCCGAACTCGAGACGCTGCGCTCGCAGGGCATCACCGGTTATTCGATCTCCGCCATCGACCCGGCCGCCGCCGCGGGCACCATCGCCAGCGACATGAAGAACGGTGTCTTCGTCCTGCCCATCGACTCGCCCCTGCCCGGAACGGCCGCGGCCGGACTCTACCTTGGCACGCCGAACTACACCGCCGGATTCCAGGCGGGCACGGCGATGAAGCAACTGCTCGGCGGGAAGGGCTCGGTGGCCATCCTGGTGGGCTCGCTGACAGCCGCCAACGCCACCCAGCGCATCGCCGGCTTTGAGGCCGCGATCAAGGGCACGAGCATCACCATCGCGCAGAAGGTCAACGACAACCTGCAGGCCAGCACGGCCACCTCGGACGCCGAGACGATCCTGGCCAACAACCCGAACGTCAACGGCCTGTACGGGGTGTATTCCTACGACGGCCCGGCGCTCGCCCAGGCGGTGCAGTCGGCTGGCAAGACCTCAAGCGTCAGCATCGTCTCCGACGACTCTGACTCCCAGACACTGTCGTTCATCCAGTCCGGCGTGATCGGCGGCACCGTGGTCCAGATGCCCTACCAGCAGGGCTACACGGGCGCCTACATCCTGACCGCCGAGAAGGTGCTCGGCAGCGCCGCCACCCTGGCGATCGTCAAGCCGTTCCTGAGCTCCGACGGCTTTACGCTGTCGTCCGGGGTCGGCCTGGTCACCAAGACGGACCTGTCCAGCTACCAGTCCCTCGAGTCGCAACTCGGCATCGGCTGACCGGTGTCCGTACCTACTAGCGCCCACAGCCGCGCGGTCACCGCGCGGCTGCGGGGCGTTCACAAGTCTTACGGGCCTGTACGTGTCCTCGACCTTCCCGAGCTGGACCTTTACGGCGGGGAGGTCGTCGGCGTCGTGGGCGAGAACGGCGCGGGCAAGTCCACGCTGATCGGCACCCTGGCCGGCTCGGTGCACCGTGACGGCGGCGACATCGACATTGACGGGGTGCCGCTCGCACCCGGCTCCACCGAGGCTGCCGCCCGGCTCGGTATCGCGATGGTGTCCCAGGAATTCCCGCTCGTGGGGCAGCTTTCCGTCGCGGAGAACCTGCTGCTCGGCCGCCGCCCGCGGCAGACCAGGCGACGCGTCCTGCTCGACAGGGCGGCCTCGCACGCCGAGGCGGAGGCGATGCTGACGGAGATCGGGCTTGACCCGCGCGCCATCGGCGTGCACCGCGAGGTACGCAGCCTGCCGGTCCCTACCCGGCAGATGATCGAGATCGCGAAGGCGTGGGGCAGGGAGCCGAAGCTGCTCATCCTCGACGAGCCCACGTCCGCGCTTGGTCCTGTCGAGGCCGAGATGGTGCTCGGGCTGGCCAGGCAAGCGGCCAAGCGCGGTGGCACCGTGCTGTTCATCGGCCACAGGCTCGACGAGGTGCGCGCGATCAGCGACCGCGTTCTCGTCCTGCGGAACGGGCGGCTGGTCGCCGATCTAACCCCTGAGGAAGCGACCGAAGCGCGGCTCATCCGCGAGATGGTCGGCGGCGAGATAAACCGCACGCAACCCCGGCCGCCCGCGGTGGACGCGCCGGTGTCTTTGCGATTGCGCGCCCTGACGGCGGACGGTCTGGGCCCCGTCGACCTGGAGGTGCTGGCCGGAGAGATCGTCGGCGTCGCGGGGCTGATGGGATCGGGCCGCAGCAGGCTCATTCACACGGTGGCCGGCGCTCAGCCGGCCACAGGCGGGACCATGACAGTGGCGGGCGCCCCATACGCGCCGCGCGACCCCGGTGACGGCGTGGCCGCCGGCATCGCCATGATTCCCGAGGACCGCAAGGAACAGTCGCTGGTGTTGTTCGCGCCGGTCTCCGACAACGTCACCGTCTCGATCCTGCGCCGGATCGCCGCGCACGGCCTCCTGCGGCCCGGCCGCCAGCGGGAGGAGGCGCGGCGGATCGCTGACAGCGTTCATGTCCGCATGCAATCGGTGGAACAGCCCATGGGATCGCTTTCCGGGGGCAACCAGCAGCGTGCCATCTTCGGCCGAGCCTTCGCCACGCGCCCCAGGCTGCTGCTGCTCGACGAGCCGACCCGGGGCGTGGACGTGGGGGCCAAAGCCGAGATCTACGAGCTCATCGACCGCGCCGCCGCCGACGGCATGGCGGTGCTCGTCGCATCCTCCGAACTGGAGGAACTGCAGCTGATCTGCCACCGGATCGCCGTCATGTGCCGCGGCCGCGTCGCCGCGATCCTCCGCCATCAGGACGCCACGAAGGAACGCATCATGACGGCCGCCGCGGGCGCCGCCTTCGCGGAAGCCACACCCCTCACCCAGGTCATTCCCGACAGCGACGGGATCCCGCATACGGACGGAGCCGCACAATGAGCGCGCAGAGCACGCTGCCACCGCAAACGCCGATCACGCCAAGCGTGACTAGCACCGGAACCCGGCTTCTCCGGCGGCTCGCCGAATCGCCCGAGGCCGGCGTCGTCATCGCGTGCGTGGTCGTCTTCATCGCCATCTCTGCGAACGCGTCGACCTATGCCAGCGTCGGCAACCTGCAGGTCATGGGCCGCGACTTGTCCCAGACGGGGATCCTGGCCATCGGCGAGTCGCTGGTGATCCTCACCGGCGGCATCGACTTGTCCGTCGGGGCGCTCGCTGGCCTAGCGGGCATCCTCGCGGCATGGTTCAACGTCAACGCCGGCATGCCAGCGCCGGCGGCGATCCTGCTGACGCTCGTCGTGTGCGCCGCGGTAGGCACCTGGCACGGCACCATGGTCACCAAGCTCAACGTGCCGCCATTCGTCATCACGCTGGTCACGTACACCACGGCGCAAGGGCTGTCGCTGGCGATCACCAGCGGTACCCCGATCAATGGCATCGACCCGCTGTTCAGCAACCTGAGTTCGTACTACATCCAGCAGGTGCCGGTGCCGGCGTTGTTCTTCTTCGGCGTCGCCGCGATTGCCTGGTTCGCCCTCGAGCGCACGTACGTCGGCCGGCAGATCTACGCGGTCGGCGGCAACCGGGAGGCTGCCCGGCTGGCCGGCATCCCGACCGGCCGCCGCATCACGTCCACCTACATCGCGAGCGCGGTGCTCGCCGGCGTAGTGGGCGTGCTGGTCATCGGCCGCATGAACGTCGCCGACCCGTCCGTCGGCCCGGGCTGGGAACTGGTCGCGATCGCGGCCGCGGTGGTCGGAGGAGTGTCCTTGTTCGGGGGCGAAGGCCGCATCATCGGCGTCGCGGCCGGCGCCATCCTGCTGGAGTTCATCGCGAACGGACTGCTCGCCTTGCACGTCAGCCCCTACTACCAGCAGGTCGTCCAGGGTCTCGTGCTCGGCATCGCCATCCTGCTTGACCGGCTGCGAGCGAGCTACTTCGGCCGCGGCCGCCGCTGAGCCGCCGGATGCCGCCGCGCCCGCGGCCGCCGATCCGGACGGCGGCCGCGCGCAGCCTGCCTAATCGGAGCCGAGAAGCGCCCAGACGCGCTTGCCGCTCCAGCCCGGCACGCTTTCCCAACCCCACTCCTCACACAGCGTGTTCACCATGTCAAGGCCCCGCCCAGACTCCTCCTGCGGCCCGGCATGCCGCATCGCGGGTGCGCCGAACGACTCGGGAAGGTTGTCCCATACCTCGACCATGAGCCGGGAGTGGTCGGAGAGCAGGCGCACCCACAGCAGGGGCAGGTTCCCGGCGGTGTCGTATCTGGGGTGCCCGTCCGGCATGGTCGAAGCCCGGACGACGTTGGTGGTCAGCTCGCTCACCAGCAGTTCCGTGACATCGGTCAACGTAGCGAGGTCCCAGCCGATAAGCACGACGTCAATGAAACCGCGCGCCAGCCGAGGTGCCGTCGGCAGGGCACCTAGCGGGCCTAGGTCGGAAATCAACGGCCAGTCAGCCACGTGTGGCTCGTCGTGAGAGATCCGAGTTGGACGGATACCTGTGATGCTTCCAGGCCCATCTGAGGATCAAGGGCACGGATTGCAACGTTACCCGCTCTGGGGCTGGCCGCATCACGATTAGGTCGCAATTGTGACGAATTGTCACGTGGGGAAATATCGCACACGGCCGCTAGTCCGAATGCAGGGCGGCGACGGTGACTGTGACGACTGTTCCCTTTTCGACGTCGCCTCTCGGAGAAACCGCGATGACCGTCCCGGCAGGAACCTCTCCCACGTGCGACCATTCGACGCGCGGAACCAGCCCGGCCTGACGCAACTGGCGCACGACGGGGCGTGCGGGCTGGCCGATGAGAGCGGCGTCGATCACGATCGTCACAGACTCGCTCACCTGCCACCGGCCGCCCTCATCGCAACGATGCCAAGAAAGCGCAAGTCCCGACCCACGGGGCCAGGCCGGGACTTAGCGCGAGGGTCACGCCTCATATGCACAACGCCTTAGACCGCTGACTCGTTACACCTTGGCGCCGCCGCGTCGCCTCACGGCCGCGATCCCGGGCGGAACGGCGCTCCGTGGCCGGGAATTATGACGGCCGCGAACGACAACAGGAGCTCGCGGCTGGCCTTGAGCGCATCCGGGTCGGTGCCGAGCGGATCGTCCTGCGGCCCTGCCGCGCTCCACCACGCGTGCGTGCACGCGTAGACCCCGTCCGCCGTCGAGGCAACGGTCGAGATGTCCTCGCCGGTATGCCCGGGCGTGCGCAGCAACCGCACGGAAGGACCGAGCAGCACCCCGTCGGCGTCCCTGTCGGTCCAGCGGTCCGCCTCGTATACGGCCCAGTGGTCGTGGACGCGCGCGTTGGGGAACAAGGCCGCGTTGACGGTGTGATCCGGATGATGATGGCTGAAGACGACGTCTGTCACATCCGCCGGCCGCGGCCCATGCCTGGCGAGGGTCGCGAGCAGCGCCTCTCGCGACGCGACCATGCCGGGATCGACCACGATCACGGCGCCAGAGTCGACGATCAGGGTGACCGTGCCGCTCACCCGTTCGTCGTCGCCATCGCGCCCGACATATCCCTCGTTGAGCACGTGCACCTCGGCCGAACCGGTGGCCGGGATCTCGAATGCACTCACGGCGCCGACATTACCCCCACGCTTGCGCCCTCGAAAGAGGAGATAAGGCACGAAAGCAGCAAAAGACGCAAACGTTTGCGGGAAGGTCAGGGGAGTTCGAAGGGGAGGTGGATGCCGTCGAGGGCGTGCGCGCAGAGGTCGTCCTCACGCTCGGCGGGGAACGTGCCGATGACCTTCACCATGAGTTCCCGAAGCCTGTTCATGTTCGCGGCGAAGACCTCGAATACCTCGGCCTGCGTCACGCCCTCACCCTCTTCGACGCCCGCGTCGGTGTCGGTGACCAGGGCCAGCGTGGTGTAGCACATCGCGAGTTCGCGGGCGAGCACGGCCTCGGGATGGCCTGTCATCCCGATGAGCGTCCATCCCTGGGCGGAGTACCACTGCGATTCGGCCCGGGTGGAGAACCTCGGCCCGTCTATGACGACCAGCGTCCCCGAGCCCGCCGGCACCCAGCCGAATTCGCGCGCAGCCGCGATCGCCCGTGCTCGCCCTGTCGGGCAGTACGGGTCGGCGAACGGCACGTGCACCGCGTTCTGGTCGTAGAACGTCTGCACGCGAGACTTGGTGCGGTCCACAAGCTGATCGGGGATGACCAGCGTGCCAGGGCCGTACGAGACGGTCAGCGAGCCAACCGCGCTTGGCGCGAGAACCTGCCGCACGCCAAGCGAGCGAAGCGCCCACATGTTCGCGCGGTACGGGATGGTGTGCGGCGGGAACCTGTGGTCGCGCCCGTGGCGCGGCACGAAAGCAACCCTGCGGCCCGCCACTTCGCCGACGAGCACCGGCTCGCTCGGCTCGCCGAACGGGGTCTCAACCTTCACCTGTTCGCTGTCGGTGAGGAACTCGTAGAAGCCGGAACCTCCGATGACCCCGATGTCGGCGACCGAAGCCATGGCCGTCAGGCGACTTTCTCGCCCGATGAACTGGAGGACGAGACCGAGGAGCCAGCGGGCGAGGACGGGGCCTTCTCGCCGCCCGAAGAGGGCGACGTGGACGAGGAGGACGACGAGTTCGAGGACGACTCGGTGGATGACGCGGCAGCGGCGGATGGCGCGGACGATGAGGCCGAAGACCCGCTCCTGCTGTCGGTCCGGTAGAAGCCCGAGCCCTTGAACACGATGCCCACCGGCGAGAAGACCTTGCGCAGCCGACCGCCGCACGCCTCATGCTTGGTCAGCGGGTCATCGGTGAACTTCTGCACCGCTTCGAGCTGACCACCGCATTCGGTGCACACGTACTGATATGTGGGCACGGATTCCTCCTAGAGGACCAATTCGGTTCGCTAGATTAGCACTCGTACTAGCAGACTGCTAAGGATAACCGCGCGGCGGGGTCGCTGATTCCGCGGCTGGCAGCCTCGTGAGACCGTAGCTGGGCCGGGCCACGGCGCGAACCGGCTGGTCATGCGCCATAACCGGCACAGAAGGCAGCAGTTCCCCGTCATAGAGCAGCGCGATCAACGGAACCTGCGGGCCGACTCGCGCGAGCGCGCGGTCGTACGACCCGCCGCCCCGCCCCAGCCGGTTGCCCGCGACGTCCACGGCGAGCGCCGGCACCAGGACAACGTCGGCGCGGGCGACGGTCGCCGCGCCGCGCACCGGCTCGACCGGCTGGAGCAGCCCGCGGGGTCCCGGCGCGAGTGAGTCCGGCCCCTCGTAGGACGCCCAGTCGAGGTCCCCGTCGCCGAGCAGCACGGGAAGCACCACGTAGCTGCCGCGCTTCCACAGGGCGAAGATCAGGCTCCGGGTGTCCGGCTCGGCGCCGACGGAGTAGTAGGCCGCGACGGTTCCCGCGGCCGCCACTTCCGGCAGTTCCAGTATGTGATCGCGAATCAGCCGCCCGGCCTCGTGCCTGTCCGGACCGGACATCGCGGCCCGCGCCCGCGTCAGGCGCCGCCGCAACTCCGCCTTGCCGGCCGCGCCGGCGGGCACGTCGGCGGGCACGTCGGCGGGCGCGGGCCCGCCCGCGCCTTCGGGATCCTCAGACAGGGGCATGCCGTGCACGCTACTCCCGGGAGGTCACTACGCTTTACGCATGGTCGATACCGGCGATGCCAGGACGCCAGCAGTCACTAAAGCCGTGGTGCCCGCCGCCGGGCTGGGAACGCGGTTCCTGCCCGCGACAAAGGCGACGCCCAAGGAAATGCTGCCTGTCGTCGACAAGCCTGCCATTCAGTATGTCGTTGAGGAAGCCGTCTCGGCCGGGCTCAGCGACGTCTTGCTTATCACCGGGAGGAGCAAGCGCTCGATCGAGGACCATTTTGACCGCGCGTACGAGCTCGAGGAGGCGCTGTCCGCCAAGGAGGACTGGGACAAGCTGGCGCTTGTGCGCGAGTCCAGCGACCTGGCCGCGGTGCACTACGTCCGTCAGGGGGACCCCAAGGGCCTTGGCCACGCCGTCCTGTGCGCCGCGCAGCACGTCGGGGACGAGCCGTTCGCGGTGCTGCTCGGTGACGACCTGATCGACTCGCGCGACCCGCTGCTCACCCGGATGATCGACGTCAGGAACGAGTTCGGCGGCAGCGTGGTGGCCCTGATGGAGGTCGACCCTGAGGAAGTCTCCCTCTATGGCTGCGCCGCGGTCGCGCCGACCGCGGACACCGATGTGGTCATGATCACAGACCTGGTCGAGAAACCGGTGCCGGGGTCGGCGCCGAGCCGGTGGATCGTGATCGGGCGTTACGTGTGCGACCCCGCTGTTTTCGACGTGCTGCGCGAGACTCAGCCGGGCAGGGGCGGAGAGATCCAGCTCACCGACGCGCTCAAGGTGCTCGCGGGCAAGGGCGAGCTGCGCGGCGTGCTTTTCCACGGCCGCCGCTACGACACGGGGAACAAGCTGGACTATCTGCGCACCATGGTGATGTTCGCCTCGGAACGGGCGGACCTGTCCAGCGAATTCGTCCCCTGGCTGCGCAAGTACCTCGAAGGCTTGCAGTGACCGAAGCGGCGGTGCCTAACGATGGCGTCGCGGACACCTCGCCCGCCACGGTCGAAGCCCACCGGGCGACGATCCTGCGGGCGATTACGCCGCTGCGACCCGTCAGCGTGGAACTGGCCGAGGCCGAGGGGTGCGTGCTCGCCGAGGACGTGACCGCGGCGGTGTCGCTGCCCTCGTTCGACAACTCCAGCATGGATGGCTACGCGGTCAGCTCATCGGATACAAATCATTCCTCGGAACGAAGCCCCGCGACTCTCCCCGTCAAAGGTGAGATCGCGGCCGGTGATACTGGCGTCTTCCAGCTCGTTCCCGGCACGGCGATCCGGATCATGACCGGCGCGCAACTGCCCGCGGGCGCGGACGCGGTCGTGCCGGTGGAGTGGACGAACGGCGGCAGCCAAACGGTGGAGATCTACCGCGGCGTCGAACCGGGGAACGCGGTGCGCTACGCCGGCGGGGACGCCGCGGCTGGCGAGACGCTGCTCCGGCAGGGCATCCGGATGCGGCCGATGCAGATAGCGGTGGCCGCGTCCGCCGGGCGCAAGTCGGTGCGCGTACGGCCAAGGCCGCGGGTCGTCGTGCTGTCCACGGGCAACGAGCTGACCGAGCCGGGCACCCCGCTGGTGCCGGGACAGATCTGGGACTCCAACAGCTACATGATCGCCGCGGCCGCCCGCGAGGCCGGCGCGCACGCCTACCGGCGCTCGGTCGTGCCCGACGACCCGGCGGGCGTGCTGCCCGCACTCGAAGAGCAGTTGCACCACGCCGACCTGCTCGTCACCACCGGCGGCGTTAGCATGGGCGGCGAGCACGACGTGGTGAAGGCGGCGCTGCGCGAGCTCGGCACCGTGACCTTCAGGAAGGTCGCGATGCAGCCGGGAATGCCGCAGGGCTTCGGCACGATCGGCGAGGCGCGGGTGCCGCTCTTCACGCTGCCCGGCAACCCGGTCAGCGCCTTCGTGTCGTTCCAGCTTTTCGTCCGCCCGGCCATCGCCGCGCTGCAGGGCACCGACGACCTGGGGCTGCCCAGCGTCCGCGCCACGCTGACGGCAGGAGTCCGCTCTCCAGAAGGCAGGCGCTCCTACCTGCGCGGCGTCCTCGGCGACGGGGAGGTCACGCCGCTGTCCGGACAGGGCTCCCACCAGATCGCCGCGCTCGGCCGGGCCAACGCGCTGATCATCGTGCCAGAGCGGGAAACCCAGCTCCCGCAGGGCGACACCGTCGACGTCCTCGTCCTGCCGTGAATGTGTGCTAGACACGCCCGCGCCGCCTGCTTTATCCCTTCTGGCGCACGCGCGCGCCGGTTGGCGGGCGGCGGTCCTGGACAGACGCATTCCGCGGGGAGCGGCACCGTTCGTTCGGGATAAGTGTCTTTAACCCGAAGGCCGCTAGAGGTCTCATCACGCGTAGGCTTGCGCACATGAGCGATCTTGCTCCTGCGACCGCGCTGACCCACTTGGACGAGGCGGGCCGGGCGCGCATGGTCGACGTCTCGGCGAAGGACGTCACGGTGCGGACCGCGCGAGCGTCCGGGCGGGTGCTGCTTTCCGCCGCCGCCGTCGCGGCGCTGCGCGACGGCCGGGTACCCAAGGGCGACGCGCTCGCGGTCGCGCGCGTAGCCGGCATCCAGGGCGCGAAACGGACCCCCGACCTGATCCCGTTGTGCCACCCTCTCGGGCTGCATGGCGTCACCGTCGACCTGGTCGTCGAGGACTCCGGGGTCTACATCACGGCGGAGACCCGCACCGCGGACCGGACAGGGGTGGAAATGGAGGCGCTGACCTCCGTGAGCGTGGCGGCGCTCACCCTGATCGACATGATCAAGTCGGTCGACAAGGGGGCAGTGATCACGGACGTCCGGCTGGAGGCCAAGGACGGCGGCAAATCCGGATCATGGCGGCGGTCGTGATCAGGGCGCTGGCGATCACGGTCTCGAACCGCGCGGCCGCGGGGGTATATGAGGATCGTTCCGGGCCGGTGCTCGTGGAGTTGCTGCGCGCGGCGGGCTGCGACGTCGTTGACGGGCCGCTTGTGATCCCGGACGGTGACGCGGTAGAGCAGGTGCTCCGCGACTCGGTGACCGCGGGGTACGACGTGGCCATCACAACTGGCGGAACCGGGCTCACGCCAGGGGACCTGACGCCGGAGATGACCCGGCGGGTGCTCGACCGGGAGATCCCAGGCATAGCGGAGGCGCTGCGATCTGCCGGGGCAGCGGCGGGCGTGCCGTCGGCGATCCTGTCACGCGGGCTGGCAGGGGTCGCGTCGCGCACGCTCATCGTCAACCTGCCGGGCTCTTCAGGAGGCGTGCGGGACGGCATGAACGTCCTGCGCCCCATTCTCGTTCATGCGGTTGACCAGATCCGTGGCGGTGATCACGTGCGCACCGACACTGACAGTGGCGCCGGGCAAGTCGGAGATGCGGACCGTTCTGCCGAAATCGCCTAGGGTCACAGCACCGCCTACGCTTGATCACATGGCATGAAGCGCCGCACAAGGGAATGATTGACAGCCGTGGGACGTATCCGCGGGTGGCCGGCCACCCTCACCGAGCCGGAACTTCTGGACGCGCCAGTTGTACTGCGGCCCGTGCGGGTTTCCGACGCTCGGACGTGGCGTGAGATCCGCGTCCGGAATGCCTCGTGGCTGCGCCCGTGGGAGCCGTCGAACCCGGAGACTCCGCTGCACCGCTCGTCAATCGGACCCTATGTCGCCATGGTGCGCACGATGCGGCACGAGGCCAGGCTGGGCCAGGCGCTGCCGTGGGTGGTGACCTACGGCGGGCAGTTCGCCGGCCAGCTCACCGTCGGATCGATCGTCTGGGGCTCCTCGCGGTCCGGTCAGATCGGTTACTGGATCGACGAGTCGTTCGCGGGGCGTGGCATCACACCCACCGCGCTCGCCATGGCGGTGGATCACTGCTTCCGCGTGGTCGGAATGCACCGGCTCGAGGCGTCCATCCGGCCGGAAAACGCCGCCTCCAGGCGGGTCGTGGAGAAGCTCGGGTTCCGCGAAGAAGGCGTCCGCGTGCGGCAACTCCACATCAACGGCTTGTGGCGCGACCACATCTGCTACGCGATCACCGCGGAGGAAGTACCGACGGGGATGCTCCCGCGCTGGCGGAGCTCGCTCGCCGCATCGCGGTTCGGCGCCTAATAATTCACCCTTTGCGGTTGATCTCCGCGACACGCCGCGCAGGTGCTCGTTATCCGCAGTCAGTGCCAATACGCTGCGTCACATGTTCGCGTGCTCAACGGGAGCATTCGGCCAGCGTCCGGTCAGTCCCGCCGCGCGAGACCGCACGCGAACCCCGGATTGGCGACGTGTTCCGAATGACCGTGGGGAGGTTGCAGCCCAATGAGCAGCGCGATCCTGTATCTCGCCATCGTCGCCATCTGGGCGTGCGTGCTCATCCCCCGGTGGCTTCGGCGTGATTCCGCGCGCGGTTCTTCGCTTGCCTTCGCCACGGTTACTCCTCGCGACCAGGCACCGGGCGACACCGCCTTCGACGATGACCATGCCGCCTACCGCCAGGACGTTCCCGATCGCCGCCGGCCGCCCGCTGAGGCGAGCGCGCAGCGCGCGGACGTGGCGCAATCTCCGGCGGAGTCCCCGGAGGGCCCGGAGGCCGCGGAGGCCTCGGCGCAGGACGCGGCCGGGGAGGAAGACGTTCCGCCGCCGCTTACGCCGGAGGAGTCACGGCGGCGGATGCTGGCCGCGCGCCGCCGCCTGCTTGGCATGCTCGTCCTCCTCGAGGGCGCGGCCGTCGCGCTCGCGGTGCTCAGACTGGCCGCTCTCTGGGTCGTCATCCCGCCTTCTGTGATGCTCACCGGGTACATGCTGCTGCTGCGTGAGGCCGCGCACGCCGACGCCGAGCAGGCCCGGCGCGACCTCGAGGAGGCACAGGCCCGCGCTCGGGCGCGAGATCGGGCACGAGCCCGCGCGCGGGCGGCACAGCACGCCGATCGCCGCACCGCGCCGCCTGCGTCCGCGGGGACGTCTGTGGCGGCTCGTTCGGGGGGCGCGCACCAAGACGCGGAACCCGGCCGCGACTTCGCACCTGGCCTGGCCGGCAAGTACACCACGTCGAACGCGGAGGTCATCCCCATCTCCGAGCGCGCCGACGAGGACCTCTACGACCAGTACACGGCGAACAAGCTCCGCGCCGTAGGCGACTAGCCGCCGTCGCCTACGGTCGGCGGTTCCGCTCGCCCCGGCCGCCTGCCCGCCTGCCCGCCTGCCCGCCTGCCTTCCGGGCCGCCTCTTCCACCTGAAGCCGCGCCTCCGCAGAACCACTCGTGTCACGGCAGAATCGCCAATGTCACTTTGCTCACTTTCTGGATGCACATTTCGGATATTTCGGGCGTAAAAGTGGTCGAAAAGTGAGCAGAGTCGAAGCGGAGGGGCGCGCCTGGAGGCGGGCGAGGTCGGCGACGCGCCGCGGTCGCGCGCGGTGCCCAGGCAGATACCGTGGCGCGAGCAGGTCCCGAAGTTTGCTACGCTGGCTCAGGTTCTCGGGGCTGTAGCGCAGTCCGGTAGCGCACCTCGTTCGCATCGAGGGGGTCAGGGGTTCAAATCCCCTCAGCTCCACCCAGGCCAGAGGCCGGTTCCAGTAAAGGAACCGGCCTTCTTGATCTTCCGGCAGCAGCAAGCGGCAGCCCAGAGGGCGG
>Ga0126381_100005695_pt1 | contig 13748 bp, 14 predicted proteins | sample PanSoiMetPlot_28_FD_96465 | JGI IMG/M metagenome (GOLD analysis project Ga0126381, IMG submission 96465) | Tropical forest soil microbial communities from Panama - MetaG Plot_28 | ecosystem: Environmental > Terrestrial > Soil > Tropical forest > Bulk soil | place: Panama | collected 2016-02-17
CGTCCGGAGTAGTCATCGAGCACCAGGGCGCCGAACGGAACAGAGATGCTAAGCACATCACCCACCTTCACCGTGGTGTGCAACAGCGTCGACACCTCCCCGTCGGGCTTTCCTGCTGCGCCGTACACTCTTTTGACCGTGAACTGGCGGGACTCTCCTTGGTCGGCCCGGCTCAGGCTGTACTGGCGCGGCTGTCGCGTGCCGTCCGGCAGCGGGATCTGAACCGTCACGTACTGGCCGGGAAGCGATGGCTTCACCAGGTGGTCGTCGATGCGCTTAACGACGAAGGTCACCACATCATCGGTTTCCTGAATCTTCTTCTCGACCTCCCATTGTCGCCATATCGTCTGCGGTCTCACCCCACGCGCACTGTAGAGGCCGCGCTCCACGTGGATCAGGGTGTAGGCCATCAGCCAGTACACCTCGTCCCACGCTGCCGCGATGTCCGGCGTCACCGCGTCGCCCAGCACCTCTGCGATGGCCGACATCAGGTTGTCATGGACGATCTGGTACTGCTCCGGCTGAATGCCAAGTGACGCGTGCTTGTGCGCGACGCGAGCCAGAAGATTCTCAGGCAGGTGGTCAGGCGTGTTCACCAAAGCGGTGGCGAATGCGGCCACCGATCCGGCCAGTGCCAGCTGCTGGGTGCTTTCTGCTTGGTTGCCGCGGTTGAAGGTTCCATCCAGCAGCTCCGGGTGGGTGGTAAACAGGCGCCGATAGAAACACTCGGCGATATCCTTGATGTGTGCGCCAACGACCGGCAGGGTCGCTTGGATGACGGGTCGAGACTTGTCTGACAGCATCGCGGTCCTCCGGTTCATGCGTTATGAGCGGGAGCATGCGGGGCAGCCTGCGAGAAGGCGAACGCGCATGAATAGCGCTGCGCGGCGTTTCTTATCACCAGGTTGCTCGCCGGGTCGGCTACCTCTCGACGAGCTTCCGGGTTATGCGACGCTTTGGCTATGCATTTTCGCCAGAATTTGAGTCGCAGAGGTGCTTTTTTTGCCGACATGCTCGGGGCACGAAGGTCACAGTGCTCGGCATGGCCTCGCTCGTGCGGCGTCCGTTCTCAGAGCTTTCACCGCTGATCACGATCGTCGCCGCCATCCTGGCGACGATAGGTGCCGCCTTTCTGTTCCTTGCCTATGCCCACAAGATCCTGGGCCGCATCGGCCCGCGCGGCATCGACGCGGCGACCCGTATTGTCGGCTTTTCGTCGCCGCGATGGGCGTGGGGCTGATCTTCCACGACGTGACCGAGGCGATCCGAACATATTCGCTACGAGGGCCGCGCTGACGGGCATCTTCATGTTGCAGAAGCTGCAGGGCCGTCGTCGATAAAGGTTTGAGGGCGTAACATTGCAGTGAACGTGGCAAGCCACGCGGCGAATGCGATCCAGAGGAAGAACTTCGGGATCACGCCGAGGAAATCGAAGCCGGCCGCCTGCGCAAAGACCCAGGTCGCGGCGCTGTACATGCCGAGAGGAAACACCATCGACCAATATTCTAGACGGTAGCGGAGGGGGACCGCACCGATCGCATGGCGCCAGAAAGTCAGCACCAGCAACAGCGGGATCCACCAAGTCGCGACCGCCCAAGACGCCACTGTGACAACGGTTATCGCCGGGGCAAGTCGGGCGAGCCACGGAACATCAACGGCAATCATGTCCAGCCGCGCGCCGGCCAGCGTGGTGATCGCCACCGCGCCCATGTTGATCCAATAGGGCATTGTAAATTGCCTGGGGAGCATCGCCGCAAACCACCAGCGGTGCATGATCAAGACGATAACGATGAGGTAAAACCAGCCGCCCAGCAGGAACCAGCACAGACTCAGGTAGAGGACGACGTCCGGTCGGCCGAATACGCTTGCCACATGGGTGCCGAGGATGGCCAGAGATTGACTGCCAACCGTAAATAGCAGCCAGGAGCCGTCGAGCCCAGTTTCGAGCGGAGGTTTGGCCGGCCCCACCGTCAGCTTCGTCGAAAAGGTGTAGACAAGCAGCACCCAGAGGCCGAAGGCGGCAAACCACAGATAAGCAGCCAAGTTCAACAACGAAGTGAGCAATACCAACTGGTTGCCGAGGATGCCGATGCCGGCGACGAGCGTCTGGAACCCGGCGCCGGTCTCGTGACTCGAAAGCTCGCGGAGCATTGCCGCGGGCTTCCGCACCAGGCGGAGTAAAGTCAGGACCGCCAAAAGCACGAAGGCGATCGCGCTTATGGCAAACAAGCCGAGGGCGAGGCGCCGGAAGCCTTGCCGCTCTGCGTCTATCGAAATGATGCCGGTGGCCATGACAAACGCAAAACTGCCGCCGGGCAGGTCGTCTATAGCGGCACCAACCGACATTCGCTGTATCCCCAGTAATTCTAAGGCCAAGATCGCGCTTTGTTTGGCAACGGCAAATCGCGCTCCACGTACCTGACAGGCGTTTAAATCATCGTTGCGCCCGGTCTTGGCTGCTCGGGGTGCCGTTGCCGGCGACTCTCAGGTTCCTGGCCGGGATCATGATCTTTGTCCCCTACGTCGGCGCATCCTCTCCGCCGTGCCGAGCGGCGTCATTGCCGTTTTAATCGATCTGGCGCTGGCAGTTTATGTGATCGATCGCTCTGCATATATATCGCCGATTTAGCGAACTCAACGGGGCAAATTGCTCAATACTGCCGCTAACTATGCACCGGTGGTGCTGCGACGCCACTCGCCGATATTGGCGGTGTGCTGGAATTGTCGAGCCAAAACCCGTCCGGCTTGTAGATTCCAAAAAAGGCACCGGGGTTCCAGTTGTAGATTCCCTCTTCGGGAACGTTACGAAGCTTGTCGTTGACGACAACCGGTTGGGGTACGCCCCCGACGGTACCAATAGAGAAGACTTCCTCCGCCCAAATCTGAAGCATCGTCTGCCAAACCAGCGTCTGGTCCTTCTGCGATGTGGCGTTGAGCCAACTCTTATAGAGTTCCTTCAGTTTGATGGCAGCGGGGAGATCGGGAGCTTCTCCGGCTTTCCCGTTTGTTTCATAGTACTGGCCCCATTTGGGCCATTGGAGCTCCTGCTGACTTGTCGGTGCGAACTCCCAAGGCGACATGGAGGCAGTCGCAAGACCGTTCTCAATTCCTTTATCGACCGACATCAGCGTCTGCCCGGAGAACACTCGGCGGCGGAAAAAGGTCCGCTGGAGCGGCTTTGCAAAGAGACTTATCCCGATGCGCCGCCAGGAATCGTGGATCAGTTCGAGCGCGTCCGATTGTTCGGTCGATTCTCCCGAATCCTCAACAATAATCTCCATCCGCCTTCCGTCCGGAAGCAGGCGTGTGCCGTCTCTGTCACGGTTTGCGAGTCCGATCAGATCGAGCAGGCGATTGGCCTCGTGCACATCATAGCCGCCCCAGACCCCGCGATATCGGGGTTCGTAGAGCGGACTCTGTGGGAGCAGCGTATTCTGGCCTTCGATGGCCAAGCCAAAATAGATCGCCTGATTGATCTCGTGGCGGTCGACGGCGAGAGATAGGGCGCGGCGTAAGCTCGGGTCGCGCATGACACCGCGCCAGATCTCGTCGTTGACATTGAGATTTGGATAGAGGGCGAGTTGACTGCCCGGGCCGGTGCGCCAAAGCCGCACCTTGAAATTGTTGCGCTGTTCGCTCGCCTTAAGGAAGCTGTAGTTGTCGAAGCGCAGATAGCGGGCCTGCAGGTCACTTTCACCAGTTCCGGTCTTGGGTGGGATGATCTTGCTGTCGGCGATCGAGAGGATGACCCGATCAATGTAGGGAAGCTGATGCCCTGCCCCGTCTACCCGATAATAATATGGATTTCTTTCGAATATGAACCGATCGGAGGGCGGCTTTGTCTTAAGGATCCAGGGCTCCAAAGATGGCAAATCGGGGTTATCGTTTCGGTACATGGCGTTCATGAGGGTGTGCAATGCCGCCCAATCACGTTGATTGGACCGCTTTACCAGAGAGTTAAGACCGACCTTATCGGCGTATTTCTCGTGAAATTGTTTTAAATAATGCGACGGACAATAAATAAAAAGCGGATCCGCACCAGCGAGCTCGGTCAGAAACAATGGGTTCGGCCGTGACCAGGTGTATCTAACGGTCGTCTCGTCAAGCGCTTCAAACTGTGGTGCTTCACCGCCGGCCATCAGTGACACCGGCAGACCCGAGGGCGAGAGCCGGCTGTTCTTCGCGATATCCTCGAACCAGTAGCGGAAATCCTCAGACGTGAAGGCATGCCCATCGGACCATTTGTGTCCCCTGCGTAAATGCAGTGTGAATACTCGACCGCCCTCGACATCGATCGATTTGAGAATGTCCGGCATGAGCTTGAGTGAAGGGATATAGCCCACCAATCTCGCATAGCCGTAAACCACCATCATGCGGGTATCCTCAGGGTCCGCCATCAACATCCGAAGCTCACCTCCGGGAGTACCCACCGTTTCGAACTCCGCCAGTTCAGGTTCGGCCGGCACCCGCTCGTCGAGCTTGGGTAGCTTTCCGCTTGCTACGGCGTCCTTGAAGAATAACGTCTCCTGCGGCTCAGCCCACGCCGCTCCCGATATAACCAGGAGTAACGCCAAGACGAGGCCGACCGGTTTCATCATTCTCTTGAGGCAGTTACGTCGACGGGGTGGGACTCGCCCATCCCGCGATCGCCGAGGATGTCCTCAACATAGATCATTCGAATCATGACGAGTGCGGTGGCGACGAGTGGTGTCGCGAGCAACAGACCGAGAAATCCGGCAAGGACGGCGAGAATGATCTGCGCCGACAAGGTCAGCGCGGGCGGCAGATGCACGACACGCCGCTGCACTATCGGCACGAGGATGTAGCCTTCGATAATGTGAACGCCGATATACAGAGCGATCACATAAACTGCCAGGCTCAGATCAATTGAAGCAGCAATGACACCGCTCGGCACGGCCGAAAGGATGCTGCCGATATAGGGAACAAAGATCATGATCCCGGCGAGAAACCCGAGAGCAGCCGGCTACGGCGCCCCGAGCAGCCAAAGACCGAGCGCAACGATGATGCCGAGCACAGTCATCGAAAAGAGACGACCCAGCATCCAGTACCACATCGCGCTTGCCGCCTCGTGCAGAATCTCGGTCGCTCTGGCGCGGCGGGCCGGCGGCACTAGCAGCACCACCCCAGCGGCGTAACGTTGCGACTCTGCCGCAACATACAGCGCGACAAAACTGATCACGACGATCGCCCCGACGACCCCGACGACATTGACTGCAACGCCAAAGAAACTTTGCAGCATGGAGGTCGAAAATAGTTGGAAGTCGTGGAGGACCAGGCGCTGCATCAGCAATTTGCCGAGGGTCGACTGTCTGACCATGTTCTCGACTTTTGCCGCGGCTGCCGGCAATTGTTCGGACAACTCATTGATCTGACCGGCCATCTTCTCCGAAAAGAACCAGCTCATCCCGACAAAAAAAGCGAAGACCAGCAAAACGACAACAAAGAGAGACCAGCCGATCGACAGCCTTGAGAGGCGCCTCAGCGCCTCGGCTGTGCGGTGCAGGCAGATGCCGAACAGCACGCCGGCGAAAATGACGAGATCCACCCTGATTGTGAGCCACAGGAACAGCACCGCGAGCCCGACCAGTGTCATGTAGGCCAGCGCGCGAGGTATCGTGACCGCCGCTTGCCAACTGGGAACCCCCTGACTCACCTGTCGGCCGGCTGGGGCGACCACCGGCGGTTTCGCGCGAGCCACGGTCACCTCGTCATTCCGGCCGAGAGGGAGCAGAGAGCCGGAATCCGAATGCTGAGGTACAACCGGATCCCGGCCATCGCGAGAATGATGGCATCAGACAGGGTTTCCGCACCGCTATCGCCGCCTGAAACTTTCGCCAGCCTGAAGGCTAAATCGGCTCGACCGCGGATGACTATGCAGATTTGACGAAATTCCCAAGGTGACCGGATTCACCGGGCTTTATATCGTGGGCGGATTACGCGAGGTCGCCAACGGCTATTCTCCAAAGAAGATATTTCACGTTGTGCGGGGACTAGTGCCGACTTGTAGTAGTATACTAAGGGCAGAAATGGGGACGATATGGCGGACACCAGTCTGTGCTGTGCTCCGGTGATCAACCTTTGGGGCGCCTATTGGCCGGCCTGGGTACTATGCCTGGTGTGCGGCATCCTCCTTGCGCTGGTATCTCGGTTCATCTTCTCTTGGACCCGCCTGGAGCCGCATCTAGGTCCGCTTGTGCTGGTATACCCGATGCTGATCGTCGCCTATGCCTGCGGGCTCTGGCTCATGCTCTACCGCACCTGAGCATGGACGAAAATCCGCCTTTGCTTCTCCGCGTTCTCGGGCGGCTGATCGGGTTGGCGATCATCGTCGCCGGCATTACGGCGGCCGTGATGGTCGGGCGGACGAGTAGCGGAAACCCTCGCACCGACGATGCCTATGTCAGCGCGAACGTGATCGGAGTAGCACCGCACGTGCAAGGACCGCTGGTCCAGCTCAATGTCGTCGACAATCAGCCGGTCGAGGCGAACGAGCTGCTGTGTGATCGACCCGCGACCCTACGAGGCCGAGCTGCAGCGGGCGCAGGCGGAGCTTATCGTTGCTTAGGCCGAGGTCAGCGGTATCGAGCAGGCGATTGCGGCGGCACGCGCGGAAATTAACCGGCTGCAGACCGACACAGCATACGCACGCGCTCATGCCGGCCGGCTGGACCCGCTCCTCGACGGCCGGTTCATCAGCGCCGACCAATATCAGGAGGCCGTTAGCAAGGCCAAGTCGCTCGAAGCGGCGGTTCAGCACGCGCAGTCGCAGTTGGCCCAACAACAAGCCTTGCTGGCGCAGCAGGGGGACGTCAACGGCCGACTGGAGACGGCCAAGGTGCACGTTCGGCTGGCCGAGCTCAATGTCGGGTATTGCTCTGTCCATGCGCCCTTCAAGGGGCTGGTGACCAATCTTAATATCTCTCTCGGCGACTACGCACATGTTGGCGAGCGCGTCTTCGCATTGGTGGACCGGCGCATGTGGTACGTGCTGGGGAACTTCCGCGAGACCCTGTTGCCGGCGATCGAGCCGGGCATGGAGGCTCGGGTGAACCTGGTCGGTTATCCCGGCCGGACGTTTCGCGGCGTCGTGCAAGGGATCGCCTGGAGCGTCTTGTCTCCCGCCCGACAGGCAGAGGGAATACTCCCCAAGATCGATCCGACGTTGAACTGGGCACGCCTCGCGCAACGCATTCCGGTGCGCATCATCATCCTCGACGCACCCCCACCCGAGGCCCCGTTTCGGATGGGAATGACGGCGGTCGCCACGATCACCGGCTTCCCGTCTGACGGCAAACCGTTGCGCGTCCCGGGGATGCCCGCGTCTTCGACGGAATGACTTCCGCAGCGCGGAGAGCGGCTACGGCCCGGCCGGACGACCCGGCGCTCCGCTTCATTCGCCTGGAACTAGCGCCCTCGCGGGAGCGCTGGATCGCCACCCTGGGGTTCAGTGGTCTGGCCTGGTCGGGGTCGTCGCGACCGTGACCTTCCGTATTCCGTACCCGGTGCTGGTCTTCGCCGGCATCCTGCTGCTGACCGTGCCGCCTCCATACCGCCCGTTTCACCAGGCCGTCGGGGCGACCGGCGCGGCGGTTTTCGGCGCCGGTTTCGCGATCTTCCTCGCGGTCACCGCCTACGATCAGCCGTGGCTTTACCTGCCCCTGCAGTGTGCAGCTCTGACGGTGCTGTTGGTATTTTCTCGAATCACTGATGCCCGAGCTGGCTTCATCCTGGCGGCGGCGGTTCTGTCCTTTGCCGAGCCCGCCTACCTGCCCGATCCGCAGGACGCAATCTAAGCGGCGATGGCCAACGCGCTCGCCCTCGCCGGAACTGCGTGGGTAATCGCGGCGGCGCAAAGCTGGCTCACGCAGCCCGCGACCCCCGCACCGGCGCCAACATCAACCGGACCAAGAGAATTGCTCGGGTTCGCGATGCTCGCGTTGACGGCGATCGGCTTGCAGATGCTGTTATATAACACGATCGACTTGCCGGAGATCCGCACCGGGGTCATCGCGGTCCTGCTGACTGCCGACCCGGGATTTGCGGGCGGTGTGGCGCTGCGCCAGCTTTGCGCGGCGGGCTGCGCGGGGCTCGCATTGCTGATGATTGCGATCGGCGCGCCTGTAATGGACGATCTCGGCTTTTTTGCTGTGATTGCGGCGGGCTGCTATTTTGCGCCGGGGTGGGTCGCGCACGGCGGCCCGCATATCTCCTTTGCCTGCGTGCCCGGCGCAGTCGCGGTGACGTTGGTCCTCCTACTGGATTTCCGGTTTAAGGTCGACATTGTCCCCAGTCTTCTGAGTGTGGCCGGAGTTCTGTGGGGCATGTTTGTCACCGCGCTGATCGCGCTGTTGCTGGCTCCGTTGGTGGGGCGAGGCGCCGAACGGCAACCCTAGCTCGCGGTCGTTCCGGCGGCGAAGGCGAGCGCAGCCGCGCTGTCCAAAATGGCGGCGCGCGTGTCGACCTCGACGGCGAGCGCGCGGGCATACTCGCGCTCGGCGGCGAGCAGGTCGACGAAATTGGTGATGCCGCTTCCATAGCCGGTCAGCGCGCTGTCGTATCCGGACTTTGTCGTCGCGACGAGTGCAACGGCGAACTGATGCTGCGAGAGGGCCGACTGGAAGTCGGCATACGCGGTCCACACCTGGGCCTGGGCGGCGAGCTGCAGCGCGTCAAGATCGGCTCTCGCCCGATCGCGCCGCGCCTTGGCTTCGCGCACCCGATTGTCCCGGATGAAGCCCTCGAACAACTCCCAGGTGGCCTGCAGCTCGACGCTCCATGTCTTTGGGTGCGAATACGTTGTGGGGGGACTCAGGTTGAGGCTGTCGAGCTCACGACTGACATAGCCCAACGTGCCATTCGCTGACAATTTGGGTAGATAGTCGGCACGCGCCCTTTCGAGTTCCGCCCCGCGCGCCCTCACATCAGCGAATTTTGCGGCGAGGTCCGGGCGGGTGGAGACGGCCTCCCCGAGCAGTGCGTCGACCGATTCCGGCAGCCCCTCGGGCAGTGGCAGCGAAGAGAGTGACGCTATCTCCGGCAGGGAAGCGGGAGAGATCCCGATCGCCTGCGCCAGCTCCGCCTCGGCGGCGTGCACATCGCGGCGTGCACTCTCTATGTCGAATTGCTGTTGCAACACGACTTGGCGCGCGAGCAGCGTATCGGTGACTGAGGCGAGGCCGGTGCGGCTGCGGATTCCGGTCGCCTGTTGAACTGCAGTCGCGGCTTTCAGGGCCGTTTCTCGTGCCGCGACCCGAGCACGGCTTGCATCATAGGCGAAATACGCCTTCTGCACGGCGAATATCACGTTCTGTTGCTTGCGGTTGAACTGCAGATTGGCCGCAAGGAGGGTCTGGGCCGCGCTGTCGACATCCGCGCTGCGTCGACCGAAGTCAAGCAACAGCCAATCCAGCCGCAGCAACGGCGAGAGCACACCGGTGCGAACCACGAACGGCCCATTCTTGTCGTAACCCGGCAGGTAGCCATAGCTGGCGACGCCGATGGCACTCAGCGTCGGCAGATAGGCGCCTTCGGTAATCCCGAGCCGGGCGGCCGCGGCGGCCACGCCGCATGCGTCTCGGGATTTGTCTGCTGAGCGAGATCGATCAGCCTCGGCAAGTCGTAAACGCGCCCCGGCTGAATTGCGGTGGCGGGAGATGGAGCTGATCGGGCGGAGAACGCCTCCAGCGTGGCCTTTCCGCCGGGAATGCGCGTCGCCTCTTCCGGCGCCCATGATCTTGCCGCGGTCGGCGGCGCGAGCGCATTGGGATCGGTTGCCAGCTTCGGCTGGATCACTCCGCAAGCCGCCAGTGGAAGCACCAGGCCCGCCGCCATCGCCCTCAGCCGTGCGGGGCAGGGCGACTTGTTCGAACGACCGTGAGCCGTGGCGGGTACGCGGACCGCGACGGTCATACCCCAAGAGGTTGACCCCGGGTCTCTGCGCATTCTTAGAGTTTGCCAAGGCCAGGCGTTGAGCGTGGCCCGGCCGTGCCCTTCCGGCGCACCTAGGAAATCCAAAATGTGCCATCTCACTGTGTCGGAAATCTCATCAGCAATCCAGCTGATTCCCACGAAATCGCTTACCAAGAACTCTTACGATGGAGACGATTAGATATGACCGTAACCGCCACGTAGTGGTTCGTGATCGCGACCGCCACAATCGGGGATCGTGGTCTGGCCGAAAGCCGGCCGGGTGCACAAAGCAGAACAGCGACGGTGATTATCGCGCAGATATGCCGATTGGCTGTCAGCTCGAACCTCCTTGTATTTTCTCGGTTAGCGGCATCTCACACCACCAGCGATTTATGACTGCAGCTCGATCGCGCACGGCCGCCAAGTCTAGTCGAACCACGACTCCAGCGGGTCGCAGAGACAGAAAGTCGCGCTATTGGTTCAGGCGGATGACGATCTCTTCCTTGCCGAGCGACAACAGGACGCCCTGGGTCTGGCTGTAGAGATGCATGATTACCCCCGCGTTGTTCTGCAGCCCGAGCTCGCCTGCACCCCCGCGCGACAATCCCGCCGCTCCGCTGGATTGCGTGTAGCGGCCGTCGAAGTCGCTCAGGTTGGCGAGCTTGTACACCTCGCCGGCCGCTGTGACCCGCTCGGCTCCGCCGGGCCCCACGACGGCGCCGACGAGGGTGAAAGGGTAGCTGCCGCCGTTGAATGTCAGCGTGCCGCGGCCTCCGCCGTATCCGGCGGCGAACGTTTCGTCCAGGGTGACCGAACCGGACGGCGCCGCGCCCTGGATGTTCTGTGCAGTCGGGGCGTTCATACCCGAGCAGCCGGCTGTTGCAAGCACAGCCGCCACAAAAGCCGCTGTGAGTGACGGGATGGTCCGATGAAACGTTGCTTGTTTCATACCCGCGAAACCTTGCCGCAGAGCGGCGGGTCAGAAACGGAAGGTGGCGGCGAGGATCGGCCCCCTCATATGCACGTTGAAACCAAAACTGCCTTCGCTTCCCGTAATATCGAAATTGAGGCTGCGATAGCCGAGGTGCAGGTTCCACGATGGATTGAGGGAGTAATCGACCGTGCCGAGGACCTGCCAATCGGTATGCGCGCCGACCCCAAAGCCGCCGACATCGCCATAGGCCGTCAGTGAGAAGCCGTCGCCGAGGTCACGATAATAGCGCGCGCCGATTAGCGGGTCGGTCCAGCCGGCGCTGCGGGTCGTGGCGGCCCCAGCGAGCAGCCCGGGATTGAGCTCCACTCTGGACGAGAAGCCCCAGGCACGAAAGCCGAGGCCGGCATCGGCGAACTGTACCGGGTCTTCGAGCACGCGGTAAAGCGCGATCCCGGTGCCCGTATTCGCCGCCAGCTCAGCAGTGCCGCCTCGATAGAAGATGTCATGGGTGGTGACGTTCGTGCTCACCGGCAGGTGGATGGCGTCCATGAGAAACCCGAGCTGCCCGTAGCGAACTTCTCCCGACCCCATGAACGGAGCCCCGTCGAGATGACCCAGAAGATTGATGAAGCCGACGTTGGAATTCACCTCGGGCTCATGCGCGAGCGGCGTCATCGTGGTAGCGTGCACGCTCGCGAGCCACAGATACGGTGTGACAAAGAACTGGTATCCGCTCGGAGTGGTCGCGTCCTCCGCCACAGCCGGACGCGCTCCTACAGCGATCCCGGCCAAGATAATGACAAGACCCACTATTGCCCAACGAGTGCGCCCGCTCGCGCCGGCCGCCGATGGGATGCTCTTGGACATCGATTTCCCCCTTTTGGTGACGCGGGGCGAGCGTGCGCACTTCGAAAGCGCTACGTCCCAGAGATCAGCTCCTTACTGCCTCAGCCACGCCTGGAACAGTGCTTCGTCGCAGGGCTTGGACAGCGCTTGGAGGTGCCTCCTTCATGCAGGCCTCCTCATCAGCTTGGCCTCTATTCGAGATCAGCGCTGGCCGAGATTGCTCATATCGGCCATGTATTGCCGGGCTTCTGCAGGCTGCATCGTCAGCACGGCAAAACTGACGCCACCAGCGGTAGAGCCCATCTGCCAGTTGGGCACCGCCTGGACCTGAACATAGGACTGCGTCCCGGGTGCCGGCTGGAGGGTGTCGACGAGGTTGGCTGGGGTTCCATAGGGCTGCACCGTGAACTGGTAGGTCCCTGGCTGGAAATCGTGGAAGAAAGCCGTTCCCTGCGCGCTTCGAGCAAGTGGCGCGCCATTGGCATAAACCATCGGATCCGCCGCTTCGACATTGCCCCCCGACGGGTTCGGCTGGCGCAGAACCCATACCCGCGCCATGCCCGGCTGCAGCGCGGGAGCCGACGCCTGCGAGGCGGTCCCAGCCGGTTGCGGGGCGCAGTCGGCAAGGGCGAGCAGCCCCAGGTCGAACCATAGCGGCGTCAAGATTCGATATTTGCGTATCATCACAGCGCTCCCTCAGATGTTGAGCGGATAACCCCCGCCCTCGGCATAGATTTCCGGCTCAAGTTGTTGAGCGCGCGCACTGGGATTGGCCGCTAACGCACATGACGGTCAATACCAGAGTAGATCCGAAAGTCGAGCGCGGCACGTTAGGCTATCACCTGAAATCCGCGTCGACGATCGTCTGCGTCTTCGGGTCGACAAAGAGGATGGCCGGCGAGCCGTCGGCGCGTTTGCCTTCCATCAGCCAGCCGTTGCAGGTCTGCAGGACTTTGTTGGTCAGCGAGTAGCCTTGGGCCGAGGCCATCGCGCTCATCTGGTTGAGCAGGTTCGTATCGATCTTGCCCTGCTTTACGGCGTCTTGCGCGTACAAGTACTTCTTCCAGTTGCAACCCGGCGGACCCTGCTGGGCGAACGTGGGACCGCTCGACAGCAGCATTATTGTCGCGACTACTGCGCCAATGACAAACGGAACTGATGTCTTCATTTCATTCTCGTTTCTTAGTAATGACTGGCCGCGAGGATTGCGCCTGCTACTCGCCGATTGCGCCCGAGCTGCCGCAGCTGCAGTCAGTTGTTCGTCGGCTTTTGCCGATACGCGTGCTGCCAGCATTAGCGCGGTAAGCGGGACGAGTAGCGCCGCGGCTGCCAGATTGATGATCATTGCTCTACCTCCAAGTGGGTCATATCGACGTGGCGTACACGCCCGAACCGCCGACGAGGAGGTGATTGTGGTGACGGGCTAAATCGCGGGTCTATGCACTTTCAAACTAAATGCAGAAAATTTGACCGCCCATCTCTTTGTTATTCCCGCATACGGCGAAGCGTGGCGGAGGGTGGCTCTCCGAAGAGTCATCGCATTGATGATGACGACGGTGTCTTTGGCGACGAGATGCAGCTATTCTTCGGCCCGTCACCCCAGCCCTCTCCCCGCAAAGCGGGGAGAGGGGATGCGCCGGGTTACGTGTGCCTGCTCTCCTGCATTTTGCGGAGCACCTCGTCGAGGTTGAAGCTGGCGGCCTTCTGGCGCTGCGGATATTCCCTGAAACTCTGCAGGAATTGCCCGACAAAGGCCTGCGCCGGCACCAGCAGAAAGACATGATTGGCAAACCAATCGTAGTAGGTGACCGAGGTGATGTCGGCGCGCTCAAATGGATCCGTGCGCAGATTGAACAGCTTTGGCACGCGCAAGGTGACGAACGGCTCGGACCAGACCTGAAACCCGCCGGGCGCCCGCTGTTCGGCAAACACGAACTTCCAATTGTCGTAGCGCATTGCCACGAGCTGCTGGTCGTCGTTGCAGTAGAGGAACCACTCCCGTGGGCTTTTCTGCACCTCGCCGGTTAGATACGGCACC
>Ga0126381_100005696_pt1 | contig 13747 bp, 9 predicted proteins | sample PanSoiMetPlot_28_FD_96465 | JGI IMG/M metagenome (GOLD analysis project Ga0126381, IMG submission 96465) | Tropical forest soil microbial communities from Panama - MetaG Plot_28 | ecosystem: Environmental > Terrestrial > Soil > Tropical forest > Bulk soil | place: Panama | collected 2016-02-17
CGATCTACAAATGGCTCGCACATTGGAATGGCTCACCTACGCCCTTCGTTTGGAAAGCCTCGGCAGATGTCATCCTTGACAAGGTTCGCCGCTGTAAAGAATTAACCAGGACAGGAGACTAGCCGACTTCCCGTTCCCAATTCGGCCAAACGTCCTGGAACACCCTTTGGGCCCAGAGCCTTGGCAGAGACCCGATTGCTTGTTCAAAGGGCTGTTATCAACAGGAATCCCAAAACGAGCGATGCGACTATGGCTGTGCGCGACGGCGCCGACCAGGCGGATAGAGTGTGAATGCTCAAACCTTAGACAGACTGAAGAGCAAAGGCACGATGACTCCGAATTGGCATCCTAGTCTTCTGTCTCATAAATAGCTTTACTAATAAGTGGCCGTAGACGCATACTGGAGGAGCAATGCCACTCGCACCTGCTCCTGCCCTTGCGGTGACCGATGCGGAGCGTCGGGAACTGCTGCAATTGGTTAGCGCCCGCAGCGTCCCGCAGGGAATCACGCTTCGGGCCAGGATCGTTCTCGGTGCCGCCGATGGAATGGCCAATTACGCGTTGGCGCGGCAGTTGTCCACGAGTCTGCCGACTGTGCTGCTATGGCGAAGGCGGTTCCAAGAGCAAGGGCTGGACTGATAGAGAGCCGGTTGGCCAGCGGTACCCGAAACTCCAAATCCAGAAAAAATGGATCGCTGCCGCCCCGAGCGAAAACAGCGACGCCCTCGCTCCCCCGCTTGAAGGCACCACGCAGCCGATCATTGACGCGGTTCAGCGCCTGCTCGAATCCGGGCATCGCCTCCGGCTGAAGTGCTTTTCGCAGAACCCGCACTCGCTCCTCGAATTCAAGCAAGAGCGCGGGCTTGCTGCGTTCCCGAACGTTAGCGTAACAACTGATCACCGGATCGTTGTTTTCCGGAAGGGTTGCCAACGTGAACAAGTGCTTCTGCAGAGTCTGAACGTCCACTTTTAAGTGACCTCCTCGAACTCGTCACCGGGTGAGCCCGAACGCCTATTCACTCGGCAAATAGGATGCCCAGGTAAAGGGCCCCGAACAAGATGCCAGTCACAACTGCTACACCCGCCATCTTGACGAAGCGCTGCAGACGCGACGCGCCGCCGAACTGCTCCGTGGTCTTTGTTTGCTCATCAAGCGTGCTGAACATAGTTCCTACTTCAAATGCATGCCTCGATCAGCGCGGACGACAGACCCGGCTGGTGTTGGCTACGGGCTCATCCTCTACTGGTTTCGCAAGTAGTGTCGTGCTCCGCCGTACTCTATACGGGTACGATTTCCGAAGCATTTCTTTGGACTGCGGACGGCGTTCGCCGTGTTGCCGGGCGCGCGATCTAGTTCTCGAAATCGTAACGAATCTCGTCAAAAACGTGAGCTCGAACGAGCGCGGGTCACTCCACGCGATTGTTTGCTGTAAAATACTCACGCTGAAGGGTGGCTTCCCCGATGACCGAAAACAATTGCCGAACTGCCGCGTTCTTCGTATTCGAGGCGGATCTGGAACGGCATGAACTCCGCAAACATGGTGTACGGATCAAACTGACTGAACAGCCCTTTCAAGCACTTGTTCTGCTGCTCAACCACACTGGCCAGGTGGTCACGCGCGAAACATTCCGAAACGCACTGTGGCCTCAGGAATCCTGGGGTGACCATGATCAACGACTCAACCGGATCGTCAACAAGATCCGGGAGGCCCTTTGCGATTCAGCTGACACGCCGCGCTTCGTGGAGACAGTTCCGAAGGTCGGTCATCGTTTCCTTGTCAATGTAGACAAGTTAGGCGACGGTGCTGCGCCTCACCTGCCACACGCCGAAATTCGCGTCACCTCAAATTCGATTTCCCCCGTTTCGTCCCCCACTGCAGCGGAACCGCAATTGAATACTGACAGATTCGACCGGCAGTTTTGGCTGGTTGCTGCCAGCGCATTGCTTACCTGCGTGCTGGCGGCTGCGGTTTCGAACCGTGTCTCCCCAACGGCTCAGCAAGCAATCAAAGTATCCCAGCCGGTTCCGCTGACCACGTATGTCGGATCCGAGATGTATCCATCGCTCTCGCCCGATGGGAAGCGGGTCGCATTCGCATGGGACGGGGAATCGCAGACCGGCTTTCATATTTATACAGCGACCGCTTCAGGTGGGGGCGCTCATCAGATCACCGATGACCCTGCAAACGATGTGGCACAGGCGTGGTCGAGCGATGGCCGCGCGATTGCCTTCTTGCGCAACTCTACTCCAGGACGCGCGCAAGTGTGGATCGTTCGCGCTGATGGCGTAAATCCGGTTAAACTGCGCGAGATTCGCGGCGGAATTCTCAATCCATCGCTCACCTGGACACTGGATCAGAAATGGCTGATCGTCTCCGAGAGGTGCCCTGAAAACGGCGTACCCGCGTTATTCCGAATATCCACGACGACTGGCGAAGAGGTCCGGATCTCGTCCACCTCCGCAGGTCAGTTCGCCGGTGATCTGAGCCCTGCGATCTCCCCGGACGGACGCCGCCTGGCATTTACCAGATCCACGAGTTCATCGTGGCGTGATGTTTTCGTTATGCCGCTCTCACCGGACAATCTCCCGGCAGGCGATGCGATTCGATTGAGTGATGCGCAAAGCGACATCGACTACCTATCCTGGGCACCGGACGGCAATTCGCTCGTGTATTCCGCAGCCGCAACTGTTTCAGCGCCGCATCACCTCTACCGCATCGATGCCAACCAACACTCCCTGCTGGGAATCACGGAGTTGGGAATCGAGGGGGACCGCTCAACGCTGGCCGGTAATCCTCCGAAGTTGGCGTACATTCGAACCAACATCGAACAGAGCAGTGTCTGGCGCCTGGACCGTCGCGCTCCACATCCGAAAAAGACGCGCCTCCTCTCTTTGACGCGCCGCGATTTCACAACCGACCTCTCACCAAACGGTGACAAGATCGTGTTCAGTTCCATTCGTTCGGGAGAAACGGAGATCTGGATGTCACGCACGAATGGTTCAAGTCTTCGTCCCCTGACGTCCATTGGTGCCAATGAGCCGCGATGGTCGCCCGATGGCCAGCGGATTGCGTTCGTGTCTAGCCATCTAGGCCGAAGCGATGTTTATGTTCTCCGGCTCGATACGGGATCCGTTCAACGGCTCACATCAGGAGGAGCATCGCATTTGAAGCCAAGTTGGTCGCGCGATGGACGCTTTATCTATTTCTCTTCAGACCAAACGGCTCGCGCGCAGATCTGGAAAGTACCCGCCGATGGCGGCGATCCCATGCAGATCACGCACCACGGCGGGCTTTACGCCGTCGAGACTTTTGATAGCAAATCGATTTACTTTACCTCGGCCGGTGTGCCGGCGGAAGTTTGGAGTACGTCGGTAAACGGCGGAGAAGAGACTCTGGTGCTGAGCAAGGTGATGGGACACGCCTCGATCGCCTTGAGCCGCGATGGCCTCTACGTTCGAGGAATGTAATGCGACCCATTAATCGACGACGATTCCTTCAAACGGCCGGAACTCTCGCCACTATTGGCGGACCGTCCTTCGCCGCAATCCCGGCCATGTCTCTGGTGATGGATCCTTCGGACCCGATCGCCAACTCCGGTCCGGCGCAATGGGCAGCACGGGAATTGGAACGCGTGCTCATATCGGCGGGCACCACCGTCCAGATGTGCCGCACTCTCGCCGAGGTCAAGCCTGGCTCGCAGATTGTCGTCGCGGCCGGCTCGCGTTCGACACTCGCCCGCAACCTTCTTGCTCAGGCAGTTGTGTCCATCCCTGAACAACCCGAGTCTCTCGGACTCGTACCGGGTAGCAAGGCGTTGCTGGCCACAGGATATGACAGTCGGGGGCTGACGTTCGCGCTGCTCGACCTCGCGGACCGCGTCCAGAATGGCGCGTCCCTGCTGCCCTCGAAAGCCGTGGTTGAGACGCCTCACAACCGGATTCGCAGCCTGACCCGTCTGTTTACCAGTGATGTCGAGGACAAGCCCTGGTACAACGATCGCGACATGTGGCCGCCCTACCTGACGATGCTCGCAACCAACCGGTTCAATCGATTCAACCTCGCGTTGGGAATCGGGTACGACTTCATCCGCCGGGTCACGGACGCCTACTTCCTCTTCAGCTACCCGTTCCTCCTCGATGTTCCCGGTTACCACGTGCGGGTGCCGCAACTTCCCGCGAGCGAACGCGATGCGAACTTGAAGATGCTGCAGTACATCTCCGAGCAGACCGTGGCTCGCGGAATCGAATTCCAGCTCGGGCTGTGGATGCATGGCTACGAGTGGATCGATACAAATAACGCGAATTACACCATTGAAGGTCTCACCAAAGAGAACCACGGAACCTACTGCCGGGATGCCGTACGAGCCCTCCTACGCGCATGTCCGGCGATTAGCGGTGTTACGTTCCGGATTCATGGGGAGAGCGGGGTCGAAGAGGGGAGCTACGACTTCTGGAAGATGGTGTTCGAGGGTGTTTCGACTTGCGGCCGCAAAGTCGAAATTGATATGCACGCGAAGGGCATGGATGAAACGATGGAGAACCTCGCCCTCGCAAGCAAGCAGCCTGTCAAGATCTCGCCCAAATATTGGGCGGAACATATGGGCATGCCCTATCATCAAGCCGACATCCGTGAACTGGAACAGCCCAAGCCAGGTCGCGGTGGTAACGGCCTCATGAAATTCAGCTCCGGGTCGCGTAGTTTCCTGCGCTACGGGTACGGAGATCTGTTGAGTGAGGACCGGCAATGGGGCGTAATTCACCGGATTTGGCCGGGAACCCAGCGGTTGTTGTTGTGGGGCGATCCTGTTACCGCCGCCGCCCACTCGCGTGCGTTCAACTTTTGCGGAAGCGACGGCGTCGAGATCATGGAGCCTCTGTCATTTAAAGGACGCCGCGGATCCGGCATTGCAGGCGACCGTTGTGCTTACCTCGACACCGGCCTCAAACCGCGTTGGGACTGGCAGAAGTACGAATACGGCACACGTGTGTGGGGCCGCATGCTTTATAACCCGGAGTCCGACGCATCGGCCTGGAGACCCTATCTCACGCGACAGTTCGGGCCCGGCGCCATCGCCGTCGAGAACGCACTGGCGAACGCAAGCCGCATTCTTCCAATCATTACGACAACCCACGGGACTTCTGCCGGCAATAATACCTACTGGCCGGAAGTTTACCTGAACCAGTCGCTGATCGATGGCGATCATCCGGGGCCGTATCGCGATACGCCAACTCCGCGCGTCTTTGGCAATGTCAGCCCTCTCGACCCGCAACTCTTTTCAACCATCAATCACTTCGCTGACGATCTGCTCAACGGCGAAGCGAACGGAAAATACACACCCGTCGAGGTGGCGCAATGGCTGGAAGAATATGCGGCCAAAGCGCTTCAGAATCTCGCTCAAGCGGAAAAGGTCAGCACCGGAAAATCGCGTCCTGAATATCGCCGCATGGCGATTGATGTAACCATTCAGGCAGGCCTGGGAAAATTTTTCGCTGCTAAATTTCGTTCCGGCGTGCTCTACGGGATCTACGAAAAAACCGGCGATCGCAAAGCTCTTGAGGAGTCGCTCAGGAAGTATCGCGAAGCCCGCGGCGCCTGGGCTGACATCGTTACGATCTCGAAACCTGTGTATCAGCCCGACATCACGGTAGGAGAGAATCCGCAACTGCGCGGACATTGGACCGACCGCCTGCCGGCGATTGATGCCGATATCGCGCTGGTTGCGAAACAACTGGAGTCGGCGAAGCCGAGCGAACGATCGCACGACTCCGCCATTCAAGCCGTGCTGGGACGGCCAAAACGAACTCCTGTCAATTGCAGTCATACTCCAGCGGCATCATTCCGCATAGGACAACCGCTTACCATCGAACTGGAAGTGGCAAAAAGCTCGGATGCCATTTTGGTCCAGGTTCATTATCGGCGCGTCACTCAGGCGGAGCGGTACCAATCTGCGGAGATGAAATTGAAAGGCGGCCGCTATTACGCAACCATTCCCGGCAGTTATACAGATTCCGCCTATCCGCTCGAGTATTACTTCGAGTTGAAGCATGGCCAATCGGCCCATCTTTTTCCGGGCTTCACACCTGAACTGACCAACCAGCCGTATTATGTCGTGCGTCGGGCTTGATCCGGCGGCCGCACTCACAGTCATGAAGCCCACGCTCTTCTTAATCTGCATCACCGCCTGCATGTACGCTCAGAACGACTGGCCGGCTTATGGTCACGATCCAGGCGGAATGCGATATTCGCCGCTCACTCAGGTCAATTCAAGGAATGTGAGTCAACTCCACCGGGCCTGGACCTATCACACCCACGACACCGGAAACCAATTCGAAACCACGCCGATCGCTGCCGGCGGCCGCTTGTACCTCTCGACCCAAAATGGCCGGATCGTGGCGCTCGAGCCGGAGACCGGAAAGGAGATCTGGTCTTTCGACCCCAAGGTGCACAGACCTCGCGAGCATCGCGGCGCGGCCTACTGGCCAGGAGGTCGGAACACGCCCGCGCGCATTTTCTTCGGAACCGCCGACGGACGGCTGGTCGCGCTCGATGCGGGCAGCGGCAAGCTGGTGTCTGACTTCGGCGTGAATGGCGAAGTTGACCTGCGAAAGGGTGTTGCGGACGATTTTCCGCGGGCGGGTTACGCCATCACTTCGCCGCCGGCCATCTACAACGACCTGGTGATCGTCGCACCGAGCACGCAGGAGGGCCCGAGTCGTGGACCAAGCGGCGATCCGCGCGCATTCGATGCGCGCACCGGGAAACTTGTTTGGCGGTTCCACACGGTCCCTCAGCCAGGAGAGCCGGGCAACGATACCTGGGGTCCGGATGGCTGGAAGCAGCGATCAGGACCGAGTCTCTGGGGGCTGATCAATGTCGATACCAGGCGTGGACTGGTTCTCTTATCCACCGGCAATCCAGCGGATAGCTGGTACGGAGCCGACCGGAAGGGCGCCAATCTGTATGCGAACTGCGTCCTCGCGCTGGATGCCAACAGCGGCAAACTCCGATGGTATTACCAAATCACACATCACGACATCTTCGATTACGACGTTCCCGGCGGACCTGCGCTGATCGAAGTGAACCGGCAGGGCAGAAAGCTACCGGCAATCGCGCAGATCACAAAAATGGGATTGTTGTTCCTGCTCGATGGAACGACGGGAAAACCGCTCTTCGGCGTGGAGGAACGCCCGGTGCCGAAAAGCGATATGCCGGGCGAAGAGTCCTGGCCGACGCAGCCATTTCCTCTCAAGCCGCCGCCGCTGGCCAAAACATCACTTCGGCGCGAAGACCTGAGCCGGCGGACCCCCGAAGTGGAACGCTACTGCGCCGATCAGTTCGACAAGATGAATTCGGGGAGTCTTTACACGCCCTACGGCAGCAAAACGACAGTCGTTTTTCCGGGAGCGATGGGTGGGGGAAACTGGGGCAGCGTCGCGTTTGATCCGGAGCTGGGATATGTTTTCGTGAACATCACGAACATGGGCCTGATCGGCCACCTGGTACCGGCGCCTCCAGGGTCGCCCATGCCGGTAAAAAACGAGAGCGGATACGCGCGATTTCTAGACCAGGATCGCTATCCGTGCCAACAGCCGCCTTGGGGTGAGTTGAGCGCCGTCGATGCCAATACAGGTGAAATCGTATGGAAAGTTCCGCTCGGCAATTACGAAGAACTCGCGTCGCAAGGTTTGAAAAAAACCGGTGCGCCGAACGTTGGAGGTGCGATCGTAACCGCGGGCGGATTGGTTTTTATCGCTGCGACGAACGATTCGCACCTGCGAGCCTTTTCGTCGAAAACTGGTGAAGAGCTATGGTCCACCATGCTCGACGCGTCGGGGAATGCGACTCCAATGACGTACCTCGCGCGCGACGGCCAGCAGTATATCGTCATTGCCGCAGGCGGGCCCGCTCACCTGCGCAATGTCGCGGACAGTTCGCCCGGAAAATCTGATAGCCTGATTGCCTATTCTTTGCATGGCCGCGAGGCCGCTCCGCAATTCACGGCGTCGAAAATCAAGCGCGCCACAACCGTGGCAGTTTCCGCGCCGCTTCCCGACACTCCGGGTAAGCCGGAGGTCCTCCGTATGTGTACTCCCTGCCATGGAACGGCAACTTTCACGCATAGCCGGATGTCGCATGACGAATGGAAGGCCGAGGTCGATAGTATGATCGCGCGGGGCGCCAAGGGTACGGAGTCCGAGATCCGGTTGGTGATCGACTACCTGGCCCGTAACCTCTCTTCCGAATCCGATCATTAACTCCGGATTTAACCCCCTTGCACGCGTGAGATAACCCGCGCTAAAATCCACAGGCTGAGCGATTTGCCCGGGGATATGCAAGAGTCACGCTGAGGAGGACCACTCCTTGGCGAACCGGCGTAACATCTCTGAACAACCACGCTGTCCAAACCGACGAGCGTCAGAGGAGGCAGGTATGACGGGAGATAAACGTACAGGGTTGGTATCGCCAGGTTTTCTCATTGCATGCGCAAACTGGCTAAGGTCGATCGTGTTTGCCGTGGCTTCGCTTGCTCTGATCGTCTCTCCACCTTCGGGTTTTGCACAATCGCTGTTTGGCACTATTGCGGGTAATGTGACGGACTCGACACAAGCCGCGATCGTCGGCGCATCCGTCATGGCAAAGAATCCGGATACCGGATTCGCTCGTCAAACAATCAGCAATTCGGTGGGGTTGTACACGTTGCCCGACGGCCCTCCCGGAAGCTATACGGTGACCGTCAATTCTCCCGGCTTTCAGACCTACACGCGCACAGGAATCGTGGTGACAGTCCAAAGCCTTACGCGTGCCGATGTCGCGCTGGCGGTCGGTTCCGCCAGTGAGTCGGTAACCGTTTCAGGTGAAGCTGTCGAACTGCAAACCGATCGTACGGACGTTCGCACCGAACTCACAAACCAGGTGCTGGCCAATGCTCCCGTGCCGATTGGACGAAATTACCAGATGCTGTTCATCACCGTGCCGGGCGTATCGCAGCCGCAAAGCGGACACTCGTATGGAGCCAATCCGACCCGTGCACTGGCTTTCACTGTGAACGGAGGAAACATCAACAACAACGACACCCGGGTGGATGGAGCCGGTACGAGGAACTTCGGTGCATCGGACACGATCCAATACATCCCCGCAATGGAAGCCATTGAGGCGGTGAGCGTCGCGACCAATTCATTTGATGCGGACCAGTCCACCAGCGGCGCTGCTGTCAATGTCACGGTCAAAAGCGGAACAAATGCCATTCACGGCTCGCTTTTCGAATACCACGCTGACAAATCGCTGATGGCTTACCAGTGGGTTGCCGACCGGACGAAGCCGAAAGTGCCTTTCATCAACAACCAGTTTGGCGGCACTGTCGGCGGGCCCATCAAAAAGGACAAGGTTTTCTACTTCTTCAGCTATGAGGGAACTCGCCTGGTACAGGGGCAATCGCTGCTCTCGCAGGTGCCGACCGCGGCAATGAAGGCAGGCGACCTGACGGCGTCCCCAACAGATATTTACGACCCCATGACTGGAGCTGTCACCGGCGCGGGACGAACTCCTTTCCCGGGCAAAGTGATTCCCCAGAGCCGGATTGACCCCGGTATCCAGGCCCTGATCGGCACCGGTCTATGGCCGTTGCCCAATAAGGCTGGCGTCGGAGCGTACGGGCTTGGGCAGAACTACCTGTGTAATGGATGCGAAGGCAATAGCAACTCACAGCGCGATCAGTTCGACACCAAGGTCAACTGGAACCCTAGCAGTAAACTCAGCATGTTCGCCCGCCTTGGATTCCAGAACGGCTCGTGGACCAACCCGCAGATCTTCGGGTTGCTCGGGGGCGCGCCGATAAGCCCTGCCAACGGAGCGGTCGGCGTCGGCGGGTCACATATTTTCAACGGAACGATTTCGGCGACCTATGTTTTCAGTCCGTCTCTATTTATGGATGCGTACTTTGGCTACGACCGCAATGACATGTTCAGCAACCAGCCGGGCAACGACCAGAACCTGGGCTTTACGCTCCTGGGTATTCCGGGGCTGAGCACCGCGGGTCTGTCGAAGAGCCGGCAGGCCATGGAGAACGGGATGCCGTATCTCTCGATCGCCGGCTTTGGCGCACTCGGCCCGGCAAATCAGTATCAGCCGCAGCGCTATCGCGATCCGGAGCGCAACTTCGATTTCAGCGCCAACTGGCAGAAGGGCGCGCACAATATACGCGCCGGTTTCGAGGCCGATCTGCAGGATTCCAACGAGGTCCAGTACGAGATCGCCGGCAACAGCACCGTAACCAACGCAGGCGGCTTCACCTTCGCACAGGGCACCACGCAACTGCTGGGTGGCCCGTCTGGCAATGACTATAACGCGTTTGCTTCTTTTCTTCTCGGGCTGCCTCAGGGGGCAGGCAAAATCTATCGCTTTCCGCAGATCAACGTTCCACCAGATCTGGCGGACGAATTCTCCATCCGCGAGCGCAGTTTCAGCGCCTACGTGCGCGACCGCTGGCAGGTCTCGCCGAAGTTGACCTTGAGTATCGGTCTGCGATGGGATTACTTCCGCTTCCCCCGCCGCGCCGGCACGGGAGTTGAGTTTTACAGCCCTTACACCGCGACCGCGTCGATATGCGGTATCGGGTCGACTCCCGAGGATTGTGGAATCACCAAAGACCGCCAGCATTTCAGCCCCCGGTTGGGAATCGCCTACCGGCTGACAAAATCCACCGTATTGAGAGCTGCATACAGCATTTCCGCCGACTCGATCTTCTTCGAAGGCCACTCGCAATCCGGAAGAGAGAACTTTCCTTACCTTTTTGCACAAATGCTCTCCGCTCCCAACAGCCTCTCGTATTCCACTACTCTTCGGCAGGGACTTCCTGCTGTTGCAGCGCCCGACCTGAGCAGCGGTATCGTTCCCATCCCGGGGACTGCCTATATGACCACCTACGACAATGCCAACTACGTGCGTGGCTACATCCAGACGTGGAATTTCACAGTCGAGCAGAGAGTCGGCGACTGGGTCGGATCGGCAGGATATGTGGCCAGCCGTGCCGTTGACTTTCAGGCCAATCTGCAAATGAACTGGTCGCCGATCAACGGTGGAGCGGCCGGCCAGGTGCTGAACAAACTCACCGGAAGAACGGCTTCGACTCCGTATATGGGCACGATGGGAACAGAGATCTACGATGGCCTGCAGACCCGGCTCCAGCGACATTTCGGCGGCGGTTCGCAACTGGCGTTTACTTACAGCTTCAGCAAAGCCATTGGCAACAGCACCGGTATCCAGATTCCCCAGTATTGGCGTCTCAATCGCGGCATCCAGGGCACCGACCAGACACATACGCTTTCGGTAGTCGGTCTGGTACCGCTGCCGTTCGGCAAGGGCAAGCGGTGGGTGCAGACGGGAATCGCGTCCAAGTTGGTGGGTGGGTGGCAGATCAGTACGATTCTGGCGGCACACAGCGGAATGCCGTTCAGCGTCACGTCCTCGACCACCACGCTCAATGCTCCTTTCTCGAGCCAGCGTGCCGACTGCATCGGCGTACCGCAGCAGACCGGCAGTATTTTGCAGTGGTACAACCGCTCCGCGTTTGCCGTCCCTGCCTCAAGCCGTTTCGGGACTTGCGGCGTAAATAACCTGTGGGGCCCCGGCTTGATTAACTCCGATCTCAGCGTCGAACGTAGGTTTGCGGTCACCGAGCGCTTCCAGTTCACCTTCCGGGGAGAGGTATTTAACCTCGCTAACACGCCCCACCACTCCCCTCCGAGCGCGAATGTGACAGCTGGAGATTTCATGGTCGCCAATGGAATCACCGGCACAGGAAGAGAAGGTATCGAACAGCGCGCCGTTCGGCTTGCGCTCCGGCTGGGCTGGTAGCCCGATGCGAACTTATACCAGGCGCGCCATTGCTCTTCTCTTTCCTGCACTCGCGGGAGCGCAGCAAGCGACCCGCAGCAGTCGCGAAGCCGCGGCGTTGCCTACGAAGGCTTTTCCTTTCGAACAGCTCAGGTCTCATGTTTCGGGCAGTATGAAGAGCTATCAGATCCTGAATGGGAGCACCCATTCAGGATTTGTTCTGAATCTGCATGAGACCGAACTCGCGCCGGGAGGTGTGCCGCATCCGCCGCATAGCCACGTTCACGAAGAGATGTTGTTGGTACGAGAAGGTCAACTGGAGTTGATCCAGGACGGTCAGACCACGGTGCTCGGCCCCGGATCATGTGCCTACATGGCATCCAGGGATCTGCACGGCTATCGGAATCCGGGAACTGTCCCGGCCAGGTATTTCGTTCTCGCGCTGGGCGCCGACCGCTAACATAAACTGGTGATCGCTCTCGGTCGAGTTCGCCCCAGTACCCGGTAAGTCCCCTACAGTTTTCGAAACATCGCCCGAATCGACGACGCGTTGCTCTTCTTATCCGTCCCGAGATTGCCGTGCTTGCTGAGGTCGATCTCAGCCGCCAGTTGATCCGCAGTCTTGCCCGCACGTTTTCCGTTGCGCACCTGGCTGATCATGTCGGCGAGATATGCCGCCTGCGCACGCAAGGCTTCCGGGCCGGCAGGCGTCCCATGCCCCGGTACCACGATTTTTACGTCGAACTTACTCATCCGCTCGAGTGCACGTACCCAATTGTCGTGATCGGCATCTATGTCGGCAACATTGTTGCCCGATGACCAGGTGACGCAGAGATCTCCCGTCACCAGGATTTTCTCTTTTGGCATGTATGCGACCGAATCACCCTTGCTATGTCCCGGCCCCATTTTGGTGATCTCGACCCGGTGTATGCCATCGTCGAACACCATGGCGTCAGAGAACGTGATCGTAGCGGGTTCGAAGTGCGCGCCTGTGAGTGGATGTTCCTGATCCTTCCAATTAACAAAACCATTCTTTCCCTTGGTCTCCAGTTCTTCCGCGCACACTGCGGAACACAGGATTGCCGCGCCCTGGTCTGTGAAGATGGAATTCCCGTAGCTGTGATCACCGTGATAATGCGTGTCGAAAACGAACCGGATCGGCTTGTTCGTGACGGCCTTGATCCGAGGCAGAATCTCGCGGGCGCCCCACGGAAAATTCGCGTCGATCACCAGGACATAATCCTTGAACACGATCCAGGTACAGTTCGCCGGTTCCCTGATCTCTCCATTACCCTGCCAGAAGTAGACCCCGGGAGCGAGCTCTTTGACCCGGTCGTTCTGGGCCCGGGCCGCCATGAACACCAAAAACGCAAAGACGACAATCGAAACCAGACGAACGCGCATGGCGATCAGTGTATCCCGTATTGACGTCCGGCGCCAAGCCGGAAACCGTGTGAAACGGCGCTCAAATCATGGCTATTGGCGACATCGCGGTCAGTGCCCTTGTCGCGCAAGGATTTCATTACCCGCGCCATGGCGATGCCCAGGCATTCGAGGTCGGCGTGCATCTGGGCGCGCGATTCGAACTGCTCATATTTCTTCACGTACTCCGGAGGCGCCATAACCGGCTCGTGGACTGCATTGAAGGGCAGGCAGAGAAAGAACAGAAGAAACCTCCAGTGGGAATCGATAGCCCGGCACCATCTAACGTGGCTTTGTAGACAAGATCGATATGGTGATCCTGGATGTCCCAAGGGTCATGCCTGACCGCAAGGTACACCTGGTCCGTGTGACCCTCGCCTATGGCGAGATAATTTGCGAGGATGAGTGGGTTAAACAGGAAATTGAGGACCTGAAACCTCGATGCAGCTCTTCTGGTCGGTGCCCAGATCATGAAATGGCTTTAGCCCGAC
>Ga0126381_100005698_pt1 | contig 13746 bp, 8 predicted proteins | sample PanSoiMetPlot_28_FD_96465 | JGI IMG/M metagenome (GOLD analysis project Ga0126381, IMG submission 96465) | Tropical forest soil microbial communities from Panama - MetaG Plot_28 | ecosystem: Environmental > Terrestrial > Soil > Tropical forest > Bulk soil | place: Panama | collected 2016-02-17
CGAAGCAGGCAGATCACGATAAGTGCGTCCACTGCGGACTGTGTCTCAACGCGTGCCCCATCTACCGCAAACTGCGGGTCGAAATGGATTCGGCGAGGGGGCGCATTTACCAGATGGTTCACGTGAAGAATGGCGCACCCATTACAGATTCTTATCAGGAGCACATCGACCTTTGCCTCGCATGCCGGGGGTGCGAGACGGCTTGTCCTTCGGGGGTGAAGTATGGCCGATTGGTAGAAGCCGCACGAGCCGACATCGAGAATCGAGTGCATCGGCCGTTCCTGACGCGGCTAGTGAGAAATATCGTTTTCAAACACCTGCTTCCGAGCCGTTCCAATCTTCGGATAGCCGCATTGGGGCTGCGCATCTACCAGAATTCGGGACTGCAAAGCCTCACTCGTGCGACCCTCATTCTCAAATTATTTGGGCAGCTTGGGAAAGCCGAATCGCTCGCGCCAGCTGCGGAGTCGCCGTTCTTCTTCTCGTCAATCGGCAAGACTTTTCCCGCGAAAGGTGAGAAGCGCTATCAAGTGGCGTTCCTCGCGGGCTGCATCGCCAACGTAAGCTTCGCGCGGTTGAACGAAGCTACAGTGCGCGTTCTTCAAGCCAATGGATGCGAGGTCGTAATCCCCGAAGCTCAGACCTGCTGTGGAGCGCTCGCGGCACACGCGGGGATGCGGGAACAGGCTCGCACTCAGGCTCGGGTGAATATCGACGCGTTGCGCAATGGAAAGTTCGACGCGATCCTCACGAATGCCGCGGGCTGTGGTTCGACGCTCAAAGAATATGACGAGCTACTGGAGCACGATGCTCAATATGCCCAATCGGCCAAAGACTTTGCCGCGCAGGTAAGGGATGTGACTGAGTTCCTGGCTTCCATCGATCTCAATACCAAGATGGGCGAGGTCCGGGCGACTGTCACTTACCAGGATTCGTGCCATCTGGCGCACGGTCAAAAGATCCGCACCGCACCGAGGAAGCTATTAAAGATGGTGCCGGGGATTACGTTTAAAGAGATGGCGCTCGCGGATCAGTGCTGCGGGAGCGCCGGAATCTATAACGTCGTGCATACGGACCTTTCAATGCAGCTGCTTGAGCGCAAGATGGAGAACGTCAACCGCACCAAGGCGGAGCGCATCACAACTGCGAACCCAGGGTGCATGTTGCAGCTAAGAGTCGGCGCGAAGCGATGGGGCAGCGGGCAGACGGTATCCCACGTTGTTGAGATCCTCGACGAGGCTTACCGTAACGCTTAGGCAGTCACGGCCTTAAAGCCTACGGCCCCCCACTTCAAGGTGCGGCGCACTAGGGCAAATGCCGATTCGGCCAAGACGGACGCCGAGCCAAGGCTTCATCGTTGTCCGCACGCTGTCGATGGTATTCGGCGACCAACGCCTGCAGCCGTTCGCGGCTTAGCGACGCTCCGGGGTCGTTGGGCAGTGTCGTGTTCAGGAAGCGCTCCGGAAGTGTGTCCTCTTCGGGCGTCCACCCCGCCAGGACGTTAAACTTGCGTTTGGCTTCGACGATCCGGCGAGCAGTCTCACGCAATTCCGCGGCCGTGGCGTTCCATCCCGTCACGCAATGGAGCATGTCCGCGGCCTCTGCGAAGAAATCCTCAAAGACTCCGCGCAAAAATTTGCAGACAATGAGCGAATCCATTAGCGCCGCCCGATCTTCCGTCTCGATGGCGTGCTTTACGGCTTCGAGCGTCACATTGCGGCGATCGACTTTATCAGAAAAATCCACTTCGTAAGCCCCGCTACGATTATGGTCGGCGCCTCGAGGACCCACCGCAAAGCCCAATGCCATCGTCTGCAGTCCGCGCGGCTCGTAGCCGGGAATTTCAAGACCTTTCACCTGCGGCGCGATCGAGATGCTGTTGTGGCCGATGACTTGAGCCGCCCGGCGGCTGCCCTCCGCGAGCAAATCGCCGAGCCCTTCGCGCGAGCCGATCAAATCAATGGCGCGCAACATCGCTTCACCGTCGCCGAACTTAAGCCAAGGCTCCGATAGCCAGCCTCGCTCCACGCACTCCATAGCGAACGCGATCGTGCCGCCCGTCGAAATCGTATCGAGCCCCAGTTCGTCGCACCGCTGTGAGGCTCGAAGTACGGCATCGGGATCGCTCACTCCACACAGCGAACCGAGAGCAAAGAGGCTCTCATACTCCACCCGCACCTTGCCCTTGCCGAGCGCGTAAATATGCTCGCATCCTATCGTGCAGCTCATACAGCTTTTGCGCACCTTGGGATGAGTCGCGCTCATTTCTTCCGGCGAAAGGGCCGCGCCTTCCTCGAACGTCCCGGTTTGAAAATTCCGTGTAGGTAGCGTCCCGAACCGATTGAACGTGACGAAATTCGTCGCTGTCCCCAACTCGCGATACTTCGCAGTCGCCGGCCCGAGCGAACGTTTCGAAAGCGACCGGCTCAAATCCGTCAGTTCCTGCGGATGCGCCCATTCGACTCGCTTCGTGCCGCGCACCGCAATCGCCTTGATATTCTTTGAGCCCAGCACCGCCCCGCTGCCGCCGCGTCCGGCGTGGCGTCCGTCGTGCGAGATGGTCGAATAGCGGACCTGCTTCTCACCCGCCGGCCCGATGGAAGCGATGCGGTAAGGTTTGCCCAATCGCTCGCGTAGGCCTTGCTCCGTCTCGCCGCATGTCGCGCCCCGATACCCCGTTGCGCTTTCCAGGCGAACGCCATCACCGTCGATCACAAGCACCGAAAGCTCAGGCGCGCCCCCGACGATCATAATGGCGTCGCAGCCGCAACCCTTCCCCGCGACGGCAAACCCGCTGCTGGCGAGCGAGTCATTAATTCGCTGCGTCAATGGACTTTTGCTGACCACCGCGAATTTCGCCGAAGTGGTAAGCGGGCTACCAACCAAAGGACTGAACGCGAACACCAGAGGGCACTCCGGCGCCAGCGGATCGAGGTGTGCGGCGCCTTCCGTTAAAAGAAGATGAACTCCAAGGCCGCTGCCGCCTATGTAGGCGCGGAGAGTGGCCTCATCGAGAGCGATGCGCTTCGCGACACCCGTAGAGACATCCACGCGAAGGTAACAACCGTGATATCCGAACGCCACGTCAGCCTCCCGCATCCGCGGAAAGAATCAGCACGCAGTCTTCCGCGCGCAGGGGGGTGTCGGGATCGCTCACGAATCGGTCGCCATTGAGGTTAGCTGCCAGCGAAGGCCCCAGCCGGTCCTCCACCACGAACTCCGCAAAAGACGGGAACCTTCTTTTCAGGTTGCTCAGCAATTGGCCCAGCGTTCCGGCTTCGATTTCGAGCTCAGAGACACCGGCGCGCTGCCGAGGGATACCGAGGAATTCGACCACCATAAAAAGACATCATTCTGGCTTGGCGTTCATCTGCCGAATGGATGATAGAAACAACCAGTGCCTACCTGAGGAGATGATAGCATTGAGGGTAGTTCCCGCCGGATGGAATTCGCCGGATCGTCATGAATCGAAAAGGCTATCTCCGCGTGAATGGCAAAGTTCTTCATGAGTAATTCTTTGTCCGAATCTACCACCGAACCACGATCGAAAAAGAAAAAGGGCGCAAATGGCGGCCGCGCACGCGGTACGCTCAAGGGCCGCCGCGTCGACCCCAAGGCTCGCGAAGAGGTGCTGGGGCTGCTCGGAGACGAGCCTCGACGCCGCGACCTGTTAATTGAGCATCTGCACAAGATTCAGGATCGCTACGGTCATCTTTCGGCCGCGCACCTGGTCGCGCTCGCCGACGAGATGCGGATGGCGATGTCCGAAGTCTATGAGGTCGCCACGTTTTATCACCATTTCGACGTGGTTAAGGAAGGCGAAACTGCGCCTCCCGCGATCACCGTGCGCGTGTGCGATTCCATCGCATGCGATTTGGCGGGCTCCTACAATTTGCTGAACAAGCTTTCACAAATCCTGGGCAAAGACGTGCGGGTTTTGCACGCGCCCTGCGTGGGACGTTGCGAGTCCGCGCCGGTAGCAGTGGTCGGCCAGAATCCGATCCTGCATGCGACCGCGGATCAGGTTTGGAAAGCAGTGGAATCTCGCGAAGTAAAGCATCCTGCGACGGGGGAAGTCACGCCGGGTCACCTCGACTATGAAGCTTATAGGGCGCAAGGTGGTTACGTACTAGCCGCTGCTTGCTTCGCCGGGCAGAAAGATCGCGCGGAAGTCGTCAAGATCATGGAAGACTCCGGTCTCCGCGGACTCGGCGGCGCTGGATTTCCCGCAGGCCGCAAGTGGAAGATCGTCGCGGCAGAACCCGCCCCTCGCTTGATGGCGATCAACATCGACGAAGGCGAACCCGGCACCTTCAAAGACCGCTATTACCTCGAACGCGATCCGCACCGCTTTTTGGAAGGCGCGCTGATTGCAGCATGGGCCGTCGGTATCGAAGCAATCTACATTTATCTTCGCGACGAATATCACGGCTGCCGCGAAATTCTCCAAAAAGAAATAGCAGCCTTAAAGGCAAACCCGCCTTACACGATTCCCGAGATTCATCTGCGGCGCGGAGCCGGAGCCTATATCTGCGGCGAAGAGTCTTCAATGATCGAATCCATCGAAGGCAAGCGCGGCGAGCCCCGGCTGCGGCCGCCCTACCTCGCTCAGGTCGGCTTATTCGGACGTCCGACGCTAGAACACAACATGGAAACCCTTCACTGGGTCCGCACCATCATAGAGAACGGACCGGAATGGTTCTCGAGCCAGGGCCGCAACGGCCGCAAAGGCGTGAGGTCGTTTTCCGTAAGCGGCCGCGTCAAGAAACCCGGCGTTCATCTTACCCCCGCGGGCATTACCCTTCTCGAACTGATCGACGAATTCTGCGGGGGAATGCTCGACGGCCACCAGCTTTACGGCTATCTGCCCGGAGGCGCGTCCGGCGGAATTCTGCCGGCGTCCATGGCCAACATACCTCTGGATTTTGACACGCTGAATCCTTTTGGGTGCTTCATCGGGTCGGCCGCAATTGTCGTCTTCTCCGATCACGACACAGCAGCACAAGCCGCGCGCAACGTAATGAAGTTTTTCGCCGACGAGTCCTGCGGCCAATGCACTCCCTGCCGCGTAGGCACCATCAAGGCGCTTCAGTTAATGGAGAACAAAACCTGGGACGCTCCTCTCTTGCAGGAGCTTTCCCAAGCCATGATGGATTCTTCGATTTGTGGATTAGGCCAGGCCGCTCCCAATCCTGTTCTGACCGTGCTGAAATATTTCCCGAAGGAAGTCGAGTAAATGCACCCCAGCAATGGCGCTTCGCGATCTCCTCACGTTTCGTTCCTGATGAACGGGAACAAGGTGAGTTGCTCGCCTGACAAAACGATTCTTCAGGCCGCGCAGGAAAACGGCGTCGATATTCCCCGCCTCTGCTACATGGAAGGCATGCGCGCGGACGGTAACTGCCGGACGTGCATGGTGGAAATTAAAGGCGAGCGCGTGCTCGCGCCTTCCTGTTGCCGGTATCCGAAGGAAGGCATGGAGGTCACGAGCAACAACGCTCGCGCGCTTACGAGCCAGAAAATGTCCATCGAGCTTCTGCTCTCGGACGTTCCGGAAACTTCTTACACCCTGAATTCCGAACTCGACCTTTGGGCGAAAAAACTGAACGTCGGCAAGCCCAGGTTCGCCGCGCGCCATCAGCCCACGGAAGATCTTTCGCACCCCGCGATGGCCGTTCATCTGGACGCTTGCATTCAATGCAACCGCTGCGTCCGAGCCTGCCGTGAAGAGCAGGTCAACGATGTAATTGGCTACGCCTTTCGCGGCGACCACTCGAAGATTGTCTTCGATCTCGACGACCCTATGGGCGCCTCAACCTGCGTCGCTTGCGGCGAATGCGTTCAGGCTTGCCCCACCGGCGCCCTAATGCCTGCGCGCGAAGTCGGCAAAATCGTTCCCGATAAAAAGGTCGATTCAGTCTGCCCTTACTGCGGCGTCGGATGCCAGCTTACCTACAACATCAAAGATAATCAGATCGTCTACGTTCAGGGTAAGGACGGTCCCGCGAATTCGAGCCGCTTGTGCGTCAAGGGCCGCTACGGATTCGATTACGTTCATCACCGCCACCGCCTGACCAAGCCTCTGATCCGCAAGCCCGGCGTTCCGAAGACCAAGGACTTCGTGGTCGATCCGGACAATTGGCAGGAAGTATTCCGCGAGGCGACCTGGGAAGAGGCGCTGGATTTCGCGGCGAAAGGTCTGCGCGAAACTCGCGACAAGTACGGGAAACGCTCTCTTGCCGGCTTCGGCTCCGCGAAGTGCACAAACGAAGAAGCATACCTGTTCCAAAAGTTGGTCCGTACGGGCTTCGGATCGAACAATGTGGACCACTGCACTCGCCTGTGCCACGCTTCGAGCGTCGCGGCTTTGATGGAAGGCATCAACTCGGGCGCGGTTTCGAACCAGGTGCGCGATGTTGCCAACGCGGAAGTGATTTTCCTCATCGGATCCAACCCGACGGTAAACCATCCGGTCGCTGCCACATTCCTCAAGAACGCGGCAAAGGCCGGAGTGAAGCTCATCGTCGCCGACCCCCGTCGCGGCGATCTGGCCCGTCACGCTACTTACAACCTGCAGTTCAAGCCCGATACAGACGTCGCATTGCTCAACGCGATGCTGAATGTGATCGTCACCGAAGGCCTGGTCGCCGAGTCTTTCATTAAAGATCGCACGAGCGGTTATGAGGCCCTTGCCGAAAACGTAAAGAAGTTCACACCGGAGCTCATGGCTCCTGTTTGCGGCATCGACGCGGACACCATCCGCGAAGTGGCCCGCCTTTATGCGACCTCCAAAGCCTCCATCATTCTGTGGGGCATGGGTATTTCGCAGCACGTGCACGGAACAGACAACGCGCGGTGCCTTATTGCGCTCGCGCTCTCCACCGGTCAAATCGGAAAGCCCGGCTCCGGCCTGCATCCGCTGCGCGGACAGAACAACGTCCAGGGCGCATCGGATTCCGGCTTGATTCCAATGTTCTATCCGGATTACCAGCGTGTAGCAACATCTGAAGCCCGCGAACGCTTCGAAAAATTCTGGAACACGAAACTTGATCCCGATCCAGGCCTAACTGTCGTCGAAACACTCCACGCCGCGAAAAAGAAAGAGATTCGCGCGATGTTTGTGATGGGTGAAAATCCTGCGATGTCCGACCCGGATGTCGATCATGCGCGTGAGGCGATGGCGTCGCTAGATCATTTGGTCGTCCAGGATATTTTCCTCACCGAAACCGCATATCTCGCGGATGTCGTGCTCGCCGCCACAGCGTGGCCGGAAAAGGTCGGCACCGTAACGAATACCGATCGCATGGTGCAGATGGGTCGTAAGGCGATCCAGTCGCCCGGCGATGCCCGGGACGATTTCTGGATCCTAAACGAGCTTTCCCGGCGCGTCGGGGTCGATTGGTATTACGATCATCCAAGCCAGGTCTTCAACGAAATGCGGAAGTGCATGGACTCCATCGCAGGCATTACGTGGGACCGGCTGGAGCGCGAGTCCTGCGTAATCTATCCGTGCGTGAAAGAAGGCGACCCGGGCGATCCAGTAGTATTCATCGACAAATTTCCGACTCCCTCCGGCCGCGCGATGTTCGTCCCTGCGGATTTGATCTCCGCCGCCGAACGGCCCGACGACGACTATCCGATGGTGCTGATTACCGGCCGTCAGCTCGAGCACTGGCACACGGGCTCAATGACTCGCCGTGCATCGGCCTTGGATTCTATTGAGCCGGAGCCTGTAGCCTCAGTCCATCCCTTGGATCTTGAAGCGTTAAAGGTTCCTCCCGGCGGAACGCTCACAATCGCTTCGCGCCGTGGAGAGATCTCTTTGTACGCCCGTGCCGACGAGGGTATGCCTCGCGGAAGTGTATTCGTGCCTTTCTGCTACTACGAAGCAGCCGCGAACATGCTGACCAATCCGGTCCTCGACCCGGTTGGCAAAATCCCCGAATTCAAATACTGCGCCGTAAACATCACGGCAGGCGGCACGCCCCCGCAAAAATTAAGCTTCGGCGGCGGCGTCCTGTTGCCTGAACACCAACTCCAGGCAGCGAATTGAGTTGAAAAACGCAGGCTGAAGTCCGCGTCACAGGTCCTGGCCGCTAGCAAGCTCAGCCCTAACCTGTGGCACAGGCTTCAGCCTGTGTTCTTTCGTAGCTGGTCAGTCATAGGACCGCTTCGAGCCCGCGCGTCTGCTATCCCCCCTCTCACCCAAACACTTCCCGCACAGTCTTCACAACCCCCACATTCGCACACCGATACCCCGGCAGCCGCGAAATCGCGTCCTGAAACTCCGCGTCCTGGATAATCGCCAGCAGCCGCTTCATCGGCGTCGATTCAAGCATTTGCTTCTTGCACACGAAGAAGTAATCTTCCGTAACCAGCCGGATAAAATCCAACTCAAACTGCCGCGCCGCGGCTTCGACTCCGAAACAAACATCGGCCATATCACTAGCAACATATGCCGCCACGGCCGCGTGGGTAAACTCGACTTGTTGATAGCCGCTGATCCCCCCCGAATCGACCCTGTGTTGAGCCAAAAGTTGATCGAACAGCAGACGAGTACCGGACTCAGGGTCCCGATTTACAAATCGCACTTCAGGATTCAACAAACTTTCGATCGACTGAATCCCAAGCGGATTGTCCCGCTTCACCATCAGCCCCATCTCCCGCGTGACGAAGTTAATGATGCGATGAAGATTCGGTTTTAGCCAAGGCTTGCTCGCCGCGATGCTTGCTTTACGCGATTCGCCTTGGGGCACGTGCATACCCGCCAAATCGCACGCATCGTGCGCCAATGACACCAGTGAATTTTGATTCGTCACATACCGCAGATCAATCGCAAGGTCCGATTCCCGGCTCAAAAGCTCGCGCAGTTTGGACACGGCGAAGCCGTGGCTCGCATGCACCCGAATCACCGACGGCCGATTGGGCAGGAATTGTTTGATCTCCGTCTCAAGCTCCTGGGAAAGATTCTGCAGTTGCGGACCGAGCCGCGCATTCGATCGCTGCCCTGCCCATACAAGCTTGTCTCCCAGAGGCGTAAGACTCGTGCCCCGTCCCTGCTGCCGATCCACGAGCGGAGCTTCAAAAAAAGCCGACCAGTTCTCGATCAGGTTCCAGGCGTGCCGGTAAGATACGCCAGCGCGCTCAGCCGCCCGGGCAATTTTTCCCGTGACTCGAATTTCGTTAAGGAAATCGAGCATAACAAGGATGGAATGCGCTCCTTCATCACGTTTGAATCGCCAGACAGGTTCGATTTCGATTTGAATCACAGATAGGGTGTAAATTTCATATTCCCATACACAAGCCAGTCTTTCTATCCTGAGAGAAATACCATGGGGTGGGAAATGAATATGCAAGCATGTACATATCTGTTCTTATTGACTCTTCCTCTGTTCGCTCAAAGCACCGGCCAAATTTCCGGCATAGTCCGCGACCCTTCGCAGGCTGCCGTTTCTGGCGCCCAAGTCACCGCGACAAACCAGCAAACCAAGGCGAAAGCCACAACTTCGACGGACTCTCAAGGGTCCTATTCTTTCTCGGGGCTTCAGCCGGGAGCCTATAGTGTGGGAGTCGACGCAAAGGGTTTTGCGCCCGCCACCGGCGCCACTCTAGCGCTTGAACCCGGTCAAACCGTGCGCTCCGATTTTGCTCTCATGCTGGAGGGAGTTTCGCAATCCATCGACGTCACTGCGGCGAGCGTCGACAACGCCTATCGCGTGGACAACGTCGCAGCAGGCGGCCCGCTAGGCACGACCCCGATTCTTGATACCCCATATTCCGTCGGCGTCATCTCCCGCCAGTTAATCGACGATACGCAATCGCGCAACTTCAAGGAAGCCGCCAAGTACATGCCGAACGTGTTCTTCCAGGAAATGCAAGGCCCCGAAGTTCTCCGGCCCGAAAGCCGCGGAATGCAAGGTAGCAACATGCAGAACGACCGCAAGGACAACATGGGCATCGCGGTGACAACGCCCTCGGCTCTCGAAGAGTATGAGCAAGTTGAAGTCATTACCGGCCTCGGCGCCCCGTTTTATGGTCCGGCGAATCCTTCCGGCATGTTCAATTTCGTCACCAAGCACCCCACCGAAACTCCCTTCCGCGAGATCGAGTTGGGTTACGAAGGCAAATCCGTCGGAACCATCCACACGGACCTCGGCGGCCGCTTCGGAAAGAATCAAATGTTCGGCTACCGGTCGAATCTGCTGCTGGCCGATGGAACAGGCTACGTCCATGACAGCCAGCTTCGGCGCCAGTTGGCGGCAGGTGCGGGCGATATCCGGCTGACGTCGAATACGGTCATCGAAGGTAATTTCAGCTACTACAACCTGTTCCAGCACGGCTACCCAGGCTGGTTCGCCTATGCGCCGACGACCACTCCACTCTCTTCGGCAAGTTCGAAGAGCACCCTGCTCCCGCTCAACGCGCCCGACCCGACCCGTGACGGATACGGCCAATCGTTTTCAGGCGTAGACCTCACGTCAAAAATCGGCGAGCTGCGAGTGAAGCACCAGTTCAGTGCGAACTGGCAACTGACAGTCGGCGTGCTGAACCAGATTTCCGACCGCAATATCAATACCGCGGTCAATCAGCTGATCGACAACAACGGAAACTATAAATCGTATTTGGCGAACGCGTTTTCTTCGCTCGCCCCGCGATTTCATGTCACCAGCGATCTCGCGTTTCTGACGGGCAGGTTTCGCACGGGCCGAATTCGGCACGACGTGGTCATGGGCAGCACCGGTTACCGCTTCGCGTCATACTCGCCAGTCACAAATCCGCCTAAGACGGTCCTATGTACGAATTACGGTCCGCAAGGCGTCTGCCAGGCGAACATCGATGCTCCGCTGGTCTACCTGGTGCCGCCGACGGGCATTTTCTCTTACGAGAAAACGAGTCCTTCAACCGGCATTTACGGGTCGAGCATCATCCGGCAGCAGGGCTTCAGCTTCGCGGACACGATTACGTTTACGCCGCAGTGGTTGATTCGCGTTGCGGCCAGTCAGGATTGGACTTGGACGGATACCTTTACCAATTCCGCAGCCACGGGATATCAGCGGACTTGGGTTCCGGGCGGGTACGTCCATCAGGGCTTGAGCCCATCGGCAAGCGTGATGTATAAGCCTCGCGCCGACATGACACTGTATGCGACCTTCGCCGACAGCGTCCAGGCTCCCGACGCAGCAGCAGCGAACAGCGGATCTACGATAATCGTCAATGCGAGCCAGGCTTTGCCGCCCTATCGCAGTAAAGAAGGCGAGATCGGCTACAAGCTGCGCGTGCGCAGGATCACGGCTTCCGTCGCGGCCTTTCGTATCGATCGGCCCTTTGCGAATTACGTCACCGGCGTGACTGACCCTGTTTGCGGACCGCAGTCCGGCACCGTGAACTGCCAGGCATTTCGCATTACAGGCAACCAGCGAAACTACGGAATCGAAACGATGATGTCCGGCCGCGTGATGAACAGCCTGATGATTACCGGCGGCCTCACCATCCTGGATCCGAAGCTCACTGACACGGGCATCGCCGCTACCAACAATCGGAATTTCGTCGGAATGCCGGATTACAAATCCAACATCCTGGCCGAGTACACCTTGCCCAAAATCCGCAGAGCGTATTTCAACTTCGATTGGCAGCATACAGGACGTCGCCCCGTGGACGACATCAACAGCGCCTACACGCCGGCTTTCAATACATTCGATCTTGGCGTTCGCTACTCAACGCACCTTTGGGAGAAACTGACCACATGGCGCGTGACAGTGAACAACATCACGAATGTCCACTACTGGTCGACCCTCGGGCCGGGCAGCATCACGGGACAAAGCACCGGAAGCTATCTTGGCCATCTGGGAGAGCCTCGGTTGGTGACTGCATCAATGAGGTTTGATTTCTAAAATGAAATGGATTTGGGCATTTATGGCGGTGACTCTCGTTAATGGTCAAACACCCTGCGTTCCGGCCTCGCAACAAAAGCTCGTTATCTATCGCGCCGGGAGCTTGACGAGAGCCTTCGCCCCACTAGTCAAAGGATTCACGTGCAAGACAGGTATCCAAGTAAACGACGTCGCGATGGGCAGTGTCGATGCCGGACGCCAAATCACCGCCGGCGGCATTCCCGCTGACCTCTACGCTCCCGCCGACTACCTCGATATCGATCTGCTGATGAAGCCCGCAGGCTATGCGAGCTTCAACATAGTCTTCGCGCGAGGGCGAATGGTGTTGGCTTATTCCGCGAAGAAGACTGCATCGCTCAACGCCGCGAAGTGGTACGAAGCGCTAACCGCGCAAGGAGCCACTGTCGGCAGCGGTAACGCATTCCTCGACCCCGGCGCTTATCGCGCCCCGATGATCTTTCAACTTGCCGAAGCCTATTACAAAGTCCCCAACCTGTATAACACCCTGTTGGGCCACGTTGTGATTCCAAGCGCCGGTTCCACTTTCCAACTCACCTACGAACACAACGCCCGCGCGACGGCGAAGACAGACCCGGATTACAAGTACATCGAACTTCCCGCCGAAATAGACATGTCCGATCCAGCGAAAGACGTGTGGTACAAGCAAAACGCCGTGGTCGTGATTCCAGGCCTCGGCACGCCCAAGAGCGCTCGTGCTGTTGCTATCCCGGGCAACCACGTTGCCTGGGGCATCACCTTGATGAACGAAGCCCCGAACAAAGAAAACGCCATCAAGTTCCTGGAGTTGCTTTTGAGCTCGGACGGAATCACGTCTCTAAGAGAGAACGGCCCCGACCCTCTTACGCCGGCTGAGGTGAGTGCGGATGACTTCAAGCGTTTGCCGGAAAGATTGAAGCCGCTCGTAAGAGTGCGCAAATAGTTTTTGTTTGCCACGGTTATTCAGCAGACGTATTTGACGCTCCGCTTTCGCTTTTCTATATGACCAGAAGTGTCATCCCGCCGTTTGGACGTCCCTGGACATTGATTCGATCGCCGATAGGCTGCGTCTAATCTGCAGATATCGTCGCGAGCACCACGCACATTAAGTGGCTGAACCGCCTGCTTTGCTCGCGTCAACTGGATGATTTTAGTCGCTCCGCGAGGGAATCAAAGGGGAAGCCTGCGGGTATGTGCCGCATAAATTGCGATCGCGTATTGTGTCCACTTTTGCGAAATGTGCATCGCATCGATACCTTTTGGGAAGTAGCAATCCGGCTTGAGAACCATCCGTCTGAGGGATTAGAGGTTTTCCTCGCTATGACACACACAAAGGAGTTACTATCGTGAAACGCTTTGCATCATCCATCCTATTCGTGACTTTAACGGGCGCCATCTCTCTTGCGCAGGAGACTACGCCTCGTGCGGAAGTTGGAATGAATTTCTCATACGTATGGCAGAATCCCGGAGGTGGAGCTTCGAACTTCAATTCTTTCGGCGGCTCCGGCGTTGCCGTCTACAATTTGAACCGAGTGCTGGGAGTGGTTGCCGACCTCGGAGCATACAACAACCCCGACAGCGCCAACTTCAATCCCACAACATTCATGTATCTTTTCGGACCACGCTTCAACATTAGGAAATCCAGCCGATTCACTCCCTATGCGCAAGCGCTGTTCGGCGGCGCCAGGGTTTCTACATCATTCACGGACGTGAACGGCAATATGTTTACGGGCGTGACGAACGGTTTCGCGGCAGCCTCGATGTCAGGTTGAACGATCGAGTCGCCCTAAAACCATTTCAGGTGGAATACCTTCAGACGCATCTGCCGAACGTATGGAACGCGAATAACTGGCAGAAC
>Ga0126381_100005699_pt1 | contig 13743 bp, 14 predicted proteins | sample PanSoiMetPlot_28_FD_96465 | JGI IMG/M metagenome (GOLD analysis project Ga0126381, IMG submission 96465) | Tropical forest soil microbial communities from Panama - MetaG Plot_28 | ecosystem: Environmental > Terrestrial > Soil > Tropical forest > Bulk soil | place: Panama | collected 2016-02-17
CCTCCGCCGCTTCGCCCAACGGCCGTTGCCGTCCATGATGATCGCGATATGCCGCGGGACGTCCCGCGCGTCCGGGATTTCCCGGGTGGAGCTGGTAAACAACATGACAAAGCGGTCTTCGGCTTACCGCCTAGACCGCCATGAGGTCCGCTTCCTTGGAGTGCAAGACCTTGTCGATCTCGCCGATGAAGCGGTCAGTGAGTTTCTGGATGTCGTCCTGGGCGCGGCGCTCTTCGTCTTCGGAGACCGATTTCGCCTTGAGCAGATCCTTAAGATGAGTGATCGCATCGCGGCGGATGTTGCGCACGGCAATCCGTGTGTTTTCGGCTTCCTTGTGCACGACCTTGACCAGCTCCTTGCGCCGTTCTTCAGTGAGCGGAGGCATCGGCACGCGGATCACATCTCCGGAGGTCGCCGGGTTGATCCCTAGATCGGAGTCGCGGATCGCCTTCTCGACGACCTGGACCATCTTCTTTTCCCACGGCTGTACCGCGATGGTATGCGCATCGGCCAGCGTGACATTGGCGACCTGGTTGATCGGCATCATCGCACCGTAGTAATCGACCTTAATGTGATCGAGCAGCCCCGTGTGAGCGCGACCAGTGCGCACCTTGCCAAGATCGGTTTTCAACGTCTCAACCGACTTCTGCATCTTCTGTTCGGCAGCCTTCTTGACATCTGCGATCATCGGTTTCTCCTTCGAGGAAGGCTAGCAGTGTACGAGCGTGCCCTCGTCCTCGCCCATGACCACGCGCTTGAGCGCACCAGGTGCGAAAATGCTGAACACTTTGAGCAGCATGTTCTGGTCGCGACACAGCGCCAGCGCGGTGGCGTCCATGACCTTGAGATTCTTGACGATCGCCTCATCGAAAGTGAGGCTCGGGTAGCGGCGCGCGGCGGAATCCTTGTTGGGATCGGAGGTATAAACACCGTCAACCTTGGTCGCCTTGAGCACGATGTCCACGCCCATCTCTCTGCCGCGCAGCGCCGCCGCGGTGTCGGTGGTGAAAAACGGGTTGCCGGTTCCCGCGGCAAAGATCACCACCTTGTTTTCTTCGAGATAGCGCAAAGCCTTACCACGGATATACGGCTCGGCGACCTGTTCGATGGAAAGTGCCGACTGCACTCGCGAAACGATGCCGGCGCGGCGCATGGCGTCCTGAAGTGCAAGCGCGTTCATCAGCGTGGCCAGCATCCCCATGTAGTCGGCGGTCGCGCGATCCATCCCGGCGGCGCCGGGCGCCACGCCTCGGAAGATATTGCCGCCGCCGATGACCACAGCCACCTGCACGCCGAGGCGCACGACTTCGCCGATCTCGGCGACGATGCGATCGATCACCTCGCGGTTGATCCCGTAGGCATCGTCGCCCATAAGCGCCTCACCCGATAGCTTGAGCAGGATGCGGCGGTATGCCGGCTCCTTTCTCGCCACCGGAGCCACGCTGGCCAGCGGCGCGATCGTCGGTGCAGTCATCGGAGGCGCTCCGTTCTTTGGTTGCGTTCAGGCTTTGGCCATTGCCGCGACCTCGGCCGCGAAATCATCCTTCTTTTTTTCGATGCCTTCGCCCACGACGAACAAGGTGAAGCCGTTGATCTTCGCTCCGTTCGCAGCTAGCAGCTGGCTGACAGTCTGCTTGCCGTCGCCTTTGACAAAGGGTTGGGCGAGCAAGGTGACCTCAGCGACGAATTTGGCGACGGAACCTTCGATCATTTTTTCCACGATGTTCGCCGGTTTGCCCGACTCCGCGGCCCGCGCTGCAGCGATCGAGCGCTCACGAGCGAGAACTTCGTCGGGAATCTGGCTCCGATCGAGCGCCATCGGCTTGATGGCGGCGATGTGCATCGCCAGATCCTTGCCCAGGGCCGGATCTCCGCCGGTGAAGTCGACCAGCACGCCTATACGTGTGCCGTGAACGTAAGACGCAATGCGTCCCGCCGCGGTTCTGCGCCCAAAGCGGCGGATCGAAAGGTTCTCGCCGATTTTCTGCACCAGCGCGATACGGCGGCTCTCCACCGACTCCCCGGAGCGAAGCTTGCAGCTTGCGAGCCGGGCGACGTCCGACGGTTCCTGGCCGGCAACGACCTCGGCGACCTCCGCCGCGAATGCACGGAATTCCTCGTTCTTGGCGACGAAGTCGGTCTCGCAGTTGACTTCGACCAGCGCGGCAATCTTCGCATCGGGAGCGACGTAGAGACCGATCACGCCTTCAGCGGCAACCCTGTCGGCGGCTTTCGACGCCTTGGCACCGCTCTTGATGCGCAGCAGCTCCTCCGCCTTGGCCATATCCCCGCCAGCCTCGGTCAACGCCTTCTTGCACTCCATCATGCCCAGCCCGGTGCGGCCGCGCAGTTCCATCACCATGCTTGCAGCTATTTCAGCCATGCTTCCCTACTCCGATCCGGTTCCAGTCCGCCGCAACCACTGCGACGGTCAAAAAAAAAGGGCCTTGCGCCCTCGCTGCTAGGGTCTGCGACGCGTCCGCACGGCGGGTGCAGCCGCCAAGCGCGGATAATCGGCGCCATGCGACTGGTCGCTCATGCCGCCGCTTCCTCGCCGGACACCTCGACGAATTCCTCAGTCTGCACGATCTCCTGAATCACCTGGCTCCTTCCCTCGAGGATCGCGTCGGCAATGCCTCGCGCATAAAGGCGGATCGCCCGGCTCGAGTCGTCGTTACCGGGAATGACGTAGGCGATCCCGTCGGGCGAATGATTGGTGTCGACGACGCCCACGATCGGGATGCCGAGCTTCATCGCTTCGGTCACCGCGATCTTCTGGTAACCGACGTCGATGACGAACAGAGCATCGGGAAGCGCATTCATTTCCTTGATTCCGCCCAGGCTTCGGTTGAGCTTGTCCATTTCCCGCTGCAGGGTGAGCGCCTCGCGCTTGCTCATCTTGTCGAAGGTACCGTCCTGAGCCATAGTCTCCAGGTCCTTCAGGCGCTTGATCGAGGCTTTGACCGTCTTGAAGTTGGTCAGCATGCCGCCCAGCCAGCGATGGTCAACGTATGGCATGCTGCAGCGCTGCGCTTCTTCGGCGATGATGTCGCGGGCTTGCCGCTTGGTCCCGACGAAAAGGATGGTTCCGCGATTCGTTGCCAGCTGGCGCACAAATTTGAGCGCCTCCTGGTACATCGCCAGCGTCTTCTCGAGGTTGACGATGTGAATCTTGTTGCGCTGGCCGAAGATATAGTCCGCCATCTTCGGATTCCAGTACCGGGTCTGATGGCCGAAGTGGACTCCAGCCTCCAGCATTTGACGCATCGTGACCGACATTAATACACTCCTTTTCAGGGTTGGGCCTCGATCCGCCACTGGGCCTGAAGAGCATTCAGGCACCCTGAACGGGCGGATCTGCGAATTTCCCGGACGCCCGGTCGATAACCCTCGAGCAATCCGAGCTAACTTTGAATTTTAGCATATTTTTATATCCTGCGCCGCGCCCTCCTTGCGCCCGCCGTGACCCGCCGCATGATGCCGTGGACTGAGTTTCTCGCTGCGCAAGGCGCGCGGTTCGAAGGAGAGGCGGTACACGCCTTCGGCGACGGTGCCGGCGAGCTTGCTGCCGCGCGCGATGGCGCGATCGTGTGCGATCTCGCGCCGCTCGGGTCGCTGTCAGTCAGCGGACCGGAAGCGGCCTCGTTCCTGCATGGGCAGCTCACCAGCGACGTGGTCGCGCTCGCGCGCGGCGCGTGGCAGTACTCTGCGTGGTGCTCGCCCAAGGGACGCATGCTCGCCAACTTCGTCGTCCGGCGAACGCTCGCAGACCGCTTCGAGATGCTGTTCTCCCGGTCGCTCCTTGAAACCATCCGCAAGCGCCTCGGCATGTTCCTTCTGCGGTCGAAAGCAACCATAGGCGACGCGAGTGCAGCGTCGGTGAGGTTGGGCGTCGGCGGTCCGAGCGCGGTCGAAGCGGTGCGTGCCGTCTTGGGGGAGGTCCCCAAGGATCGGCAATCCGCCGAGTTCGATGGCGTCACTATGGTGTCGCTCCCCGGGCAGAGACTCGTGGCCTGGGTCGATCCGGAACGCGCTGCCGATATCTGGAATCGTCTGAGCGGCGTTGCGAGGCCCGCAGGTTTCCCTGCCTGGGAATGGTTGACCATTCGTGCCGGCGTCCCCGTGATCACGGCGTCTACTTCCGATCACTACGTTCCACAAATGGCGAATTGGGATGCGCTCGGCGGAGTGAGTTTCGATAAGGGGTGCTACAGCGGTCAGGAAATCGTCGCGCGCATGCATTATCTCGGACGCTTGAAGGAGCGCCTGGTGCTCGCGCACGTGGATTCTTCGCCGCCTGCGGCGGGCGAACGTCTTTTTAGCGACGCCTTCGGCGATCAAGCGTGCGGTAGCATCGTCAACGCAGCGCCGGCACCAGGGGAAGGCTGTGATCTGCTCGCGGTGCTGCAACTCGCCGCGCGCGGGCACGGCGTGCGCGTCGGCTCGCACAATGGTCCGTCACTTGAGATGCTGGCCTTTCCGTATCCCGTTCCGGAAGCGGCTCCGCCCCGCGGCCGCATCGCGTGAGCGCCGAACCTGTGTCCTACTATATCTACTACCGCGTCGAACAGACGCGGGCGGAAGCTGCGCGCCGCGCGATCAAGCTTCTGTTCGGAGCGCTCGAGCAGCGAACAGGTGTTGCGGGGCGCCTGCTGCGTCGCCAGGACGAGCCCCTGATGTGGATGGAAATTTACGACGGCGTGCGTGATCCATCCGGCTTCGAGACGGCGATGGCGGCGATGCTTGCGGATCACGACTTTGTCCCTATGCTCGCCCCGGGATCGCTGCGCCATGTCGAGCGCTTTGTCGCGGCCAGCTTGAGCTGACGCTTTGTCGCTGTAGCTGGATCGACCTCGTGTGTCTTGCTCTCGTCGCTTGCAGCGCACATCCGCGTTATGCACTGCTGATCGCCGCCAATCGCGACGAGTTCCACGCTCGAGCGGCGGAGGCGGCGAAATGGTGGCCTGAAGGGGTTCTCGCAGGCAGAGACAGCGTCGGCGGCGGCACATGGTTTGGAGTTACCCGTCGCGGCCGTTGGGCGCTTGTCACCAACTATCGCGAAGGCGTGCCGCGCGATCCGGCGGCGCCGTCGCGTGGAGAGCTCGTTACCCTCGCACTCAACGACAGCGCGCTGCCGCTGATCTGCGCCGCGCGCATTGCCATCGACGGCGGGCGCTATCACGGATTCAATCTGCTGGTGGGAGAGAGCTCACCTCGCCTCGGCGCCACGCGGGAAAACGGACAATCGGCGGGGCCAAGTCAACAGGCGACTGCGGCATACACGTCGAATCGCGCCAGCGGTGCTGTCACGCTCGGGAGCGGCGTCCACGGGCTTTCCAATCATCTGCTCGAGACGCCATGGCCAAAGTTGCTTCGCTCCAAAGCGCGTCTCAGCGAAGCGCTTTCCAATGTCGCCGACCCCGTCGACGCGGCCTTCCGGATACTCGCCGACCGCGAGCGCGCTCCCGCGTCCACGCTGCCATCAACCGGGGTATCTCCCGAGTGGGAGAGGCTGCTCTCCTCCGCGTTCATCGTGCACCCTGACTACGGCACCCGTTGCTCAACCGTGTTCACCATCGACAGTGAGGGACATGCACGATTTGTCGAGCGCAGCTTCGACAGCCGAGGCGAGCCCAAGGGTGAAGCGAGCTACGAGTTCGATGTCTCTTAGGGCGTGACGAGCTGACGGGCGTGCTTACTGCAAGGCGTAGCCGGAGAGAACCAGCCGTCCTTTGCCCTCACGCACCGTCAGCGAACACAGCGCGCCGACCGGAAGCGTCACTTTGTGGCGACAGTGACCGAATGGAAGGCCGGAGAAAACCGGAACGCCGAACGCGCTCTGGACGTGTTCTATCATCGCCTCCAAATCGTAGCCGTTGTCGCTGGCACCGAGCTCGAAGCCGTTGAACGTGCCCAGGAGCAGAGCTCGCTGGCGCCCGAGAATGCCGGCGTGGTGCAACTGATACAGCATTCGTTCGATGGCGTACGGATGCTCGCCAATGTCCTCGACGAACAGAATGCCGCCGTCGACGCGGGGCATGTAGGGCGTGCCTATAAGATGAACGACAAGCGAAAGATTTCCGCCCCATAACGTCCCTTCAGCGGCGAAGTCGGTCGCGCCCGTGAGCGGGCACTCGATCGCGTACTCCCGGCTTCCGAGCAACCCCCAGCAATGCTTGAGAGTGAATTCCGACGGCGTCTCGGCACCGAAGTCGTGCGCAGCCAGCGGTCCTGCATAGGTCACCATGCGCGCCGAAGCAAGCGCAGCGAGTTGAAATGCGGTGAAATCGCTGTAGCCCAGCCAGCGTTTGTTCGACGTGGCGATCGCGGTAAAGTCCAGGCGTTCCAGAATGCGCGACCAGCCGTAGCCTCCGCGCACCGCGATCGCCAGCTCGACCCGTGGATCCGCCGCCATGCGCAGCACCGCAGCGAGCCGCTCGTCATCGGTTGCCGAGAAGCGCTGCCAGCGGGTCGTCGCCGTGGGATCGACGATCACCCGATGACCTGCAGATTTGAAGCGCGCAACGGCACGATCGATAGCGGCGGGCTCACTGGCGAATCCCGCCGGTGCGTAGATCCCTATGCCGTAGGTGCGCGCGGTCATTTGCGGTCGATCAGCGGCGAGCCGCGAAAAAGTCCGAAAGCAGCCTGCCGCAGGCTTGCTCGGAAACGCCGCAAGTCACGGCGGTGTGGTGATTGAGCCTCGGCTCGGCGAAGAGGTTGAGCACGCTGCCGCACGCTCCGGTCTTGGGATCGCTCGCGCCGAATACAAGGCGGCGGATCCGCGCGTGCATGATCGCTCCAGCGCACATCGCGCACGGCTCGAGCGTAACGTAGAGATCGCAGTCCGGCAGCCGATAATTGCCAAGCGACTGGGCCGCGTCGCGCAGTGCGGCAATCTCAGCATGTGCGGTCGGATCGCTGGCGGCCACCGGCGCGTTGCCTCCACGTCCGATGATCCGGCCTTCTCTCACGATGATTGCGCCGACCGGCACTTCGCCGCGTGCCTGCGCGGTGCGCGCGAGCGACAGCGCTTCGGCCATCCAGCGCTCGAGCTCGGCGGGAGGCGTCGCGACAGACGCGGCCGCAGGATCGGAGTTTGGGCGGCTCACTTTAGCGTTGAGCGCCGACAACCGCGTCGGCTTCGATCTCCACCAGCATATCGGGATCGACCAGCGCGCTCACTTGAACCATCGCGGTGGCTGGGCGGATATTGCCGAAGGCTTCGCCGTGCGCACGGCCGATCTCTTCCCAGCGCGCAATATCGGTTACGTAGATGCGCGTACGCACGACGTCGGCGAGCTGTGCACCGGCCTTCGCCAGCGCACCCTCGACGTTGGCGATGGTCTGCTTGGTCTGCGTATATGCGTCGCCCTTGCCGACGAGCTTGCCGCTCGCATCGGTCGCGGTCGTGCCGGAGACCCAGATCTGGTCGCCCATTCTGACCGCCCGTGAATAGCCGACGATGGGCTCCCACTTGGTGCCGGAGGAGAAGTTAGCGCGTTTCATCGTGTTGGCGTCCTCATGTAGAAAGCTTCACGAGCAGCATGTCGCAGCCACAAAGCGATCGGGGCGCACTAGCTTTCTTACTCCCACTCGATCGTCGCCGGCGGCTTGCCCGATATATCGTAGACCACCCGGTTGATACCGCGCACTTCGTTGGTGATGCGATTCGAGACCTTGGCGAGCAACTCGTGCGGCAGCGCCGCCCAGTGCGCGGTCATGAAGTCGGTAGTCTCGACAGCACGCAGCGCCACCGCGTGCTCGTAGGTGCGCCCGTCGCCCATGACGCCCACGCTGCGGACCGGCAGGAACACTGCGAAGGCCTGGGCTACTCGATCGTACCAGCCGGCAGCGCGCAACTCGTCAATGAAAATGGCGTCGGCACGGCGCAGCAGCTCAGCGTACTCGCGCTTCACCTCTCCGAGGATACGTACTCCGAGCCCCGGCCCGGGAAACGGATGGCGGAACACGATCTCGCGCGGCAGGCCGAGGGAAAGCCCAAGCTCACGCACTTCATCTTTGAACAATTCCCGCAACGGCTCCAGAAGCTTCAGATGGAGCGTCTCCGGCAAGCCGCCCACGTTGTGGTGCGACTTGATGGTGTGCGCTTTCTTGGTCTTGGCGGCTGCCGATTCGATCACGTCCGGATAGATGGTGCCCTGGGCGAGCCACTTCGCGCGCGTTGCAGAATGCTGCAACTTGGCAGCCTCCGCCTGAAAGACGTGCACGAACTCGCGACCGATGATCTTGCGCTTCTGCTCCGGGTCAGTCACACCGGCAAGCTCGCGCAGAAATACATCGCTCGCATCGATCAGGTCGACCTTGACGCCGAGATGTCGCGCGAACGTTTCCATCACCTGGCTCGCCTCGCCCAGACGCAGGAGTCCGGTGTCGACAAAAATACAGGTGAGCTGATCGCCAATGGCGCGATGGATGAGCGCGGCGGCAACCGACGAGTCGACGCCGCCCGAAAGACCGAGGATCACTTGTTCCTCGCCGACCTGTGCGCGAATCCTGGCGACCGCTTCGTCGACGTACCCGGGCATGGTCCAGTCGCCGGCGCAGCCGCAGATGTCGCGCACGAAGCGCCCCAGGATGGCTTTGCCCTGCCTGGTGTGCGTGACTTCGGGATGAAACTGCACGCCATAGAATCGCCGCGTCTCGTCCATCATCCCGGCCAGGGGCGTAGAAACGTTCGACACCATGACCGAGAAACCAGGCGGCAATTCGGTCACCTTGTCTCCGTGGCTCATCCATACATCGAGCAGGCACTCGCCGGCCGCGGCCACGCGATCATGGATGCCCGAAAGCAGCCTGCCGTGCCCGCGAGCGCGTACCTCTGCGTATCCGAATTCGCGCACGCGGCCGGCTTCGACAGCTCCGCCAAGCTGCGCCGCCATGGTCTGCATTCCGTAGCAGATGCCCAGCACCGGCACGCCGGCGGACCACACCGACTCGGGCGCCCGTGGCGTGTGGCCCTCGGTGACGCTTTCCGGCCCGCCGGAAAGGATGATGCCGGCGGGCGCGAAGTCGCGAATGAATGCATCGGGAACATCGAACGGATGAATTTCGCAATAGACCTTGAGCTCGCGCACGCGCCTGGCAATGAGCTGGGTGTACTGCGCGCCGAAGTCGAGAATGAGAATCCTGGCGTGTCTCATGGGTGTCAGCATCGCTGGCGGTTTGTGCTCCGTCTTGGTCACGATCGCGCTCATGCCGGCCGGACCGCGGCCTGCAGCGCGAAGTGCCGGCGCGCCAGGACAAACGCCCCTGCTTGCAGGGCGGCACTTACGAAAAACGTGATTCCCACCCGCCAGTCCGACGCCGGAAGATGGCTCACCTGCGCCAAGAGCGGCGTGCCGATCGACGGCGCGACGACGAACATGATGCTGTTGATGGAATTGAGGGCCCCCATGGTCACGCCCTGCTCGCTGGGGTCGACCGCGTTGGAGACGATGCCCTGAAGCGCGGGCCCGGCTGCGAACGACATGAAGTTACCCACGATGACCGCGTACATGACCCAGCCCTGCTGCGCCAATCCGTACAACAGGTAGGCGACAGTGCCGATCGCAAGCCCGGCCAGCGCGACGCGCACGTCGCCGAAGCGCCGCAGCATGGGTCCTAGCAGTGCGCCTTGCGTAACGGTGGCGACGAGCCCGACCAAGAACAGCGCGAATCCGTTCTCGCGCGGTCCCCAGCCGAAGCGGAAGTTGGTGTACAGCACCCACGTTGTCTGCAGCATCAGCTGCGCCAGAATGACCAGCGCAAAGACGATGACCAGGGTGCCGATCTCACGATGCCGCGAGAGCGTCAGGAGTGCGGCAAAGGGATTGGCACGGGCCAACGAGAAGCGGGCGCGTCGCTCGCGCGGCAGCGACTCGGGTACGACAAAAAAACCGTAGCAGGCGTTGATCAGAGACAGCGCCGCGGCGGCGTAAAAGGGCAGGTGCAGATCGATCGATCCCAGCAAGCCGCCCGCCATCGGGCCGAAAATGAATCCGAGGCCGAAGGCGGCGCCAACCAGCCCGAAGCTCTTCGCCCGACGCTCGGGGGGAGTGACATCGGACGCATACGCGTTGGCCACGCTGAAGCTCGCGCCTGCCGTCCCGCCGATGATGCGCGCGAGCAACATCAGGGTCAGCGACGGCGCCATTCCGAGCAAAAGGAAATGCAGCCCCAGCCCCGATAGCGACCACAGCAGCAGCGGCCGGCGTCCGAAGCGATCGGAGAGCGCACCCAGGAGGGGAGCGCAGAAGAATTGCATCAGGCCGTAGCTCACGACCAGCACGCCGTACCAATAGGCTTGCAACTCGCGGCTGGCGGTGTATTCGCCGACCAGCATCGGCAGTACCGGCAACGCGATGCCGATGCCGAGAACGTCGACGAAAACGATGACCAGGATAAATGGCATCGCCGCCTGGCGCCGGCCGGTGCGAGCTGTTTCAGACACCCCCAGTCCCTATCGCAGAAAGTGGCCTGCAGAGCGTCGCGAGCAGCCCCGAGTGCGCTAAGGCCCGCAGCGAGCCCCGAGACAGTACTGGTGAAGTACGGCGAGGGGCGAGCGAGTAAACGACAAAGCAATCGGGGCGCGCAGCAGCTATGCAGGCCACTTTCATTCGACGCGGTAGTTGGGAGCTTCCTTCGTGATCTGCACGTCGTGCACGTGTGATTCGCGCATTCCCGCGGTGGTGATCTCAACGAACTCCGCGCGGGTGCGTAGCGCCTCGATCGTGGGGCAGCCGCAATAGCCCATGGCGGCGCGCGTCCCCCCCATCAATTGCTGAACGACTGCCGACAGCGGGCCCTTGTACGGCACGCGTCCCTCGATGCCTTCAGGCACCAGCTTTTCCGCTTCGCCCTCGCCCTCGGTGTCCTGGAAATAACGGTCGGCCGAACCTTGCTGCATGGCGCCCAGCGATCCCATCCCGCGGTAGCTCTTGTACGAGCGTCCCTGGTAGAGCTCGGTCTCGCCGGGTGATTCCTCAGTGCCCGCGAAGAGGCTTCCGAGCATTACCGATGACGCCCCGGCGGCGATCGCCTTGGCGATATCGCCGGAATAACGGATGCCGCCATCGGCGATCAGAGGCACGTCGAGTCCGGAGACTCCCTCCAGCGCATTCAGGATCGCCGAAATCTGCGGCACCCCGACGCCGGCCACAACGCGCGTAGTGCAGATCGAGCCGGGCCCGATGCCGACCTTGATGCCATCGGCGCCGTAGTCGGCCAGCGCGCGGGCGCCAGTCGCTGTAGCGACATTACCTCCGATGACCTGCAACCTGGGATAGCGGCGCTTGATCCAGCGCACCCGCTCGAGCACGCCCTTCGAGTGTCCGTGCGAGGTGTCGACCACCACAACGTCGACATTGGCGGCGACCAGTGCTTCGACCCGCTCTTCGGTATCGTCGCCGGTGCCAACGGCGGCGCCGACGCGCAGCCGCCCGAGTTCATCCTTGCAGGCAAGCGGATGCTCGGTCGACTTCAGAATGTCCTTGACGGTAATGAGTCCCTTGAGCTCGAAATTCTCGTTGACTACCAGCACCCGCTCGAGGCGATGGCGATGCATTAGCTCCTTGGCGTGGTCCAGATCAGTGCCTTCCGGAACGGTCACCAGGCGTTCTCGCTGGGTCATGATATTCGACACCGGCTGGTCCAGATTGGTCTCAAATCTGAGGTCGCGATTGGTGACGATGCCCAGCAGCTTCTTGCCGTTGACCACAGGCAGTCCGGAAATGCGGTGCTGCTTGGTGAGGGCGAGCACCTCCCGCACCGACATGGTCGGCGGGATCGTGATCGGCTCCTTGACCACCCCGCTCTCGAAACGCTTGACTTTGGCTACCTCCGCCGCCTGCGCTTTAGGCGGCATGCTCTTGTGCACGATACCCATGCCGCCTTCCTGAGCGATGGCGATGGCGAGGCGCGATTCAGTGACCGCATCCATCGCCGCTGAGAGCAGCGGGATATTCAGAGTGATGCTTGGTGTGAGCCGCGACTGGAGGTTGACGTCGCGGGGGACTACGGAGGAGTGGGCGGGAAGCAGCAGGACGTCGTCAAAAGTTAGAGCCTTCTGGACGACACGCATGGTGCGTTTCTCCTATGCGCAAAAGCGGATTATACGCGCATGGTGCAACACGGTAAACGCGAGCCAGCGACCGCTCGGCAGCCGTGAGTTGACGCTGCCTGACGATGGCATTACCTTGTCATAATCTTCATTATTTTCGCCCTCCCTATGAAACGAGGTGCTTCGCTTTTCGCGGCTGCAGTTTTCGGCCTCATCGCAGCGTCGACCAGTCTTTCATCGTCGGCGGCGCTGTACAAATGGATCGACGAAAACGGCCGCGTGGCTTACGGCGACACACCGCCTGCGGGCGTCAAGGCCGAGCGGCTTACCACTTCGGTCGCACCGGCCGATCCCAATGCAGTACGCGATCTGGCGACCAAGGATGCGGAGATCCGCAAGCGCCAGCAACAGCGCGCCGAAGACGAGGCCAAAGAGGAAAAGAATCGCGCCCAGGTCAATCTGGTGCGGCGCCAGTGCCAACAAGCCATCGGCAGGGTCAAGTCGCTCCGCGAAGACGCGAGCGTCTACCGCTACAACGAAAAGGGGGAGAGAGTCTACCTGGATGCATCTGCCCGCGAAGCCGAGATCGCCCAAAATCAGAAGATCATGCGCGACATCGGTTGTACGCCGGCGCTACAACCTCAATAGCGGTCCGCTGGAAGCCGCTACGAGAAATAGTACGCCGCTGCGCTGAGTCGGCGACCTCTTTGAGTCGTCTCTGAGATTTGCACGCCGCGCGTCGGTCGCTGCGGCCACTCGCGGGCGCTCGCACCCCACTCGCTTCGCGAGCGAGACCTAGCTCGCTGCTCGGGCCGCTACTGCTGCTTCTTCTCTAGATTCGCCTGGTTGATCTTAACGTCGGCCTTGGATTTGAGGCTGGCGAGGTAGGCATTGAACATCTCGCGCCCGATCTGATCGCCGACACGGCTGTTGAATGCGTCGAGCCGCGCCGCGTCGGCCGCCGGCGGCGACATGACCTTCACTACCTTGTAGATCAAGAACCCCGCCGGACTCGCCGCGCCGACGTATGCCGGCAGCTTGTCGGCGTTCACCTGGAAGATTCGCGTCAAGGCGTCCTGCCCGAAGCCGGGTTGTGGCTGATTGCGCGTAAGCGTTACCGGCTTGCCGAAGGTCAGGTTGGTGTCCTTGCCGCCCTCCAGGAGCGCCAGTTTCTCCTTGCCTGCTGCCTGCGCGAGGTCGCTGGCTGCCTTGCGCTCGAGTTGGCGACGGATTTCGTCCTTGACCTCGTCGAACGGTCGGGGCGTCGCCGCCTTGTACTCGACGACGCGCGCGGCCATCAGCATGTTCGGGCCGACTTCGATGGCTTCGGTATTGCGCTTGGCCTGCACGGACTCTGGACTGAACACCGCCTGCACGAATTTGGAGTTGTTGAGTCCGAGCGCCTGCACCTGAGCGCGTGAAATCAGCGGAGTGGTCTGCACCTGGAGATTGAGCGCCTTGGCCACCGGCTGCAGGGATTCCGCCTGTTCGTAGACCAGATTCTGAAACTGCTCCGCTGCCTCGGCGAACTTGCGGTTCGCCTTCTGTGCCTTGAGGTCGCGCTCAATCTGCGCCTTGGCTTCGTCGAAACTCAGGGTCTTCCCCGGCCGTACTCCAGTCACCTTGATAACGTGCCAGCCGAAATCGGTCTTGATCGGACCAACGATGTCGCCCTGCTTCGC
>Ga0126381_100005701_pt1 | contig 13741 bp, 21 predicted proteins | sample PanSoiMetPlot_28_FD_96465 | JGI IMG/M metagenome (GOLD analysis project Ga0126381, IMG submission 96465) | Tropical forest soil microbial communities from Panama - MetaG Plot_28 | ecosystem: Environmental > Terrestrial > Soil > Tropical forest > Bulk soil | place: Panama | collected 2016-02-17
ATCAGGCTATTCCGGGCAATGGTAAGCCGGTGGGACCATGAGCAAATGGGAACACGGGATAACCCACAAGAGGGTCATTAACCTAGACCATGGAGGGTCTAGGCACGTTGTCTGCGCGTGGGATGACTGTGAGAGAGACGGCTTTGATCTCCATATGGTACAGGTCAATTACGGGACGGCTTATGAGCCGCATATTGTTAAGCACGTATTCTGCTCTGAGCGGCATAAGCAGTATTGGATTAACAGCACTCGCGGATATGGAATGCTCCCGCCAGGATTCCGCCGATCAATCATTTAAGAAATGCCTATTCTGTGTTATCCTGAGAATGGTGCCGATTACCGGCGCTCCCCTGGGATAGCGGCTTATCCGGTTACCTCGCATTCCCGTTTAGCCGCTATCCCCCAGACACTTAGGATTGCCATGGAGTATATCCGGCTAGGCGTTCACATCTGGGTTTCCGTGCTCATCATGGGGACCCTCTGGCGTCTGCTCTCCTACCATTTGATTGCCTCCTCTAACAGCTCACTCACACATCTGGGCCGTGCTATGGCTCAGCAGTACTAAGGACACTTGACTATGCCTAATGCTGCCGTAGGAGCCGGTGCGACCACTAGCGCTACTGCTCCGTCTAGCGGGATGGGAGCTAACCCTTTCCAGGTTGCAACCAACTTGTACGCGGAGAAAAATCTCCAGGGAGCGCAAACCTCCCTTCTGCTTACCACTTCCGCCATTGCCGGAGGCGGCTCTATCAACGCGGGACAGTACCTTAGAGCCCTAAGACTGATGTACCGCACCGTAACTGTCGGAGCGACTGGTACGGCCCTCCTCTTGGATGGTCCCTTTAGCGTTTTCCAGCAGCTTGACCTGGTAAACGTGGACGGCTCAGAGATCCTTTACAACATGGGAGGCTATGCCTATTACGTCTCTGAGAAGTACTTTAGGCCATGGCTTACCGACCCTGCTCACAGGTATGACTTCACTATCCCGACGGCTACCTCCGGAGGGTCATTTACGCTCAGCCTCCAGCCAGAGCAAAGGTTCACAAGCTGTGTGCTGGCAAACACTGACACGCGGTCACAGTACCGCTTTGACTATAACCTCCTGGGTACCGGACTCGGCACTTATGCCACCTATCCCACTATTGCCCTCATTCCGTACATGGATGCCTGGGCTCAGCCCGATGCGCAGGATTTGCAGGGTACCCCTAATCAGCCTGTGCCTCCTGGTGTAAACCTCCAGACTAAGCGACGTCACCAGATATTCACGCTTAACGCTAACGGCTCTGACAATGTTCTCCTGTCCACTCTTACCGGCAATGCCATCCGTGGACAGCTCATTGTTACCCGTAACGCTTCCAACGTCCGGGTAGACGGTTTCACTGACCCTATCTACTGGCAACTGGACAACAGGAGCCTAGGGCGGCTTAACCCTGATATCGTCCGCCAGTGGACGGAAGAGCAGCTTACCAGTTACGACATTTTCGGTGCTGCTACTCAGGCCCCCGGAGCGGCTGGAGCGTTCACTAACAACAATGCCACAGATGGCATTGCAGCTACCGGCCTCTATGCCGGAGCTGGCTCTCTTGACCTGGGAGTGTATGCCTTTCTCCGGTTTATGAACCCTGGGGACATGTACGGTCAAGGCTGGCTATACACGGCTAACTCGACCAAGCAGACCTTTGAATCGGTTACGCAGAACACTGCTACCACGGCTGAGCTTATCACTGACGAGATTTACCCTGTTGGAGCTGTAGACCCGCTGTTGGTTGACATCTAAAGCGGGTAGCTATGTATTTCTCCGCTCCAACATCATCTTTTGGTTATTACCGTGGCTCCCCCCAGTACGGAGGCGGAGCACAAGCAGGCGGAGGGTCAGGACCACAAATGGCCGGACAAAATGTTTTCTCCCAGGGTCAGGGACCCCAGGCCGGAAGCGGCCAATGGTCCCCGACCATCCTTTACATGATCGCTCTCATCATCCTTGAAATGTTCGTGTTCGGGTTTATCTCGCGGAAGCTCTAAGGACATACCATGCTTAAGGACAGCAAATTCTGGACTGGCGTTGTCGTCGGACTGGTCCTCTTTTACCTTTACAAGATGTACGCCGGTAAAAAGGGTATGCCCGGATGAGTAAAAACGCTGCCGGCGCCATGGCTCTTATACTGCTCTGGCTGTCATTCGTAGCGTTTTACGTGGCATTCCATCCCGGAGGACTCCAGCGGCCAGACGGGAAGCCGGCCCAGAATCCGCGTGATGTGATCCTCTGGTTTATGGATCGCTTCGCTAAAGGATCGCCGCAAAGCGGAGACGGGACAGTTACCGCTTAGGGGATGACATGGCAACGGTTGAAAAAGAAATGGCAGATGACGCTTACGCTGCCGGCTTCACCAGGGAGCTTAAGCGGCATCATACGGAGAGAGGCCGCCAAGAGTACTTCCGGCAGAATCCGGAGGCTAGGCCGCAGGAGCGGCCTAAGCGTGCTAGCAGAGCCGCTAAGGCCGGAGCAGAAACAGCCCTGACTGTTGCCGCTCCGGAGGCTAAAGCGGCCTCTGCCGGCTCGATAGGCCGCTCCAGGGCTGGCGGTAAGCGCGGAGCCACAGCCGGAGGTGGCGGAGCCGCCAGCCTGACAGGCCAGCGGAAGAGCAGGACCAGGAGCCGGAGCACGCTTAAGAGCCTGTCCGGGAAAGCTCACGGAGGCCAGCTCCTAGCGGAGTTTTTTATTGCCGCGTTCGTGATCGCGTTCACGCTTTTCACTAAGGGTCCGTCTAAGGGATATCAGGCAACCATGCCTAACGTTATCCTCCGGCTGTCAGCTCTCACAGCCGTATTCTTTATCCTCTTCCTGGTAGCCAGCTCCGAGAAAGCTGGCAAAGCGGCTGTCTGGTTCGGGTTGCTCATTGACGTTGCCGTAGTGGTGAACGCTTTCAAGGATGATTTCTTTACCAACTTCACATCTATTGTCACGGGTGCCCCGGAGAACGTTGATACGGCAACCCTGACAGCCGCTACCAGCCTGACGGAGCCTAAGCAAACCCAGCTCCCGGATGAGGTGCCCACGGCATGAATACGGATACTGTCTGGCAGGTCATAACCGGAGCCATCATTCTGGCGATTATCGTGCTCCTGGTTAAGCCGAACAGTCCGGGACCTGACGCGGTTAAAGCAATATCGGAATCACTCGCAAACCTGGTTAAGTCGGCTACCGGCTACACCAGTAACACATAAGGTTGAGAAAATGGCTAAGGACTTTGGCGCTTTCCTTATCGCAATCGTCTATCTGGCGGTTATCTTCGTACTGGTGCGGCCCAATTCTCAGGGTCCGGTACTGGTGACTAACGTCTCTCAGGGACTGGCTAGCCTTATTCAGGCCGGTACTGGCGGAGGCGGGTTTACCGCTACCGGGAAGTAAGCATGTTTACCGTTGCCGGTAATCCGATCGTGTCTCCCGGATACCGGGGCATTGCTCCGCCAGCTCCCGGAGCCGCACTGTCAGCGTCTAACGCTCCGAGTCCTCAGGGGACCAGCTTCCTGTATCCCATCCCTCCGGCTCAGCTAGCCATGAGGCCATTTGACGCTAACGTCATTCCCGGAGCTGTTACCGGCGTACCCGGTACGCCTAACGCGAGGGCATCCGGTAATCCGTCTGTCCTCACGGACCCTAGCATCCCTCCGCCTAAGAGTCCCTACGGAGGCAATGGCCCCATTCCCCAGTTTGGGCAGCCTAGGCCGCTAGGCGTAGGACAGGAATCCGCATGGAGAGGGACGGACTTTAACGATAAGCTCACAGCCAGGGACAGACACCTTATGTCTAAAGTCGGCTATGAGCGGACAGGCCGGGACAGCGGCTTTACCGATCCGCCTATGGACGGACCCAGCCGGCCTATCTATGCCACGGTGAACCGGACGATTAACTACCAGCGCGGGTCTGACAATACGGCTAACCAGGATGACAAGACACGTGCTTATGCCCGTAACGCTCAGGGGATGTACATGGGCGAGCAGGGTAGCGGATGGATTGGCGTTAACGGGGGAGTCCCTGGACTATGGCAACCTTACGGCTCCTACGCCGGATATACGGCTGGTCCGGTTAAAGGCATACAATCCCCAGTGCCTCAGGGAGCTATCGGAGACGGTAGGCAAAGCCTATTCTCTGGTCCTCCGCATGGTCTACACTCCCCCACCCTCCCGGACTACTCACCTATTCTGGGCTATTACATGGCCGTTCCCCAGATGAGACAGCCGCGTATTGACCGGCCCAGCAACAGCACTAGCGGAGGCCAGTCGTATAGTCAGACTGTTGTGCCTCAGGGGCAGACAGGCACTATCGCCCAACAGGCTAGCGGTAAGAGCCTTTATGACCCTACAGCCGGCATTAACTGGCAACTCCGTAAGGGAACCGGCTGGCGTGGACAGCAAACCTAAGCTACTCGATTTGTTCTGCGGAGCTGGCGGAGCCGCTACGGGATATGCCAGAGCCGGCTTTGACGTGACCGGAGTTGACGCCAGCCTACAGCCGCGTTATCCGTATCGGTTTATCCGCGCTAATGCGCTGGACTTCCCCCTAGACGGATACGCGGCAATCCATGCCTCTCCGCCATGTCAGGCTTACTCTGTCTCCCGTAGACCGGACTACCAGTATCCCGATCTCATCAGCCGGATTAGAGAAAGGCTGAGCCAGGCCGGAATACCTTACGTGATCGAAAACATCCCTCAGGCTCCCCTGCTTAACCCGGTCATTCTGTGCGGCTCCCACTTTGGCCTGTCAACCTACTGGCCGGAAAAACAACGGCTTGTCTGCCTAAAGCGGCACAGAGGCTTTGAGACCAGCTTTCCGCTCCCCAGTCCGGGCAACCATGACCATAGCCTGACAGCCTTGCCTGTGTTCGGTCACGGACCCTCCGGAGGCAATTGGAAGCTACGCGGTATAGGTCAGGCCAGAGCCGCCAGAGAGGTTATGGGCATTGATTGGATGAGGCGGAGCGAGCTTGATGAGGCTATCCCTCCGGCTTATACGGAGTATGTCGGTAAGTACCTTATGACTGAGCTAGGGAGGCTTGATGAGCCTTAATCCGCGTGACGCTGGGCTCCTGTCTGTCGGAGCAGCATTTGCGTTGCTTGTATTTTTCATTGCTCATAATGAGGCTGGAGGCAATGACCAGCCGCGTTATGAGAGAGCCGGTAACCTGGGTAATCCTAACCTGAGTACGCTTATCAATCCACTGGCTACCGGAGATCACTATTTCCACCCGGACAATTGCCATGCTGGCCAGTCTGTCACGTTTACGCCTCACAGGTACCCGGTAGCTCCGGGTCCGAACATTACGAATTTGATCCATCACGGCTTTGACCGGATAGGCAAGCCGGCTCCGCAAGATGATGACTGGCGCGTTGGCGCGCCGGCAGATCAGCCCTGGTAGGTAGCTCATGAGTGAGACAGCTCCGGAGTCTGCTCCGGCTCCGGCTCCGCGCGGAGGGAATATCTTTGCTCAGCGTTTCGGCCCGTTGCCGCTCTGGGGATGGATGGGCATTGGCGTTGCTCTGGCTCTGGCCTACTGGTATTACAACAAGCGTAAGCAGGCTAGTAACGTCTCAGCCGGAGTAGGTCAGGCCAGCAATGCCGGTACCACGGACAGCTCTCTTATCCCCCAGTTTGTTAACCAGACCTACGTTACCGACACTCCGCCAGCAGCTCCCGTTCCTGGTCCGGCTGGCCCTCCCGGACCCTCCGGAAATCCTGGTCCTATTGGCCCTCCTGGGACACCAGCTCCTAAGCCTCCACCCCAGCAGCTAACGCGGACATGGACGGCTATTGCCACAGCTAGCACTCTTGCTCAGGTAGCGCGGAGGCTAGGCACGTCTGTGCAGTCAATGCGGCCTGAGAATGCCATTGCTAAAACGTGGTGGAATGGTTCCTATTCTAAGAATAAGAACGCTCTTATCCCTAAGGGTGCCACGTTCACATTCAATGAGGGAACTGTTACGCCTAAGGGATAAGGCTATGGCTCTTACACGGCTTTGGATGCCTACAGGTAACTACTATTCCGGACGTACTAGCTCTGTCCGTCTCATTGTGCTCCATACGACTGAGGGAGCCCAGACTATCCAATCCCTAGGCAATTTCTTTGCTACCGGGACAACTCAGGCCAGCTCCCATACCGGAGCTGACAATAACTCCGCTACCACTATCGGAGAGTATGTCAGACGGGATAACACTGCATGGACGGTAGCGAACGCTAACCCTGTCTCCGTCAACCTGGAGATGTGTACGCCTAGCGGAGCGGCTGCTGACTGGACCCGGAGCATATGGCTGGCTAAGAGCAACATGCTTAAGGCTGCTGCTGCCTGGGTCCGGGAAGAGGCCATGCATTACGGCATCCCGATACAGGCTCTCACCCCCAGTCAGGCACAAGGGTCAGCGCGGGGAGTATGCCAGCATTCCGACCTAGGCGCATGGGGAGGCAGTCACCATGATTGCGGACCCGGCTTTCCCATGGATGAAATTATCAGGCTAGCTACTGGCGCAACTCCGCCAGCGGAGGGAAGTGCAGATATGACAGCCTGCTCAGCATACGACTATGCCGGCCGGCTCCACTTTGCCGCGATTAACCAGCGGGATGAGGTCTGCTATAAAGGACCCAGCGGCAACTGGTATCCGATTAGCACGGACAAAGCCAATGCGGCCTACTCTGGCTGTACCATGGCAATTGGTCCGTTTACGGATGAATATCCTTACGGGGTTATCACTATCACGTTTACCCGTGACTCTGATGATGCTGTTTGCACGTGGCAGAAAGGTGTCGATAACCCGGAGCAATGGCGGCTTACCCGGATTGGAGCTAGTTACCAGTTATGCCTCAGCGATCACATCAGCAGGTAGCGCTTACCGTCCTGGTAGTGGCGGAAGTCCCTAACTTCTGGTCCGGCTTTCTCCCGTCATTGTTTACCATTGCCACGTTTAGCGCTGGTGATGATGACAAAGCCGCTCATACTAAGCGTTGGATACGGCGCGGGGAGATACAGGCAACAGGGCTGAGCCTGGCTTTGGGCATCTCAGCCAGCCTATTGGCGGAAGAGCCGTGGCCGTTTGTCGGAGTGGTATTGCTCATCCTTTATCTGGCTTACCAGTATGAGCACGCGCTAAGGCTTGGCATGTCTAAGGGTCCGGGTATTAATATGGCGGCTCAGTAAGCGGGTCTTGACCGGGCATAGACACAGGTCTATACTGGCAAGACTAGCCGTATGCTCAGCCGGAGGCTAGCCGGTAACCAGTGAAGGGACTAGAGGACAATGGCGGATGACGAGTTTACGGAGACAGCGGATATTCCGGCTGGCCGGAAGAGCCGGGAGATCAGTAAAAAGCTTTGGGATGTACTGGAGGACTCGGCTAAGCGGGGAGTGGCTTTTAGCCGGGTAGCAGGGCAAGAGGTTATTGAAGAGTTGCGTAAGGACCTGAGCACGGCTGGCGTCAAGGCTAAGTACGTTGTGACTACGGCTAGCGCGAAGCTGGAGAACGGACAGCACAAGCTGACGTTTGCCGCTACGCACGCGGAGCAGGCTCCGCCAGCTCCGGCCCCTGCGGCTCCGGCTCCTGGTCCTCAGACCGCTCCGGAGCCTCCTGAGGCTACGCCTCAGGCCGCACGGCCAGCTCCGGCGACCACTGGCAAGAGCAAGTAACAAGCAACGGGAGCGGCTCTCTCACAGCCGCTCCCGGATGATGCACCTATTGATTGGATTATCGCTATGGCATCAGGTGAAAGTACCGCTATTGAGCAGGTCTCTCAAATTCCAGCATACCAGCCGGGAACAGACTGGGAAACACTTATCCAATCCGCTGATGAGGTACTTGGATATGACCTCGCACGGGATGAGCTGGCCGACGATTTGGTCGGAGTCCCGTTTGTCATTACCGGCGTAGTGTTCCGTCCGGGAGTCATGCGAGATAAGAAACAACAGGCTTACGTTTCCTGTGAGACCCGGATAAGCAACAAGCTTGACCTCAGGGCCATTAACGGCCGGAGAGAGGGAAGCCGGCTTCCGCGGCTTTCCGATTTGGACGCTCTGACGTTTAGCCCTAACAGCCATGTTGTGTTTAATGACGGGAGTACCGGAGTCTACCGGCAAATGGTCCAGTACCTTTGGACCCGCAAGTTCATTACCCTTAAGGCTCCCGTGAGTGAGGCCGGTAGTTATGGAGAATCGTCCTTTGATCTCCCTCCTGGGGACTGGACCGGAACCCCCCAGGGAAGAGCCGGAGTCACGGAGTCAGGCTTTCACACCTATTCCGCTAATCTCCTACTCTACTGCCCGCGCGGCCTCCGGCTATCCCTATACGAGAATGAATACACGCAAACGGGCAAGACACGCTATATTGGCTGAGCGGGCAATTGCTGAGAAGATAGCGCGCGAGAAAGCCGGAGCGGCTTATATCCCTCTGGTGTGCGGACACCAGACGGACAGGGAAACTCAGGACCAGTACCGGCTTTATAGCTCCCGTAAGCGGAGCCGCTATTGGTGCGAACAGTGCGGAAGCTGGGAGAGCCGTAAGCGGCCTGAGCGCATACCGCTACCGGAAGAGCCAGAGTTTTAACCATGGCTAAGGCTAGGAGTTTCGGTCAGCTCCCTAAGAATGCCAGGGACAGAGCCGCGCGAATAGCCAAGAGGGATTATGGCCTCACGCGCCGACAGGTAAGGGAACGGTATAACCGTGGCACCTATAACCCGTTTGCGCGTGGGGACCCTCTCTTGCGTATCCCCAGGGAGCTTAGACGCTACGCTGAGCGAACCAACGAGGGAATAGAGGTCAACTGGGAAGAGGCGGCCATAGGCCGCATGTCAGCCTTTTTCAAAGACTATTACGGGTACTCTGCGGACACCGTTGCCTATAACGTCAGTCAAGCCTCAGACGATGTATTGCGATACATGGCCACAGCCTCCGAGGATGAAATCAGGGACATGGCATCTATACAGCCTGACGTTAACGGGCACAATCCGGATTTCATGGATATCAAGTGGCCTGTGAAGGATGAGGACATTGGCTGGACAGATGCTAAAGGCAAGTGGCATAACAACTTCTGGTATCACGGTTAGCTGTGCATATCCCGGCTGTGACCTAGGCTTTGTCAAACAACAGGTGACCCAGCGGTATTGCGAATATCACAGGGACAGGGCAAAGAGCAGGAATGCGGCCAGGGCAGCCAGGAACGCCCAGCATGACGTTAATTTCATCATGGTAGACGGAGAGGGTACGGGAGACGGAGCGGACCATAGATACGTCCTGCTCGGAGTGGGTGACCAGCAGCTTGAGCGGCCTGACGGCTTTACCGACATAACAGAGATATTCGGGTTTCTCTATGAACAGTTCAAAGCCAATCCCGGAGCCTGCTTTGCGGGATATTACCTCGGCTACGATTACAATATGTGGCTGCGACTACTGCCAAGAGACAGGGCATTTTATCTGCTCTCTGAGATTGGTAGACGCAAACGGCAAAGAGTATGCACGTGTACTAGAGGCAAGTCCTGTAAACATACGCGGATTGCTCCACACCCTGTGGAGTATATGGGCTGGCAATTTGACATCCTAGGCTTTAAGCGCTTTAGGCTCCGGCCTAAGATGTGCAAGTGCGTAAACGCTACATGCCGCTGTCCGGGTAAAGCCCCATGGATGTACATTAACGATGCCGGCCCCTATTTCCAGGCAAGCCTGTTGTCCGTGATAGACCCTGCTAAATGGCCTCAGCCGATCGTTTCCGCGGAAGAGTACGCGACTATTCTTGAAGGGAAGAGCCAGCGGGGAGCGGCAATCCTAGATGACGAAATGCGCCGTTATAACAGGCTGGAGAATGACGTAGGAGCCAGACTCCTGAGGGAGCTTAACAGGGGGTTTACCTCAGCCGGCATACGGCTCAATAAAAAACAATGGTTCGGGCCGGGTCAGGCCGCTCAGGCATGGATGAGGCTAGACGCAAAGCTAGAGCTGACTACCAGTGCTGTCCGTAACCTGCCTACGCCTCTCCGGATGGCTGCTATCGCTACCTATTATGGCGGCTGGTTTGAGTTGCCCTGTCACGGCATAGTCTCCGGTATCACCTATGAATATGACATTAATTCAGCTTACCCTGCTATCGCTGCTCGCATGCCTTGCATGTGCGGCTCCTGGTCCTCTGGCAACGGGTCTCCTAAAGGCTGGCTGTCCCATAAGTGGCTGACTACCGGAGAGCCGTCTAGGCTCCGGCTGTGCCATGTCATCGTGTCCGGGTCCTCTAAATACCTGGGTCCGCTCCCGTACCGGATGAAAGACGGATCAATCCTCCGGCCCAGCAATACTAAAGGCTGGTACTGGCAGCATGAATTGGACGCGGCCAGGAAAGCCGGCCTCATCTCGGATATCACCTATCTGGGCTGGCATGAGTATAAGCCATGTAATCACAGACCTCCGCTACGTGGTCTTGTTGGCTTGTATTCTGAGCGCCAGCGGATAGGAAAGGACACTCCCCAGGGCAAGGCGTACAAGATCGTTTATAACAGTACGTACGGGAAGCTCGCACAGTCCCTAGGCGATCCTATCTACGCCAATCCGATTTACGCATCTCTGATAACCTCAGGTTGCCGCACCATGATACTTAACGCCATTGCCACACATCCGGATAAAGCCTCTTCCGTTGCCATGGTAGCTACTGACGGAGTGTATTTCATGAGCCACCATCCTGGACTGGACATGCATCTATCAAGCGCTATGGGCGACTGGTCACGGGATGAAAAGATAGACCTTACCCTCTTTAAACCTGGCGTCTACTGGGATGCCCATAGCAGGGAGCTTATTAACCTGGGAAAGGCTCCTAAGTTCAAAGCACGCGGGATAAACGCGGCTGACTTTGCCAAGTCCATCAAGCAGGTAGATGAGATGTTTGACGCATGGGACCCGGAGGCCGCTCCTAATGTGGACTGGCCGGCTGTCAAGTTCCGGAGCCGCTTTGCTCAGGTCTCTGTGCTACAGGCTTTGGAGTGGACAGCCGGAGAGCGGGACTGGCGGAAGCAGGAGGCTAAGTATCGTCGGCTAGCCGGACAGGTAAGCAGCGGTAAAGAGCTGGAGCAGACCAGCAACCCTCAGGTCAAGCGGGACCCGTGGACGCTCCGGTATGACGCCGGAGCTGGTGTCTGGCGAACGGAGCCATGGTCCCGGAGGCTTATGCCGGAGTCAGCTCCGTACGAGCGGAGATTCGGGCTGGACCCGGAGCTATCCCCATGGGAGCAGTACGCAACCCCCGACGGACCAGCTATGTTGAGCTTCCGGGAGGCTCTCCTAACCGGGTAAGGTTTCCTGGCTAGCAGCCTAAGTAAAACTTAATAACGGGTAACGGGTGATGTGCTAACCGGATACCTGAGCTATGGTGTCTGCTAGTAGTCCCGACATGATGGCTACTCGGAGCACGGAAAGCAGGGGACACCATGGGAATCAAGCTCGTGAGGTCAGTACTAGATGACAAGACCGGCAAGCCACTAGATGAGGACTCAGCCACCGTAGTGCGGCTGGTCTGCCAGATCATGCGGAAGCCGGGACAGACAGAGGACCAGGAGCCGGAGGCTCCGGTTACCTGGGAGCTGTACTTTGCGGAGGACAGCCACACAGCGTTTACCGCTGATCTGGGCAAGTACACCAAGTATGCGGAAGCGGTAGCCTCGGCACCCGCTCAGACTCCTGTCCGGAGGCGGAGCAAGGACGGACCAGACCCCATCAACATGGGGATACGGGCATGGTGGCGACAGCTCACCGTAGGCCAGCGGGTAGACCTGGGGGACCTGCCAAAGCCTCCGGAGCAGCCTAAGGGGCGCATCCCGGACGCCGTACAAGCGGCATGGGAGCAGCTCCCGGAGGCCGACAGGAGCGGATGGGTCCTCAGGGCTAAGGAAGCTATGGAGGCCGCTAGCTAACCTGGTACCTGACCAGCACAAAGAGCCGTTACCGGTCTACCTGGTAACGGCTCTTTGGTGTATCCTGGGATTACCACACAAACCCAGGAGGACCCCAGATGGCTACTCGGCAAAAGCTCCCCATGCTAGACCGCTCAGCATGGGAAGAGGCTGTAAAGGACACTCCGGCTCTCATCATCGTAGATGGACCTAACACAGTGCTTACCACGCGCGACAGTAACCTGCTCATCAAAGACGGACCCATGGGAGACAAGCGCGAGAGGCTCATTCCCCGCGCTAAGGCTAAGAGGGTCCGGCAGGTCATGATTATGGACAACTCCGGCTATGTCACGGGTAGCGCGCTCAAATGGCTGTCTGACCACAGCATCCCGGTAGCCATGATGGATAACGCGACTAACGCTGACCACAGGCCGCGTACCCTCATGACAGGTAGCTCCTACATGGATGCGGGCCTCATCCGGCGTCAGGCAATGTGCCGGACTGGTCTCCCTCTGGAGTCCGTAGGTCTCTACATAAACCAGAAGCTTATTACCGTCAAGCTGGAAGGTCAGGCTGACAATGCGGAGAACATGCTAGGCGATCTGCCAGCAGCGAAGTCCATCCGGAGCCAGCTAGAGAAAGTGTGGCTATGCGACAATACCCAGCAGGTTAACGGACCAGAGGGTAACGCAGCGGAGGCGTACTGGACCGCTTGGAAGGGAGCGGCTGTCTCATGGCGGAAGCCGATACCGCTCCAAGATCACTGGCTGACCTATCCCGGACGGAAGTCCTACCACTACGCAGAAAGCAACGCGGACAACAGAAACGCGACGGACCCGGTAAACGCTATGCTCAACTGGGGATACAAGATAGCTGAAACCCTAGGGACACAGGCTCTTACCGGAGCCGGCATAGCTCCGGAGCTAGGCATATCCCACAGTGACAACAGGCAACGGGAAAGCTTCGCTCTGGACCTGGTAGAGGTCATGAGGCCGGTAGTAGACCGTATCGTCTGGCGGAGGTTCACTAACCGGATGCTCCGGTCATGGTTCACGGAAGAGCCGGGAGGACTGGTGACACTCCGCTCCCCGCTCACACATGAGCTGTCAGCCGCCATCTACCAGGACCAGACTCCCATACATCAGGCAGTCTTTATGATCGTTAAGGCTCTGAGGGAGGCTGATGTTTGACCGTAAGCGCTGGTAAGCGTAGCTTTTCCCTAGGCCGGCTCTCTGGCTCCCAACCCCCCAGGGAGCCGGCTCCCATACCGGGACTGATGGGAGGATCAGTGACACGTTCGCTCCTACATACGAAATCTGAGTACCTAGCGGCCATGGACGCTAGGCAACTCGCATGCCGTTTCCGGCACAGCTTTCCGTCCCTGCTAAACGGCATCCCCAAAGGATTTGATGCCGTGCCCATGCGGGCAGGGGTGATGCTCATCACGGAGACCTGTCCTGTCTGCACTACGCGGCTCATCTACGAGACAGCTCCGGGAGGCCATCTAGACGGAGACGTGCGGACCCGTACCACGCGCTACGAGTATCCGGAGTGGTGGGTCCACGTGCCACGGAGGGACGGATTGTTTGTGTCCATGGCTGACGCCAGAGCCGTACTCTGGGAAGAGCAGCTACGAGACATTAAGGCTCTGGCTAGGAAGCACGGAAGGATCAAAGCAGCATGAGACGACTGACTGTAGAAGTGCTAGACGACAAAGAGTCTGCCGGGGGACGAGAGACACCAGCCACGGAGACCCGCTCCCTGACCTACCAGGGTCAGCCTGTAGACCTGGACCTGACAGCCGCCAACGCCAAAGAGCTAGACGAGTTGCTAG
>Ga0126381_100005702_pt1 | contig 13740 bp, 13 predicted proteins | sample PanSoiMetPlot_28_FD_96465 | JGI IMG/M metagenome (GOLD analysis project Ga0126381, IMG submission 96465) | Tropical forest soil microbial communities from Panama - MetaG Plot_28 | ecosystem: Environmental > Terrestrial > Soil > Tropical forest > Bulk soil | place: Panama | collected 2016-02-17
CTGGAATCAACAAAGTTCGCTACGCCACGCTGAAGGGCATTATGGCCGCGAAGAAAAAGGAAATCTCTACCATTGCGCGCGAGTCCTTGGGTGTGGCCCACGAAACCACGCAGAAGATCGAAAAAATCTACGTGCCCACGAAAACAAAAAAGACCGAATTCCTGACCGGCACACCCAAAGAAGTGGCCTCGAAACTCGTCGAGAAGCTCAAATTCGAAGCCCGGGTGATCTGAGCATGAGAATTCTCGTCGTTACCGAACAACGGCAAGGGAAATGGAACAACGCGAGTCTTGAGACGGTCGCTGCCGCGCAGCAAATTGCCAAGGACACTTCGAGCGCGGTCAGTGGGCTCGTCATCGGCAAGGGCGTGTCTAGCTTCGCGGCTGAGCTTGCGGCGAAGAACGTTGCTGAAGTTTTGACCGTCGAGCACGACCTGCTCGAGGCATACACGCCGGACGGCTACTCGATCGCCCTCAAGCAAGTGATCGAATCTACCAAGCCAGACCTCGTTTTGTTTCCGCATACCTATCAGGTCCGCGACTTCGCTCCTAAGCTCGCAGCCATGATGGGCAAAGGCATGATCGGCGACTGCATCGGGTATCGCAACGAAGGCGGTAAGCTGATCTTTGTGCGCCAGATGTTCCAGGGCAAAACCGCCGCTGACGTCACTTTTGCGGGCTCCGCGCCTTGGTTCGCCTCCTTCCAATCTGGTGCTTTCCGTGCGGACTTGCTTGCCGCGCATCCTTCGGGCCAAGCCCCGGTGAAGGCCGCGAGCGTCACACTGAGCGCCGCACAGATTCGCAGCATGCCGCTTGAACTTTTCAAGGAAGCCAAATCCGCGGTGGACCTCACCCAGGCGCCGCTCATCGTCGCGGTTGGCCGCGGCATCAAAGCGCCGGAAAATATCCCGCAAGCGGAAGCGCTCGCAAAGGCCCTTGGCGCCGAAATCGCTGCCTCGCGTCCCATTTGTGACGAAGGCTGGCTCCCCATGGAGCGCCAGATCGGCAGCTCTGGCCAGACCGTCGCGCCAAAGCTTTATCTCGCGCTTGGCATCAGCGGCGCGATTCAGCACGTCGTCGGCATGAAAGGCGCGCGCACCGTCGTGGCCATCAACAAAGATTCAAACGCGCCGATTTTCGAAATCGCGGATTACGGCGTGGTTGGCGATATCTTTGAAATCATGCCTGCCCTTACGGAAGCCTTGGAAAAAGCCAAATAAGCCACGGCCGCAGAGGCAGAACGGCTTTTCTTCTAACGCCGTAAGGCGTGATATGACAAATTGGCGCTTGGTTCTGCGGGGTGACGCGAGCCTAATAACCCACGATCGCAGCAAAGGGAGCACGCGATGACCAACGTGGAAGGGTTTCCCTACGAGACCAGACTCAACATTCTTTGCCAGCCGTTGGAAATTATTGACGAACGAGCGCTCGCCGCTGCCTGCACCTACAAGTGGTACAACCAGACCCTTTGTCAGGTGAATGGATCGGTGGTTCGTCTCGGTGTTGTGGAGGGCGAATATCATTGGCACAAGCATGACCATGATGACGAATTTTTCTACGTGGTCGAAGGGAAGCTGCTCATTGATCTCGAAGGCCGGACCATGGAACTGGGTCCAAGGCAAGGCACCGTCATCCCCAAGGGAGTCTCTCATCGCACACGCGCTCACGAGCGAACCGTCATTCTGATGGTGGAGAACGCCGGCATCATCCCCACGGGAAACTGAAACTGGAATGGGACCAACGTACGCGCAGTTATTAAGTTCTATTATTCTGCTCTGATAGAATGGCTAGGTGGGGATCGAGCGCGAACAACTCGAGGCCGATGTTCTCATCGTCGGAGCAGGCCCTGCCGGGCTGTCTTGCGCGTTGCAACTGGCAAATCTGATCAAGAAGCACAACGCTTCCGGCGGGAAGCCCGAGCTCTCTGCCGAAAATATTTACGTCCTCGAGAAAGGCCGCGAGATCGGCGCGCATCAACTTTCCGGCGCAATTATGAACCCCAAGGCGCTTGCCGAGCTCGTTCCCGATTTTGAGAAAGCCGCGCCGCTGGATACTCCGGTCACCGATTCCGCGGCCCTGCTGTTCACGAAGAATTCCACCATGCGTTTCCCGATCACCCCTCCCCCGTTTCAGAATACGGGCAACTACGTCATTTCTCTGAGCAAAGTCACCAAATGGCTCGGCGGGCTTGTGGAAGCCGCCGGCGTCAACGTGTTCAAGGAATTTGGTGGCGCCGAACTCGTTTACGAAGGCGACGGAATCTCGGGGGTCATCACCGAAGACAAGGGCGTCGACAAGAACGGCAAGCCCAAAGACAACTTTACGCCCGGGTATGAGCTCCGCGGCAAAGTCACCGTCCTCGCCGAAGGCACGCGTGGCTCGCTCACCAAGAAACTCGTTTCTGCAAAGAAGCTCGACAATATCAATCCGCAAAGCTACGGTATCGGCATCAAAGAGCTCTGGGACGTTCAGCCCGGACGCATTCAGCCCGGTTACGTCGCACACACGCTCGGCTGGCCCGTTCCGGTGAGCATTTATGGCGGGGGCTGGATTTACGGCCTTTCGAACAATCGCGTCTCGATCGGGCTGGTTGTCGCTCTCGAATACGCTGACCCGCAATTCGATCCCCACGCCGCGTTTCAAACTTGGAAGACGCACCCGTTTGTCAAGAAACTTCTCGATGGCGGTAAGCTCGTGCGCTACGGCGCGAAGTCGCTGCCCTACGGCGGCTGGTACGCCGTGCCTCGCACGTATGTCGACGGCGGCCTCATCATTGGGGATTCTGGCGGTTTTCTCGATTCCCAGCGCCTCAAGGGCATTCACCTGGCGATAAAGAGCGGCATGCTTGCGGCTGAAACGATTTTCGAAGCGCTGAAGTCCGGCGACACTTCCTCAAAAACGCTGAGTGCGTTCCCGAAAAAAGTCGAGCAGAGCTACATCAAGAAAGAACTCTGGCAAGTGCGCAATTTCCATCAATCGTTTCAGCACGGGATGTTGCGCGGATTTTTTCACGCGGCGTTTCAGCAAGTCACCGGTGGCCGCGGCCTGATCGATCCCATGCGGGCGCATCCAGGCCACGAAGCCTACAAAAAAATCAACGGCCGGGTTGCGCCCGAACGCTTCAAAGGTGATGGCCAGCTCACCTTCGATCGGCTCACCGACGTCTACCATTCCGGAACGCGCCACGAGGAAGATCAGCCCTGCCATCTTCGCATTGCCGACACCAACATCTGTTCCACAAAATGTGTCGTCGAGTACGGCAATCCCTGTCAGTATTTCTGTCCAGCGGCAGTCTATGAAATGGTCAAGGAGTCGGTTGGCCCGCCGAAGCTGAAAATCAACGCTTCGAATTGCGTGCACTGCAAAACCTGCGACATCGCCGATCCGTTTCAGGTCATTGACTGGGTGGTCCCGGAAGGCGGCGGTGGTCCCAACTACGAAGGCATGTGATCGACGAAGAAAGCGTCATCGGCGGGCGAGGCATCTGCCCTCCGGTACCTTTTCGCTCCAGAGAAGATTGCTCTCCGGCGTGGAAGGGTCTTAGCCGTCCCGCCTGGCTGCACGCTCGATGATTCAGTTCGGGACCTGACCTCCGCGACGTTGTCAGGCCCGCCCTAAGGCTCTCTCGAGACTTCGCCAACCCCTCGCGACCAAAGTTTGCGCACGAAGTGAACCACTCGATCGACCACAGAAGTCGAATCATTGGCCTGCGCCGCAGGCTTACCGGACTTTGCTGGTGCCGGCGCCGTCGGAGCCGCCGCGACAGGCGAGGAAGCCGGCAATTCTCCCTCTACCCGGCCCTGAAAGATGAGCGTGGGCCGCACGCGCACGCGCCGCGCGACTAAGATCTTGCTCGTGTCTACTTCCGGCTGAACTTCGGCGTTGGCGTTGTAGACGAGCGGCGGGACGAAAAACTGATAGACCGGTCCGTCCTTTTCCGCGGGTTTATCCAGCGGCAAAGGAGAAATAACGTCTCCCGATCCTAGCGGTCTGGCGTTTGCAGCCTCGGTAGTCTGGACCGGAGGAACAAGCTCTAGTCGCGGTGGTGGGGAGTATTTTGTCAGCTGAGGATCGCACGAGCACCGGTCACCGCCTGCTCGAAGCCCGTCCAATTGTCCATTGACGAGCAGAACGTCGGCCGATTGTGGAACGACAATATTTTGGCTGGTGAGCTGTTGCTCCAGCCGTACCGCGCCGCGATAGGCGCGCACGCACATGGCACCCGTGGCGTCAAAACCAACCAAGGCATCTTGAGGGCCATCGCCGATCGCGATGGGCTGAATCTGAAGCAGCGGAGTGTAAATGGTCACCGTGGGTCCACGCTCGATCGAGAGGTGAATCGTGCCTGAATCCAGAGCCAGGGTGATAAGATTGCCGGCTTTCAAAACCGAAAAATGCGCCGGCCCGCAAATGCTGATCGACCCGCCTGAGGTGAGGTCAAGCCGCGCGGTCCCGGATTTGACCAGCACGTCGCTGCCGCTGCGCAGGACGGTTCGCGGAAAGCCGCCCACGACCTCGACACGCATGGGGCCGCTGATGGCGATAGCGACGCCATCGATGGTTCCGACCGAATCGGAAGCTGGCTCGTCAGAACGCGCCGTCAACGCGGTCAGAACGGCCACGCTAGCCAACACCGTCACGCTAGCAAAAAGCCAAAGGGCGCGACGTCTTAAACGCATGGGGATGAAGCAAAACGACACTTGCTTTGTTACTCCCGGCGCGAAGGGGGGGCTCTCGCCTATACTATACGCCGGCGGGGACTGCCGGCCCACCTTAACAGAAGGGCTCGATCGCCAGGCAAAACCATGCCACAACCCGACACCATTCTGGAGACCGTGAAGAAGCTGGATCACGAGCCCGTCAATTTGCATTATGACACAAGGCGGCCGCCCTTGCCGTGGACGCGGCGCATCCAGATTCCCTTTATTGCCGCCGCGGTCTACGGCGTCATCCGAACGCTCGGACCGACGCTGCGCTACGAAGTGCTCGGCTGGCAGCATGCGGAAAAAGTTCACGCGTCCGGGAAACGCATCATCTGGTCATTCTGGCACCGCATCATCCTCCCAATTGTGTGGTGGCACCGGCATCATGGCGTTGTGGTGATGAACACCACGGCGTTTGACGGACAATGGACACGCAAGGTTATCGAGTGGCTCGGATTTGGCACCGCGCAGGGGAGTTCATCACGCGGAGGATTACGAGGACTGGCGGTGATGGCTCAGCGGCTAGAAGCAGGCCTCGATTGCGCGTTCACCATCGATGGGCCGCGCGGGCCGCGCTACGTGGCCAAGCCGGGCCCGGTGATGCTGGCGCGCAAAACCGGTTGCCCCATAATCGTTTTTCACATCGGTGTTGATCGCGGTAAGACATTCACCCGGACTTGGGATCACTTTCTGCTGCCCGCCCCTTTTGCCCGCACCGTGATTCTGTTTGCGCCGCCGATATACGTTCCGGCGGATGCCAATGCGGAAGTGATGGAAGCGAAACACGCGGAAATGCAGCGCGAACTCGAACGCGTCCGCGATATCGCCGAAGGCTGGTTTCTGTTGAGCGGCGATACCCGCCAGAGGTTCCGCGCCGAATTCAATCGCTAATTTAGCGGACAGCGGGGCGTCCTGCCGAGTTTCCAAGTTTGTTGACGCGGGACTCTAGACCAGCGCCCTTCTCCTGGAGGAATGTTGGCCGGGCATGGCCGCCGCCCGGACTAAGATAGCTGTGATTTATGGATCAAGCGCTGGCCGATGCGATGTTGCTCGCCCATCTGGCATTCATTGTGTGGGTGATGTTCGGCGCGTTGCTCACGCGAGCGCGCCCTTGGCTTGCCGCGTTACATATTGTCTCGGTGGTCTACGGCATCGTCGCGGAACTCGGGCCTTGGCCTTGCCCGCTTACCCTTGCGGAAAATTTCTTCGAAGTGCGCGCCGGCCTCGCACCTTACCAAGGTCCATTCATGTTGCATTACCTGGACGCGATCGTATACCCAAACCTTCCTTCCGCGCTGGTTGCCGCCTCCGGCGCGCTGGTGTGTTTCATCAATCTTTTGATTTATGGTTTTCGGCTGTACCGCTACCGGGCCAAGCGCAAAGTGCAGTGACCCAGCCGGCTACTGACTGGAGCTGCAAGAGTACATGTTCAGTTGCCGTCGAGTTCGCCGAGCTTCACCGGAATATCCGTCTTTTTTCCGCCGCGATACACGGTCACATTGACGGTATCTCCGGGGCGGCGATGATTGAGAATCCGGTTGATATCGAACTGGTCGGAGACTTTCTGGCCGTCGATGGCCACAATCACATCGCCTCCAATGTAGAGCCGGGTCATGCCCGCGAGTACAACACGATCTCCACCGCGGATGCCGGCCTTAGCCGCGGGTCCGCCTTTGGTGGCCACTTCGACCAACAGACCTTCCTGCACTGGCAAATCCAGCGCCTCGCCGAGCCCGCCGGCGATCGAAATCGTTTGAACGCCGAGGATGGCCCGGTGCACGCGGCCGGAGCTGATGAGATCATTGGCGATACTTTTTGCGGTGTTGATCGGGATGGCGAAGCCAATGCCTGCTGTGGTTCCGCTGGGCGTGTAGATTGCGGTATTAATGCCGATCACGTCGCCATGCGAATCGATCAGCGGACCGCCGGAATTGCCGCGGTTGATGGCCGCATCGGTCTGGATCGCTTCTTCAATGGCCGTGGTCTCGGTGGTGCGCACGGTTCGGCCAACGGCGCTGACCACGCCGGTTGTGAGCGTAGATTGAAAGCCGAATGGGTTGCCGATGGCCAGAACTTTCTGTCCTACTTGAATGCTGTTGGAATCCCCAAGCTTCAAGGTGGCGAGTTGCTTGCCTCGCGGGTCAATCTTGATGAGCGCCACGTCATTGCGCTGGTCTGCGCCAATCGTTTTCGCCGAGTGGCGAGACTGATCTCCCAGGACCACTTCGATGGACTGCGCTCCTTCGATGACGTGGTAGTTCGTGAGAATGTAGCCGCGCGGATCAATGATGAAACCGGAGCCCGCACCCTCGACAGGTACCGGTTCCATGAAGAAGTCGTACTCGGTCGCTTTGGTGAGGATGTTGGCCACCGCTGGCGAGGCCTGGCGGTAGATGCGCACGTTGATGGATTCGTCCTCGGTCAATCCCGAGTCGCGCGAGTCTACCGGAGATAGATTGCGGCTACCAAGTGGTACGGCTTCCACTTTGGTCGGATCGTGCGGACCGAGGCGAGCACCAGCCCAGAAAGCGCCAAGGATCAGCACCAATGCGGCAAGAATGACGCGCGCGCGATTTAATGTGTTCCCTAAGTTCATCGGTTATATATCCCTTCTCTATGCACTCGATGCTTCTAGTATAGGCAAAATTGCGAAGTTGTTCACCGCGCCGCCTTGCTGCGGCGAAGCTTGGCGGCCAATGCTTCGACCTGTTGACGGGTTTGTTCGAGGGGGCCGGTGCAGTCGATTTTCTCCGTCGCGTAACGCAGCTTCTCTTCCACCGGCATTTGCGCGGCGATGCGGCGGCGGGCTTCGTCTTCTCGCATGCCACGTGCAGCCAGGCGTTCTAGCTGCTGCTCGGGGCGGCACCAGGCAACCACGAGTCCGTCAAGATGTTTGTGCATGCCCGCCTCGACGAGCAGCGCCGCTTCGACAAACGCCGCGTCACGCGTCCCATCACGTTGCCAGTCGTCGAACTGGCGGGAAACGGCTTCGGCGACGCGCGGGTGGACAATGGCGTTCAAGCGAGCGAGTTTCGCGCCGTCCGCGAATACCATAGCTCCAAGCTTGGCGCGGTCCACGCGGGCTTGACCGTCGGTGATCGATGGACCAAATTCGCGGAGGACTTGTTCGTAGGCGGGTCGGCCAGGCTCAAGGAGTTTGTGCGCGAGCGCGTCGGCGTCAAGAACGGAGAAGCCTAGTTCGCGCAGCATGGCCGCGACCGCGCTCTTGCCGCTCGCGATGCCGCCGGTCAATCCAAGTCGCAACATTTTTTCAGTCACCGGGTCGATGCGGTAGATTGCGAGGTGGAAATCGCTGGTGAAGCGCGGCGGAGACGCGCAGCCTTGACCGTGTTGCTCATAAGCATGGTAATGGTCATGGGGCCGACGCCGCCGGGAACCGGAGTGAGCGCTCCGGCAACGTTGACCGCGTCGGGATGTACGTCGCCGACGAGCACCGAGCCTTTGGCGCGGAATTTTTCCATTCGCGCAGGGAAATTGCGGAGGATACGCGCGGCTTCGGCGGGGTCCTTGATCGAGTTCGTGCCAACGTCGATGACCGCGGCACCGGGCTTGATCCAGTCGGCTCCGACAAAAGCAGGTTTGCCCATGGCGGCCACCACGATATCCGCGCGGCGCACGATCTCGGGAAGATCGCGCGTTTTGGAATGGCAGATCGTGACCGTAGCGTTGGCGTGCATGAGCAATAGGGCCATGGGCTTCCCAACGATGTCGCTGCGGCCGAGAACAACGGCATTCGCGCCTTCGATGGGAATGTTGTTGCGGCGGAGAATCTCCAAGCAGCCCGCAGGAGTACAGGCAACCAGCCCGGGTCGCCCGCTGACGAGCCGGCCGAGGTTGGCGGGATGGAAGCCGTCCACGTCTTTGGCGGGGTCGACGGCTTCGAGAATGCGTTTGGTGTCCACTTGCGGGGGCAGAGGAAGCTGGACGAGGATACCGTCCACGTTATTGTCGTGATTCAAGTCGTCCACAACCGCAAGAAGCTCCCGCGTGGTGACGCTGGCGGGAGGGGTAAGGAGGCCGCTCGAGAGGCCAAGCTGTTCGCAAGCGGCGATCTTGCTTTTCACGTAGAGCCGCGAAGCCGGGTTTTCGCCGACGAGGACGGCCGCGAGGCCCGGTCGAATGCCCGCAGCAGTAAGCAGGTGAACTTCGTCTTTCAGTTCGGCAAATATCTCGTCGCGGATTTTTAGTCCGTCAAGAATGCGCGCGGTCATCGAGCGCTCGCTTTCCTAAAGACAACAGGATCATAACACACGGGAAAAACCGTACCTTGCGACGGATCACTCCTGACGAGTGCGCCGTTATGCCTCCCCAAGACGGGCGATGACAGAGACAGCAAACGCCTGCCCCAGGGCAGACCGCGGGGCTTACCAAATGGGCGCGGCATGACGCCGGTGCCGCGTGGCTAGCAGATCAGCGGCAGCAGATCGGCGAGCAACGGGCGGACTTCGCTGGCGGTTTCACAGCGCGCAGGAAGGCGGCGATGAATTTGCCAGCAATCTGCGGGCCGACGGTTTCCGGATCGAGCCCCGCGGCCTGAAGGAACTCGCTCGCTTCCTCGACGCGGTACACCCGGGTGGGTTCGACGTCCACGGATGCGAATCCGGCACGGGCAAGTTTCTCGCGATATTCGTTTTCTTCGAGAGCGCCAGCGATGCAGCCGACCCAGAGTTCCATGCTTTTGCGGATTTCGTCGGGCACGTCGCCGCGGACCAGCACATCCGATATAGCCAGACGTCCGCCAGGCTTAAGGACCCGAAACGCTTCAGCGAGGACGCGGTCTTTGTCGCCAGAGAGATTGATCACGCAGTTAGAAATGATCACGTCCACGGAATTGTCGGGGAGCGGGACGTTTTCGATCGCGCCCTTCAGGAATTCAACATTCTCAACACCGGCCTTTTTCTGATTCTCGCGGGCCAGCGCGAGCATTTCGTCGGTCAGGTCCAGGCCGTAGGCTTTCCCGTGGAGCCCGACGCGTTTGGCGGAAAGAATGACGTCAATGCCCCCGCCAGAGCCGAGATCAAGCACGGTTTCGCCGGTTTGCAATTGCGCGAGGGCCGTGGGGTTACCGCAACCGAGCGAGGCCGCCACAGCGTCTTCGGGCAACGCGCCTTTTTCCGCCTCGGTGTAGAGGTCTTTGGTGACGGGGTCGCAGCCGCGGAGTTCCGCGCCATCGCCGCAGCAGGCGGTCCCGCCGCCGGCGACGCGCTTGGCAGCTTCGCCATATTTTTGCCTTACGGCTTCCTGGAGGTTGCGTTCGGTCATGGGAGTTTCTCCCTAAGGGGCAACTTTGCAGAGACTGGCGAAGCATGCTGGGCGCCTACAATAGAAATGCCGGGCCGCCAGTCGGTCGTGGGGCAGCGCAGTCACGATGTCCTGCCTGAAATTTGCACGACGGATTCGGGCACCGCGCGCGAGCGCGTGCAGCATTCTTCGTAAAGAAAAGTCATCAATTCGCGCAAAGCCTCGGTGTCCGCGGAGTACCAGAGATAGGTGCCCTCCCGGCGGACATTGACAAGCCCGACCTGTTTCAGTTTTTCGAGATGGTGGGAAAGGGTGGAAGCGGGGATTCCGAGTTCTTCCTGGACTTCGCCCGGGACCATGCCGGTGGGGTGGGCAGCGAGGAGTAGCCGAAGAATCTGAAGACGGGGCTCCGCGCCGAGGGCGAAGAAGCGGTCGGCTGAGCGGGTAACCAGCAGAGGGTCCGGCTTGCGCATGCTTCGATAATTGCAGAAATATGGAAGGATGTCAAACCCACCGCGCCCCCAACGTTTCGTCGGCTTGGCGCATCCTAGCAGCGGGGGTTGCCCAAGGTCTGGAAACGCCCATGCATTTGACTTTTGACCCCCTTTCCGCTGCATGGGATACTTTTAAGTTCTGGGAAGAACATGAAACTTCAACGGATAACCCTACTGACAATCACCTTGGGCTTGGCCGGCGTGCCGGGCTTCGCGCAGACCCCGGGGAACCCTCCCGCACAAAACGAGAGCCAGGCTCCGGCCCCGGCACAAAAACCCGCCGCAGGCGCGACTGAAGCCCGACCAGCAAACTCCGAAAAGGATTCAGCGCGCGGCGACGCCTATTACTACTACACGATGGGACACATTTACGAGCAGCAGTATGAGGCTTCGAGCAACCCGGACTACGCCACCAAGGCCATCGAGGCGTACAAAAAGGCCTATGCGCTGGATGCGAAATCGCCGGTGATTGGCGAGCGGCTCGCCGAAATGTACTGGAAGGCCCAGCGAACCAGAGAGGCGGAAAGCGAAGCAAAAGATATTCTGAAGCGCGACCCCAATGATGTGCCATCGCGCCGACTGCTCGGAAGGATTTACTTGAGAAGCCTGGGAGAAATGAACTCCGGGAGCAACCAGTCGGAAACGGCGAACAAGGCCATCGAACAATTCCGCGAAATCAACCGGTTGGATCCCACGGACACGGAGTCGGCGCTGTGGCTTGCGCGGCTTTACCGGCTGAAGAACGAGCACGACAAGAGCGAAGGGGTTTTGCGAGGCATCCTGAAAACCGATCCGGACAACGAACAAGCCGTCGAGCAACTGACGCAGCTCTTGATGGATGAGGGTAAGTCCGAAGAAGCGGTGTCCCTGCTCGAAGGCATAACGCAGCATTCTTCCTCGCCGGTTTTGATGGACTTGCTTGGCGATGCCTACACGCAGGCCCATGATCTGCCAAAGGCAGAAACGGCCTACCGCAAAGCAGCGGAGATGGACCCTTCCGAATTGAGCCACCAGCGAGGGCTGGCGCAGACTTTGTTCTCAGAGGAAAAATACACCGACGCATTGAAGGTGTACCAGAAATTATCGGATTTGATGCCTGATGATTCTGACGTGTACTTGCGGATCGCGCAGATTTACCGGGAGCTGCATGAACTGGACAAAGCCGAAGAGAACTTGGTGAAGGCCCGGCAGTACGCGCCGGGCAATCTTGAGGTGATGTACAACGAGGGGATGCTGTACGAGTCGCAGGGGCGCTATGAAGATGCGATTCGCGTCCTGTCCGATGCGGTGGCGGGGATCAAGGGACAAACGACAATGCCCTCGCGGCGGAGAACGCTGTCGATCTTGTATCAGCAGCTGGGGCAGCTATACCGTGAGAACCAGAATTATCAGGCGGCGATTTACACCTTTGAAGAGCTTGGGCACCTGGGCGACGAAGAAGATCGTCGGGCGCGCTTGATGATTATGGACAGCTATCGCGCGGCCAAGGATCTGCCCAAAGCGCTACAAACCGGTAAGGAAGCAATGGCCAAGTACCCCGCGGATCCGGGGGTTCGCACTAGCTACGCGCTGCTGCTTGGAGAAAACGAGCAAACCGACGACGCCGTCAAAATCCTGCGCGCGCAGCTGCGTCAAGATACCAGCGACCGCGAGACCTACGTGAACATCGCGCAAGTCTACGAACGGGGGCGGCGGTACAAACAGGCCGAGGAATCCGCGCGCGCTGCAGAAGCGCTGCCGGGGCAGCCGCGCGACAACGCGATGGTGTGGTTCCTGCTCGGCGCCATCTACGAACGGCAAAAGCTTTATGACCGGGCCGAGGAACAGTTCAAAAAAGTGCTGGCGGTGAATCCCAAAGACGCCGCGGTGCTCAATTATTACGGCTACATGCTGGGAGACCTGGGAATCCGCCTGGACGAAGCGCAGTCGCTCGTCGAGCGGGCGTTGAAGGAAGAGCCCTACAACGGCGGGTATCTGGACAGCCTGGGTTGGATTTATTTCAAGCAAAATAGAGCCGTCGACGCGGAAGCCACGCTGCGAAAAGCTCTGGCACGCGAGAGTCACGATCCCACGATTCACGCACACCTGGGCGATGTCTACGCGAAACTTGGCCGGCCCGAGCTGGCCGCGACGGAATGGGAAAAATCGTTGGCGGAGTGGCACAGGTCGCTACCGGCAGACCTCGAGACCGACAAAGTGGCGGAACTCGAAAGGAAGCTTTCGCAATCGAAGCACCGCGTGGCACAGAAATCCAACTTTTCCGACGCTAAACCGTAGTTCCCGAATGACCGAGGTTCGCATCCCAGCCTTCGCGAAAATCAATTTGCGCCTGGACATTTTGGGGAAGCGCGCCGATGGATATCACGAACTGCGGACGATTTTTCAGACGATCTCCTTGCACGATGAACTCCGCCTTCGAGCTTCGCCGCGACCGGGAATTAGGCTGACGATCTTCGGAAACGCGACGCTTGCCGCCGAACCCATCGAGAAGAATCTGGCCTATCGCGCGGTGGATGCGGTCAGGCGCGAGCTAAAAATCCATGGCGGTGTGGAGATCGACCTGAGAAAGAGGATTCCTGCGGGCGGGGGGCTCGGCGGGGGCTCGAGCAATGCGGGGGCCGCGATGTTCGGCTACCTGCAGCTGGCGCAAAAGAAGCTGGCCACTGCGCAACTGCTGGAAATCGCCGCTTCGCTTGGGGCGGATGTACCGTTTTTTCTCTTTGGAGGACGGGCGCTGGGGGTGAACCGTGGCGATGAGATTTATCCTCTCGAGGACATCCCGGCACTGCCTGTTCTTGTCGTGGTTCCCGAGGAAATTCGTGTACCCACGCCTGACGCTTTTCGCTGGGTGCATGCCAAACCTCTCGGTTTGACAAAACCCGCTGCAAACTCTAAACTCTTACAGTTCTGTGCTCTATCCTGGAGCGCGCGCGGAAGCGGCCTCGGCAACGACTTCGAGGCGCCGGTTTTCCGCCGCCATTCCCGGCTTGATCGAATCAAGCGGGTCTTGCTTCAACGAGGAGCGACAGAAGCCTCGCTGGCGGGTAGCGGTTCGGCGGTGTTTGGAATATTTCCGAGCCCAGCGATGGCGCGCCGAGCTGCTGTTAGGTTTCCGCACGATCAGACCTTCGTCTGCGAGACACTCTCGCGCGACAGGTACGCTCGTAGGATGCATATCGCGGAGTAATCCGCGTGTGTGCTCGAAGTGGAATCGGCCTTCAGCGTCTCTTCGTGTCCATCTTGAATCAGAAAATCATGCGGGCCATGCTGGAAAGAATGCGC
>Ga0126381_100005703_pt1 | contig 13740 bp, 13 predicted proteins | sample PanSoiMetPlot_28_FD_96465 | JGI IMG/M metagenome (GOLD analysis project Ga0126381, IMG submission 96465) | Tropical forest soil microbial communities from Panama - MetaG Plot_28 | ecosystem: Environmental > Terrestrial > Soil > Tropical forest > Bulk soil | place: Panama | collected 2016-02-17
AGTTCAATGAATATCTCTAGTATTGCACAGCAGAATATTCCACCTGCTCGCTTTACTCCCGGTCCAGGTGCATACGGATATTTTGATAAGCAGGCTCAGATATCTATAGGTCTAAGCGCACAGTACTGGAACGTAAATCTATCACAATTTCGCTTCTGGAACGGCTATACATGGGTAGCACAAGGAGGTGGGGGAGGTGGAGGTACTCCACCAGCAGGAGCGGTTCAGGAGCTTCAAGTAAATGCTGGAGGTGGAGCATTAGGTGCTACCACAGGCATGACATGGAGTCCTACAGGTGCTCTGCTAAATAATCCCAATGGCTCTATAGAAGCACAGTTCCTAGTAGCTAACACGAGTCTCGGAGTAATGCCAGGAGGATTTTACAGTATAGACTATAACTACAACACAGGAACTTCAACTCTTGCTGCTAATCTACTAGCTTGTTCAGCAGGTAGTGGCACAGTGGATACTTGTCCAATAAATGCTACTTCTTTCATTGGTATCGCAACTGGATTAAGTGGTGGTATATCCTCTATTGCTGTCAATGGAGCAACTGTATGCATCTTTGATAATGCACCTGTGTATGGAGATTTTGTATCTCTAAGCACTATTACCGCTGGTCAGTGTCATGATACAGGTCAGAGTAGATTACCGATTCCTTTTAATCCCTTAGTAGGTACTGTCTTTAATGTAATTGATACCACTCACGCTACTGTAATTCTTACTGGTACAGGTAGTAGTAATGGAGCTGCTGCGGCTGGGGTTACTACGAATGTGCAGTACAATAGTAATGGCGCCTTCGCAGCGGACAATGGTCTAACCTATACGACTCCCGGAACTCTAAATATCGGTGGTCCTATGAATGCCGGAACTCCTACAGTAACAATAGGGCCACAGAATCCAGTAGCCTCTAGCTGGACACTTAATACTGAAAGTCCTAGCATGGCACTCCAGTCTCTAACTGGACTTACATCTAACAGCTCTCCTGTATGTCCTCTTGGGCCAAACGCTAGCTTGACTACTGTAGGTTGTAATGTTCCTACAGGACCAGCAGGTCCGCCGGGTGTGCCGGGACCACCGGGAGGCTCTTTAAGTTATCCGGGTGTAATAAGTGATAATGCTAATGGCTTGAATATAACTGGTAACTTAAATGCTGCCACAATGAACGTTACAGATAAAGGTGGTCAACTATATAATCTTATGGCTTATGGCGCTGTATCGGACGCAGCCTCAAGTGTACAATGCTGGTTCGGTCCAGACTTGCCAGTTCCTACTGGAACGCGATCTAATCTTCGCTGTACAGATGCTCCGTTCAATTGTACTTACATTAACTCTAATGCTGCTGCCGGGCACCCACTAACTATTTCAATACAAGGAGGATCTAGTGCAACGATCCAGTCTCTAGTCACAACGATTTCTTCCTGTACAGATTCTAGCAATATTGTCCTAGCAACAGCAGGCACAGCAACTCCTACTGTATACGGAAGTATCCTCGCTGCTGGAACAGGTAATGGTACAACTCCGAATAGCACTGCCAACTCCGTATGGTCTTTGACAGGAACAGTTGTCACAGGTGCGACAGCTACAGGAGTGGCAGGACAGTATGTTACTCTCTCAGGCTTCAACAACGGATGTACTGGAACCACAGCCCAGGTTGTCCTGACCGGCACGAACACTATCCCGACTTACAACGTAGGGGCTATCAACAATGCTGTGTTTAACGGAGGCACCGGCTGTACAGCAGTTCCTACCTCTGCCAATTGTGTCACTGGCACAGCCACTTGTACTGGTACAATCACATGGACGGGAGGAACGTTACAACGCGGCAACGGATACTACACTGGAAGTTATGTGACTACAGCTACAGGCTGCTCTCCTACAGCTAACGCAACTCTGAGTATCTTTGCTACCCGTGAAAACGGTGGCTCTGTATGGTACGGAACTGATCTAAGATCATTCATTGCTAACGAGGGAGCAGGGTACACAGTTGGCTGCAACGTATACCCTACGGTTACTGGCTCTGATAATTCCGTGTACTTTACTGTGACGGCAGTATCCGGGACTTGGGCTATCTGGGGTACAGATAACTACACTGCGATGACGAACTGGATGGCAGCTTGTGGGGGTACTCGTAATTGCCTCATTCCTTATGGTAATTATCTGATAAATGTACAGACTACGGGTGTCAACGTCTCAGCCCATCAGATTAACGTTCCTCCCAATACTAAAATCACAATGGATCGTCAAGGCGCGATCTACTGGGTAGGTAACGGGCATCAGAGTGGTCAACTATTCGCTATGAATGCTGGAGACAATATCGAGTTTGAAGGTCTACATACAATCGGGGAGAGTAGACTCAATCGTATACCAGACTCAGGAACCGCTGGAAATGCTAAATCTATTATGGGAGCTAATGCTACATATAACGTAACAGTTAGAAACTCAACCTTCGAGTATGGCTTTGGGCATGGAGGAATCCAGACTTTCTGTAACGTCTGTACGGGCATGACTTTTGTGAACAACCGCTGTCATCACAATAACAATACTTGTGCGAATGTCAGTATGGGTGGTCAGGTGGTGGCGAACAACATTCTGACACTAGACAACGGCTTTGAAGTGGCTGGCTATAATACCAAGGTTGATAGCAATCTTATTATAGCTGGTGGCGGCATCAGTATGGGAGGACAGACTTCGGGTGGTTCTTTCTCCTGCGGCACTGCTACGAACAATATGATTCAGAATAATGTCAACTCTAATGTAGCCTTTATCACTTCTGAGGGTTGCGTGAACCTTATAGCCGCCAACAACACGGTCCAAGGTTTTTGGAATCAGGGTTTCGAGACTGGATGCCAAGGCTACGCAGCTTGTCAAAATACTTCCTTCATCGGGAACATAGCTTGTGGACGACAGGGTTCTGGTGGTGGATTTACCATGCTTGGTGGATACAACCACAAGCTTCTCTCGAATACAGTAAGTCCTCAGTGCGGACAGAGTTTCGGTCTGTATTCAAATACTGGTCCTGTAGTCTCCGTAGGCAATATGTGGGCGGGAACGAGTTACGACATAGAGCCTAGTACCGGAGGGCAGATTCAAGCGATTAACGATACAGTATTGACTGGGAAATGGTCTACTGGAGGAAATGGAATCTTTGTTAGTCCATCTACTCTAATCGTTCCTGGTAATGCAGGTAGTTCTACTCCCTCTGGAGGCATAGTCTTTCTAAGTGGTAACGGAGCTGTTGGACCTGGACCCTATCTGACTCCCAAAAGTGTCAATCAGACATTCGGCTATAACTCGATCTTTATGCCTCAAGACTTTCCCACAAGTCCCGCTACTTGGACTCCAGCCGCTGTAACAGCTTCAACTTGTGCGGAGCAGACGGTGGCGGTGCCCGGACTAGTAGCTAGTCATGCAGTTCAGGCAGTTCCTCCCGGTGTACTGAGCACTGGCAATCACGTATGGATCGGAGCTGCGCGTGTAAGCTCGGCAGGTAATGCTGCTGTGTTGTTCTGTGCTGATGCTACGGGCGGGACTCCGAATGCTGGAACTTGGCTTTTCAGGCAGTAAAGGAGATTCTATGAAGCTTTATATCGCTCTTGCAGCTCTGCTGCTGCCTTCTGCGCTTCATGCTCAGACTCAAATTAGTGGTCCTACTGTCATACAGAATGGAAAGAATGGACAGAATGGCGCTCCTGGTCCGAACTGCGCTGCTTCCAGTCCGTCGGGTCAGTGTGTTTTAGGAAATACTACAGGTCATTTTAATGCTGTTCTTAACGAGACACTATTTACTGGCGCTACAGTTACTGCTAGAGTTACTGCTGCCTGTACTGCCTCTGCTACTCCTCTTAGCCCAGTAATCATTCCAGCTACAGAAACAGATACCTCTCTAATTGTTCCATCTACACACTGTCAGATTATCGACTATCGTGGAACAACTTTACCATCTTCAGCAAGTGCAACTTCTGGAGTTCTTTATGGCATTGCAAATGATACCTGGGAAACAAGACAAGCAAGTACTACTACCTATACAGGTTTCAATAATCGCTGGTTCTATTACGCAGGCTTGCGTGGAGGAGTTTATACTTTTGGTGCTAGTTTGATCAAGACAGACTATTTTAATGTTTATGCGTCTTCAGCTTTTGATACTCTTGGACAAAAGACTGGTATCGACTCGAACAACTGGTCTACAGCTAACGGTGAGACTATGGGTATTCAATCTTACATCACTGAAGCTGGAGGCTATCAAGCAGGAGGACAAGAACCTACAGAGGGAGTTAGAGAGCAGTTACAACAAATGAACTTTAATCCTATTACTACAGGCGGAGCTACATCAGGAACTATAACTAGTATCGCAGGATCGAATCCAGCCACTGTAGTTATTAGTGGTTTGGGAGCTTATAACGGGGAACACTGCTGTATTCGTGATCTTCCTACAGCAGTAAGTGGTACATATAGTGCTATCACGACTGTACCTAATACTCCTGTAACTGGTGTTACGACTATTAACATTACAGGTTCAGGATTTACTCAGTTTGGGATAGGACCGCATTCTGCTTATAATAGTACAGCTAATAGTAATGGATTTGTTCTTATATCTACGAATCTATGTTTTACAATTGCTGGTGCTCAGAATGATGGCTACGATACTACTTTACCTGTAAACTCTATAACAAGCGATACAATTCTTACTCTAATTCCTACGGAAGTTGGATCACAGACTGCATCAGGATGGGCAGCAAACTGGCCTACTAGTGGAAGCTATACAATTCATAAATGTGCTTTTCCGTCTTCATTTAATAAAGCCGCTGGAACTATGACCACTGCCGATGCTAGTGGTCTGACTACAGGAGATGCTGTCGATCAGACGCTTGCTTATAACCTCATGCTTCTAGGTGTCTCATTAACATTAAATCATCATATAGGAAGGCAGAATATAGGAGGGGGATTTGCTGTATCTAATGTTAGTACAGTTAATTCTCCGTACTTTCAGGCTGCTTTATCGATATCAGGTAAGTTTCTTTGCGGTATGTGCATTCAATATAGCAATCAGCCTACTGGTCCAGTTCTGTATCATACATTTGCTTATTCTCGGCCATCTAGCGGTTGGTTTTATGACTGGACTCCTACAGCAACAGGAGTAGGAACTTATAATTTCTTCCAGTATAGAGACTCCTTAAATACATTTCAGAATGCGATCATGTATAACACCGATACAACTACTACAAATCCCGGCTTGCTTTTTTTCAATGGCTTGTCAGGTCTTGATACTGCTGGAAATATTGTACTCGGAGGAGTAGTAAAAGCCTCGAATATTAGTTCAGGACCATATAGCAATCAAGTTCATGATTCTACTCTTCAGAGCGTCTGTGCATCAGGTTGTACATGGACCTCTGGTGCTGGTCCTACATACACTATTAATGCTGGCCCTGATGTCATGGGAGGAAATACAGCTTTGCAGATAAGTCCTGGTTCTGGCTTTATACAGCAGATAACTACTGTTTCCATGACTGCAGGTAACACCTATGCTATGAGCTTCTACGCTCAGACTACTACAGGAACTGCTTTAATGTACGCTCAGTTATATCAGAGTGGATCGAACACTGCTTGTCACTTTAACGTTCCTCCAGGTATGCCAGCAAATGTTACAGTCACTACAACTCTGACAAAGTTTACGTTTTACTGTACTGCTTCGGCTGCTGATACTATGCGTGTAACAATCAACACTAGTGCTACTACTGTACCAGTAAATGTCTCAATGATTCAGGTAGCAGGTTCTCCGTGGTGTACGACTAACTGCACAACTACTGGACCTCCAATAGTTACTGGCTCTGCTACTGTAAGTGGTTCAGGCTTAATTATTACGGGAAATAGTCTAACAATTCCAGCTAGTGGCACAATGGGTGTAATTCCTACAGCAGCTATCGGCAAAGTAATCTGCGAGACTACAACTCATACGCTAGGTCATTGCTCCACGCAACCAGACTCGACAGGAGCATGTACGTGCAATTAATGAAGGAGACTCTATGAGCAACTCAACTGTTCATGATATCATTGATGCTGTCTGTGCAATTGCTGCCCTGGCAGCTGCTTGGTGGGCTAGGCTTTCTAGCATAAGAGGACCACGGTCCTAGAGAGGAGGTGCCTATAGAACAATTGCAGCAGAGACAACTAAGGCTGATATAGAATCATACCTCTGGGGGCTGTGTGAGCAGCCCCTATTTTTACTTCTCACTAGCGCGCTTTTGTAAACGAGCTTTACGTAGCGCAACACCTGTAGCCTGAGATTCTGTCTTTCCACGCTCCTTGCCACGCTCGATGTTCTTCTCAATGATCTTCTGGCTCTTGCCAGTGCCTTTACCAGTTCTCATCTCATTCTCCCTTCGGTGCTTTGTGCTTGGATTTACGTGCTGTAGCCATCGCAATAGCAATAGCCTGCTTCTGTGGCTTCCCATGATGCATCTCAGTACGGATGTTCTCTGAGATAGTCTTCTTACTAGATCCCTTCTTTAGTGGCATCTCTTGCCTCCTTCGGTTCTGTGGCGGCGAGGGCTGTATCTGCAAAGTCGATTGCCGCTACAGCGTGTTCATCTGCTGAAGCGAATACACGTAATCTCTTAACCGCCTCCCGCAGTTGGCGCACCTGGGCCTCGGCGCGGGAGAGTTCTTCGAGACGGGCGAGAATGCGCTTGTATATTTCTCGGTCGTTGTGTGACGGAGAAAGTGCTATCGTTCCGTTCATGAGCGCTATTTCTTGCCCGCGCTCCGCGATATTCACTTCGTTGCTCACTGTGTCTCCTAGCTTGAATGTTCATCCTGTAAAATGAAGTCGAAGGCTCCAAGTTCCTCTGCTCCTTCGATTCTTGCCCAGCATTGATTCCAGTCGATGATCTTAAAAAGCAGACCGCTTTTAGTCGGAATCATGTTCCCTGCGTATGCACCGAATAGGACGCGATCTCCTATCTTGTAATTCAGCTTTGCGGAAGGAACTCTGTTTCCAATCGAGACTACAACTCCAGTTGTAGGCAGATTCTTCGAGATATCAGGCATGATCAGAATAGCACCACGTCCTCTGCACTCAGTACAGACTGCGTAATTAGCAGCTTCGATGCTTCCTAGATGCCCAGTGCCTTTGCATTTCTTACATTCGTATCCGCTCTTGAATACATCAATTGAGACGATAATCTTCTTGTTAAGAGCTTCAAAGAGAAAGGGAAAGCCAGGAAATGCTATCTTATTTGATCCATCTAGGATCAGCTCTGTAGCAGAGAGGCTCTGCTTCTTAGCATCCTCACGCTTCATTATCTCTACAACGCCATCTTGCAGTGTCTTATGTGACATGCTACGGTCCTTTCTTTCCGTTCGGATTAAGGGGATTTGTGCCATTACGATGTTGATAATAGCAGGTAGTTCCTGATATAACAGGTGTAAACTCTCCGATCTCTGTCATTACATATATAATCCGATCTAGTACCTCTGCACTCATGTGCCTATGTAGGTGCTTTAGAAGCTCCTTTCTTGAAGCCATGCCAGCTTTCTCAACATAGTTCTGAACTCTAGCTGTAGCCAGAGCCATGTCTGAATCGCCGGAGCCACGGAATACTAGTTCTAGTGACTTGAGTGCTTTCTGCACATAAGCTATCGAGAGACGCATGTCACAGTCTTCTATAACGAGAGTATCATGACGGCTGATAGCAAGTACCATAGCCAATTTAAGAACGTGAACACGAATACGCGCTTTAAAGTTGGTAATCGCCTCGCTATCATCGATTGTGCTAGTACGTACAGATGAAATAAAATTATCAAAAGTAATAAGCGAAGCAGCGTCATAAGTGAATTCTCCTCCCGATAACTGCGAGATGTGCAGCAGATCATTTTTCAGATCATCAAGCCTCTTGCTACTCTGTGGATCAGTTTCAATGGGAGGAGGATGGAGTAGATAGCGCGCTGGCTTATCTTCAAATATAAAGAGACACCTCGATGTAAATCCACCTTTGACTGGCATGTTTTTATTAGTATCGATTCGTTGTATAAAGTCAGGGACCGTGCCAGCGATAAGACTAGTGCACATATCTCTAATAAAAGCAGAGCCGCTATTTTTCGTATCATAATCATACTCGTTACGGTCCCATCCTTCACAGAGAAAGTCTAGCATCTGATCAGATGCCCCGATAAGAACGCTCATTTCTGTAGAGAAAATACAACACGAGTGATCTCTATTTCCGATAGCAACTTGCTGACCTATAGTTAAGGGCGGTCCCGGCCAGCCGTTTGCTATTCGCTCTAGGATCTTCGGTGCTGTAACTCGATCTGCTATCATATTTGCTATGTAGTTCGGAGCGGTCTTTCGTACTAGTCCCCAGACAAAGTTGATAGCTGTGCCTTTCCCTATTCCTGGAGGAGCAACAAGAACTATATATTGATTCGGGTAGATAGTATAAAGGCCATCTCTGATAAAGAATCTTCTCTTCATCACAGCTCCTATAACCGAGATTGATGCCCACTGGATAAACCTATCTGGTGAATCTGTATGCTTCTTTACAAGATCTAGCATCGCATTAGGCCAGTAGGTATTTCCATTAAGCAACCTCATATTCTACCGCTTTCTGCATGTCCCGTAGCTTCTCTAGCGCCTCTTTAACTCCTTCGTAGGTATGCTTCTTGATCTTTACTTTCTCATCGAAAGAGAGTCCTAGCTCTGCTTCTATAGGAATCTGAATCTCAATGCCATTATAGAACCGAAAGGTTCGGTTAAATGCCATCTCTGTATTCAGGAGTTGCTGGTAGATAAGATGAGGATCAGCAGGAAGATCCTGTGCCAGCGAGTCATGACACTCATTTACAATAAACTTATCCGTTCCTTTTTCATGCATTCTCATTATAGCAAAGCCAGTGTTATCAGCTACAACGCTCTGTGGAATGTAGGCATATGCTTCTTTATAAACTTGATTATTTCCATCATGTGGTCGCATGTTTAGGAATTGGCGCTCTCTTCCGAGAGGTGTAATTAACATGCGAGTATTACTCAGGCAGCTCTGTATATACTTGTGAAACACTCCCTTGACTGAGGGATCAGCAATCTCTACGTCTGCAAGGAACTGCTTGCACATTGCTACAGATACGGAGAGTTGAGCTTCTTGAGCAAGAACATCAGAAAAACGAGCAGCATCCATGCCATAATTTGAAGCATGTCTCGCTTTTTTCCCGACATACCTGTCTTGAGAGTAAAGAGCATCGTTCCAGTCAGGATCAGACTTTGCAGGTACACGGCGCTTATAGATAATAGAAGCAAGTTTCGAGTGTCTGTCAGTTCCATTCTTTAGCTCTTGGAGTGCTTGGAGGTTCCCTGCGAGAGCAGAGACGGGATAGTCTTCTGCTTGGATTTGATCGACGAAGAGGAATATATTCCCTTGACGGGGCACGAGACAGCGCCGAAACAGTGATGCTGCTTTGCTATGGCTTGGGAGATTCTGTGAATTATTCCCAAATCCAAAAGTATGCTTTTTAGATGATCTGCGCCCGGTAAGGGTTCCTGCGACATTATAGTTACTGAGGAAGAAAGCGTCTTCCCCTCTTCTATAGAGAAGGGCGTTAAAGTAACTGTTACGGAGTTTCCCCAGCTCACGGATTTTAAGTACTGCTCTAATAGCTGGATCTCCGCCAGATTTTCCAAACTGATTGTTCGCGAGAATTTTCTGGAGAGCGAGTTCGGTGGTTCCTTCTTTCGTCTCGTATTCTCCGGTGCTTTTCTTAGAGGTGACTTTTGGGATATCATATCCTAACTCCTTGAGCTTGTTGAGGAGCGAATAGCGTCCTCTTGTGCTATTGATGTTAACAGCTCCTCTATCCTCTTCTCCATCATCTTCTTCTGCACCGTTGCTATCTTCATCCTCAGTATCTTCTTCCTCTTCATCTGGCGTATTTTCCTTGCCAATGAATACAGGACAATCCCACTCGTTATGACAGATACCAAGGTTACGCTTAATCCGAGCATCTACAATCTGTCTCCCTTCTTCGAGTTTGTCTATGTCAACACGTATACCCCGAGGACCAATGTCGAGGTATACGCACTGGAGAGCATGTTCGTACGCTGCTGTTACTCTCTCAATCACTTGGTTAGCTCCTTGAAATCCCTACGCGCTTTCAGAGCTAGTAGCAGTTCATCTACTATAACTGTGTTGCTATTACTCTGAAGCCAATCCAAGAGTGCAGATGCTTGTGAATGGATAATTACTCGCATGATGCTGTGTTTAAGCCAGTATGGTATGTCGCTCATTCCATCACCTTGTCCTTGATTTGTCGGAGCCATGCTAGCTGGCGAGGAGTTACTACAATCGCAAGTTCCATATCTGAGAGAAAAGCAGTCTCCCGTTCAGAAAGAGTATCCTGGGATGCTCCTTCTATCATTCGCATGATAAGATTCTTCTCTGTTACTCTCTCATCGGGCGAGAGCTGTGAACCTTCAAAGTCAAGAGTCATGATATGCCTCCATGAACTCGATCAAGAGCAGTTTGTACTTTGATCTTGTCTTCTTCGGTCATAAGATCAGATACCTCTACAATCTCAGAAGCTATCCGAGCTAGATGGCGAGGTATTTTTCGTCCTCTTATAACGATTGCTACTATCGGCTTATCCATCAGCAATGCTGCACCCATTTCCAAGCACATCTTTGGATCAGGATCCACTCCTGGAATTAGGGCTGCGAATACTGTAGATTCCTTGATATCAGGAAGCACAAGCTCTTTGAATCGTTTGAGGTATGCTCTTACGTTTGGTGAATCCAGAATGTCATCTTTTTCTTTCATTCTGCTAGCATCTCCAATCTTTTTACTATCTCCTTGATTTTCTCCACAGCTCCCTTGAGAGGAATCAAGTGCGTTGTTATTGGTTGATTTTGTACTACTAAAGCATTCAGATACAGCTCATGAGCTAGATCTCGGAGTATCTGCTTCTCAATCGTGAGAATCTCATTTCGAGGAACTGATCCATAGGGAATGCTCATGCTACTCTCTCTCCTTTCAGATGTGGTCTGTCTGCGAACTCCTGCTCCTGTGCTTCAAATACTTCAAATGTAACAGCGGCATCAAGAGCATTGTAGCGGCGTAGCCCAGTTAGCTGCTTCATATTCCAAGTCTTTCCCTCGTCTTTATAGTATGGTTCTCTCGTATATTGTCTAGTCATAAACTGGAGCTTGTGAGATAGCTCCGGCCAGAGCATGTGGTGGCGAAGCATAGTATCAGCAAAGCGCTCTTTGCGAAGTGGAAATCCGAGCGCAGAGAGAAAGACGGAGTCGAAGAGGAAAAAATTTTGACCTATTAAATAGGCTTCTGATAGCAGAGAATCTACTGCTCTCCAGAGCTTCACATTCTCAGAATGTGTTTCTCTCCAGAGAGAGAAGGAGATAGCCCAGTTTGGGCTGGGTGATAGTCCAAGAACTACGGGAAGACCGGGATGCTTTCTATGATATTCTGATCCCTTGCGAGGATAGATAGTTTCTATGTCTGTAGAAATATAATTCTTCTCTGGCCTGTTGAAACGGAGATAATCTAGATGATGTAAGATCTCTTCTGTATCCATCTCGTGAGAGATAAGAGTGCGCTGTGGTAGCGGCTGGTGGACTCCATTCTTGCGAAAATATATAAGCTCTTCACGGATCTTTCCTACATCAAGATGTGCTGCTATGTTCCATTCAGCATAGTCCATCATCATGTTTTCGATAGGGAGAATCGGGAGAATATAGTGAGGAAAAGGCCAGCTACTGCGTAGCAGGGAGCCTACTTGCTTATTGAGCTGCGTTTGCCAAGTAACTTTATTATAAGGAGCGCATTCGGATATAAGCCACTGTGCTATCTCCCCGACTGCGATCATGAACGGTGGTTTATATTGTTGGATCTTTTGATCAAATAGCGAGCTAGTCGCGAGAGGAGAGTCTGTATCAGGACGACGACAAATAAAATATACATCTTTAAGGGATAGTCCTCCCTCTTCTATACACTTTTGCAGAGAGAATCCCATTCCGCCAGAGCAAAGAAAACCGCGTGGAACGTCCGTAGGAAATGGACGTTCCAGCAGTATCCACACGGGAGCATCTGGGCTACCTAGTGGCTGAATGTACGGCACTCTGTTCCTCCGCGTGTGCTGTCTCTGGATGAGTCGGAGTGATATCCGTGCTATCAATCCACTGAACAAGCTGTTCAGGATAGTAAGCGACTGTGAAGCCCTTGTCATCCTTGAAACGATAGAAGAGCATGACAGTATCTTCATTCTCTCCTGCGTTCTCGATTTCTACATCATCAGCGACGACGTATTTGATGATCTTATTACCACTCTCATCTTCCATGTCAGTGTGGACTGCGTAGTCTTTCATGCTTTTGTAGTCTCCTTTTCTACCTTCTGGGGGTAATCAATGATATTTTGATACCATGCTACATAACGATGTAGCATAAAATGCGCTTCACACATATCAGTATGATCAAATGGATGATCGTTAGAAAAATGCAAGCGCCAATGTGCTTGACGCTTGCACCTCTCGCCTTTGCTGTCAACGTAACAACAGCGCCAGTAAGCCATTGCTAGTTGCGACCTTTCAACAAGTTCGTGTTGTGACGTTCGTTGCACTCTGGTATAGCGCACTTGTACTGCCGAATGTCATTTCGCGGCTTGCCCTGCTGGTCAGGAATAATAGCAACTTCCGCGAAGATTACACCATTGGTCAGCGGCCCGAGATATTTACCCCACTTCTCAGGCTCTTCGGGAAACTGCTCCATGAATTCCCAGGTGCCGGGAATGACTAAGGTAGCAGCATCGGTTCCCTTATACTCGTTGTCTTCCTCTTCCATCTGAAGTCCGAAAGAGTGAACGCAGTCGAAGATGACAAAGCCCATTCTGCTAGTCATCAGCGGCCATATCTTGCGTCCAGTGAACTCTGGATGTTGAACAACCTCAAACTCAGGCTTCAGATTGATAGAATCCTTGTCCTTGACCTTTGCCGGTTTGAAGCCTGTGAAAAGCAGATAGTACCATCCCTCTGGTACTGGTTGAGGCGACAGTTCGCCTTTGGTGAATCCCATCTTGAATCCCATATTACTTTTGCTCCTTCGCGCGAAGTGTTTGATGCTTTTTGATCATTGCCATAATGTCTGGTTCCTCAATCTTATCGAGAAACATTGTAGTCTTCGCTCCGAAATTCCACTGAGGACGACACTGGCATTCATACTTGCCTTGTGGAGTGATTGAGATCCTATAGACCTCGTTAAATAGCGAGAGACTCTTCGCTAAATATTGAGGATCTACTGTAATCTCGCCGGTATATGCTGTCTGTTGAGAAGTGCTCTTGACAACATCCTTTTCATTCTTCTCGTGGAAGATGAAGATGATGTTACCAACGTCAGAGAACTCCGCGATGAGATACTCGATGTAACGCTGGATAGCATTAATCGTATCCCAACCATTGCGAACTTGGAAGTAGTCATCCTTTCCCGGACCAACTTTGATCTTCCGAGCAAGATCAGGCGCCTGCCTGAAAATCTCTTCTTCCATAGCTCGCTGCATGTAAGTAACAGAATCAAAGACCCAGGTAGCAGGAAGATACTTTTTCTGGATCTTTGCTGCCTTTGCGATAGAGAGATCACGTTCTACATCATACATTGTAGGACGCGATTTGATGATAAGTCCAGGTTTCCCAGCAAGGGATTCCTTTCTATCATCAAAGTCATAGAATACAACTGGTTTGGGAGCAGTAGC
>Ga0126381_100005704_pt1 | contig 13740 bp, 8 predicted proteins | sample PanSoiMetPlot_28_FD_96465 | JGI IMG/M metagenome (GOLD analysis project Ga0126381, IMG submission 96465) | Tropical forest soil microbial communities from Panama - MetaG Plot_28 | ecosystem: Environmental > Terrestrial > Soil > Tropical forest > Bulk soil | place: Panama | collected 2016-02-17
ACGATCTCGATTTTCCGCCCGCTTTCGGAAAGTTGGTCTTTATCATCGGTCGCGTTGCCGGTTTGACCGCCGAGGTGGCGGAAGAATACGCTCGCGAAAAAGCCATGCGCATTCGCATCCCCGTCGTCTACGATGGCGAGCCGCCGCGCGAATTGGAGAAGGGCTAGGCGCGCGCCGCGGAAAAGACTTCGCTGTTGTAAAACCTGCCGAAGATTTCCTGCTCGCTGGGCTTGTCTTCGGAAATCGGTACACTCACCCACGTGACGTTCATGAAGTGCTTCACGCCGATGTTTTCGCTGGTGATGTTTCCTCCCCAAGTACCGCACCCCAGGCTGGCAGTCATGGGCATGCCGTTGCGAAACGACCCCGCGTTCGCCCCCACCTGAGGCTGGCGCACCGTGATCCGGCTCACCGCCGCGGCCAGCGCCAGGCGATGGATGTGGTCCGCGTCGAAGGAATAGATGCCGCAGGAATGGCCTTTCCCTCCGACATCCAGGATCTGGTCAACCATCCGCAGTGCCGTATCGAATCCCTTGTAGCGGAAGATGGCCAGCACCGGCGACAGCTTTTCGCCGGAAAAGAGATGCTGCTTGCCGATCTGGTGCTCCTGGACGATAATAAATTTCTTGCCGGCGGGCAAAGCGAACCCCGCCCGCTGCGCAATGGCCTCGGCGGAACGAGCGACCGTCTCGAGGGTGCGATGTCCCTCAGCGTCCCACATGACACCCATCAACTGCTTCTTCTCTGCCTCTGAAGCTAGGTGGCCGCCCTCTTTCTGCAGTTGCAGCAGGAACTCGTCATAGACGGAATCTTCCAACAGCAGATTGCCGTCGCAGGAACAGCCCGACCCGTTATTGTGAATCTTGCTGATGCGCGTGTTGGCTGCCGCCTCCGCGATGTCGGCCGTCTCGTCGATGATCATGGTGGCGTTGCCGGCGCCCACGCCGTACGCCGGCTTGCCGGAGCTATAGGCCGCCTTGACCATCGCCGAGCCGCCGGTCGCCACCGTCAGATCGCAAATGGACATCAATTCTTGCGCCAGCGGGATGGTCGGCTTCTCGATGCATTGCACCAGGTCGGTGGGCGCACCCTGCCTCTCGAGAGCTGCGCGCAGGATTCGCGCGGTCTCGATAGCGGTGCGCCGGCTCGTGGGATGCGGAGAAAAGACCACCGCGTCTCTGCATTTCACGGCGTTGATCACCATGGCGACCATGGTGACCACCGGGTTGGTGACAGGAAGCAATCCGGCGATGACGCCCGCAGGCTTGGCGTATTTAACGATTCCCTTCTCGGGCAGGTCCTCGATAATGCCGATGCTCTTTTGGCGCAGCGCATCGCGGAGAATCCCGATGATTTTGAATCGCCGCGTAACGCCGCCGTCGGTATTCCCCATTCCGCTTTCCCCGACGCTCATCTCCGTCAGCTCGACGAACGTGTGTTCATTCGCCGTGGCCCACCCCACCGCGCGGCACAGATCGTCCACCGTCGCCTGATCGTAATTGAATGCCACCCGCATCGCAGCCCGCGCTCTTTGCAACAATTCCTGGGCCAGCGTCTTCTCTTCTTCGGTAACGGATCTCGGCATGATCGGCATTCTAGCGCGCCGGACGCCGCCGAGCTTGTCGTCGCCGCGAGTGTTACGGTGTCACGCAGGTTAAAGCGCGCTACCTGACGATCGAAATGGCGAGGCCGTCGATGCGGCGGCGGACGATCGGCACGATCAACGACTCCAGACGCGAATCGGCGGCAATCGCTGAATCGTACGCACGCGCACCGCGATCCGCCGCATCCGGCGGGTCCGGCAGCATCACGTTTCCGTGGCGCATCACATTATCGGCAAGAATCACCGTGCCCGGCCGCGAGAGTTGCAAAGCGAAACCGAGGTACTCGACGTATCCGGCCTTATCGGCGTCGATGAAGATGAGGTCGAACGGCTCCTCTCCCCGGCGAACCAGTTCCCCCAGCGATTCGCGCGCCACTCCAACCTGAATCCGGACCTTGGCTGCCACACCAGCGCGTTCCAGGTTTCGCCGCGCGATGTCCGCATGCAGGGATTCCCGCTCGAGGCTCAGCACCGAACCGCCTTCCGGCAGCGCACGGGCCAGCCAGGTGGTGCTGTATCCGGCCAGCGTTCCGATCTCCAGTACGCGCCGGGCACACGTGAGCTTCGCCATCAGGTACAGCAGCTTGCCCTCGTTCGATGACACCTGGATGGCCGGCATGCCGGCGGCTGCAGCATCTTCTTTGTTTTGGGTCAGCGCCGCATCTTCCGTGCTGAATAGGTCCTCAATGTAACGGTCGATGCTTTCGACCAATTGCTCGTTGAGCGGGTCCATCAGTCGTTAATCACCTTGAGCGCGCGCAGTTGCTCGATTTCAGCGGAGGAGTATCCCAACTGCGAAAGTACCGCTTCCGTATGCTGACCAAGCGCCGGAGCTGCGAACGGAGGCGGGTTTCTCGATGTTCCAAATTTCACCGCGCCGGACATTCCACGGTACGGCCCCACCGTCTTATGGTCAAACTGCGCCACCAGATCTTCAGCAAGCACCTGCGGGTGGTCGAACATGTCCTCTATCTTGCCGACAGCAGCGCAAGGCACGCGCTCGCCGAACCGCTGCTCCCATTCGAGAGCGGTCCGGCATGCGAGCGCCGCATGTAGTTTCGGCACGATCTCGGCCGCTGCCCTGGCGCGCTTCCGCACTGTGTCATATCTGGCATCCGCCCCCATCTGAGGCAGCCCGACCAGTTCGCAAAGGGACTGCCAAAAGCGCGGAGTGTTGGCGGAGATATAAATCCATCCCTCCTTGGTCGGGTGAATTCCGGTCACGCCTCCCGAGCGCATATCGCGGTTGACGCCGCGTCCCTCGCTGGCAGCCCAGATGAACCGGCCCGACTGCATCGCCAGTGCCGTGCCCAAAAGAGAAACGCCGACGGATTGGCCTTCGCCGGTGCGCTCGCGAACGAGCAGCGCAGCCGTCACGCCATACGCCAGCAGCGACGCCGCATGGTAGTCCACCACCGACCCGTAGACGATTTCGGGCTCGCCGGGAGCGCCCTGCAGATCGCAAATACCGGTCATGCACTGCAGCACTTGATCGTAGCCGGCCTTGTCTTTCAAGGGACCCGATTCTCCATAGCCGGTCAGAGCGCAGTAGATCAGTCGCGGATTGATGCTGCGGAGCCGCTCGTAAGCGAGGCCCAGCCTGGGCGGCACGGACGGGCGGAAATTGTGCACCAGTACGTCGGCTGATTCCACCAGCCGATCGAGCACTTCTTGTCCCTGCGCCTGCTTCAGATCCAGCACGAGCCCAAGCTTGCTCCGGTTAGTCCCCAGAAAAGCGCGCGACTCATCTTCCAAAGTGGAGGGATACTGCCGCAGCGTATCGCCGGACGGCGATTCGATCTTGATGACCTCCGCTCCGAGGTCGGCCAGGAGCGAGCAGCCGTAGGGCCCAGCGATATAGGCACTCAAATCGAGGACGCGAATCCCCGCGAGCGGGCCTGTAGCTTGTAGGCGATCGTCCCGTTTCACGGCAGGCCAAGCTGCTCCAGCAACTTGTGGAAGCGGGGATTGCCGCGCAACGACTCCCAGCGGGGATCGACTCGCAGGCAGATCAATTCAAAGCAGCGATCCTGAAAAGCCTTGGCCAGCCACTGAAAACCATCGTCGGTCTGTTGCAGAGCGAAGTAGATGGCCGCGAGCTCGAAAGGAGAGACGTATCGCCGTTCCGCGAGCTCATGCAGGTCGTGCAGGATTCGCAGCGCCTCGCTCTGTTTGCCGGACAATGCGAAGGTCCGGCCCAGTGCCGCCTTCATGAGCGGGCTGCCGGGTGAGAGTTGAAGTGCTCGCTGGAAGGCTGCTGCCGATTCGTCAAACTCCCCTCTCTGCTCTTGCACCAGCCCGAGAATCCAATACGCCGGAGAAAAATGCGGGTTCAACTCAATGGTGTGGTCGCATTGCTCCAAGGCCGCATCGTAATCCTGCTTGTAGTAATGGATGCGCGCCAGGTCGCGGGCGACGATGGACGATATCGGGTCTAGGGCCTGCGCCAGCACCATCTCCTCACAGGCTTGATCGAGTTTGGCCAGCGCTGTCAGGCAGGACATCGCATACCAATGGTGCGCGGTTGAGTACCTCGGATCTAACGCGATTGCCCGTTGAAATTCCTGTTCGGCGCCCAGCCAGTCCCAATCCTGCGTGGATTTCACGTGCGCAAGGGACGTGTGCGCCTCGGCGGAGTTCTCGTCCAGGTGGACTGCCCATGCTGCATTGGAAGCTGCCTTCGTCCAGACTTCGGCCGGCGACAGAACACCATAGTGCCCCAATAGACCGTAGGCATCGGACAATCCGGAGTACGCTTGGGCGTATTGCGCATTCTCTACGATCGCCTTCTCGAAGAACTCCACGGCGCGCCGCAGGCCCTCCTCGGTCCGCTGGCTCACGTGATAGCGGCCTTGCACATACAGGTTGTAAGCCGCCAGATTCTCCGCCGGTCGGCGGATATGCCCCGAGTGCGCGCCGCCGATCAACTCGCGCTTCAACTGCTCGGCGATGAGGATGGCGGCCTCCTCCTGCACCGCGAAGATACTGTCCAATGAGCGATCGAGAACGCCCGACCAAAGATAGCACCCGCTGGCGGCATCGATCAGGTTGATCGTGATGCGCACCTCATTTCCAGCTTTTCGGACGCTGCCGGTTACGACTAGCGCCGCGTTCGACCGCTCCGCCACCGCTTTGATCGCGATATAGGCGCCAACCGGCGCCCCCTCGTTCCAGGCCACCAGCCGGAGTTCTTCGATCGCCGCAAGAGCGTGAATAATCTCCTGGGTCAGGCCCTCGCAGAAGTACCCCTGATCCGCCGCGGCACTGTGGTCCGCGAATGGGATCACAACCGCCGTGTTCCGGCTGACCAATGCAGCGCTCACACCGCCGCGCGCCGGTGCACTCCGAATCTGCCGGAGAACCGGCGCGTAACCTCCCTTGGGGAGCTCGATCGCGAGTTCGCTGTCGGGCGCTTCCTCGCGGTAATAGCGCGCTAATTGGGCCCGCAAACGCCTTGCCTGCACGCGGACGATGGGGTCATTTCGGGGGTCGAACGACTCGGGTTTTTCAAAGACCTCCACGCCGACCACGTATTCCTTTAAGCGCTCGCCGCGGCCGGCCACTGTCTCCTCGACGATGAACGATAGGAAGCGTTTGAGGCGATCCGACTGGCGGAAGCTCTTGCTCCCGAGAATCCGGTTCAACTGCTCGGTGATCTTCGCCTCGGCATCCTTAGTGAGCTCAATCGTGGAGCTCTGTTGAGCCATAGAGCTATCATATGGCATCGTTGGTGACCGGGGCTCACTGCGCCGCGCCAGCGGGAACGGGAAACGGCCGCGGCGTCGCGTCTCCATCCGTAAGTCCCAAGGCCCAACGAATGGCTTCGAAATACATGTGATAGACGTCGGGGTTATCCCAGGTTTTGGCATCATGCGCGAATGATCCATAAAATACGCGTCCCTTGCCATACATGCGGGCCCAAGCCAGGGGGAAGTCGCCGTTCTTGTTCAGGAGCCGGTCGTTCGGCGGCAGTTTCGATGTGTCCAGCCGCAACAAAACTCGGCTCTTGTCGCGCGAGAAGTCCTTCACCTGATAGAACTCGTCGGTCAGGTTAAAGAGGGCTGGAAAGTGGCGCGTGGCGGGAAACGCCGGATCTTCGTTGATCACCACACCCTCCACCGAGCCATAAGGGTGGTCTTGAAATGTGCCGCCCAGCATCTCGGCAAACTCAGGCCATGAAGCCAAAGCGGTGAGCGCGACGTGGGCGGCCACGAAGCCTTTTCCATCGTCGTGCACGAACTTCAGTAGGTCGGCCTTCTGCTGCGCGTCCAGCGGTACTTCGCGGTGCCCCATGAAAAAGATGGCATCCACGTTCGCGAAACTCGGGCCGCCGCTCGCCGGCTGGCCGGTAGTCATCTGCGGGTGGTAGGAGGCGATGTTGGAATCCGTGCGGATATAGGTGTCCCAGAGCCCGGACTCGTAGCCCAACCGCTCAACCAGAGCAAGTGCGTGCGAAACCGAGTCGTGCTGCGCGATGCCGTTGCGCGTGTCGGCCCAAGCCAGGACCACCTTGCGTCCGGCGGGCCTCCGTCCACCCCTTCCTCCTCCGGCCTGTCCTCGTCCGCCCTGTCCTCGTCCGGCCTGCGCGGGCGGCGCGGCGGTTTCCTGCGCCACCAGCAGCGCGACACAGCACGCCAGAGCGAGCCCACCGGCGCGAATCAGCATCTTACTCTTCATCGAGATCCTCCCGCCCCCGGCCCAGCAACCACGCACTCACCTCAAATGAGGCCAGCCTATCACGTGTCCGAGGCGGCCTGAGCGTTGTTACGGTGGCCACACCGTTACGCTCATCGCCCGCGCCGGGAAATCCTACAGAAGAACCGGCATGCACATCCGTTACGGTGCCGTTACCGTTACGCTCTTGTCCGCCGCCGACCTGCCGCGATAGCATCGCTCCAAAGCATGAGAGGTGCGCCCCGCCGCTCCGGCCGGGCGCGAGGGATGGTTCGCCACGTCAGAGAAAGGGGGCACGATCAACGTGAGATCGGTTCGACTTCTGCTATGTCTTTGGGGGATTTCCTGGGCCGCATGGCCGCAGGCAGTCTCTACCTCCCAGGTATCCGGCAGCGTGCAGGATTCCACCGGCGCCGCGGTTCCAGGCGCTCAGGTCAAAATGATCCAGACGGATACCGGCACGATCCGGGCGATCGTCACCGATCCGGACGGCGCGTACCTCTTCCCCAACCTGGTGATCGGCCCTTACAGGCTGGAGGTTTCGAAGGAAGGGTTCTCCGCCTATGTCGAAACCGGCATTGTGCTCAATGTCAACAGCAATCCCACGATCAATGTGATGCTCAAGGTCGGCGCGGTGAGTGAGCAGGTGATGGTGCAGGCAGAGGCGCTTTCGGTGGAAACCCACAGCACCGCAGTCGGCCAGGTGATCGACCATTCAGAAGTCGTCGATCTCCCGCTGAACGCGCGCGAGCCTACCCAGTTGATCCTGCTGGCCGGCGCCGCCACTACCCAGGGGGTCGTCGCGAACGATCTGAACTCGAATAAGAATTTCCCGACCATCACGATTTCCGTCGCCGGCTCCAATGCCAATCAGATCTCTTTTACGCTCGACGGCGCCACCGCCAACAGCCCGTTCAACGGTCTGAACCAGCCGCTGCCGTTCCCGGACGCGCTGCAGGAGTTCAAAATCGAGACCAGCTCGCTCGGCGCGCAGAACGGGCAGCACGCGGGAGCCGCGGTTACGGTAGCCACCCGGTCCGGCACCAACGAGATTCACGGCAACGTCTTCGAGTATGTTCGCAATTACCTGTTCAATGGCCGCAGCGCGACCGCCCTGGTGCGCGATAGCCTGAAGCAGAACCAGTTCGGCGGCACGGTGGGAGGGCCAATCCTGAAGAATCGGCTGTTCTATTTCGCCGGCGCGCAGGGGACCATCAAGAAATCGAACCCGGCCAACTCGCAGGGCTACACCATGACCCCGGAAATGCTGCAGGGCAACTTCCAGGTGATCACTTCGACGGCGTGCCAGCCGAAGGCGGTTACGCTCGCGGCCCCGTTCGTTAACAATATTATTCCGGTCTCCCAGATAGACCCGATTGCGCTGAAGTTGGCCAAGTACCTCCCCACGCAGGGCCTGATGAACGATTGCGGCCTGATCACCTACGCGACGGGCGAAAATCAGAACCAGTACCAGATCCCGGTGAAGGTCGACTATACCGCAAGCGCAAAGAACACTCTGTATGCACGCTACATGCTCTCCCACAACAACACACCCTTCCAGTGGGATCCGAATAACCCGTTCTTCACCGGCAGCACCACCGGGCAGACGAACACCATCCACTCGGTGGCCCTCGGCGATACCTACGTGGTCAGCCCGAGTGTCGTCGCCAGCACGCACATCGGCATGGATCGCGGAATCAACCCGCGTTTCCTGCCGCCATTCCATGTGCCCAGTGACTTCGGCATTCCGATCACGCCCTTTGTTCCGGACATGATGTCGCTCAGCATCACCAACGGTCCGAGCCTCGCCGGCGGCGCCAGCAACCCGGGTTACTTCAATACGCTCGTCTATTCCGGGAGTGAGGACGTTACCATCATACGCGGCAAGCACCAGATCCAGGTCGGTGCGCAGTACATGCGCTCCTACATGCACGCCCAGAACACTCGCGGCGTCAACGGCAACCTGAACTTCACTGGCCAGTATTCCACCGTAGGCGGCCTCACCGGCATCGGCTATGCCGACTTCGTGACCGGGCAATTGAACGCCTTCGGCCAGGGACGGCCCTTCTACGACGACGACAAATCGAATTACTACGGCCTGTATATTCAGGACAGCTGGCGCGTCACACAGCACCTCAGCCTGAACCTCGGGCTGCGTTTCGAGCCCTTCCTGCCCCAGCACAACATGGACGGATACCTGGAAGCCTTCAACATGCCCAACTTCCTGGCGGGCAAGGTGGGCACGCCGCCGGTCACGACACCAGCGCTCACGCCGCCCGCCGGCCTCATCTTCCCTGGTGACCCAGGCTATCCGCCGCACAACCAGTACAATTACGGATCCAACCACCTGCTGCCGAGACTGGGCGTGGTATGGGATCCCTTCGGCGACGGCAAGACCTCCATCCGCGCCTCCTACGGCCTGCTCTATGACATGCCCCACATGTTCTTCTACACGCGCGTTTCCAATAATCCGCCATGGGGTGCGACGCTGACGCGCACCGGCGGTCCCTTCCCGTTGTCGAATCCCTGGGCCGGGTATGCGGGCGGCGATCCCTTCGTTCAATCCGGCGGCGGGACCGGCCGTTCCTACGGCTTCTTCCCGCAAAGCGGCGTGTATGCGGTTTCGGATCCGAACCTGCAGAACCCGCAGGTGCATACGTGGAACCTCTCGATGCAGCGGCAGGTCGGCTCCTGGCTATTCTCGGGTTCCTATATCGGCAACCACACAGCGCACCTGTGGTCGAGCCGCGAGCTCAACCTGGAACAGTACATTCCAGGGAACTGTGTGGCGGGCCAGTATGGCCTCACAGCTGCTGGTCCATGTTCGAGCACCAGCGGCGCGAACACGGCGGCCCGGCGCCTGCTCACGCTGGCCAACCCTACCTGGGGGCCCTGGTACAGCACGATTGCGTACCTCGACGCGGGCGCGACATCCAGTTACAACGGCCTGCTGCTCTCGGCCCAGCACCGCCTGGCCCACAATTTCAGCGTGCTCGCCAACTGGACATACTCCCACTGTCTGGCCGATCCCTCCACCACCGAGCTGACCGGACCTTCCTACGTGGATTCGAATAACCGCGAGGCCGACCGCTCCAATTGCAGCGCCGACCACCGCCAGCAGATTAATGTCTCGGGTGTCCTGACCTCACCGCACGTCACCGGGTTCCTCGGCGTGCTGGCGAACGGCTGGCAGGCGTCGCCGATCTTCCACTGGAGCACTGGCAACCTGACCAGCGCGACGTACGGCACCGACGTGGCGCTTACGGGCGCCGGTAACCAGAGAGCGCAGCAGATCCTGCCTAACGTCTACGGTAATGGCAGCGTCACGGACTATCTGAATATCAACGCGTTTCTGGCTCCCGCGTCCGCGCCACAGGGAGTCTACGCGACCACCCGCCCCTTCACCATTTCCGGGCCGAGCGTGATGAACATCGACCTGGCGCTCTCGCGTAATTTCAAAATTCGCGAGCGCCAGATTCTCACGTTCCGGGCAGAAGCGTTCAACCTCCCGAACAGCGTTATGTTCGGGCCGCCCACTGCGGCCCTGAACAGCAGCAGCTTCGGGCGGCTGACGCCGCAAATCCAGAGCACGGCGCCGGGCACCACTACCACCGCGCGGATTATGCAGTTCGCTTTGAAATATGCTTTCTAGACGGGGACCATTGACGGTGATGACCATCTCTCGAATTGCGCTTGCCACCGCCGCACTCGCCGGCGCTACATTCGCGCAGACCGATTGGCCGACTTTCGGGCACGACTTGGGAGGCAGCCGGTATTCGACTCTAAAGCAGATCGATACGAAGAACGTCACCAAACTCGTCCGTGCCTGGACGTATCACATGAGCGCCGGCGCCCCAGCGCAGGGCGAGGCAGCACCGGCGGCCGGTTCCTCCGATGCCGGCGATACCGTGCAAGGAGGGCGCGGCCGAGGGGGCCGGGGCGGACGCGGCGGTGGAGGCAACTCGGAAGTTTCGCCTCTGGTGATCAATGGCGTGATGTACCTGACTACGGGCGGGCGCCGGGTAGTGGCGCTCGAGCCGGAAACCGCAAAGGAACTCTGGACCTTTGACGTCAAAGACGGCGCACCTGCCACGCGGGGTCTGGAATATTGGGCCGGCGATAAACAGTCCCCGGCAACCGTCTTCTTCGGAACGTCGAGCGGAAAACTGTACGCCCTGAACGCTAAGACCGGCAAGCCCATCCCGGGCTTTGGTAACGAAGGCATTGTGGATATGAAACCCGGCGCGCTGAATGGCTTGGCGAATTCATCGTTCGGGCTCTCCTCCCCGCCCATCGTTTACAAGGATGTCCTCAACACCGGCGCCCATGTGCAGGAAGGCCCCAGCATCGGGGCGGCGGGCGACACGCGCGCCTGGGATGTTCACACCGGCAAACTGATGTGGACCTTCCATTCGGTTCCACGACCCGGTGAAACCGGTAGCGATACCTGGAAAGGTGACGACTGGAAGAACCGTTCCGGCACAAACGTATGGGGCTTGTTCACCATCGATGCCGAACGCGGCATCCTGTATATGCCGTTTGGCGAACCCACAACGGACTATTGGGGCGGCGACCGCCCCGGCGCGAACTTGTTCGGCACCTCCTTAGTAGCAGTCGATGCGCTAACGGGAAAACTGAAGTGGTATTTCCAGGTCGTCCACCATGACACTTGGGATTATGACCTCTGCGCACCCCCGATCTTGTTCGATGTCACGCGCAACGGCAAGAAGATCCCGGCTGTCGGCCAGTTAACCAAATCCGGGTACGTTTTTATTCTCAACCGCGTCACCGGAGAGCCGATCTACGGTGTGGAAGAACGGAAAGTACCGACCGACGACGCCCTACCCGGCGATGAGGCGTGGCCTACACAGCCAATCCCGCTCAAGCCGCCGGCCCTTGCGCGAACCAGTTTCCAGCGCGGAGATCTGGCAACCGTCACTCCTGAACTCAACAAATTCTGCACCGAGTTGTTTGACAGCATTCCCGGCGGTCTGCACGTCGAGGGACCGTTCACGCATTATTCCACCAAGCCGAGCGTGATTTTCCCGAGCTCCATCGGTGGCGGAAACTGGAACCCACCGTCCTTCGATCCGAAGCTCGGCTACCTCTTCGTCAATACCATGGATTTCGGTAGCCTGAACACGATGGTCAAGAGCGCCGACGGTAAACGCTACAGCCGCAGCGGCTACAACGGGAACAACCGTTTCTGGGAGCCCGACACCAACATGCCCTGCAACCAGCCGCCATGGGGACGGATCTTCGCCATCAATGTGAATACCGGCGAAATCGCCTGGCAGACGACGCTCGGCATTACCGACAGCTTGCCGCCGGATAAGCAGAAGACCGGCCGGCCGAACATTGGCGGTTCGCTCGCTACCGCCGGCGGGCTGGTGTTCATCGGCGCCACCGACGACAGCCGATTCCGCGCGTTCGACTCAAAGACGGGCAAAGAACTCTGGGTGACCGCCATCGACGCGGGCGCGCACTCGGCGCCGATGACCTTCCAGGGAAAGGATGGCAAACAGTACGTAGTGATCACCGCCACTGGAGGCGGGTTCCTGGGAGACCGAAGTCACGCGGATACGGTCATCGCATTCGCCCTTCCGTAAAGGCGCATGTCACCGATCGGCGTAACGGCCTCCAAAGGAGGGGATTGAAACCATGAATGATGGCACTGGTATCGCAACCATTCCGCAACTGGCAACGGTAGAGAATTCCGCCGGCAGGCGCATCGCATCTTACCTGCTCACCGATTACCTGGAGCAACTTGGCGTCGAAGTCATTTTCGGCCTCTGCGGCCACACCGTAATCGCGTTCCTGGATGCGCTCGGCAAGAGCAAAATCCGCTTCATCTCCACGCGGCACGAACAGGTGGCGGCCCACGCCGCCGATGGCTATGCGCGCGCCTCCGGCCGGCCCGGCGTCCTCCTCACGCACCTCGGACCGGGGATCACCAATGCGGCGACTGGCGTCGCCAATGCGGCTCTAGACTCCGTCCCCATGGTGGTCATCGCCGGAGATGTGCCCTCTCACTACTTCGGCCGCCATCCGCACCAGGAGATCAATCTGCACATGGATGGCGACCAGTTCGAAGTCTACCGGCCCTTCTGCAAGCGCATCTACCGCGTGGACCGGCCTGCCGATCTGCCGCGTATCGTGGAACGCGCGTTTCATCTCTCGCAGTCTGGAAGGCCCGGCCCAGTGCTGGTGGATGTCCCCATGGACATATTCTCAGCTGACCTGCCTGTGGATGCGTTTCAAAAGATTCCTGCGCCTGTCGCGAGACCTGCCATCGAGCCGGGCGCCGTGTCGAGGATCATCCAAGCTTTGGCGGAAGCCGAAAGCCCCGTGATCTACGCCGGCGGCGGCGTATTGTCCGCAGGCGCAACCGCGGAGTTAGCGGCCTTGTCGGAAGCTCTTGAGATTCCCGTGGCCCACACACTCATGGGTAAGGGCTGCATGCATGAGGAGCACCCGCTGCTTCTCGGCATGACGGGATTCTGGGGCACCCCGATCGCCAACGAGATGTGCCGCACCGCCGACCTCATCTTGGCCATTGGAACTCGCCTGGCCGAGGCGTCGTCAAGTTCCTGGGATCCGCGCTTCACCTTTGCCATCCCACCGACGCGATTGATGCACATCGATATCGATCCGGCTGAGATTGGCCGTAACTTCCCCACCGAGTTTGGCGTGGTGGCGGACGCGAAGCTGGCACTCGGATCGTTGGCGGAAGGGGCGCAACCCTCCTACCGGCCGGAGCGCAATGGAGTGCGCGCGCGGATCTCGGCCGGCCGCCGCGAATTTGCCGAAAACTGGGCGTATCAGCGCGGCTCCGATCAGTTTCCTATGCGGCCGGAGCGCATTCTGGCGGAACTCCGCGCGGCGGTTCCGGAAGATGGCTTCATTGTTACCGACGTGGGCTGGAACAAAAACGGCGTTGGCCAGCAATTTCCTATAACGGTTCCAGGAACCTTCATCACGCCCAGCGGCCTCGCGACCATGGGCTTCGGCCCCTCGGCCGTGCTCGGTGTGAAGATGGCGAAGCCTTCTCGGGCTGCCGTGGCGCTCATCGGGGATGGCGCATTCGGCAGCAACCCCTCCGTCGTGGCTACCGCCATGGAGGCCAATTTGCCGGTGGTTTGGGTTGTGATGGACAACTCCGCTTTTGGAACCATCGCCGGCCTGGAAAAGATGCATTACGGCTGGAGCTTCGGCTGTCTGTTCGAGCGCAACGGCGAGACGTACACGGTGGACTACGCTGCCATCGCCCGCGGCTTTGGCGCTCGTGGCATCGCCGTGCGGTCGGCCGCGGAGTTGGGGCCGGCTCTGAAGGAAGCGCTTGCATCCAGCCTTCCCACGGTCATCCAGGTGCCCATGGAAAACGCTCCCACGCCCACACCGGGCCATTGGAACATCAACGATATCTACCGACTCGGTTCTTAAAACATGGGAAGAACGCTTAC